>Ga0255049_10000618_pt1 | contig 21568 bp, 22 predicted proteins | sample JV7_2_3_MG_FD_183615 | JGI IMG/M metagenome (GOLD analysis project Ga0255049, IMG submission 183615) | Seawater microbial communities from Jervis Inlet, British Columbia, Canada - JV7_2_3 | ecosystem: Environmental > Aquatic > Marine > Inlet | place: Canada: British Columbia | collected 2016-10-06
GCCCAGGGCATTCGCGACACGCACCCGCTCGCGGGCCGTGTTCATGCCCATGCTGCACTTAAAGTTGAGCCAGCTCGCACAGGTCGGAAAGCCCAGCCACTGCCAACTCTTTTCCTCGTCGAATTCACGGAGCAGCGTCAAGAAGCGGTGCTCGGCCGCATAGATGTAGCTGCACAGCTCGCTGATTTCGGCGCCCAGGCGCTCGCTTTTTTCACGCGCGGATTGGTTGTTTGCGAGCGTAATATCGAGTGAGTTGGCCATGGGTCCCTCCAGCCTTTTGAACGTCCTGTAATTATGTACAGTATAGTCTTAAGCTGCTGATATTTCAATGGAATTCGACGTTTTGGCGGGTTGGAGTGGTGGCCAGCATTCGAGAAACGACATGCACAATGTCACAGGCACAGTTTGCGAATTGCCTTGTGATTTCAGTGAAAACACACAGACTATTATCAGGCCTTGTCTCGAACCTTGATCAGCACCTCGACGCTGTCGCGCTCGGTTCCCTCTGGCAATTCCGGCAGATCCTGGAAGAGAACCTGTTCGTGCTCGATATCGGACAGCTCACCCGAATCGACATTGTAGAAATGATGGTGTGGGTGCGTTGTCGAGTCGTAGAACTTGCGGACCGGGTCAACCGTGATCTCCCTGACGAGGCCGCGTTCCGAAAACAGATTCAATGTGTTGTACACGGTCGCCTTGGAGACGCTGCTGCTGGCTGCCTTCAGCTTGTCGATAATGTACTCGGCTGACAGGTGCTGCGGCCGCTCAAGCAGGATAGCGGCGATTTCGACGCGCTGTGGCGTCGGCAAAATACCGTAATTGTCGAACAATGACAGCAGGCCCGAGCGGGTCATTTCCCAAGTCCTTAATCGTGTAATTCGCGAATTATAGCCCAAATTTGTAGCGGGCTGAGACACGTGGGTCGCCCTACCCTTAAGACTAAGGACATGGAGGTCCAGGATGCACCGAAACGACCGTGGCTTTTCGCTTTACGAATTACTCATGACATTGACGTTGATCGCGTTGCTCGTGGGACTGGGAGTGCCGTCTTTTTCCGGCCTTGCCGCCAGAAACGCTCTGCACGTTGAAGTCAACGCGTTATTTCACGCCATCCATGTCGCCCGCAAGGAATCGATCATGCGCCGCAAGGTGGTCTCGCTCTGCCCCAGCCTCGATGGCCGCAGCTGTAAGCCCGGCCGGGACTGGTCCACAGGCTGGCTCATGTTTGAAAACACCGACAAGGATGAGCCACCTCGCCGCGACCGGGGTGAACCGTTGCTGCAGACCCATATCGTTGGCGAAAACGTCCGGATTATGGCAAATCGGCGCGGATTCACGCTCAGAGCCACTGAGAAGCGCGCCACCAATGGCACTTTCGTCGTGTGTGACCGGGCCGACCGGGTGACTCCGAGGGCGCTCGTGATCAGCTACACCGGCAGGCCGCGGGTAACGCAGGAAACGCGCCGCGGGGAGCCATACAGCTGTGCGGATTAGGTCAAATAGCAAGTGCCCAAAACGACCGCTTATCGGACCGCCCTGGCCGTTCGTCGGCTGCCCGGGAACCTTTGAACCCCGCGCAGTATATTGGCTGCATGAAAAAACGAACCCAAACCGGCTTCACGTTGTACGAGTTGCTCATCACGATGCTGATCGTCGGCGTCGTGCTTTCGCTGGGCATACCAAATATGTCGGAATTCACGGCCAATAGCCGCATGACCAGCTCGGCCAACGACCTGCATGCATCGTTCCAGCTCGCGCGCAGCGAAGCGGCCCGTGCCAAGACCAACATCACTATCTGCCCCAGCGCCGACCCGATGGGCGCTGCTGCAAATTGTGACGGCACCTGGGAACAGGGCTACATCGTGTTCCTCGATGACGATGGTGACCTGAACCGGGCAGGTGCGACCGAAACGGTTCTGCGGGCGCACGGGGAGATCGCCGATGGCGTGACCTTTGCTATCGCCGGCGATGCGACTTTTTTCAGCTACGCATCATCGGGCCTCGGCCGCGGCGATGTGGGCGGTGCAACGTCCATTACGCAAGTCGTCATGTGTGACGAACGCGGCAATATCACAGCAGCTGGAGGCAATTCAGCCGCCCGCCTGTTCGTCGCCACGCCTCTTGGCAGGGCAACAATCTTGCGTGACCAGGGCTTGATCGGTGCCGCACTCACTGGCATGGGCAAAACCTGCCCGTAGTGCCAGTCACGATTGTGTCGACTCTATAAGGAATGACTTTAATGTTGATCACTTCAAACAAGCGCATGCAGACCGGGCAACGAGGATTCTCGTTGGTCGAGGTACTGATCGCGCTGATCATCATGTCCGTCGGCATGCTCGGCATTGCCGGTCTTTACGTGCAAAGCATGCAAGCGGGTCGCACATCCATGTTTCGGCATAACGCCGTCACACTGGCAGGCGACGTCGCCGATCGTATACGCGCCAACCCGCGCGCCGGCGTTGCCTACGCCGGTTTCGGTGCGGACAGCGGCTGCGTGGCAATGGGTATTGATTGCGACGAGGCAACCATGGCCGCAAACGATATTTTTCTCTGGGACCAGCAGGTTGTCGATTCATTACCAGCCGGGGACGTCACCGTAGCTTTCGATGACACCGTCACGCCGCCGACCTACACAATCGCAGTTAACTGGGTTGAGCCAGGCGTGGCTCTCGACTACACGATTACGATTCCGGTCAATGGAAATTGAACACGATGCGTAAAACGATACCAGGCAAGCAAACGGGTCTGACAATGGTGGAGTTGATGGTCGCTCTCGCCATTGGTTCCTTTCTGATGATTGGCGCAGTGCAAATCTATAATCAGAGTCGTCAGGCCTTTGTCGTCAACGAGTCCATTGCACGGGTGCAGGAGACGGCTCAGTTTGCGATGGACACCATTGAAGCCGATCTGCGTATGGCCAGCAACTGGGGTCGTAGTAGCCGGCCGTTGGCAGTTGAAGGTCGTTCCATAGTCGGGGATCCGAATCCGACCGGCCTGGCCGAGCCAGCCGACTGCGGCACCGGGTGGGCGCTCGATCTCGCGATGACCGTCGATGGCGAAAACAACACTTACACGCTGCCATGCGCGGTGATCGGTGGCCTGCAGCCCAACTCCGATTCTTTCACAGTACGGCGCGCCACGGTTCAGCCACAGCCACTGCAAGCGGGCCGCCTGCAGATTCAGACGACACGAATTCAGGGTCGAATGTTTGCGGACGGACTGGTTCCGGCTGGATTCAGCCCCGCCGACTCGACCACGCATAACCTGCTGATCAACACCTACTACGTCGCTGCCGACTCTGCCCTGATTCCGGGTGTGCCAACCCTGCGTCGCAAGTCACTGGGAATCATTGGCGGTGCGCCGGGCGTTTTCGACCAGGAAATAGCACCGGGCATCGAGAGCATACAGATTCAACTGGGCATCGATGTGAACGGAGACAATACCGTTGACCGCTATGTGAACCCGGGAGACGACGTGTACAACCCTGCGGCAGGTGGTTACATTCCCGGCGCCCGCGTCATGACGGCGCGCGTCTGGCTGGTCGTTCGTGGCCTTACCCCAGAGGTCGGCATTGTCGATGCACGCGACTATGAGCCGGGTGACGTCGATCTTGGCGTTCCGAGCGATGCGTTTCGCCGCCTGCAGGTATCGAAAACCATCCTGTTGCGCAATACCCGAATCTGAATGAGACAACAAACAATGAAATCCACGACTTCAATTAGAAAACAGAATGGCGCGGCGCTAATCGTAGGCTTGATTATGCTGGTCGTCATTACGGTACTGGCCATCTCCGGCATGAACACCGCGACCACCGAACTGGCAATGGCACGCAATGATCAGAACTTCGAGAACGCGTTTCAGGCCGCCGAGACAGGCCTCGAAGAGGCATTGGGCATGGGCGCATTCGATACGCTCGTCGCGGCAACCGTGACCAAGACCATCAGCACGCACGAATCGGTTACAGCCAATATCGCATTCGAAGATTCGACCTTGGTGCCGGACAAGGCATTCAGTCTCGGCGTCGGCAGCGGCGTATCCGCTTATCATTTCCTGGCAACATCGTCGGCAGAGTCTCGACGTGACCCAGGATCTACAACGGACCGCGATTCGACCGCCGTCCACACACAGGCTTTTTATGTTGTCGGTCCGGAAGCGCCGACGCTTTAATTACACGTTTGAGTGACGACCCAGGGAAAAGGTGACTCTCATGAAAATCAAGACAATTACCACAATTACACTGCTTTGCCTCAGCCTTGCGGCGGCGGTTCAAAGCCAGGTGATATCGCAGGCATACGAAGTCGTATTAAGCGATTTTCGTGCACCCGCAACGGAAAACGGCGGCGCATCGTTCAAGGAATGCGCGGAATGCGATCGCAAAATTGTTCGCGTTACTTCGGGCACACGCTACGCCGTCAATGGTGCATCGGTGCAACTGAAGGACTTCAGGAGCGCCGTAGCGCAGGCACACGATCCCGATGAGAAGACCGTGACCGTGTTGCATCATCTCGAATCAGACACGATCGTTGCGATCAGCGTCACTATTTAAGCAATTAACCCAAGATTGAGGCCAAGATCATGAAGATCTCAATGCGCAAGACCACATGGATGAGTGTCAGCTGTGCCGTTGCAATGCTGACGGGACTACCGGCAGTTGCCGACGATACGGAGCTGCTGCTGGTTAATCCCGACCCGAAGAGCGCCCCGAAGCCGAACGTCATGTTCATTCTGGATACGTCGGGTTCGATGACCACGACGCAGTCGACGATATCCCCGTACGACAGCGCCACGACTTACGGCGGTGACTGCGATACATCCCGGATATACTGGACTGACGTGGACGTCACACCTGTTTGTGACGCCAGTAACACTTCGTACATTGACAAGACTAATTTTCACTGCGCGTTCGCCGCAATGCAGATTTCCGGTATCGGTAGCTTCACGAACACCATGGTGCAATACCGCGACGGTGGCAAAGACGGCACGGGCAGCGGACCCGCATTTTGGCAGTTCCTTGCGCCAGGCTATAACAGCGCACCCGTGGAGTGCCAGGCGGACTCGGGCGATCACGGCGATGGCCGCGCCGCGTATTTGTGGGCGGCAGCCGGTACGGATTTATCTGATCCGTTTACCAACCTGGAAAAAGATGAATTGTCCTGGGGCAGCGCACCGCGCAACCTGAGTTACACAGTTTTCGACGGCAACTACCTTAACTGGAAGGCAAGCCCCGTATCTGTCACGCTGTCTCGCTCGGTCATCATGAAAGAAGTGACCAAGAAAGTATTGGGTTCGGTCAACAATCTCAACGTCGGCCTCATGCGTTTCAATGACAATGCTGGTGGACCGGTTATACTCGGCATAACCGACCTGGACACTAACCGTGCGGCCGTACTCAGCGCGATTGACAGCCTGCCGGCTGGCGGACGCACACCATTATCCGAAACCCTGTATGAGTCAGCGCTTTACTGGCGAGGCATGCCGGCGCATTACGGTGAACTGATCAGCGAAACACCAACCGACCCACTCGCACTGAAGTCAACTGGCCCTGAGGTTTACCAGCAGCCTGGCTGGGACGTCTGCTCCAAGAACTACAACGTACTCCTGACCGACGGCGAGCCGGTTGACGATCTGGACACACCGGGACTCATTGATGGATTGCCGGGATACGGCGCTGCTGTCGGTTACAGCGGTTGCGATGGCGCTGGCGAAGGACTCTGCCTCGACGATGTCGCGGCCTATCTGTCAATCGAAGATGTCGATCCCGTGGAGGACGGTGACCAGCTGGTTACTACCCACACGATTGGTTTCACGATCGACCTGCCCATCCTCAAAGAAACAGCACTTGACTCGGGCGGGCAGTACTTCCTGGCTGATGATGTCGAGACGCTGACCAGGACATTGCTGTCGATTATTGCCAATATTAATGATCGCTCGCTGTCGTTCACTGCACCGGCCGTATCCGTTAATACGTTTAATAGGACACGGAACCTGAATGACATTTACATCACGACGTTCGGCGCCAAGGCCAGGGCTCACTGGCCGGGCAATCTGAAGAAGTACCGAATTGCCGACAGTAGGATCGTCGATGTCGTCGACGTTCCGGCGGTCGACCCGCTAACCGGTTTCTTCCTGGATACCGCCAAGAGTTACTGGACCGTTGGCGGCGCCGACGGAAATGACGTGCGTCTCGGCGGTGCTGCGCACCAGCTACCGGACCCGGTTCTTCGTAACTTGTATACCAACAACAGTGTTGGTGACCTGACGTCTGCCACAAACCATGTCAGTCCGGCCAATGCGGGCTCCTTCGTGGACAGCGACTTCGGTTTGACCGGTGCCACGGGTGAACCGACAATGGATGAAGTCATTCGTTGGGCACGTGGTGAGGACCTTCGCGACGAAGACAACAACGCAGCCACGCTGGTTCGCACGACAATAGGCGATCCACTGCACTCGCAACCTGCAGCTATCGTCTATGGCGGGACTGCCGCGAGTCCGGACGTTGTCATTTATACGGCAACGAACGACGGTTATCTGCATGCCATTGCCGGTGACACGGGCGCTGAACTCTGGGCGTTTATTCCGAAGGAGTTGCTGTCGAATCTGACGCGCCTGTATTTCGATCCGAGGTCGAAATACAAGCAGTACGGCATTGACGGTAACGTCATCCCGGTTATGAAAGACGTCGACAACGACGGCGTAATAGAACCGGCTGACGGCGATTTTGTTCATATCGTCTTCGGCATGCGTCGTGGCGGCCAGACCTATTATGCGCTCGACGTAACCAACAAGAGTGCGCCGAAACTGTTGTGGGATGTCGATATCGCCGAAGCGGGCGAAAGCTGGTCATCGCCGGTCATCGCAAGAATGGATATCGCATCGGTCAGCCAGAATCCGGACAAGGCCGTGGTTGTAATCGGAGGTGGCTACGATTCCGTGCATGACACCAGTGCGCACCCAGCAAGCCCGGACGGCACAGGAGCCGGTATTCATATCCTGGACCTGGTCAGTGGCACACAATTGTGGCGCGCCGGTGAGGACTCGGGTGCCGATCTGACGCTGTCGACAGCCGGCCGGGAGATGACACGTGCCATTCCCAATGAAGTGCGTGTCATTGACCTGACTGGCGACGGATTCGCGGACCGCATGTACGCGACTGATCTTGGTGGACAGGTCTGGCGCTTCGATATTTACAACGGCGAGGACCCATCAACCCTCGTGACGGGAGGCATTATCGCCCGGCTCGGCGCCGAAGGACTAGCGGCGCCTAAACCAGCTGACACCCGGCGTTTTTATAATTCACCGGACGTTTCGCTGATCACGGACAAGTATCAGCTGCGCCGCTATATTGCCGTTAACGTTGGTTCCGGTTACAGGGCACACCCGTTTGATCTGTCCGCGGCGGATCGTTTCTTTTCGTTAAGAGACGGTGACGTATTCAATCAACTTTCGCAGGCTGCCTATGACAGCTATCCGATTGCCACAGATGGTGATCTGGTGGAGGTGAGCGGTGCTACCGGGACGATTGTCACGGCGAGCGATCGTGGCTGGAAGTTCACATTGCCAGCTAATGAGAAAATACTTGCGGATTCGTTCACGTTTGACGATCAGGTTTTCTTCGTGGCATTCACACCTGACTCTGATGCCGCAGCGACCTGTGCGGCGGGCAAGGGCACTAACTTCCTGTACCGTGTGAGTGCGGTAAACGGCGATCCGATTGTAGCGGATATCGATGCGGTGGATCCGGCCTTATCGGATGATGAACGTCGTACCACCCTGCAACAGGGTGGTATTGCGCCATCGCCCACGATTCTGTTCCCGAGCCCGGACCCGAGTTGCACAGGCGACGACTGCATAGTGCCACCGATCTTTTGTGTTGGCGTGGAGTGTGACGAACCTGGGTTCGATCCGTTCCCGGTTCGGACGCTCTGGACACAGGATGGTATTGAATGATGATGCCTAACAGTCACTCGGAGTTTCGCAGCATGGTCAGAAAGATGCGTGGCGTAACGTTACTTGAGTTGATGATCGTTGTTGTGATCATCGGCATCATGGCGGCGATAGCGTATCCCGGCTATCAGGATTTTGTCGCCCGTGCAAAGCGCAACGAGGCCAAGACCATTCTGCTGGAAATTGCTCAAAACCAGGAACGCTTCTATTTGCAGAATAGCCGCTACGGAACCCTGGCGGAGCTCGGCTACCCGAGCCCACTGGACACGGACACGGGTTCGTACCGGGTGACCATTCCGACCGCGGATGCCAGTAACTTCACCGCAAACGCGAATTACCTCCTGGGCGGCAAAGAGGCCACCAAGTGCCTGAATTTCGATATTGACGGTCGCGGTTTGAAGGAATCAGATCCCGAGCTGGATTGCTGGACTACGGCACGGTAGTCTTTCGCGACGTCAAAAAAAACCGGGGTTAGTCCCCGGTTTTTTTTGCCTCGCGACCCGACAGGAAAAGCGCGTCAATAATCAGCAACGCCGCACCGACGCTGATCGCCGAATCGGCGATATTGAAAGAAGGGAAAGCCCAGTTGCCGAACCACACCTGGATGAAGTCTGTCACGTAACCCAGCCGGGCGCGGTCAATCAGATTACCCACTGCACCACCCAGCACGAGCGACAGCCCGGACATCAGCACAATGGGGCCATTAGTCCTGATGCGCCACAGCCAAACGGCGATGACGGCGCTCACGGCGGTGGCCAGTACGACGAAGAACCAGCGCTGCCACCCCGACGCCCCTGCAAGAAAGCTAAACGCGGCACCACTATTCTGCTGGTGCGTTAGATTGATAAATGAATTGATCGGCACTTTGCCGTACAGCTGCACCCACTCGATGATTGCCCATTTCGTCGCCTGGTCCGCAGCGACGACGAGCAGCGCAACAGTAATCCACGTGATGTAGCGGCGGGTTGCTCGATTTACTGGTCCGGTCACTGATAATTCCTGTCAAGCCGTGGTGGTAGCCAAAATGGCCTTCGCATTGTCGGCATCGTGATGCATTTGCGCAACCAATTCGTCAACCTCATCATACTTTTTCTCGCTGCGAAGGCGCGCGATAAAGTCCACGTGAATGTACTTGCCGTAAATGTCCTCATCGAAATCGAACAGGTGCACCTCGAGCAGCGGCTTCTTGCCCGCGAAGGTCGGCCGGGTGCCAACACTTGCGACCGCATCTTTCGCACCACCGTTCAGGCCATGGACTCGAACTGCAAATATCCCCATGACAGCACTTTGCCGGCGTCGCAAATCGACGTTGGCTGTCGGGTATCCCAGCGTTCGCCCGACCTTGTCGCCCATCACTATCTTCCCGGACATCCGGTACGGACGGCCGAGCAAGGCCGTTGCCCGCTCCAGATCACCGTCCCAGAGAGCCTGCCGAATTGCGGTGCTGCTGACACGGACGCCGTCGACAATGATGCTCGGAATCTGTTCGATCGCGTAGTCCAGCGCAGTGCTGGCCCGCTGCAAGTGTGCAAGCGTGCCCTCGCGTTTGCGCGCGAACCTGAAATCGTCGCCTACCACGATGTGACGTGCGCAGAGTCCATGAATAAGGATACGGCGAATGAATGCATCAGCCGCGATTGCGCGCATTAGTTCATCGAAGCGGGGACAGTAGAAGATATCGATTCCGTACGCAGCCAGCGCCTCGAACTTTTCGCGAAACCGCATGAGCCGCGCCGGTGGGCTGATTGCAGCGAAAAATTCCTTGGGCGTTGGCTCGAAACTCATCACAATCGACGGTCGCCCCTGCTCCTTCGACGCGGCGTTTACCCGCTCGAGCAATTGCTCGTGACCGTGGTGCAATCCGTCGAAAGCGCCAATAGTCACAACACTGCCGTTACGCAGGGCGTCGAACGGCAGGTCGCTGATGTGTCGAACGAGGCGCATGTCAGTGCGGTTTGATGCCGAGCTTCGATGGCCGCAGGCCGACGGCAAGTAGCACAACTCCATAAACGCCGGCGCCGGTGAGAATACTCATGGCGAGCCAGGAAACCCGATCCGTAGAACCTGCAGCCAGCCACCACTCCAGTGGCCGACCCAGCCAGGCAACAACGCCCCACATCACGGCGTTGGCGATGGCAACCTGCACCAACAGCTCCGGCCAGCCCGCAGAATGCTGCAATACAGCCTGACGGATCAGCCCCCGGTACAGCAGGAGTGCGTTGAGTAAGGCGGCGACCGAAATCGCCAGTGCCAGGCCGGCGTGAGTACCGGCGTAGCCTGTCGATGTCAGGTACCAGGCCAGCGCGACACTCAACACGAAATTGACGGCCAGGGCGATTAGCCCAAAACGAACTGGTGTCCTGGTGTCTTCACGCGCGAAGTACGCCGGCGCCAGTATTTTGACGAAAGAAAAGCCCACCAGCCCGACTGCGAAGGCCTGCAACGCCAGAGCCGTCATGCGTACGTCGGATGGCGTGAACACGCCGCCGTAGAAAATCGTCGCGACCAGCGGTTCGGCGAGAACGATGAGGCCGACTGCGGCAGGTACGGCAATGAGCAACACGAGCTTCATCGACCAGTCGAGCGTTGCCGAAAACTCGGCATAGGACTCGTTGGCGTATTGCTTTGATAGTGTCGGCAAGGTCACAGTAGCCAGTGCAATACCGAACAAGCCCAGTGGAAATTCCATGAGCCTGTCCGAGTAGTACAAGAGGCTGATTTTGCCGACACCGAGCATCGAGGCGATGATGCCGCCCACCAGGACATTGACCTGTGCGACCGAAGAACCAAAGATCGCCGGCAGCATCAGCTTCATAACCCGCCGCACGCCGGCGTGCGCGACGGCCCATTTGGGACGCGGCACTGCACGAATTCTGAGCAGGAACGGAATCTGGAACAGCAGCTGCAACAGACCAGCGACGAACACTGCGTAGGCCAGCGCCATGCCCGGCTCATCGAGCAACGGAGCCAGCCAGACTGCTGCGGCAATGAGCACAATGTTCAGGATGACTGGTGTAAACGCCGGCACGGCGAATCGCCCGTAGGTATTCAGAATGCCACCGGCGAATGCGGTCAGGGAGACGAAGAACAAATACGGAAACGTAAACCGCAGCATCAAGGTCGCCAGTTCGAACCGACCGTCATCACCGATGAACCCGGGGGCGACGATCGCGACGAGCAAGGGCGCGACAACGACTCCGGCCAGCGTGACCAGGAACAGGATCAGGCCGAACGTGCCTGCAACGGCGTCAACGAACTCCCGCGCATCCTCGTGGCTGTGTTTCTCGCGATACCTGGCCATGACCGGCACAAAACCCTGCGAAAAAGCGCCCTCGGCAAAGAAACGCCTGAGCATGTTCGGGATGCGGTTGGCAACCAGAAACGCATCCATGACAAGGGATGCACCGAAAAAACGGGCGAAAACGATGTCCCGGACGAGGCCCAGGATACGGGACAAAAACGTCATGCCGCTGACGACCGAGGTCTTCAGCATGAGCTTGAATCCAGAGACTTTTTTGCTCGCCATACGGGCACCGAGTTTAGCCCAAAAGGGGACCCCTATGGGCCGGGCGAATATCATTGACAAGCGGGGGCCGGGCACGAATAATACGCGGCTCTTTAGAAAGCAGGACACGGTAAAGACCAGTGGCTAATATCAAATCAGCCAGGAAGCGCGCCCGCCAGGCGGAAAAGACCCGCAAGGCCAACATGGGCATGCGCTCCCTGATGCGTACCAAGATCAAAGACGTCGTCAAGGCCTGTGATGCCGGAGACAAAGACGCTGCCGTTGCAGCCTACAAGGAAGCCGTGCCGGTCATCGACAGCATGATCAACAAGGGCATCGTCAACAAGAACAAGGCCGCCCGCCACAAGAGCCGGCTTAACAAGCGAGTCAAAGCACTCGCCGCCTGACTATTCGTCTTTATCAGGACAAAAAAATGCCGCCTTTTGGCGGCATTTTTCATGGCTATTTTGAAGAAGGGGCCCGACCCCTTTCCTTACCAGCAATCATCTCCGCCGAGAAGCGCGTCTCTCGTGCCGGCCTGGTTCAGTGTCATGGTGCCGCAGTCCGTATCTCGCTTGAGCTGTCCCGCCAACGGTGCGCCGGACGCTGTGTAGGTCGTCGGCGCCACGCCCGCCAGCGTGAAGAGATAGACCGCATCGGCGTCCCCAGCAGCAACCGAATTGCCATCGTCCGAGACATACAGAGGATTAGCCGCAAAACCCAGGTCAGTCAGATCATCGGCATAGCGCTTGTTATCCATGAAAAACAATTGCTGCCGATCCGCGATTTGCAACAGCGTTGACGTAGCCGCCGTGCGCTTCGTATTCACGATGTACTGCGTATACGACGGATAGGCGAACGCCGCGATCATCGAAATGATCGCGACAACGATCATTAGTTCCAGGAGCGTAATGCCGCGTTGCTTGCATGCTGGTGTACAGTCGATTCTCATTCCAGTTTCCTGTGATTCCTCAAATAGGTAGATGTGCGGCCTACAAGTCCGCGTCTTCCTGCAAGTACCAGAAGGTCCGCCAACGGGTGGTCGCATCGATATTGTCGATCTGCAAATCAGGACGCAGAATCTTGTTCGGCGGAACCGATACTACCTCGGCCGGAATACCCAGCGACTGCAGTTCTACACTACGGTCCTCTTTGGATGTCGGCTCGTCGGGATTATCCGGATCGTCGTCACTGGTGTCGTAGTTAATGACCGATGTCGCATTTTGCAGCGACACTGCATAGAGACGTCCAGCACCCTCCGATGGCGAGCACGCTGTGGCGCCTGTACCCGAATGCGGCAGATACGTAGTAAAGAAGGTCTTGCCTGTCAGGGTCAACGCGGTCGCCAGGACTTTTTCGCCTGGCTCTTCAAGACCAAGGCGCCAGCCGTGTACGAGATTAACGACGCAACCGCCGCTGGTCTGCAAACAGTTGCTGGTCACGTCGCCGAAATCGACGTGCGTTAGTCCTGTATCGACACCACTACCGACCGACGTATGACGGTCCTTGATCATGTAGGTGAAATTCCTGGTGATGCCACCCTTGTCCAGGGGGTCGGCCCGGTTGCCGGAACCAATGACGACTGCATCGAACAAACCATCGCCGTCCTTACTCGGTACCAGGTCCGGGCGATGGAAGAAACGGCGATCCGTCTCGATGCTTGGTGACCCGGAAGCGTGACGTCCGACCGACGCGAGCAGTGTCAGTTTCCACCTGGACGTATCGGTACCGTGAATGTCGGCACGCCAGATATTGCCGCCCGTGTCACCCACGACCATGCGATCGGTAAAACCATCGCCATCGGTATCGGCGACGGAAAGCGTCGACGGAATACTGTCTGTCAGCTGCGCGTGCTCGAATACACTGGTGCTACCACCACCGGAGCCGCGGACTGCTTTCCAAATCAAGCTGCCCGTCTCGGCATCGACGACATAGAGCGCATTGCCTTCCGAGTCATCGCTACCGACAACACCGCGTATGTCCTTATTGGTGTCATAACCGCCGGCGAACATCACCACCGGGCGAGGCCCTGTTGGGGTGTCGATAAGACCAACGCGTGGATTGGAGAATGTCATGCCCAGCTCTTTGAAATCACCGCCCTTCGATAGCGTCCACATGAGCCTCGGGCTTTCCGGGTTGGTTATATCGAGCGCGTAGTAGGATTTCCCACCGCGGCGCATGCCGACGTACAGGTAGACCCGGTCTCCATCGCTCGAGATGATTGAACCGTCGTGGTTCTTGTCTTGTATGAAAGCGACTGGTGCTCCATCGAGTGTGTACGGATGTTGCATACCAGTGCCGTTCGCTCGCAGGACCTTCTGCACAGCCATCGAAGCACGCGGCATAAATGCCCAGACTTCCTCGCCACTTTCACCACCGCTGGTGCGGGTGTTACGGATCATGCGCAGCATGCCGTCGTCCGAACCAACAGCGATGAAGATCGCCGGGTTCTCCGGATCGCTGTAGCCGCCAATTGAACCGTAGTTAATTGGTAACGGACGCGAATGAAGCGCGTCGCCGAACACCCACTCACGTGACTCGTTTCTCTCCAGGTCGCCGTCAAGATCGTCAATATCCAGACCACGCGAGAATGCAATCAGTGCCGCTGACTCGGTTGCCGTCGCAACATCGAAATCAGACTGCAGCGCCGTTGCGGTTACCAGGTCAACATTGAAGGCGGCCAGTGCCGACGATGTCCTGTCATAGTAAATTCTCCGCCCGCCAAGCCCATTGGCTTCCTGCGGACTCCCCGATATGAAACCAGGGATGCGTTGCCCTGCGCCACCGCGCGCAACAACACGGCCGTCCCGGCCGGCAACCTCACCGGCGTCGAGATCCGGCGCCGGCAGCGCAGCGGGTACCGTCCAGCTCGTCAATGCATCGAAACGAATTCGACCGTCTGCCGCGATCGCCGGAGTACCCGTTGCATCCACAAGTACCGCAGTCGTCGACGCGCTGTTAGCGCCGTCGAGTTTCAGTTTCTTGACGTTGCCTACCCAATAAGGCCGGGACTTGCTATCAACCTGAAACAATGCGATGTAGACATTGTCCGTGATTTCCGCGCGGTTAAATACATTGACCGGTACAGACGCGGCAACAAATGTCGAGCTAACGCTGAGAATCTGCTTGAAGATTTCCTGTAGCGTGGCGACGAGTTCGTCCGGGTTCTCGGTTAGGGCGAGCGGCACGCCCGTCCCGCCGGCACGTGCGTAACCCTTCGTCGTCGTATTAATCTTGGTACCGTCGACGATGAAATACGAAACAACATTCTGCTTGTCATCGAGATCGGGCACGGAGCCGTAGCTGCCATTGGCCAGATCTGCGTCGTTCAGATATTGAATGACATCGGGAAATTGACTTTGAGGCGAGCCGAATCCGCCAGCACTGACCGCGTTTTCAATAGCATCGTCCGAGTCGTCGTCCTGGTTCGACACCTGGAACATGACATTGACTGTGTACAGTTTCGAGCAGGCGCCGGCCTTGTCCAGCGGACTGGCGTACGACGGTTTGACCTTCGGGCCGGTCTCGATGCCGGTATCCCAGGAAATTGCGGGATAGTCCGCGTCGAGGTTGAACGTGTTCTTGGTCCCGTAGTCAGTAAAGCCATTGTGCGCGTTGTAGACACCCTGGCCCGTCAGGTAGCGGAAGAATTCATAGAACAACTCCTTGCCCTGATAGGAATGACTCAGACCACCCAAAGGCGTCGGCATTGACGTGAGAATATTGTGAAACTCCGCTTTCGCACCGTTGGCGTCCCCTTTCTCGAATAACTGGAAACCCATGGCGAGATAGCCGCCGTTGCTGCACTTGGTACGGCCAAATCCTTCACAGTTGTTCGTGTTGTCGTGATTGAGCATGAGCCCAACCTTGACTCCCTCGAGAGGATCGAACACCTTGCGTAGCGAACCCCGCAGCACATCGAAAAACGTGTATGGTCCGGCGGCCTTCATGTAGCCCTCTGCTATCAGCGTGTCGCAGGCGCCACCCTTACACGCTGTCGAGCCAAGGTTCGGTCGATAGTCGAGCGAGAACATCACCATCGGTTCGCTGTTCGGCGGCAGGCCGGCGCCAGGATTCATGTAAACGTCGGTATCATCGGCATGCGCAGATCCGATCGTAAAGATCAGCGCCGCCAGCAATGTCGTAAGTGAAACCTTCTTAAGTTTGGTATCCATACCTGAGTACTCTCTTTGGAGATCCTGAATTACTGTTTGGGAACCAGCACGAGCACACCCTCGGTGATCTGCTGGCGACCGAGCCCTTCATCAACGCGGTCGAACGTCGTCGTTACACGAAACGACGCACTCGTAAACTTGTCAATGCTCGATTCAACAACACGTGGTGGCGGACGAAATATCGCCCCGGTCCGCTCGACACGCGCCGACATGTGTTCTGACGCGACTTCGTACGCCAGCATCGAGTCGTCCACCGGCAGGTCTTCCCGGTCGCATCCCGCCTGCCCGGCCGTACACGCCGTGTAACCGGTCTTGCCGATAACCGGTGTCGATGCCGGGTTGGCTACAATGACGTCCGCCAACGCCTGCGCAGCCTGAATGGCGGCAATACGCGACTCCTCGTTTTGCGCCATGTGCAAACCGATGTTGCTGGAGCGCATTGACGAAATCGTGAAAAGAGTAATGGCCACAAGAAACATCAGTGCGATCACCAGGATTGCACCATTCTGTTTGTGCCGGCTTGCAAATTGATTGTTGCTCATATCAAAAACCCATCATGTTCATGCTGCGAATGTTTTGAATGGATACATTGGTTGAGAAAACACGGCGATGGAACGAGTCGGCCGGCGCGTAGTCCGGCGCGTTGCTGATTGAATAGGTCTTGTCGTTCGTATAGCGCGTATCAATGTTGGTCGTACGGGCGAGCAGGAATACTCGCGCAGACACCACGTTTTGAATTTCCGCGAGCGTAGGACCGGTCGAATAAATATTCGGATGACCGTCTTCACTTGTATCGATGCCGTACTCGATCTGCAGGTTCTCGATACCGGTGGCCAGGCATTCTGTCTGCATGCTGGGCCCGGCGCCTCGCAGTGACTTGCGGCACAAGGTCGGAATGCCGTCTCCCGGCGTATTGGCGAACTGGCGGATGTAATAGATGCTCGGGCGAAACTCCCAATCGGCTCGAGGTACAGCGACTACCACGGTCGGTGCCGCGGGCACTGGCGCCCGGTACAACAGGCCCACTGTGCCATTCGTGCGCAGGTAAACACCGCCAGGCCGCAGAGCTCCGGCTTCGGCGCCTGCAACACGTCTGATCACCACAATGTCGGTGCCTTCGAGAAGCTCGCCTGGCAGAAAACAGGTGTGCGCCGCGACTGCAGCAGCGTTCGTCGCATTATCCAACGCCGTTACCGACATTGAGTTCCCGGTGCCTGCCTCAACGGTTCGGTACATCCAGTTAATCTCGCCGGCTGGCCCGCAATCGGCGCCAATGGCCAACGTGGCGTCAGGTGTCACAGTACTGGGCACGTGCAGGTCGGCGTAGTGTCCCGCCATACTGATCTCGAATGCGATCTCGCGCAGAGCATGCCGCGCATCGTCCTGCATACGCGCGACATTCTCATCCTGGTTGAAGCTGTAGCTGTTGTTGACAAACACGGATACAACCGCAACACCGAGCGTCATCGACAGCCCCAATGCGACCATCAATTCGACGATAGAGAAACCTGCTTGCGTTTTGAGTGTGTGCTTAATCATTTGTGATTCGCTCAAAAGTTTGGATCGATATAGGTTGGAATCTGAATGACGCGGCGAAATTCGTTTTCATCACCATAATTGCCGCTTGCCGCACCACATGCGTTGGCAACGGAGTTTACGATCGAAGCTGTTCCCCTCCAGGCGATCGTCACGCGGTAGATGCCGGGACCACCGACAGCCGGACCGTCAACACATAAGGATGGCAACATCAGGCCACCTGTGCCGACACCGCCGTTCGTCTCGAGATTGCCATCGATCGCCTGCTCCCAGAACCAAAGATCGTGCGCCGCTTTTTGCGCCGCGTTGCACACCGAGGCGGTGCGGCAATTCGGCGCAGGTTCGCCGCCGCGACTAGCGCCACCGATTTCGCCGGCAAGCCGATAAATGCCGATGGCATCACCATTCATGCGGATATCTTCGAGAAGACCGTTGGCAATCTGAGAGGCTGTCGTACGCTGCAGTCCCTCATAGTTCGCCTGCTTCGAGACTGTCTGCAAACCGGCGACCGCCAGGAAGCCGAGGCTGAAAACGACGAGCGCGACAAGCAGCTCAAGTAATGAGAAACCGCGTTGCTGACTTCGAAAGTTGAACATCTGCAAGGCCCCTGGATATGGCTTCTAGCTGCAAGACGGCGCACTGCCGTCCGCAAGGTACTTGGAAAGGCGTGGACGCCCGGACAGGTCAATAACAAGGACCTTCGCTTTGTCGGCTCCGCGGTGATCGCACACTGTGAACTGACCCGAGTTACCGCTGACCGACGCATTCATCACACGACCGTTGGGTCTGTACATCAGGAATTGGCCGAATTCGCCGGATAGAATCGACAGCCCTTCGATGCTTGCTGATGAAGCGGCGATCACTTCGTCGCCATCGACCACCTGATCGCTGTCCCGGTCGCCGAAGACGATCCAGCCCTGGTCCCATGAAACAGCCTCGCAGTTGGCGCCGCCCGCACTCGCACAAACCGTGACTCTGAAATTCGTCGTAATAGCGGTGCTGCGCGCGATATGCATCGACGACACGAAGTCATTGATCGCACCAGTCTGCCTGGCATTGGTCGTAAACTGGTCCAATGCCGGGATGGCCATCGACAACAGTAAGCCTGTCAACCCGACCGCGATCATCAATTCGATTAGAGTAAATCCGCGTTCCCTCTTCATTACATAATCCCCAGTGCCGCATTTGCTTCGCCCGAATTTTTGGACGACAAGTCTGTGTTCCTATCTTGAGTAAATACTAATGGTTATGCGGGTTTCGGGATGGGACGCAGGTAGGATTTGTGTCGCAAGAGGGCGACTTCGCAGTCAGAATTGTGACGGGCGTCGTGCGTTATGTCAGATTAGCTCGAGTTCTTCAGTTTGCTCTTCAAGAGACCGCATGACGGCCTGACCGAGGGCCTCGGTGCCCTCGCCTGTCGCTGCGCTGACTGCAAAAACCGGACCCTGCCAATCGAGGTCGGTAAGGAGTCTCTCACGTGCCGCGGCAAGATCCTCGGCGTTCAACAGGTCGATTTTGTTGATAACGAGCCAGCGCGGCTTGCCGGCCAACTCGTCGGAGAACTTGCCAAGCTCGGTCGCAATCGCAGTTACAACTTCGGCTGGGTCGGATCCGTCGATCGGTGCGATATCGACGAGGTGCAGCAGCAATCCAGTGCGTTGCAGGTGTTTAAGGAACTGGATCCCTAATCCGGCCCCTTCTGACGCGCCCTCAATAAGCCCAGGAACGTCCGCCATGACAAAACTCTGCAGTTGGCCGACACGAACTACGCCAAGATTGGGGTGCAAGGTTGTGAATGGATAGTCAGCAATGCGTGGCTTTGCCGCCGACATGGCCGTTATCAACGTCGACTTGCCCGCATTTGGCATGCCCAGTAAGCCGATATCAGCCAGGACTTTGAGTTCGAGACTCAGGTGGCGGCTTTCGCCTTGTGTACCCTTGGTAATTTTCCTCGGCGCCCGGTTAACGCTGCTCTTGAAGCGTGCATTACCGAGCCCGCCGTGACCGCCTTCAGCCACCTTCTGCCGTTGGCCAGGTTCAACCAGGTCACCAATCAATTCGCCCGTGTCGACGTCATGCACGACCGTGCCACAGGGTACCTTCACGTCGAGGTCCCCACCCGAGCGACCGGTCTGGTTGCGGCCCGAACCGCCTTCCCCGGTTGCGGCGCGAAATTTCCGCGCAACGCGAAAATCGGCAAGCGTGTTCAATGACGGATCAGCAACCAGGTACACACTACCGCCGTGGCCGCCGTCGCCACCATCGGGCCCGCCCCTCTCGACGTACTTCTCGCGCCGGAAGCTCAGACAACCGTGACCACCGTTGCCCGCTTGTACCCGTATTGTGGCTTCGTCGACAAATTTCATAATGGGATTCTAGCGCTATAAACGAAAAACCCCGCAGTTGCGGGGTTCTTAATTCTGCCTGTAGGAGGGCCTTTAGGCCCGAATATTCGGCCCTGGAGGGCCTCCTACATGTGGCTCCTACGATTCGGCCAAAACACTCACAAACTGACGGTTTTTCGGGCCTTTGCGCTCGAACTTCACCTCGCCGTCTTTTTTCGCGAACAAGGTGTGATCACGACCAATACCAACGTTGACTCCGGGATGGAAGCGCGTACCGCGCTGGCGAACGAGGATATTGCCAGCCAATACTTCCTGGCCGCCGTACATCTTGACGCCCAATCGTTTGGATTCTGAATCGCGACCGTTCTTACTACTGCCGCCTGCTTTCTTATGTGCCATTGTTCTGTACCTTGGTTAAATTCTGTACTACTTTTTGGCCGTTTTCTTTTTCGAGGCCTTCTTCTTGGCCACCGGTTTCTTGGCTGCTGGCTTCTTGGCCACTTTCTTGGCGGCTTTCTTGGCCGTCTTCTTTTTCGCCGGCTTCTTGGCGGCGGCCTTCGTCGGCGCCGCTGGTTTCGCCTCTGCCTGCGTCGTCGCCTTTGGTGCAGCTTTCTTGGCCGTCCCGGCGCTGATACCCGTAATCTCCACCTCGGTGAAGAACTGGCGGTGCGAGCCCTGGCGCAGATAATTCTGCCGGCGCTTGAATTTTACAACAGAAACCTTGCGGCTCTTGCCCTGGCGAATCACCTTGCCATTGACCGTGGTACCGGACAAGGTTGGACTGCCGACTTTGATATCGCTGCCTTCGCCAACCAGAAGCACATCGTCAAATTTGACGGTCGCGCCCTCGTCACCCTCGATTTTTTCGAGACGCAGGACGTCACCCTTGGCCGCGCGGTATTGTTTGCCGCCGCTGCGAAAAACCGCATACATCGTTATTTACTCCGTAGCGCGAGCCGCGTCTATCATGCAACTCACTGAGAATTAAGCAATTTCTTATGGCTGCCGAGTCGCCACACAAGCGCATTCCTGGCGGCTACCATAAAGGAGCGGGAATTCTATAGATAACCCCGTCCCGGGTCAACGTCAGATGGCATCAATTTTAGCCCTGAATTCAAAGGCTTGCGATTGCGCCTTTCGTACCACCGTAACGCCCGCCCGGTCGCCAAAAACAGGCATTTCAGGCATCATGCAGATTCTCATGCAAGCGGTAGAAAAATCCCCGGATTCACTGACTTTTGACGGCGTCGTCGCCCTGGCGCGTGACGATATGCAGGCCGTCGATCGCTTGATATCCACGAGCCTCAAGAGTGACGTCGCACTGGTGTCGCAAGTGTCGCAGTACATCGTGACCAGTGGCGGCAAGCGGCTGCGCCCGCTGCTGGTCCTGTTGGCCGCTCGCGCTTTGGGATATGACGGCGAGCAACACATCCGCTCGGCCGCCATCATCGAGTTCATTCACACAGCAACGCTGCTGCATGACGACGTCGTCGACGGCTCGGCCAGGCGGCGCGGCAAGGACACTGCGAATACGGTGTTCGGCAATCAGGCCAGCGTGCTCGTCGGTGATTTCCTGTATTCGCGTGCTTTTCAGATGATGGTCGATATCGACAGCATGCGCGTGATGAAAATACTTGCCGATGCGACCAACACGATCGCGGCCGGTGAAGTCATGCAACTAATGAGCGTGCATGATCCGGACACGACTGAGGAGGCCTACCGGCAGGTTATTTACAGAAAGACAGCGCGCCTGTTCGAGGCTGGCGCACATATCGCTGCCGTTTTGGCCGGCCGAGACGCGGGTGATGAAGCTGCAATGATCACTTTCGGTCAGAATCTCGGCGTGGCTTTTCAGCTAGTCGACGACGCACTAGACTACAACGCAAGCGCTGACGAGCTGGGCAAAAACGTTGGCGACGATCTCGCCGAAGGCAAAGCAACCTTACCGCTGATCTACGCCATGCAACAGGGCTCTGATAGTGATAAGGAATTGATTCGTAAAGCTATTTTGGATGGCGGCCTGGATCAGCTCGACGACATCAGTACAATCATTGAGTCGACTG
>Ga0255049_10000619_pt1 | contig 21543 bp, 21 predicted proteins | sample JV7_2_3_MG_FD_183615 | JGI IMG/M metagenome (GOLD analysis project Ga0255049, IMG submission 183615) | Seawater microbial communities from Jervis Inlet, British Columbia, Canada - JV7_2_3 | ecosystem: Environmental > Aquatic > Marine > Inlet | place: Canada: British Columbia | collected 2016-10-06
CCGCCATGCAGGCGATTGTGTCGACCCCTTTGGACTTCAGTTGTGCGGCCTGATCGACGAATCCCGGTAGGTGATTCATTGAGCAAGTCGGCGTAAACGCACCCGGCACCGAAACAAGAACCACCTTCTTGTCCGCGAACAAGTCGTCCGTGGAAACGGCCCCTGGGCCTGACTCGGTCATTACACCAAACACACCGGATGGCATTTTATCACCAGCTGAAATCGTCATCAAAAATTACTCCTGTAGAGGTATTGAGATTTCGGGCGCAATCGGCAATGATTTTTGCCCAACCGATTGGAACGATTCTAGCAGGAAGAGGAATGCGATGGACTTTGCATTGACCCAAGAGCAGCAGCTCATAAAAGATGCCGCTCGCGAATTCGCCCAGAATGAAATCGCCCCTGTGGCTGCGAAGTTCGATGCCAGCGGTGAATTTCCTTCCGACACCATTCGCCAGGCCGGCGAGCTGGGATTTATGGGCGTAGAGGTTCCCGAAGAGTATGGCGGTTCCGCTTTGGATTCGACTTGCTATGTGCTTGTTATGTCAGAAATTTCTGCCGCTGATGCCGCTCACGGGACCATCGTCTCCGTCAACAACTCACTGTTCGGTGTACCGCTGCTCGACTTTGGTACTGAGAAACAGAAGCAGACGTTTCTGCGGCCGGTGGCGTCCGGCGAGGTCAACGGCGCCTACGCGCTTACAGAACCGCAGTCCGGATCGGACGCGGCCGCTATGCGCAGTAAAGCGCAGCGCTCCGCTGACGGCTCGACCTATACCTTGAACGGCAAGAAAGCGTGGATCACCTCTGGACCCGTTGCCAGGTACGTCATTGTGTTTACGCAGACGCTCGACAGCGATGGCAACTCCCTCGGCATCAGCGCCTTCGTCATCGACAGCGAAAAGCCGGGATTCGTTGTGGGCAAGACAGAGCCGAAACTGGGGATTCGTGCTTCTGCGACCTGCGAGATCGAGCTCGAAAACTACGTGTGCCCGGCGGAGAACAGAATCGGAGAGGAAGGTGCCGGTTTCAAGATTGCGCTCACCGTGCTCGACGCCGGTCGCGTGGGCGTTGCCGCCCAGGCGCTGGGCATCGCCCAGGCAGCCTATGACGCGGCTGTTGAGTACTCGCGTGAACGTAAAGCATTCGGCTCAGCGATAGGCAGTTTCCAGGCGATTCAGGAAAAAATCGCCGACATGAAGATGCGCATCGATGCGTCAAGACTGCTGGTTCTGCGGGCGGCCTGGTCAAAAGAAAATGCCAAGAAGACCGGTGCGAGAAACACGCTCAATTCGAGCATCGCAAAACTGTACGCGTCAGAAACCGCGATGTTTGTGACCCATCAGGCGCTGCAAATCCATGGCGGCATGGGCTACAGCCGGGAATTGCCATTAGAACGCTATTTTCGTGATGCCAAGATAACTGAAATCTACGAAGGCACCAGCGAGATTCAGAGGATCGTGATTGGCCGGGCTGAAACGGGGCTGCGCTAGTAGTGGAAACTGGTAATCGTTACTAGTAATCGTTGTCTGCGACGTGCACCACCAATCCGTCAAGCTCGTCTGACACTTCCAGCTGGCACGTCAACCGGCTGTTCGATTTTCGCTCAAACGCGGCATCCAGCATACTGTCTTCCATGTCGTCCATTTCCGGCAGTTTGTCCAGCCAGGCCTCGTCGATGTAGCTGTGGCAGGTCGCACACGCACAGGCGCCGCCACACTCCGCCACAATACCGTCGATTTCATTATTGATGGCGCCTTCCATGATGGAATAACCGTTCTCAACCTCAACCTCGTGGCGGCTACCGTCGGTTGCGACGTAGATAATTTTGGGCATTTCCTGGTTCCAGAGTTTTGAGCTGCGCAATAATAGGGGCGTTGACCCGTAACGGTCAACGCCCCATTGCTTTTTATGCTTGGATCGTAAGTTGTCTAAGCTCAGACGCGAGCGGCCTCGGCTCTCTTCGCGTCCAACTCCCGACGTTTCTTGCGAGCGGCTTCTTCGGCAAGTCTGATCTGACGATTGCGTTCGACATCGGCATTGATGACTCTGATCCACTGGTTCGACGTGCGCTGAGACCGGGGTGTCTTGGCCGCTTGTCGAAATGCAGATTTGGCGTCCCCGTATCGTTTTTGATTGTAGAGGCACATGCCCAGTGAAATCTGCATATTATCCGGGTTCTTCAGGCCACCTTTTCGGATAGCATTGCCTGCAGCCTTCACACATTCGGCGTAATTACCGACGTTGAGGTAGGCATTCGCGAGTCGTTGGTCCAGATCACCGTTTGTGGCCAATCCGGCCGCGGCCTGCAACGCCGGTATCGCTTTCTCGTCTTCCATTGCCAACATCCAGGCCTGTGACAGCAAGCGATAATTCTTCTGGGTCTTCTTAACAACGCCCGCGTCCATTTTTTCTGCCAGCAGCTTGCCCGCGTTGTAGGGCACTTCAGCCTGCAGATAAAGCTGCGCCATCGTCACGAATTCAGCTTCTTTGCTCAGCATGCCCTGCGTATGTGCGGCGTCGTAGGCGTAGATGAGCTTCTCGTCTTCGCCAAGCTCGGTGTAGGCACCGGCCAGCGATTTCCAGTAACGTGCCTTCGGCCAGTTTATGAGCAGGATCTTTTGGATGTCGCGCACCTTGCCGTAGTTTTCCTGCTGGAAATACGCGAAGTTGAGCAAACCGTACCAGTCTTCCTTGACGGGCTTGCCACGCTCCTCGGCAATACGCATTGCGTTCTCAATCGGGGAAACCATTTCCTTGTAACGGTTCAGGTTATAAAGCATCTGCGCCCTGAGAATAAACGGTTCGGGCGCCGGATTGGTTTCCAGCATGAACCACTTATCCAAAGTTGCAAGCGCCTTGGGATACTGCTCTTGCATCGTTAGCAATTGCGCCATTGTGTACGTCGTCTGCTTCGCCATTTGCGGCTCAAGAGTTGGGATCGCCAACATCCGCTCGTACGTGCGAATCGCATTCACCGGGTCGTCCATGTTGTAGTAGACGAAGCCGAGGTAATTCAGCACATTGGCCTGTTCGTATTCGGTGAGCTTGTCCGGGTTGTAGAGCGAGTTAAGTGTCTTGAGCGCGTTCGTGTATTTCTGCTCGTCGACCATCTCCTGTGCTTTTTGAATACGCTCGTAAACTTCTTTGCTGACCGCCTGAGCCTGCTTGGTCTTGGTCTTGGCCCGATCTTCCTCGGTGGCTTTCTTTTGTTGCGCTGTCGCATTGCCGAATGCAAGCAAGCCAGCAATCACTGCCAGGCACAGTTTCAGAGAAATTCCATTTTTGATAATCATGTCAGAAAACGTCCTTTAGGATGGTTTTTCCCGCCTCTGTTGTCACAGGCATCATTCCTCAAGCTGGAACGAGATTCGGGTCTTGACGCCCGGCACATCCACCGGCACACCATCGACAACCCGAGGTTTGTACTTGAACTTCAGAACCGCACGCAGCGCCGCACGTTCGAACAAGCTGCTCGACGACTGCAGCACAATCGGATCTCTCACGGTACCGGCCGATGTTACTGTAAACGACAGGTCAACGAAGCCCTCCAATCCACGCGACAAAGCACGTGCCGGGTAAACAGGCGCGACTCGCACGATAGGCAGGTAATCGCCCTCGGCAATGTTCATGCCACCAGGTCCGCCAATTGTGGTATCCGCGCTGACCGTCGGCGCCGCTATGTTAATGGACGGTGCATCCGGATTAATATTGTCCATCTCCTGAGGTGGAGTCTCAGGTGGTGTCTCCGGCGGTGCCGGCGGTTTTTCCGGAGTCAGGTCGGCGGTATTCAGGTTCTCATTTCGTTTCACTCGAACGAATTCAAGTTTGTGACGTTCGCGTGGGTCAGTAAGCGCCGTCTTGCCCGTCACGATCAAGAGCTGCATAACGAACAGCAAACTCAGCGTAATGATTGTGCCAACCACTATCGAAAAAATATAACGACCCATCATGGTCTCGTTCTCCTAAGCGGACGTCGCCGCTGAGTCTGGCGCCGGCAATACCTGGTCAATTCGACCATTATTCGGCGCCGTGGTTCCTATCCGTCGTCGGCCGCAAGCGCGACGTTGCTGACGCCGGCAGCCTTGGCGGCTTCCAGCACTATGACCAGAGTCTCGTTGGTCGACTCCTCGTCGGCCTGTATGACCATTCCCCCTTTCGGGTTCTCGGCGCGCATACGCTCAAGGATGGCTCGTACAGCGCGCGGGTCTCTCTTTTTGCGGTCAATCCAGATCTCGTCGATTGCACTAATCGCGACCAGAATCGCAGCATCGTCCTGTGTATCAGCGGTCACCGCGTCCGGGCGTTCGACCTGGATGCCGGCTTCCTTGATGAATGTCGCCGTGACGATAAAGAAAATGAGCATGATGAATACGACGTCCAGCATTGGTGTGAGATTGATCTCATTCTCTTCCTCTTCCATGCCCATCGAACCATGTTTTTTTCGCATTGCTTACTGTCCTGTTGAAGAGCCGCTTATCGTTGATCCGCAATGGATATGTTGTAGACACCCGCATTACGCGATGAATCCATGACCCACACAAGCATCTTGTTGGTGGATTTCTTGTTTGCCTGGATCACAACAGATCCCTTCGGGTTCTCAGCATGCAAGCGTTCAATATTGGCGCGCACAGCTCGTGGATCAATAAGACGACGATCGATCCAGATCTCGTCTCTGGCGTTGATCATCACAAGAATGTTGGCGTCTTCCGGCTTGGATTCCGTTACGGGAGCATCGGGGCGATTAACGTCAATGCCCGATTCCTTGATAAACGACGCCGTAACGATGAAGAAAATGAGCATGATGAATACGACATCGAGCATCGGCGTCAGGTTGATCTCATTCTCGTCCTCTTCGACGTGAATATCATCGAGATGGTGGCGACTCATGGCGACTTTCCTTTAATGGTCCATCGTGAGTGAGTCCTCAAGGAACTCGACCTCACGCGCCGCTCGGCGGCTTAGCAAAGTGACAAACAGTACGCCAGACAGCGCACCAACCATTCCCGCCATTGTTGGCACCGTGGCCTGGGATACGCCGGCGGCCATAGCACGGACATTGCCCGAACCTGAGACCGCCATCACCTGGAACACGCTGATCATGCCCGTCACTGTGCCAAGCAGGCCAAGCAGCGGGCACAAAGCAACCAGCGTCTGAATCAGAGCGATTCCCTTGTTCGTGGCTTCGCTGAAACGCGAAATCATCAACTCGCGAATCTGGTGGGCGTTCCAAGAATTGCGCTCAGGTCGCGATTCCCAATTGTCATGAATCTCACGTGACATATCTTTCATCGAAGTGCGGAAGTACATGATCCGCTCAATGATGACCGACCACATCAGGAAGATAGTGAATGCGATGACCTTCAATACAGGTCCTCCCAGACTCATGAAGTCTCGTACGGCTTCAATGCTGTCAGCAAGCCAAAGCATGGCGACTCCTTTCGACTTTAGCCATTCCGCTCGGAGTGCTGTGCCACAAGGCCGGCGCTCTGAGACTGAAGGATATTGACGATCTTACGACTCTGACCGCTGACCACCGTGTGCAGCAAAACCATAGGAATCGCCACGACCAGACCCAGCACTGTTGTCATCAATGCCTGCGAAATACCACCGGCCATCATCTTCGGATCGCCGGCGCCGTAGAGCGTGATCACCTGGAAGGTTTTGATCATGCCGGTAACCGTGCCAAGCAGACCCATAAGCGGTGCAACCGCCGCAACCACCTTGATAAACAACAGACCCTTGGTAAGACCCGGCATTTCCTTGAGCGCGGCCTCGCTGAGTTTCAGCTCGATCGTCTCGGTGTCGGCACTCTTATTGCTCTCATAAGCGGCGAGTACGCGACCCAATGGGTTGTCGGTACTGGCTGCTTCACGCTTCAGCTGCGCTGTAACCTTACGACTGTCGTTTGACAGTGCGAACCAGCGAAGAATCGCGATGATCAGACCGATAATACCGAGTGCAATAATGCAGTAACCGACGATGCCGCCCTGTTCAATGCGGTCCCTGATCGTCGGTGACTCGACCAGAAGACCCAAAATGCCACCTTTGGTAACGTCGACACCAAAGGCGACAGCCTCGCCGCTTTCAGCATCTATCAGGTCACCAGTCGTGCCGGTATAACGTCCGTCAGGCTGACGCAGCAACTCGGCAATCGTCTTCTCACTGGCGTCGTATTCCAGATAGCCGTTCTCGGAAATGAGATTGAACGCGCCCACTCGGACGACTTCCATCTCTTCCTGCTGGCCATCCGCTTTGGTCACGAGGTGATTGAAACGCGTAACCTTGCCGGTCTCAACGACTTCCTGCTGCAGCATACCCCAAAGCTTCTCGATGTCCTCGATCGACGCAAGGCTGCTGGCCCCCGCCATCTTGGCGCCAAGATCGAAGAGGAATTGCGAACGGTCCGGATACTCGATGTTGGTCAGCGACGCGCCGAAACGACCTTGTGCGTCGCCGGAAACTGTCTGCAAGACACCAAATAACTCTTTCAACGCACCGAGCCGTTCGTCCAGAGCCTGGCGTGCCGTGATAATCCGCTGTTGGTTAACTTCGAACTGCTGTTCGAGGTTTGCGCTGGTGTTTTCCTGGCGGGTGCGTTCAGCACGTGCCTGATTCAACAGAGATTGCTGTTTGTTCTTGTCTTGTGCGAACGCCGCCTCACGCTGGCGAGCTTCCCGGGAGTCCCGTGCCTGGCCTTGCTGGATCAGTTTTAGAAGGTCGCTCATGCTGGCGGCATCTTCCTGAGCGACAGCCGAGGTCATGGAACCCAGACTCAGCAGCCCGGCGGCAATAATGAGTGTAAGACGTTTCATTTAGGTAGCCTCCGCAGCTGGTACAGGGACGATAATAAGTTCCGGCGCGATCAACTGCCTCGCGACCCGCAAACCCTTGCGAACTTCGTTTCTCGCCGAATCGTCGACTACCCAATCACGCGCCGAGTTGTCCCACCGGCCAGTGATCTTGGTATCGTCAGACTGGAAATAAAGGCCAATTCGCCCGATTCGCAGCATGTTGAATGAGCGCGTTGCGCCGTCGATCGTCAACGACTGGGTGTAGTCTTCGATCGTCGTGCCGTAGTCATTCTCAATCTGGTAGGCCTCCATAACCTTGCGGAATTTTTCCGCGACGCTGACATCCGAGCGCTCCATGGTGCCTTGCAGATCGTTGACGCGTTTATTGCGCTCATCCATAAGGAAAGGAACATCCAGCTTAACGGACTGCTCAAGCCCATCAATCATACGTTCCATAAGCGGGAAGATCTGGCGGTTGATGACATCGACCTGGTCCATCGAAAGTGCGATGTCTCCCAGCACTGACGATTGGCCTTCAACCTGCGCCCTCATGAGGCGGTTATAGACCTTTAGTCCATCGATTTCTTTGTTGATAGCCCGATACTGGTCTTCGAGGGAACGCGTTCCTTCAACGATCTTGTTGATACGCTCCTGCGATTGTTGAGCCAGGTTCAACCGACGTTGATCAGCCTGCAAAATCTGATCGACGGACTGGGCCAATACGCTGCCGGAAAGCGCCATCACCGTTATTGCGAAAAACGCTACGGTAATGCGCCGACTGCTGCTAATGCACCGTTTCATGAACGCTCCTTAAAAGGTCGAATGTTGTTGTTAATAGTTACGGAGAGGGATGCAACGTATCCGTTGAATACATGCACAAATGAAAACCAATAACGCAGATCGCGTCATCAATTGCGCACGCGGCCCCCTCCACTTTCGCCGCGCGGCGATATTATTAATCTGGAACTTGACCGTTTCTCTCTCAGTCATTGGCTGTCCCCGGTTTCTTGCCCGGGCTTCCCCGCCATCTGTTCCCGTGTTTTTATTCGGTCCCCTGTATACGCCGCCAAGAATAACACATGCTTCAAAGATGACCAGCCTATCAACAACATAACGTTGCTTGGCTTGCGTTGCTTGTGCACCGCGCACTGTGTCAGCAATAAAACGAAACACAGGATCGTGCGTTACTGAGACGGCAACGAATTCTTCGCGGCTTTCCTGAGCCCTATATATAAGGACTCGCGTACACGCGGCCTCGTCTTCTTTGCCTTTTCCAATTAAGGGCTTAGGAAAGTCTCTTAATCGAGTTTCTTTAGTATCACACGTAACCGATTAAGCAATGGTTGACATCATTACTGGCTTACAACATTATTCGGCGCTATGACCGGTTCACAAAACACTTCGAGGTTTGACAACCTTTTTGTATCGCGACTTGCCCTGCTCCTCCTTGGGAGGCACAGCGGGTAGCGCGTATCCGGTAGTCGGAAACGTAAGCCCCGCATCCAGATGGATAGTGGGGTTTTTTTTATGAGAAATACTTAAGGCGTAGGAATCACCATGCAAATGTACTCGGAAGCGGACGTTGATATTTCCTGCCTGGCGGACAGCCAGATAACCATACTCGGCTACGGCAGCCAGGGCCGGGCGCACGCGCTGAACCTGAAAGACAGTGGCTTTAACGTCGTTGTCGGGCTCAGAAGCAGCGGTGCGAGCTGGGCCAAAGCCAAAGCCGACGGCCTGACGGTCATGGAACCGAATGACGCGGTTAAACAAGCCAAGATCGTCATGTTCCTGACCCCGGATATGGTGCAAAAAGCCCTGTACCAATCGGTCGTCGACGACATCGATAATGGCGCCACTCTGATGTTCGCGCACGGCTTTGCCATTCACTATGAACAGGTCGAGCCGCGCAGCGACCTGAATGTCGCGCTCATCGCGCCGAAGGGTCCCGGAGGCCTGGTGCGGCGCCAGTATGAAGAGGGCCACGGCGTGCCCTGCCTTGTCGCCATTCACCAGGATGCCACGGGCGACGCCTTGCAGACCGCACTGGCCTATTCGGCCGGTATCGGCGGCGCGCGTGCCGGCGTTATCGAAACCACGTTTGCCGAAGAAACCGAAACCGACCTTTTCGGGGAGCAGGCCGTGCTCTGTGGTGGCGCCACGGAGTTGATTGTCGCTGGTTTCGAGACATTGGTTGAGGCGGGCTATCAGCCCGAGGTGGCCTACTACGAAGTCATGCACGAATTGAAGCTAATTGTGGACCTGTTGCATGAAGGCGGCCTCAAGAAGATGCACAAATTCATCAGCGATACGGCAGCCTGGGGAGACATGGTCAGTGGTCCACGCGTCGTCGATGCTTCTTCTCGTGCCGCCATGAAAGACGTTCTCAAGGATATCCAAGATGGCACTTTCGCTCGTAACTGGATCGCCGAAAGCGAAAACGGGATGCCTGAATTCAAACGCATGATGCGGGCGGACCTCGATCATCCGATCGAAAAAGTCGGCAATGATTTGCGCGGCCGCATGGATTGGCTGGAAGACTAAGCTGCGCAGACATATGGCGAATCAGAGGACATAGCAGAGGAACAATACAATGTCAGGCGACAGCGCAGATAGCAGAATACGCATTTTCGACACGACGCTTCGAGACGGGGAGCAGGCGCCCGGCTGCAGCATGACGCTTCGCGAGAAACTCCGTGTTGCGACTGCACTGTCTGAACTCAACGTCGACATAATTGAAGCGGGCTTTCCGGCCGCCTCGCCCGGTGATTTCGACTCGGTCAAAGCGATCGCGGACAAAAATTTCGGGCCCGTCATTTGCGGCCTCGCGCGATGCAATCCCGGCGATATTCAAAAAGTCTACGATGCAGTTAAGGGTGCAGAACGTCATCGTATCCATGTGTTCGTCGCGACCAGCGCAATTCATCGTGAGCACAAGCTCAAGATGGCCAAAGAAGAGATTATCAAGAGCGCGGTGGGTGCGATCAAAATGGCCCGTGAGCTGGTCGACGATGTGGAATTCTCGCCCGAGGATGCATCACGCACTGAACTGGGCTATCTCGCAGAAGTTGTATCCGCTGCGATTGAAGCCGGTGCCACCACGGTCAACATCCCGGACACTGTCGGCTACACGGTCCCTGCGGAATTCGACCACCTGTTTCGCTACCTGAAAGACCATGTGGACCGCATCGGCGACATTGTCTTGAGCGTGCACTGTCACAACGATCTCGGCATGGCTGTCGCGAACAGTCTCGCTGCGGTCATTGCCGGCGCGCGCCAGATCGAGTGCACAATTAACGGTATCGGGGAACGAGCAGGCAATTGCAGCCTTGAAGAAGCCGTCATGGCTATCAAGACGCGCGCAGAGTTTTTCGAGCTCGAGACAGCAATCGATACAACACGGCTCTACCCAACGTCGAGACTAGTCTCGAGTATCACGGGCATGCATACACCCCGCAATAAAGCGATTGTTGGCGAGAATGCTTTCGCACATGAAGCCGGAATTCACCAGCATGGCATGCTGCAGCATGCCTCGACCTACGAGATCATGCGACCGGAAGACGTCGGTTTGAGCCGCTCGAACCTGGTTTTGGGCAAGCACAGCGGACGCCATGCGTTTCGTGGTCGTGTCGCAGAATTGGGCTTCGATCTCGACGAGTTCGAGACCAATCGCGCGTTTCAGGAATTCAAGAAACTAGCGGACAAGAAAAAAGACGTTTATGACGGCGATATCGAGGCCATTATCATGAACGCCGACAACACGTCCTCGGGTCCCTGGACGCTCAAGGCACTGGAAGTGCAGACGCACTCTGACCAGCCTGCGACCGCTGCCATAACCTTGATCAATGAAAACGGCAAAGGAGCGGTCGAAACCGCGCACGGCGATGGACCAATCGCAGCAGCATTCCTGGCGCTGGAGAAGGCCACCGGAGTGCAGCTGACGTTGCGTAATTTCGAGTTGCACAGCACGTCGATTGGCGAGGATGCCCAGGGCGAGGTAACGGTCACGGTTGACTACGACGGCGCGAGTTATCGCGGACGCGGAGCCAGCGTTGATATTGTCGAGGCTGGCTGCCGCGCGTGCCTCGAGGTGATGAATCGTATCCTTCGCCGGAAGCAAAACGGACGTTCGGGACCCGGTAGATCTACACCCGAGCAAGCGACCATTTAGGAATACGATTTCGTGAGTAAATCAACGCTGTTCGAAAAAGTGTGGTCTGAGCACGTGGTTGCTGACGAGACGCCCGATTCGCCGGCTGTTTTGTACGTCGACCTGCACATAATTCACGAGGTGACGACGCCGCAAGCCTTCACCGTGCTTCGCGAACAAGGGCTACCTGTCAGGCGACCGGACCTTACACTGCCGACAATGGACCATTCGACGCCGACGACGCCGGTCTCAACGTTCAAGGATCTCGCTGTTGTGGGGGAAAGCGCTGCCAACCAGATTCGTCAGATGGAACAAAACTGTGAGGACTTCGGGCTGGATCTAATCGGCTTCGGGCATCAAAACCGTGGCATCGTGCACGTTATTGGTCCCGAACTCGGCGCGACGCAACCCGGCAAGACGATTGTCTGCGGAGACAGTCACTCCAGCACTCACGGCGCGTTCGGCGCCCTCGCCTTTGGCATCGGCACGACCGAAGTCGGGCATGTGCTAGCGACCCAATGCCTGTTGCAGCGTAAACCGAAAACGCTGGCCGTCAACATAAACGGACCAATTGCCGATGGAGTTTCTGCCAAAGACGTCATCCTTGCCGTTATCGGCAAAATTGGCGTCGACGGCGGTACCGGACACGTTATCGAGTATCGCGGCGACGCTATTAGCGCGCTCGATATGGAAGGTCGCATGACAATCTGCAACATGTCTATTGAAGCCGGCGCACGGGCGGGCATGATTGCGCCCGACGACACGACCTTCGAATACCTGAATGGCCGACCACGTGCGCCGCAAGATGCGGCCTTTAGTGCGGCCGTCACGCGTTGGAAGAAACTTCGCACCGATGACGGCGCAGCGTTTGACAGGGCCGTAAGTCTCGATGCAAGCGACCTGCAACCCATGGTCACTTTCGGCACCAATCCCGGCATGGTTGTCGCGATAAATGAGCCCGTGCCGGATGGCGGCGACGACCCAAGCTTCAGGAAGGCACTCGACTATATGCGGGTTGAGGCCGGCAAACCGATGACAGCCAATGCGGTCGACGTTGTGTTCGTTGGCAGTTGCACTAACGGCCGTCTGTCGGACATCGAAGAAGCAGCCAGGGTTCTGGCGGGACGAAAAGTGGCCGACGGCGTGCGCATGTTGGTTGTACCTGGCTCGCAGCAGGTCAAAAACGCGGCCGAAGCAAGAGGCCTCGACAAGATCATCGTCGAAGCTGGCGCCGAATGGCGGGAGGCAGGCTGCTCCATGTGCATCGGCATGAACGGCGACATCGTACCATCGGGCAAGCTGAGCGTTAGCACGAGTAATCGTAACTTCGAGGGACGCCAGGGTATAGGCGCACGCACCGTGCTTGCGAGTCCCGCAACGGCGGCTGCCTCCGCCGTACGTGGTCGAGTCACTGACCCGAGGACGCTATCGTGAAGCCTGTAACCCGGATCAAGTCTCGTACGGTGGTTCTTCCGACAAAAGACATCGACACGGATCAGATTATTCCCGCGCGCTTTCTCACCACCACGTCCCGCGATGGACTAGGAAAAAATGCGTTCTACGACTTGCGGTACAACGAAGACGGTAGCGAGAAGTCGAGCTTTATACTCAACCAAGCCGCCGCGATCGGCTGTGCCGTTCTCGTGGCCGGCAATAATTTCGGCTCTGGCTCGTCACGTGAGCATGCACCGTGGGCACTACTTGATTACGGCCTAAAGGCGATTATCTCGACGGGAATTGCCGATATTTTCCGCAACAACTCGCTAAAGAACGGTCTCCTGCCAGTTGTGGTTGATAAGAACACGCACGAGTGGTTACTTGAAAACCCAGGCGCCGAGTTGGACATCAACGTGGAAACCGCGACCGTCGAATTGCCCGATGGAAAGTCAATAACGTTTCCAATTGACGGTTTTGCCAGACACTGTCTGGTCGAGGGCGTCGATCAACTCGGTTACCTGCGACAGAAAATCGACCGTATTGAGCAATTTGAGGAGGCCCGCGCATGGAAGCCGTAATCGTATTATTGCCAGGTGACGGCATCGGGCCGGATGTCACCGAGTGCGCAAAACGCGTTCTCGAAGTCGTTGCAGAAAAGTACGGGCATCAGTTTACGTACAAAGAGGAGCTGATGGGCGGTGCCGCCATCGATGCAACTGGTGACCCGCTGCCGGCGTCCACAATCGCCAGCTGCGAAGCAAGCGATGCGGTCTTTCTCGGTGCTGTCGGTGGACCCAGATGGTCCGATCCCGGTGCCACCGTGCGTCCCGAGCAGGGTCTACTGAAACTTCGCGCTGTGTTGGGCGTTTATGCGAACTTGCGTCCCGTCAAGATTTATGACGAACTGTCCAGCGCCTCGCCGCTTAAACGAGAAATACTCGAGGGCGTCGACTTGCTGGTTGTTCGCGAATTAACTGGCGGCATTTATTTTGGCGACAAGACGCGCAGCGAAACGACGGCAAGTGACTTGTGCATCTATCATACGCATGAGATTGAACGCGTTATACGCGTTGCCGCAAGACTCGCGCTGGGGCGCCGCAAACGACTGTGCTCCGTCGACAAAGCGAATGTCCTGAATACCTCTCGTTTATGGCGCGAAGTGACCAACCGGGTTATAGCCGCAGAGTTTGCCGATATCGAGCTGGAAACGTTGCTCGTGGACGCTGCCGCAATGCATCTTTTGAGTCGCCCTGCCGATTTCGATGTAATCGTGACCGAGAATATGTTTGGCGACATCCTGACGGATGAAGCGTCCATGCTCGCGGGGTCAATGGGCATGTTGCCGTCGGCATCTTTGGGCGACTCGAAACGTGGCCTTTACGAACCCATCCATGGCTCGGCGCCGGATATCGCGGGACTTGGCATTGCAAATCCCTGCGCGGCCATCGCCAGCGTAGCAATGCTGTTGCGTCTCAGTCTGGATCTCGAAGACGAGGCTGCGGCCATCGAGTCGGCTATCAGTGCCGCTATTGCCGCGGGCGCGAGAACGGCGGACATAGCGGCGAATGACGACGCCACGTTGTCGACGTTTGAGATGACAGACGCGATTACTCGCTACCTGAACTAGCCACTCTCAATTTTGCGGTTGATCGGTTTGCGGCGCGAAAGCGCGCAATCTTCTTGCCAAGGTCGTCCGTTTCGATCAGGAAGCCGTCGTGCCCATGGGCCGAATCCAATATTTCGTAACGTGCGGCAGGCAAAAGATCTACGAGCACCTGCTGCTCTTCGGGGGGATATAGCGCATCCGTGCTGACTGAAACCACCAACGCCGGTTGCGCGATAGATCTCAGTATGTCTTCGTAGTTACCCCTGCCCCGGGAAACATCGTGCGTATGCATCGCGTGCGTAAGGGTCACGTAGGTATTCGCGTCAAATCGGTCGTTGATCTTCGCGCCCTGGTGACGGAGGTAGGACTGGACCTGGTATTGATCGTCGCTTTGATGCTCGCGCCCGAAACGTTGATCAAAGCTCTGCCAGCTGCGGTAAGTACACACCGCCATCATGCGTGCCGCGGCAAGGCCGTTCGTCGGCGGCAAATCATCACTGTAATAACCGCCATTCCAGTTTGGGTCAGTCGCTATCGCCGCGCGTTGCGCTTCGCTGATGCCGATACACCAGGCCGAGTGCCGTCCGCCGACACCGATGGGCACGACGCTGCCGACACGCTCCGGATAACTGATCGCCCACTCCAGGGCCTGCATCCCGCCGAGCGACGGCCCTGTGACAAGCTCCACATGCTCTACGCCGAGTTCATCCAGCAATATACGCTGTACTTCGACCATGTCGCGCACTGAGATACGGGGAAAGTCCGCGCGGTAACGCTCATCGAAGCCGGGCTTGATGCTGGCTGGGCCGGTCGTGCCATAACAGCTGCCGAGTATGTTTGCACAAATAATATAGTCATATAAGGGATCGAACGCTTTGCCGTCGCCGATGATGTTCGGCCACCACGCCTCGACATCGGACGAGCCTGTTAAGGCATGGCAAATGAGAATAGCGTTCTGCTCTGCATTTGCCGGATCGCCCCAGGTTCGGTACGCAATCTCGATATCCTGCAAGCGCTCCCCGTTTTCGAGGACGAAGTCCCCCGGCACCGTGAGGAACTCGGTCTCCGCGGCAATTTGACACTTCAGGTACTCGGGCAGGCTCATAGTCGTCAGCCGACAGCCGTCGCAACCGGCTGCAGGCGGTCGAACCGTCGTACCCCCTCGAGCGCGTCAAGAATGTCCGCGACCAGATCTTCGGATCCTTCAAGCCCCACCGACAACCGAATCAGGTTGGGTCGAATGCCCGCTTCCGACAGCGCCTCATCGCACACAGGCGCATGAGTCATCGACGGCGGATGGCATACCAGGCTCTCTACACCGCCCAGGGATTCGGCCAGCGAGAAATATTTGAGGTTGTTGACGAAGGTCTGAACCGCGGCTTCCCCACCGCTGATTTCGAAACTGACCATGCCGCCAAAGCCGCGTTGCTGACGCTTCGCAATGTCATGGCCCGGGTGCGACTCGAGGCCCGGATAATAGACACGCTCGACCAGCTCATGAGCATCGAGCGCGTTCGCTACGAGGCTGGCGTTCTCCTCGTGCTGCTTGATGCGCGGGTGCAGAGTACGGATGCCGCGTAAGGTCAAATAACTATCGAACGGTGCGCCGGTTATGCCGATGCAGTTAGCCCAATACGCTATCTGTTCCGCAAGCTCGTCGCTCGCCGCGACGACGCAGCCGCCAACTACGTCACTGTGGCCGTTGATGTACTTTGTCGTCGAGTGAATGACCAGATCAGCACCGAACTCGATGGGGTTTTGCAAAGCTGGCGACAGAAACGTGTTATCGACGGCAAGTAATGCGCCGCACTCTTTGGCGATCGCAGCAATCCTCTCGATGTCAACAATACGCAATAAAGGATTCGACGGGGTTTCGGCCAGAATGATCTTCGGCCCACATGCGCAGGCAGCGTGCAGCGCGTCCAGGTCCGTCTGGTCGACGAATTTCACTTCGAACAGTCCTTTCTTCGACTGCTGCTCGAACAAGCGAAATGTTCCGCCATAACAATCGTGCGGCGCAACAATTACATCGCCAGGCTCGAGTAGCTGTGTCAGGAGCGTCAAAGCCGCCATGCCTGACGAGGTCACCACGGCACCTGCGCCGCCTTCGAGCTCGGCGAGCGCATCGCCGAGCGCGTCGCGCGTCGGATTTCCAGAGCGCGTGTAGTCGTACTGCCGCTTCTCACCGAACCCTGCGAACGCGAAGTTCGAAGATAGGTGCAACGGCGGCACGACAGCGCCATGCTGTGTGTCCGATTCAATGGACGCACGCACTGCGCGGGTGGTTTTGCTGGCTGGGGATGTCATTGTCGGTCTCCGCTTTTTGATTCCAATACCTTCTCATCGGAACCCTGCGAAGCCCGCAAGGGAGGGGTGTTCTGCCCTTCATTCGGAAAATTGCCGAAAAATTGCAGTAACCCTCATCTACCGATGCAGTTGCACTTGGCAACGCATCGCAGGAGTTGGCACCTTTCCAGGATGGTTAGTCCTGAAGGTTGCCCCGGCGTCGTCGGGCCTATCCCTCGACCGGTCTCGATGAGTTTCACGGAGTGTATGTGCAATCCGCCGTAAGGGTCAAGGCATTGCTACCACTTTATTTAGTGTCACAAGTAACCGTTTTTACTGAAATAACGGGCTCAGCCCGGAGCTGCGAAAACAAAGACTCGTTGGCTTGCTATCTCCATGACGATGTACTAGTGTACTAACACGTTAATACACTGGTTCAAAATGAAACCCAACCGCAATGACTCAGCTCGTCGCCAGCACGAGGCTGAAGACGCACTGTTTGAGGCTGTTATCAGTCTGCGAACGGTTGATGAGTGCCGTAATTTCTTCAAGGACTTATGCACGCCGGCAGAGCTGCAGGCGCTGGTCGACCGTTGGCAGGTGGTCGAATATCTCGAGCAAGAGCTCCCCTACCGCAAGATTCATGACCTGACAGGCGTCAGCGTTACAACTATCGGTCGCGTCGCCCGCTTTCTCTCCGACGGCTTCGGGGGTTATCGCGCAGCGATCGACCGCACACGTACTTCAGGCGCTCACACCTCCCACTAAGGATATCCCGATGGACACCCCTGAGCAGCGCATTCAGATTGCGGTGCAAAAGACCGGCCGTTTGACCGACCACTCGATTGACTTGCTCGAGCGTTGCGGCTTGAAAATTACGAAAAGCAGGGACCAGCTGATTTGCTATGGCGAGAACATGCCGATCGATCTGTTGCTGGTCCGTGATGACGATATTCCGGGCCTGGTGAGCGAGGACGTCTGCGATCTGGGGATAGTCGGCCTCAACGTCGTTGAGGAAAAACGCCTCAACCTGGAGTCTGACGGACGTGAGGGTCTGTTCAAACAGATTTATGAGCTGGACTTCGGACACTGCAGACTATCGCTCGCCGCACCCGAAGACACAGAATATTCAGGTCCAGTATCATTAGCAAACAAAAGAATTGCAACGAGTTACGTCGGACTCTTGAATAACTACCTTAAGTCGAAAAACATCAATGCCGAAACCGTGTATTTCTCCGGTGCCGTGGAAATCGCACCCAAACTGGGCAGAGCCGATTTCATCTGCGACCTGGTATCCACAGGTTCAACGCTGAAAGCAAACGGGCTCTCCGAGGTGGAGGTATTGCTCGACAGCGAAGCTGTCGTCATCCAAACGCTGGCACCGCTGGGCGCTGAGAAACAGGCGCTCGTTGACAAGATTCTGCAACGCCTGGACGGTGTACTGCAGGTACGCGAAAGCAAGTACATCATGCTGCACGCGCCGCGTGCGGCACTTGCGGAGATACGCGACCTGCTGCCCGGCTCTGAGGCTCCCACGGTATTGCCGCTGGACGGCAGCGATGACAAGGTCGCCGTGCACGCAGTCTGTCGCGAGAACGTGTTCTGGGAAACTCTCGAGAATCTCAAAGCCGCAGGCGCAAGTTCCCTGCTGGTCTTGCCCGTCGAGAAAATGCTGGCCTGAGCAATGCCTGCCGAATTGACATTTTGGAACGGGCTGGACGACGCCAAAAGAAGCGCTTTGCTGCAGCGTCCTGCTGTCTCGCAGGATGCTGGCATTCGTGAACGGGCAGCCGAAATTATCGCTACGGTTCGTAGTCGCGGCGATTCTGCCGTGCGGGAACTGACTGAACGGTACGATCGCGCAACTATCTCCGAGTTTCGAGTTAGCGCTGACGAAATCGAGGCCGCGACCCGGCAACTGACGACGAATCAGCTTGCGGCGATCGATCTTGCGATTGGCAACGTTCGTCGTTTCCATGAGCCGCAGCGTCCGGTCCCTATCTTGGTTGAAACGATGCCAGGTGTCGTCTGTGAGCGCCTCAGCCACCCGATCGAAGCCGTTGGGCTCTATGTACCGGCCGGCACTGCGCCATTGCCCTCTACCGCTATCATGTTGTCCGTTCCGGCAACGATTGCCGGTTGCCGAACGAAAATCCTGTGTTCGCCACCTCGACCCGACAGCACGGCCGACCCTGCCGTGCTGGTCGCGGCATCCCGCGCTGGTGTCGAGGATATTTTCAAGATCGGCGGTGCGCAGGCGATTGCGGCAATGGCGTTTGGCACCGAGAGCGTGCCGAAAGTCTGTAAGGTATTCGGACCCGGGAATGCTTGGGTCACCAGCGCGAAGTTACAGGTCAGCACTGATCCAGGCGGCGCGGCAATCGATATGCCGGCAGGCCCGTCTGAGGTTCTGGTTATTGCAGATGAAAACGCGTCTGCTGAATTTGTGGCTGCCGACCTGTTGTCGCAAGCGGAGCACGGCGTTGACTCGCAAGTGTTGCTGGTCACGACCAGCGCGGAACTGGCACGCGCCGTAGTCGCGCAGCTCGACCGTCAGCTGGAGGTCTTGTCCCGCGCGAAAATAGCCGCCGAGTCGCTGGAACACTCGCGGATAATCATCGTCGATGACATCGACATGGCAATCTTAATCAGTAATCGCTATGCGCCCGAGCATTTGATTCTGCAGGTCGACAGCGCACGGGAAATGCTGCCGGCGCTAAGAAATGCGGGTTCGATCTTTGTTGGCCCGTGGACGCCTGAATCGGTCGGCGACTATTGCAGCGGCACGAATCACGTCCTGCCAACGGATGGTTTTGCACAAGCCTACAGCGGTCTCGGTGTTGACCAGTTCATGCGTCAAATGACTGTGCAGGAACTCAGTCGTGACGGCCTCAATGAGCTTAGCGAGGCAGTGATCAGCCTGGCTGAGCTGGAAGGGCTGGATGCACATGCGGCGGCCGTGAGTTGCAGGCTGAGCCGCGTATCATGAGTATCGTCAAACTCGCACGACCGGAGATTCAGTCGCTGCATGCCTACAAGGCGGCTGATCAGGTTGACGATACCGTGCGACTGAACGCCAACGAATCGCCTGTCCTGACAGCGGCGGACAAGTTTCGCCGACCGCTCAATCGCTATCCGGAAATTCGCCCGCAAAAACTGCAGCATGCGCTCGCCGCACGCTTTGGATGCGCACCAGAACGACTGCTGGTAACACGAGGGTCCAGCGAGGCAATCGATCTGCTCGTGCGGACGTTTTGCCGCGCGGGCAAGGACAGTGTCTTAACGACCTCGCCGTCGTTTTCAATGTACCGACACTATGCCGAAGTACAGGGGGCCAATATTATCGAAGTCGCGACACTGTCGGAGCGCGACTTTGCAATTGACGTCGACGCTGTGCTGCGCGCCTGCGATGCCTCGACTCGACTGATTTTTATTTGTTCGCCGAATAACCCAACCGGTACAACGCTGCCCAGGGATGATCTGGAAAAATTGCTGAAGAAGCGCGGTGAACGCTCAGCTATCGTGGTCGACGAAGCCTATGTGGAGTTCGGAGCTGCCGCGTCGGTCGTAGAGCTGTTGGCTCAATACCCCAATCTGCTGGTATTGCGTACGCTGTCGAAAGCGCTGGGGTTCGCAGGGGCGCGCTGCGGCGCCGTAATCGGTGACGAGGCTGTCGTTCGAATGCTCGATGCTGTGCAGGCGCCGTACGCGCTTGCGACACCGGTCGTCGAATGCGTGGAGGACGCGTTGCAGGACCGTCAGCTCGCAATCGCCGAGCATGCCGTTGCGCAGATTGTCGAGGAACGGGAAAGACTAATCGACACCATTGGTAGGTTCGCGTTCGTCAGAAAGATCTGGCCGAGCGACGCCAATTTCTTCCTGGTCCAGGTCGACGACGCGCCCACCGTTATGCGTCGTTGCCAGGAGCACAACCTGCTGCTTCGACATCTTGGTGGCAAACTTGCGTCGTGCATTCGCATCACCGTCGGCAGCGCCGACGAGAACGACCAACTATTACGCGCCCTAGAGACGCTCAGGGGCTCATGACTATGACTGCGAAAGTGTTGTTCGTTGATCGCGACGGTACCTTGATCGAGGAGCCGGATAATTTCCAGGTAGACTCCGTCGAGAAGATTCAGCTGGTCGAGGACGTGATTCCGTCTTTGCTCGAATTGGCGCGGTATGGTTTTCGTTTCGTAATGGTCAGTAACCAGGATGGACTGGGTACCGACGCGTTTCCGCAAAGCGATTTCGACGTCAGCCACGCGCACACACTCGGCCTGTTCAACAGTCAGGGTATCTCTTTCGATGAAATTTTCATCTGCCCCCATTTGCCCGATGAGAATTGTGAATGCCGCAAGCCGCGTGCCGGACTGCTAACGAAATACCTGGCGGCCACGGATATCGACCTCGACGCATCGGCGGTCATCGGTGATCGGAGCACAGATATGCAGTTGGCAGAGCGACTCGGCGTCCGTGGTTTGCTGCTTAACGCCGATGACGAAGAAGCACTGACATGGCCCGAGATCGTCGACCTGCTATGTCATTCAGACCGGGTAGCGACGGTGGAACGCAATACCAACGAAACTCGAATTAGCACAAGCGTAAATCTCGACGCCGGCAACTCGGTTATTGTTAACACGGGCATCGGTTTCTATGACCACATGCTGGAGCAGATTTCGAAACACGGTGGGTTTGGTCTCACGCTTCGATGTGAAGGCGACCTGGATATTGACGAGCACCACACCGTTGAGGATACAGCCATCTGTCTTGGTACTGCCCTGCGACAGGCGTTGGGCAACAAGTTCGGTATTGGCCGCTACGGATTTCTTTTGCCGATGGATGAAAGCGAGGCAAAGGTTGCCCTGGACCTGTCCGGCAGGGCATCGTTTCAGTTCATCGCTGAATTTCCCCGCGATAGCGTAGGCGAGCTATCGACGGAAATGGTGGAACACTTTTTCCGTTCGCTCGCGGAATCGCTCGGTGCGGCGCTGCACATAGAGGTCGGTGGTGAGAATACCCATCACATGATCGAGGCATGCTTCAAGTCCGTTGGTCGTGCGCTACGGCAAGCCATCAACAGGGACGGTACGGAATTGCCGAGCACCAAGGGCACGCTGAACTGATGAGCAAGATTGCGATCATCGACAGCGGCGGCGCCAATATTGCTTCCCTGTTATTTGCACTTGAACGACTCGGCCGAAGTGCAGACCTGACGACCGATGCTGACCTGATCCGCTCCGCCGACCGTGTCCTGCTACCCGGCGTCG
>Ga0255049_10000628_pt1 | contig 21372 bp, 15 predicted proteins | sample JV7_2_3_MG_FD_183615 | JGI IMG/M metagenome (GOLD analysis project Ga0255049, IMG submission 183615) | Seawater microbial communities from Jervis Inlet, British Columbia, Canada - JV7_2_3 | ecosystem: Environmental > Aquatic > Marine > Inlet | place: Canada: British Columbia | collected 2016-10-06
GATCCGATCCGCCGTTCGCGACCGGCTCGGGGTCTAGCGATGGCGGCCGCGATCTGGACGAATGTCGTCGGCCAGCAAGCGGCGGTCGAGCGGCTGACCAGGGCAGCGCTATCGCCGGTTCACGCCTACTTGTTCGTGGGCCCGGCCGGGTCGACCAAGAAGGAAGCAGCCAGGGCGTTCGCGGCGCTGCTGCTTGCGGGCACCGACGATCCCTCCGAGCGCGACGCCGAGCTGGTGTTGCGGGGCGAGCACCCCGACGTCAAAGAGATCGAACGCAGCGGTGCCGCTATCTCTAAGGACCAGGCCGACGAGATCGTGCACACCGCGTCGCTGGCACCCAGCGAGGGTGAGCGCAAGGTGATGATCCTCGACGAGTTCCACCTGCTCAGCGCCACAGCCGCGTCACGTTTGCTCAAGACGATCGAGGAGCCGCCGCCGTCGACGACGTTCCTGATCTTGGCCGACTCGGTGCCGCAGGATCTGATCACGATCTCTTCGCGTTGCGCACGAGTCGACTTCCGCCTCGTCGACGATCGCCACATTGCCGACCGGCTGGTGACCGAAGGCGTCGACCCCGACAGCGCTGCTGAAGCGGCCAGCGCCTCGGGCGGCAACCTCGACCGTGCGCGCCTGCTGGCTGTCGACCCTGAACTCGCCGCCCGCCGACGGAATTTTTCTGAGGTGCCGCACCAACTCGACGGCAACGGCGCCACGGTGATGCGGATCGTCGACGAGCTGCTCGGCCAGATCGAATCGGCCGCCGCACCGCTGACAGCTCGCCATCAAGTCGAGGTGACAGCGGTCGACGAACGGATCGCCAGCTACGGCGAGCGCGGCAGCGGCAAGAAGAGTCTCGAAGATCGCCACAAGCGCGAGCTGCGACGCCATCGCACCGACGAGTTGCTGGCAGGGCTGACGGCGATCGCCGGCGGCTACCGCGATGCCCTCGTCGATGGATCGGTACGCCGGCCCGATGCGGTTGCCGAGGCCGTGGTGCACATCCACGAGGCGATCGGATCCTTCGAACGCCACCCCAACGAAGCGCTGCTACTGCAGTCGCTGTTGTGGTCACTCCCGGTCTTGTCCGACTGATCGGCCGGGCGTGCTCACGCTTCTGCTACCGCTCACGTTTCGGCTCCGCCGGGTATCGCCGCGGCCTCCAGACCATTGAGAACTAGGTCGAGGCCGAACTCGAACTCGCGGGCGAAGTCGTAGTACGCGGCGCCGAAGCCAACGGGGCCCCCTGACCCTGCGGCCGCGGTGAGCCGGAGCGATAATCACCACCCATGTCCTAATCGCGCCAGCAAAACGAGGTGCATGCGGCCTGTGGTGTGCTGGTCCCGGTTACATCATGTTCGGCGAGTGGTTCGGGACCGTACGCTCGGCGGGATGGATGAGTGGGCCGATCTGGGCGTGTCGGAGTTGTCGGAACTGCTGCGTCTGCGCGATCTGTCCCCGGTCGAACTGGTGACGCAAGTGCTGGACCGGATCGACGAACACGACGGCGACCGGCGGGCGTTCGTGACCGTTACGCGCGAGCGGGCGCTGGCCGAGGCAGCGGTCGCCGAGCGGGAGCTGGCGGGTGGGTCGGTGCGGGGGCCGCTGCACGGCATTCCGTATGCGGTCAAGGACCTGTTCGACGTCGAGGGCGAAGCCACCGGTGCCGGCACGCACCTGCTTTCCGGCAACGTTGCGGCGAGCGACGCCCCGGTTGTGCGCAAGCTGAGCGACGCCGGGATGGTATTGGTCGGCAAGACGCACACCGTCCAGTTCGCCTATGGCGGCGTCGGGATCAACCACGACACCAGCACGCCGTCAAATCCGTGGCGACGCGACGAGGCGTACGTGCCGGGAGGTTCGTCGAGCGGATCAGCGGTCGCCGTGGCGTCCGGGCTGGTACCGATCGCGCTCGGCACCGACACCAGCGGGTCGGTCAGGATCCCGGCCTCGCTGTGTGGGATCACAGGGTTGAAGACGACGGTCGGCCGAGTCAGCCGGGCCGGGGTCTACCCGCTCAGCGCAACGCTCGATTCGGTCGGTCCGCTGGCGCGCTCGGTCGCCGACTGCGCGCTCGTGTACGAGGCGATCCAGGGCGCCGACGCAGCTGACCAGACCACCGTCGGTCAGACCGCCCACGACGTGCTCTCGACGATCGGTGACGGAGTCGCCGGCATGCGGCTGGCGTTGATCGAGACGATGTTCTTCGACGGCGTCGATCCGGAGGTCGCCGCTGCGGTGCGAGCCGCCTGCGAGATGTTGGCCGAGCTGGGCGCCGACGTCGTGTCGATCGATGCTCCCGAGGTCGTCGAGGTGATGGGTGGCTCGGGTGCACCGCATCGGGCGTGGACCGTTGCAGCCGAGGCGTGCGTCGTCAACCGGCGGTTGCTCGACGAATCTTTCGACGAACTCGACCAGGTCGTCGCCGACCGCATGCTGCGCGGGTTCGCACTGAGCGCCGTCGATCTGCTCGAGTCGTACGAGGCGTGGCGGCGCCTGCGTATCTCGTTCGCCGAACGCACGGCCGGCATCGATGCGTTCCTGTTGCCGTCGACGATGCTGCCGGCCAGACCGGTCGCCGAGGTCGACGCCTCGCCCGAGTCATACTCCCGCTTCAATGCCCAGTACCTCCGCAATACATCGCCAGGGAACCGGTTGGAGTGGTGCGGGCTGTCGGTGCCGTGTGGGTTCACCGGAGACGGCCTGCCGATCGGTCTGATGATCCAGTCCCCGGCGATGCACGAGCACGTCGCCGTCCAGATCGGTCATGCGTTCCAACAGGCGACCGACTGGCACCGCCGCCGCCCGACGTGACATCCGTACTACCGCTGCTGGCTCCGCCTTCGAACGCCTCGTCGCCGAAACCGGAGCCACCTCGACGCGCGACCAGGAATGAACGCTAGAAGGCTGGCGTTGGGCCGCCCACCGCACCCCGCGGCCTACCGAGCGAACTGATTCCCGACGACTTCGAGGCTGACCGCAGCTGCCGCTGTCGGGCTGGGTCGCTTCGTTCTGCTGGTTGATCTCAGGATTCACAGGTTGCGGTGATCGAAAAACTCACGGACCCGGCGGACTCGTTGTACAACTCGACCATCTCGCCGGTCGCCGACAGCCGCTCGGGGCTGGACTCGAATGCGATGTCGGCACCGAACTCGGTGGAAAAGACGATGCCGTCGGGCGTCGTCACGTCGGCATAGACATTGCTCGGGTCCGCCGCCTCGTCGATCAGGAGCGTGATCGACACGTCGCTCGCGTAAAACGACCGGTCGGGGCCCTGCAGGATGCATTCACCGTCGGATTCGAGCGTGCTGTCGCCGAACTGGGCGGTAGCCCGGCCGGGCACCGTGACCGCCTCGACGAACAGGGCCCGCAACTCGTCGAGCTGCTGATCCGACCACGTGTCGATGTCGACCGACAGCGTGAGCTCGCCGAGAAACTCCGATGTACGCACCCGAACCCTGCCGACGCCGTTCTTCACGAACGCAGCGATCTCGTCGTTGGTCAGCAGCTCATAGCCGGCCGCCTGGAGACCGGCGACGACGTCGGCCTGGATCACTTCGACGTCGCCACTCTCGAACGTGCCGGTCAACGAGATCGCATCGCCTCCTCGGCGGACACCTTCGACGGTGATCCCCGCGGGCAGATAGAAATCCGACGGAAAGTAGTCGGGGATCTCGTCGCCGAGGGACAGTTCGCCACCGTCGCTGCTGTCACCGCCAGGCGGCGTCGGGGTGTTCGAGGCGTCGGAGCCGCTGCCGTCGAGAGAGCCCTCGTCCAACCCGCCCCCGCACGACGCCAAGAGCAAGACCGTCCCCAACACCAGAGCCCCCATTTGTCGTCGCGACACGCCCATCGCCAAACCCTAACCCTGTGCGCCCGATCATGCGTCGCGACACGTCGCAGCCGCTGCCGACGACCGGACAACTAGGCCGACCCGAACGACGGAGCCGACCCGACAACGGGGGTAACCCGAGTGAAGGCGTCGGTGTCCGCCAGGGCCTGAGCTCGGTGAAGCCGGCAGTTGAGATGTCTCCTGTCGAAGGTGAGTGCGTCTGTTGCTCGACTGGCTCGCATGGCCGAGAAGCTGGTGGCGTCGGCGGGCGAGCACTGGCGTTCGTCACCGACCCGCACCTATGCCAGGGTGACCAAACCTGGGCAGTGGTCGACGGACTCAACGCCGATCCGCGCTGACGCCTCGAGTGAGTCGAGAAGGCCCGCGGCCGACCCGTGACCGGAACGACGGCGCGCCTCTGCAGAGGGTCCAGGGCCCCGTCGCCCAGGTGGTTCATCGACCACGAACGGATCAACGGCGCCCTGGACGGCTCAGCTATCCTCGTACCATGGGCAGCGCGCAGAAAACACGACAGATGAAGCGAATGATGGCCGCCGGGGCTGTGCTCGGACTGCTCGCCGGCGCCTGTGGAGGCGGCGACGATGCGGCGCCGAACGACTCTTCTGGGGCGTCGACCGAAGACACCGGAGAATCAGACGATGTCGGCGACAACGAAGCGTCGAGCGACGATTCGGATGCTGACCAGTCGGCCGATGGCGATCAGACCGATGAACCCGCTGGAGTCCCCGGATCCGATGGAACCGATGACGGCACCGAGGCCGCGGCGACAGGGGGCGATGCGATCGAAGATGACGACGATGACGTCGGCCCGGTGCCGATTAGCTCGTTCAGCGATATCCCCGAGGTCTGTCTCGAGCAGATGGCCGGCTTCCTACGCGACATCGAGCCGATCGTCTCGGCGATCGACTGGGAGACCGCAACGATCGCTGATTTCGAGCAACTTGCCGGGGACCTTGAGGCAGCTGGGGAACAGTTCGACACCGCATCGGAGGACGTCGGCTGCGATGACCTCGACTTCGTCGAGGACAACGAGAACGAACTCCTGATCGAGTTCGCGAAGAACGAAGCACCGGGAGTGGTCGGGTTCCTGGAGTTCACCGATCGGCTGGATTCGGTCGGTTCTTCGGGCGATGGTGGCCTCGGCGGCGATCCGGCGAGCGGCAGTGCAATAGAGACGTGCGCCGATGGCATCGCTTTCGTCCAGAGCCTTTTCGACAAATACGACTCGTTCACAGAGGTCTCGGCGACCGAGCTGCTGCAGCTCACAGAGCTCGCATCGCTCTACATCACCTGTACACCCGAGCAGCTCGAGTTCCTCAACAGCGACGAACTCTCCGCTTTCCTCAACGAGTGACCAGCCGCGACCATCTCTTCGATCCCAGGTCGACGGCGCCGACGCTCACCTGAGCAACTCGAACGCAGTTGCCGAGCAATTGTCGAACCCAGGCGATCGCTTTGGACACTTCGTGGCCGAGGTCGTGGTCGACTCTCTATCGGTTGTCGTCGATGGCGACGATCCGTTCGGTGCCGTTGCGCTGGGCAATCGTGAGATGAACGGGGTAGAGGAACGGCATCGGCGTCCCGGTGGTCGGCACCTGGCGGTCGGGCACGCCGAGATTCGAAATTTTCCGCGGTACTTGGCGATCGCGCTGTCCGAGGTGACCGTTCGGTTCTTTGCCACAACCGTCGCGAGCGTCTTGGCAGGTTCGCTACTCGGTGTCGAGCCGCCCAGCGAGCCTGTGATGGGAGTGGCCGGTTACCATCGGGCATCGCAAGGGGGTACTCGTGTCGGCGGCAACAGAATCAACGTCAGCGTTCATCGACGATCCGAAGGCGGTTGCGTCGATGACGACGTCTCGGCCGGTCGGGCACGGCGCTGTGCGGGCCTACGACTGGATCTCGCATCATGCTGAGAGTCGGCCCTCCACCGAAGCGGTCCGCGACCTCGACACCGAACGATCCTTCACCTACGCCGAGCTCGACCGGCGGATCGACGCTATGGCCACGTATCTAACCGAACTCGGGATCGGCCGCGGCCAAAGGGTTGCGGTGCTCGCTCACAACGGCGTCGAGTACTTCGACATCCAGTTCGCGTGTGCCCGCACCGGTTCGATCTGCGTGCTGTTGAACTGCCGGCTCACGGTCAGCGAGCTCGAGTACATCATCGGCGACAGCTCACCGATGCTGCTCGTGCACGATGCCGAATTCGCCGAATCAGCCATAGAACTACAGCGGCGCTGCGAGATCGCCACTCTGCTGGAAATCGACCATGACGCGCCAGACAGTCGATACGAAACGGCGCTCACCGAGCACGCCGACCAGCCGGTCGAACGAGTCGAGCTCACCCACGACGACGTCATCACGATCATGTACACCTCAGGCACAACCGGGTTACCGAAGGGGGCGATGATCACCCATGGCATGAACTTCTGGAACTCCGTCAACCTCGGCATCCCGGCCGGGATCGGAATCGACACGGTCCACCTCAACGTGCTGCCGCTGTTTCACACGGGAGGCCTGAACTGCTATTCCAACCCGGTGCTCCACGCCGGCGGAACCGTAGTCATCCTCAAGACGTTCGACCCGGGCGAGACCCTGCGAGTGCTCGGCGACCCGGCCCAAGGAATCACCCACTTCTTCGCCGTGCCGGCGCCCTATCAGTTCATGATGCAGCACCCCGACTTCGACGCCACCGATCTCACACGCCTCCGCGTCGCTGGGGTCGGCGGGGCCCCCTGCGCGCTGACGATCATGGAACGCTGGACCGAACGGGGCGTGAGCCTCACCCAGGGATTCGGGATGACAGAGACCAGCCCGGCCTGCATCTTCCTCGACCCCGGCGACGCGCTGCGTAAGATCGGCTCGACCGGCAAGGCGCTGCTGCACACCGAGGTCCGGATCGTCAACGAGGTGGGCGCCGAGTGCGCACCCGACGAGGTCGGTGAGCTGTGGGTCGCCGGGCCGAACATCACGCCGGGTTACTGGAACCGACCCGATGCCACCGAGGACGCCTTCGAGGGCCGTTGGCTCAAGACCGGCGACGCTGCCCGCGTCGACGACGAGGGTTTCTTGTACATCGTCGACCGCTGGAAGGACATGTACATCTCCGGTGGCGAGAACGTCTACCCGGCCGAGGTCGAGAACGTGCTCTACCAGCTGCCCGAGGTCTCCGAAGCGGCGATCATCGGCGTTCCCCACGATCGGTGGGGCGAGGCCGGACTCGCCGTTGTGGTGCTCAAGCCGGGCGCCGAGCTGGACCGAGCGACGGTGCAGGAGTATTGCGCCGAGCGGCTGGCGAAATTCAAGGTTCCCAACGACATCGCGATCATCGAGGAATTGCCAAGGAACGCGACGGGCAAGGTGTTGAAGCGCGAACTGCGCACCCAGTTCGTCGAAGACGACGCCCCCAAGATTTCCTGACGGCCCGGCCACGGGCAACCCTCCACGTCACCCGGAGATTGTGGCCGCGGGTTGGTCTCGCCGGTTGGCCTCACGGGCTGACCTCACGGGCTGATCTGACCGGGCTGACCCCACGCGCTCACCTCGCCGGCTGACCCCACGCGCTCACCCCACGCGCTCACCTCGCCGGCTGACCCCACGGGCCGGCGCGGGCAGCCCTCCACATCAACCGGAGATTGTGGTCTCGCCGGTTGATCTCGCCGGTCGATCTCGCCGGGCCCGGCTCGGGTAACCGAAAGAACTGGCTCCTATGCAGGGCGGTTCGCCCGTCGACGAACACCTGTTCGACGGACTGTTACACCCCCATGCGCATGATGGGGGTATGGAGATCGGTGCGGTTGTCGAGCGGGTGAGGACCATCGCATCGGTGCGCGCCGACGCTGTTGCTGACCCGGCGTCGATCGAGTCGGCAATGCGGGCCTCGACGCAGATACGGTCGTGGTTGGCGTCGTCGGAGGCATTGTTGGCGGCTCGGTTGGCGAGCCAGGTGTCGTTCCCCGAGAAAGCGATCGCTGACTGCACGCGCTCGTCGCTCAACGATGCCGCAAGAACCAAAGAGCGGTCCGAGACCTTGTCGTCGGTGCCATCGTTCGCGGACGCGCTCGATGCTGCTGATGTGACCGCTGGACATGTTGATGCGATCACTCGTGCGGGAAAGTCGCTCGACGACAAAGAGCAGCGCTCGGAGTTGTTCGATCGGGTCGCCGATCTGGTCGATCTCGCGTCGGTCGCCACGGTCGATGAGTTCCGCAAGCGACTGTCGCTCGAGGTGCGCTCGATCCAAGCCGACGATGGCATGGCCCGGCTCGAGCGTCAACGGCGCGCCACGCGGCTGCGGGTATGGACCGACAACGAGGGTATGTGGCGCTTCGACGGCCGGTTCGACCCGGTCAATGGTGTGGCAGTGAACGCCCGGCTCGACGCTGCGGTCGAGGCACTGTTTGCCGAGTCGGTACCGAGTACCTGCCCGACCGACCCGATCGAGAAACAGCACCATCTGCGGGCGCTGGCGTTCGCCCGGATGGTGTTCGGTGAAGGTCCAGTTGTCGGCCGGCCTGGTCGCCCCGAATACGTGGTGGTGATCGATGCCTCCCAGCCCAACGGTGCGGGCGGCCCGATCGTCGATTGGGGTATCCCGGTTGAGATTCCTGGTCGGGTGCTCGCCGAAATGGTCGACGCCGGTGATGTCCGAGCGGTCGTGGTTCGCAACGGGGTCGTGCTCCACGCCCCCGGCGAACTCGACTTGGGGCGCACCACCCGATTGGCGAACCGGGCCCAGCGGCGTGCGCTGCGCGGGCTCTACGCCCGATGCGCGATCCCTGGCTGCTCGGTGCGTTACGACCGCTGCAAGCTCCACCACATCACCTGGTGGCGCAACGGCGGCCGAACCGATCTGTCAAACCTGCTCCCGTTGTGCGCCCAACACCACAACAACGTCCACAACAACGGTTGGGTGATCCAACTGGGCGAACACCGCGAACTCACGATCAGATTCCCCGACGGCAACATCCACAACACCGGCCCACCCAACCGCCAAGCCGCCTGATCGGGCGGACACAAGCCCACCCATCAACCAACTTGCCCGGACCGCCGATCTCGGCGTGTGTCACCGTCCGCGGCCAGCATCACCATCCTGCTCTCATCGTCAACGCCGGCGCCGTCGATGGGTCGGGACACTAGGAGGTTGATGGCTCGGCCGATGTCGTGGGGTCCGTCGCGACTCCGGCGGCAGCGAGGGCGTGATCGATCTCTAGCCGGTCGAACCCGATCACGATTGCATCACCGACTGTCATCACAGGCGTGCTGCGAATGTCGTTCGCTTCGAGAAACTCGGCGGCGGCCTCATCCATCATCGGGTCTTTGATCTCGAAGCTCACATCGCGGTCGCGCAGGTACCGTTTGAGGTGTTCACACGGCGCGCAGAATGCGGTCGAATAGACCACGACGGCGTGTTGTCGGGTCATCGAGGGCGCCCGTCATGTCGTGAGTCGTCCTTGTTGTCCCGGTAGCTCTGTTTGGCCTCCATCCAATTGTCGTAGGCCTCGCCTTCGAGGAAAGGTTGCTCGTCGCTGAAGATCAGCTCCTTCCAGCGCTCGTCGTCGGACCACACGACCGGGGCTTGGACGGTGAGCCGGGGCCCCGTCGCTGTTTCCAGCAGCCCGAGCCCGAGTTCGATGATGCTGTGCTGCATCGTGGTATCGAACGGCCGACCGCAAGGATTGCCCAGAGGGAAGTCAACGAATACGTATCGGGCGACCCCGCAGAGCTCGACGATGTCACGGGCGGTGCCGAACGTGACGGTTGGGATCCCGTTCGCCTCGAGATGGCGTGCAACCAGACTCACGGTCTGGTGACAGACGGGTCAAACCGGGGTCAGGATCGCAACATCGACGCCGTCCTGGCGGCATCGCCGGAGCACCTCGGGAGCGTCTACTTCGCTGGTCTTGCGATGGCTGTAGGCGGTGTAGACGCCGTGCGATCGCGCCGCGACCGAGCCGAGTCGTCCCCGGTCGACGAGTTCATGGAGTCGGCTGATCGGGAAGTAGGAGTTCGTGTCATCGAGTGTCGTTGCGTACTTGTCGTAGTGCTCTTGGCGACTGAACAGTCTGTCGAGTGGCGTATCGCTGGGAAACGAGTAGACATTGCCAACCAACGGTTGGTGACCGGTGTCGAGGCCTTCGTCATCGTCGGAATCGACCGCGATATCGCTCGTCGACACCAACGCCACGGTGCACTCGGCGAGCGGCTTGTTCAACGCCGCGAACGGCACGTCGTCGTGATGCGCCCACTCGTATGGCTTGGTGTACCCCTGGCCCAGGTAGTACTCGCGGGTCTTGTCGATGTATCGCACATGTGTCATCGGGTCGCTCCAGTTTTCTGGTTCTGTTCTAGTCGTCTCGAGACGGACAGCCATCTGCGACCATAACGGCTACCCAGGCTCTGGGTCAGATGCTGCGGTCGGCGACGGCTGCGAGGATCAGGGCGACATCGCCTGCATCGTCGGTCCAGACGTGGCGGGTTTCGAGGCCGACGTCTGCGAGTTCGTCCGTGATTATGGGGAGTCGGAACTTGGTGGAGACCTCGATCCGGATCTCTTCGCCGTCGTGGAGCTCAAGCTCGAGGTCGGCCCCTGGGATCGCAACATCATGGTCGCCGTTGACTCGCAAACGAAGGTCCATGCGCTCGTAGCGGGGGTCCCAGAGTGCGATGTGGTCGAACGCTTCGACGTCGAAGTCGGCATCGAGTTCGCGGTTGAGGAGATGCAGGGCGTTTCGGCTGAACTCGGCGGTGATGCCGGCGGGGTCGTCATAGGCATCGACTAGCCGTTCGATCGGCTTGATCAGGTCGATACCCAGCAGGAGCCACCCTCGGGCCGGGAGGTGATCGCTGAGCATCGAGAGAAAGGCGTGGCGCTCTTCCTCGTAGAGATTGCCGATCGTGGACCCGAGGAAGGCCACCAGTGGAGTGCCCCCGGTCGGAAGGTGCCGCAGATGGAGGGCGAAGTCGCCGACGATCGCATGGACCCTAAGACCAGGGTATTCATCGGCCAAATTCTCAGCGGCAGAGCGGAGCGTTTGCTCGCTGACGTCGAACGGAACGAATCGCTCGAGCTGCCCCGTCGCACGCAACGCCCGAATCAAGGTGTGGGTCTTGTCGGATGTTCCCGAACCCAACTCGACGAGCGTGTCGGCGCCGGTGATCGTGGCGATCGAATCTGCCTCGCGCTCCAGGATCGAGCGCTCCGCCTCGGTCGGGTAGTACTCATCGAGCCGGGTGATCTGATCGAACAACTCGCTGCCGCGGTCGTCGTAGAGCCATCGCGGCGGAAGGCGCAACGGGTGGCGACCGAGACCGCGCTGGACGTCTTCGATCAGCGACCTTCGGAACCAACCCTCGTCGATATGGTTCTCGACGGTGGCGGCGACGGCCGTTTGTGGGGGTGGCGGGCTCATCGAGGGGTGTCTCCTTGGGCGAGTCGTACGCCGGTCATCGGCCAGCGTGCAGAGGGCGAGAAGAAGTTGCGGTAAGTGTGGCGGGCGTGGCCTTGGGGCGTGATCGCAGCGCTCCCGCGCAGCACCATCTGGCCGGACATGAACTTGCCGTTGTATTCACCTACGGCGCCGACAGCGGGGGCGAAACCCGGGTAGGACAGATAGGCGCTGGAAGTCCACTGCCAGCAATCTCCATCGACCTGCTGGATCCGGCCATCGGATGGACCAGCGGCGGTCGGGTGCAGCCGATCGAGTCCGAACGATTGACCGGTCGTGTCGGCAGCGACGATTGCATGCTCCCATTCGAACTCGGTCGCGAGTCGGGCGTCGGCCCACCGGGCAAAAGCGTCGGCCTCATAAAGGCTCACGTGACACACAGGCTCGGCATCGGTCAACGGTTGGGTGCCGTTAAGGGTGTGAACCAGCCAGTCTTCGCCGTGACGGCGCCAATACAGCGGGGCGCCCCAAGCTTGGTCGATGACGGTTTGCCAGCCGTCCGAGAGCCACAGTTCGGGGCGTCGGTATCCGCCGTCGTCGACGAACGCTTGCCACTCGCCGGCGGTTGCGAGCCGATCGGCGACCGCGAACGGCTCGAGATGAACCCGATGCCTGGCAAGTTCGTTGTCGAACGAGAAACCCGCACCGTCGTGGCCGATCTCCACGAGCCCGCCGTCGACCGATACCCATGCGGCCGGGCGCACCGTCCCAGTGGCTGCGGGCGTCTGACTGCGATACACAGGTTCGAGCGGGTTCATCGACAAAACGTGCTTGATGTCCATCAATAGCAGCTCCTGGTGCTGCTGTTCGTGGTGCAGGCCGAGCTCGATCAGAGTGCTCATCGGGGCCGAGTCCGAGTGGTCGGCACCGGCGAGCAAGGTCAGGATTCGCCGGTCGATTGCAGCTCGATAGTTGCCCACCTGCGCGGCGCCCGGGCGTGTGATCGTGGCGCGGGCCGGGCGCGGGTATTGATCTCCGACCGCCTCGTAGTAGCTGTTGAACAGGACGCGATAGGCGGGGTCATATGGCACGAATTCACGCTCGAACCGTTCCAGCACGAAGGTCTCGAAGAACCAGGTGGTGTGAGCGCGATGCCATTTGGTCGGGCTGACATCCGGCATCGACTGGGCGGTCTGGTCCTCTGGTGACAATGGCTGAGCGAGTTGTTCGGTCAGACCCCGCACGCGACAGTACGCCTCGGCAAGTCGGCCCGTGGGATCCGCAATCATCACGGCAGTTTCAACCCCGATCAGCCGTTAGCTGTTCCCGGCAGATCACTCACGGAGCGGTTGTGGTGGGCGCCGCTGTCGTGGTGGTGATGTCGGGCGTGATCGTCGTCGTGGTGGGCGCTGTCGTGGTGGGCGCCGTCGTGGTGGTCGTTGTGCTCGTCGTACTCGCAGGCTGAGACGTGGACGTCGTGGTGGGCGCCGTCGTGGTGGTCGGTTGCGTCGTTGTGGTGGTCGAAGTGGTGGTGGTCGCGTTCGGGTTGGCGTAGTCGAACACCGGCAGTCGATCGCGGTCGCTGACGTCCTCGGGGTCCTGCTCGCCGTTCCAGACCAGCACGCGGTCTCCCTCGTCGACGAGATCGGGGAAGTAGTCGGCGATGTGCATCGGGAGTCGGACACAGCCGTGCGATGCGGGTTCGAGCGGAACATTGGTGGCTCCGTGCACGGCGATCCCGAAGTTGAAGTACACGGGATTCCACATCGAGCCGAGCGCTCCGTTGCGCCAGCCGACGACGCGCCGGTCGTACTCGAACACTCCTGCGGGAGTCTTCGATCTGCCGCAGATGTCCTTGTCGACCGGCTCGTCGAGCAGGTTGCCGCGCGAGTCGGTGTCGATCGTGACGATCTCACACCATTCGGCTGGTTCACCGTTCTGGTCGAGTTCTCCGGTAGCAATGTGTGAGACGAGCGCCGGCTGGTCGCCGTGAAACACGACGATGACCTGTTCGGGCAGGTAGATCTCGGTGTGGTTGGTGAGCCCGCCGCTCGACCGTCTCGGGGCGATCGCGGCCGTCGCGTTGAGGGTGTGCCAGAGGGCGGCGGTGACGGTTCCAGTCGCCACCGCTCGCGGCGTGCCCAGCAGCAGCTTCTCGGCGGCCCAGACCGCTGAGCGGGTAGCCGGACCGAAGTAACCATCGATCGGTCCCGGGTCGAATCGAAGCTCGGTTAGCTGCAGCTGGAGGCGGCCCACATCGTCGTTCGCGATACCTACGCCGAGATCTCCCGAGAGCGGTTCGACATCGTTCGCAATCTCGGGTGTAGGGGGGGCGACGCTGGTGGGCGATTTCGGGACCGTTGTCGACGTCGTGGTCGCCGAGGGCGCCTGGGACTGCGGAGCCGTGGGATTGCCGGAGCGGAGCCGAGTGGCGATCACGGCTGGGACGGCCAGCGCTGCACCGGCGACGAGCAGCCTACGGCGTGTGTAGGTGGCCGAGCCAGGCTGGGGACGCTCAACCGTCGACGGTGTCGCGTCGGGGCTGACGCCTCCGTCATTCGAGATTTCTCGAGCCATTGGGTCGGGTTCGTTCCTGCCGAGTCGTGTGTGGAAGGAAACACGCCCCGAATGCCTCGTGTTCCTGTTCCGGAATGCTGTGCCGGACCTCGGTGGTTACGGTGTCATCGATCGTCTCCGGCAAGGCACCATCACATGATCAGTTCGATTGAGCACTCGACGTCCTCGGCGGCGAGGCGGAGAGCGCTCGGCATGCTGGCCGTCGGGCTGATGTTGGCGATGACAACCTGTTTCAGCACCTCAGCGGTGCTGTCCGAGCTGAGATCGCGGTGGTCGCTCTCCACGAACGAGTCGTCAGTCTTGATCGTCGTGTTGCAGCTCGGCTTCGTGGTTGGTGCGGTGGTCTCTGCGGTCGCAGGGCTGCCCGACAAGGTGCCACCGAGGTCGTTGATCGCCGTGTCTGCCTTGCTGGCCGCGATCGTCAACGGTGCCATCGTCGCCGTCGATTCGTACGGTCCGGCGGTCCTGCTGCGTTTTCTCACCGGGGCGTTCTTGGCGGGCGTGTATCCGCCCTCGCTGAAGCTGATCGCGACGTGGTACCAGTCGAGTCGAGGCATGGCGATGGGGGTGATGGTGGCAGCGGTCACCGTGGGCAGTGCCACACCGCATCTGGTGAACGCATTCGGCGGGATCCGCTGGTCGACGGTGATGATCACGACGTCGTTGCTGACGGTGGTCGGCGGACTCGTGGTCGCCCGTTTCGTTCGCGATGGCCCTTTCTCGTTCCCAGCCTCGAGCTTCGAGTTGCGCGAGGCGTGGCACGCCCTCAGCCAACGTGACGTGCGACTCGCCTCGTTGGCCTACTTCGGTCACATGTGGGAGTTGTACGCGATGTGGGCATGGATCGCCGTGTTCCTTGGCGATCAGATCGATCGGCGCGGCTCGGATCTCAATGCATCGGCCCTGGCATTCGTCGTGATCGCCGCCGGAGCGATCGGAAGCGTCGTTGCGGGTGCCTGGGGCGATCGCGTCGGCAAGGCTCGGGCGGCCTCTGTGGCAATGTTGCTGTCCGGTACGGCATCCCTCGTGATCGGTATCCCCGAGTTGCCTCTGTGGCTGATCGTCGGCATCGCTGTGGTGTGGGGCGTCACGGTCGTCGCCGATTCGGCCCAGTTCTCAGCGATTGTCAGTGAGCGAGCTGATCAGCGCTATGTCGGCACCGCTCTCACGGTGCAGCTGGCATTGGGGTTTCTGCTCACGGTCGCCACGATCTGGCTGGTTCCGTTCGTACGCGACCACTTCGGTTGGTGGGCGGCGTTGGCCCTGCTGGCGCCGGGGCCGTTGCTCGGTGCGTGGGCGCTGGCGCGACTCGACGACCCTCGGGTCGCGTCGGACCATGGCGTCGCCTCGGCTGCCAGAGGTTCAGCCTCGATCGGTTGATGGCGACACACCGTCGCCATGGAACCGGTTGGATCTGCCAGTATCGGGCGCCTGACCAGTGCGGCCAGCAGTAAGGAGGCAATCGTGAGCATTCTTGGAACTCGGGTGACGCGGGTCGAAGACCCCGCTCTTCTCACGATCGGCGGCAAGTATGTCGACGACCTGGCTCCGGCCGACGCCGTTCACGCCGTCTTCGTTCGCTCCGAGATGGCGCATGCCGAGATCGCCGGAATCGATGTATCTGAAGCCGCCGACGCCGACGGTGTAGTGGCCGTGTTGACCGCAGCCGATCTGGAGCTTCCCGCCAACCCGCCTGGGATGGGCATGCTCAACCAGGACATGTTGCGCACTTGGTTGGCGTCCGATCGGGTGCGCTACGTCGGTGAACCGATCGCCGTCGTGATCGCAAACTCGCTGACCAAAGGCGTCGACGCCGCTGGCATGGTGCTGGTCGACTACAAACCACTTCCGGCCGTGATCTCGCCCACTGACTCGCTGGCGGGCGACACATTGCTGTTCCCTGACGCCGGTACGAATGTCGCCTTCTCGATTCCGGTCGGCTCGGGCGACGACTTCTTCGACGGCTGCGAGGTCACCGTCGATCTGGCGTTCCGCAACCAGCGCCTTGCTCCGTGCCCACTCGAACCACGCGCCACGGTCGCCCGGTGGGAGACCGACACGCTGGGCGCCCACCGGCTGACCCAATGGTCCACCACTCAGGGTGCCCACGAAACCCGCGACACGCTGGCAGCAGCGACCGGCATCGACCCTGATCTCGTTCGGGTGATCTGCCCCGACGTCGGCGGCGGGTTCGGCGCCAAGAACGGTGGTTATCCGGAAGACATCGTTGTGGCCCTGATCGCCCGGCGGCTGGCCCGGCCCGTGCGCTGGGCCGAGACCCGAACCGAGAGCATGCTGGGACTGGCGCATGGCCGCGCCTGCAACTTTGCGGCCACGATCGGTGGCAGCCGCGACGGCAGGGTCTCTACGTATCGCGTACATAGCATCCAAGACGGTGGCGCCTACCCCGACATCGGCGCGGTGCTGCCGTTCATCACGCGCATCGTGGCGACGGGCCCGTACGACATCCCAAATGTCGACTTCTCGGCGGCATCGGTAGTCACGAACACCGTGCCGGTCGGTGCATACCGCGGGGCGGGTCGCCCGGAAGCGGCCGCTGCGATCGAGCGCATGATGGACGCCTTCGCAGCGGAGATCGGTATCGATCCGGTCGAGGTTCGACGATCCAACTTCATCCGACCAGAAGCCTTTCCGTTCGACTCGCCAACCGGCGCCCAGATGGACACAGGGGAGTACGACAAGGCGATCACCGCTGTCATCGAGGCCGTCGATTACGCCACCCTGCGGGCCGAGCAAGAACGACGCCGGGCGACCGTTGACGAACCGTGGATCGGACTCGGCTGGTCGACCTATGTCGAGATCGCCAACCCGATGGCGAACCCCGAGTTCGGCAGCATCGAGGTGCGCCCCGATGGATCGGCGGTTGTGTTGACCGGGTCGTCCTCGCACGGACAGGGCCATCACACGGCATTCGCCCAGGTAGCCAGCGATATCACCGGCATCGCGTTCGACCGTATTGAGGTTCGCCACGGCGACACCGCCGAGGTGCCGCGCGGCGGAGGCACGGGTGGATCGAAGTCGCTGCAGGTCGGCGGCAGCGCCGTTCACGGGGCCAGTGAGAGCGTCGTCGAACGGGCCAAAGAGATTGCCGCCGAGATTCTCGAGGCGAGTCCTGCCGACATCGTGCTCGACACCGAGACCGGTCTGTTCTCGGTCTCGGGAACTCCGGTTGTGTCGCTCGACTGGGCGGCGATCTCCTCACGCCTGCACGACGAGAGCGGCCAAGCGCTTCTAGCGGAGGCTGACTTCCAGCCGCCGGGTGCGACGTTTCCGTTCGGTGCCCACCTCTCCGTCGTGGAGGTCGACCGCGAAACCGGCAAGGTCACGATCCTGCGCCATATCGCATGCGACGACGCCGGCACGATGATCAACCCGCTGCTCGTCGAGGGCCAGGTACACGGCGGCGTTGCCTCCGGGATTGCCCAGGCGCTGATGGAAGAGTTCGTCTACGACGCCGACGGCAACCCGCTGACCGCCACGTTCATGGACTACGGCCTGGTCTCAGCAGCCGAACTGCCAAGTTTCGAACGCCTCGCGCAAGAGACGCCGACGCCGCGCAACCCACTGGGCGCGAAGGGGATCGGAGAGTCGGGAACGATCGGTGCCACACCGGCGGTGCAGAACGCTGTGATCGATGCGCTAGCCCATCTCGGGGTGCGCCACATCGATATCCCGACCACCTCCGAGCGGGTCTGGAAGTCGATCGTCGAACACAGCGGCTGATCCGGCCGAGCGGCCGAGCCCGGTGCCAACCGGTGTCAGAGGCCGCTACTGGTGGGCCAGAGATCAGGAAACTCCGCTTGGCGTTGCTCGATCTTGGCGGTGAAGGCTTCGCCCATGTCGTCGGTGTCGAACATCGCGGCGTTCCAGTTGGCGATGAACTCGAGCCCGTCGGCGACCGAGTGATCGCGGGTGTAATGCATCGTCTGTTTGGTGCCCCACACGGCGATCGGGCTCTTGCTGGCGATCTCGGTGGCGATCTCCATCACGCCATCGAGGAGCGCCTGATGGTCCGGGAACACCGCATTCACAAAGCCGGCGGCGTGAGCTTCGGCTGCCGACCAGCGACGACCGGTGTAGGCGAGTTCGCGAACGATCCCCTCGGGAACCAGCTTGGGCATCCGCTGCAAGGTGCCGACGTCGGCGGTCATACCGATATTGATCTCGGCGATCGAAAAGAACGCAGATTCGTCGGCGTAACGCATATCGGCGGCCGACACCATATCGATGCCACCACCGATGCAGGCGCCTTGGATCGCGCACAGCACCGGCATCCTGGCCCGCTCGAGGGCGGTGAATGTGTCCTGCAGCTTGAGCGCCGTGGTGCGGAACCGCTCGTTGCGGCGGCTGCGATGGCCCGAGGCCGAGCCGGGTCCGATCGAATCGTCGTTGGCGAACACTTCGAGATCCATCCCCGAGCAGAAGTGCTTCCCGACGCTCGACAACACGACGACCCGGACCGATCCTGATTGCGACCATTCGTCGACAATTTCGGGCAGCTCCCGCCAGAACGCAGCGATCATCGAGTTGCTCTTCTCTGGGCGATTCATCCGAATCTGTCCCACCCGGTCGACGACTTCGACGTCGAAACACTCGTATCCCATTGTTCGTTCTCCTCGCTGGTCTGCTGATCGTTCATGAGCTTCGCAGGTGAGTGCAACGACGCCGCAGGCGACCGGAGGTGATCAGGCCGGCAATACCCACGCACATGCGTCGGTCGGGAGACCTGCACTCACATCCGTGCTGGCGACGATCACTTCACCGGCAGGCAGCTCGACTGTCGACTCGCCGTAGTTGACGATGCAGATCGCCCCGGAACCGCGCCGGAAGGCCAGCACCTCGTCGCCGCGATCGACCCATATGAGCAATTCGTCACGGCTCATGTATTCGTCGCGCGCCCGTAGCGCTGCGCGATACAACTCGAGTGTCGAATCGGGCACACCGGTCTGGGCCTCGATAGACATCTCGCCCATCCACCTTGGCTGCGGTAGCCAAGGGTCACCGTTGCCGAACCCGAACGACGGGCCGTCGGTAGCCCATGGGAGTGGCACGCGACAACCGTCGCGACCCTTTTGGGTGTGACCCGAGTCTTCCCAGACCGGGTCGTCGAGCACCTCGGCCGGAAGGTCCCAAACCTCTGGCAGGCCGAGCTCTTCGCCCTGGTAGAGGTAGATCGACCCGGGCAGCGCCATCAACAACAAGCTGCCGGATCGCGCTCGCCGCAGACCGAGCTCGGCGTCGAGTATGTCGCGCGGACCCGTGAGTGGCCAGGTGCGCCAGTTGGTGTCAGCCGGCAGCCCGAATCGGGTTGCGTGGCGCATCACGTCGTGGTTCGACAGTGTCCAGGTCGGCGTCGAGCCAACCGCCTGAGCGGCGCTCAAGGCCCGGTCGATCGCGGCGGCGGCGGCATCGCGGTCCCAAGGCGTGACCAGGAAGTCGAAGTTGAACACTTGGTGGTACTCGTCTGGCCGGAGGTAGAGCGACTGGCTCTCGGAGCTGACCCATGCCTCGGCGACCATCATCACGTCGCGACCGCTCTCGTCGAGCACTCGGCGCCAGCGACGGTTGATCTCATGAACTCCATCTCGATCCCAGTGCGGATGATCGGTTGCCTTGCTGGTTTGGAGCAGCTCCTCAATAGGGGGCACGTCGGGGAACGTGGGGTCCTTGACCATGCCGTGAGAAACGTCGACCCGGAAACCATCGACACCGCGGTCGAGCCAGAATCGGAAAATTCCGTCGAACTCGGCCCGGACCTCCTCGTTGGCCCAGTTCAGATCAGGCTGCGTGTAGTCGAACAGGTGCAGGTACCACTGGCCGTCGGGGAGGCGACGCCACGCCGGCCCGCCGAACACGCACGTCCAGTTAGTCGGGGGCTCGTCACCGTCGGCTCCCTTGCCATCGCGGAAGAGATACCGGTCGCGCTCGAGCGATCCCGGTGCAGCCGCCAGGGCCGCCTGGAACCATGGATGTAAGTGGGAGGTGTGGTTCGGCACGATGTCGACAAGCACGCGGATCTCGAGCGCGTGCGCCTCAGCGATCAACGCCTCGGCATCAGCCAGCGTGCCGAAGCGAGGGTCGATGTCGCGGTAGTCGGCAACGTCGTAGCCGCCGTCGTTGAGCGGCGACGGATACCAAGGGCAGACCCAGATCGCATTGACCCCGAGCCGATGGAGGTAGGGCAAACGCGAGCAGATGCCCTTGATGTCACCTGTGCCGTCGCCACTCGCATCGGCGAACGAGCGTGGGTACACCTGGTAGACGACACTGTGGCGCCACCAGGTGCTATCAGGCGCGCCTGGATCGTGGTTACTGATTTGATTCCGACTCGACACCGACGTCAGCCGATCGACCCGTCGCGATTGGCCCAGTGCGGGGCTCGGAGCTCGCGCTTAAGGACCTTTCCGGGGCCCGACTTCGGCAAGGGGTCGGTCGAGAAAGCGATCGACCGGGGCGCCTTGTAATGGGCGATCGCCGATCGACAGTGGTCGATCAAGTCGTCCTCGTCAGCCACGCTGCCCGGTCGCAGCACGACCACGGCGTGCACCGCCTCGCCCCACTGTTCGCTGGGGATACCGAACACGGTCGCCTCGAGCACCGCCGGGTGTTTGTAGAGCGCATCCTCGACCTCTGTGCAATAGATGTTCTCGCCCCCGGAGATCATCATGTCTTTCGACCGATCGAGCAGGAACAGGAAACCGTCCTCGTCGAGACTGCCGATGTCGCCCGTCCAGTACCAACCGTCGCGCAACGCCGCCTCGGTCTGCTCCGGCTTGTTCCAGTAACCGACCATCACATTGGCGCCGCGCACGGTGACCTCGCCGGGCTCGCCTGCAGGCAGCGAGTGACCGTCAGAGTCGCGAATTTCGATCTCGCAGCCGAGCACCGGTAGGCCGGCTGACTTCTCGCGATCGGTGCCGAGTCGCTGGTTCTCATCGGTCAGTCCACTGATGATCGGTGAAGTTTCGGTGGCGCCGTAGAAGTGCATGAACTGGGTTCCTGGAAAGGCGTCGACGCCGCGTCGTACGACCTCCATCGCGATCGGCGAGCCGCCGTGGGCATACACCGTGAAGCTCGAGACATCTCTCGGCCGCAGGAGTTGTTCCTCGACCGTGGCGGCCACCATCGTCGGCACACCGAGTGTCTGCGTGATTCGCTCGTTCTGGATCAGATCGAGCATCGTGCCGGGATCGAAGACAGGCAGTATCACCTGGGTAGCACCCATCAAGATCGATTGCAGCACGCTTACGGAACCGGCGGCATGGAACAACGGAGCCACGATCAGAAACCGATCATCGCGATTCAACGGCTGAGTGACCTGCATGTTCCAGGCGTTAGCGATCAGATTGCGGTGGGTCAGCATCACGCCCTTGCTGACACCGGTGGTGCCGCCCGTGTAGAACAAGCCGGCCAGGTCGTGCTCGTCTACGGCCCGATCGTCGAATTCGAGCTCGTCAGCACCGTTGACCGCCTCGTCGTACTCGCCGAGATCGATACGGATCACGCGCTCGACGAGATCAGCGAGAGCTCCTGGGT
>Ga0255049_10000629_pt1 | contig 21309 bp, 19 predicted proteins | sample JV7_2_3_MG_FD_183615 | JGI IMG/M metagenome (GOLD analysis project Ga0255049, IMG submission 183615) | Seawater microbial communities from Jervis Inlet, British Columbia, Canada - JV7_2_3 | ecosystem: Environmental > Aquatic > Marine > Inlet | place: Canada: British Columbia | collected 2016-10-06
CGGCGACATCCGCAACGGCGGGTGATTGCAACAGTGAACCGGCCTGGTCGAGCGGCGAATAAGCCATCAGCGGCACACCACGCTGCTGACACCAGTCGGAGACTTCCCATTCCACCTCGCGATGCACGAGATTATAAAAAACCTGGTTACAGCCCAGTCGCGCCTGGTCGTCTGCCGGAATGCCATCGAGGTCGCCCAGGTTAAAATTGCTGACACCAAAATCACGGATCTTGCCGCTATCCTGCAGTTCGTGCAGTGCTTCGAATGTTTGCGCGAGGGGCACACTACCCGGCCAGTGCAACATGTACAAATCGATAGTGTCGCAATCCATGCGCCGCAGGCTGCGTTCACAGGCTTCAATGACCCCATTGCGACTGGCGTTGTGCGGGTAAAACTTGCTAACCAGGAAAAGTCCGTCGCGGCGGCCCTGAATGGCCTGTCCAATCACTTCCTCGGCGCCGCCTTCACCATACATTTCTGCGGTATCAAGCAGTGTGATTCCGAAATCAAGCGCAGCCCGAATCACGTCTGCATCGCGTTCAAATTGCTCAGGGTGTTCACCCATACGCCAGGTGCCGAGTCCAAACACTGGCATGCTGTTACCTGATGGAAGATTTACGTTTCGCATAGTTTTCTATATCGATCATAGTTGATTATCCTTAAATTTCCCGCAGCCGTCATTATTGTTTGAAACTGGCCAAAAAACTTCGCATCAACTGGTCGGGCAAGCATCCGAACACCAACAACCTTCAATCCATAGGCTGCGAATTTTCCATATCGAGATCTCCTGTTAGCTAACGCTGTTCTCGAGTTGACTTGAATCAACGACGCCAACAATCGCTGTGCTAATTTATGTCGAAAATACTATAGGGAATAATGGAAAATGTTTAAACAACTGCCACTGGCCTTGTTATTGGTTCCTCTCGTTTTGAATGCTGCCGACGAAGTCGAGCCGGCTCCGAGCGGATGGAAGGGAGAGGGTGAGCTGGGTTTCACCTCGACCTCCGGTAATTCTGATACCGAAAACCTGAACGCCCGCCTTGCCGTGTCCAGGGAATCCGATCAATGGAGACATACAGCCTCATTAGATTCGATCAAAAACAAGACCGATGACGAGACCAGCGCCGATAGCCAGGTATTGAAAGGGAGATCCGAATATAAATTCGGTGAAAAATCGTACACTTTTGGACAGCTTCGACTTGAAGACGATGAATTCAGCGGATTCGAATACCAGAGAACCCTGACCTTTGGTGTCGGTTCACGATTTATCGAGAACGACAAACACCTGCTCGATGCCTCCATCGGTCTTGGTTATCGGAGTTTAAAAGACCGCGGGACCGGAGATACCGAAGAGGACAACATCGTGACTGCGGATGTGAAGTACGAATATAAAATTAGTGAAACGGCGACATTCAACCAGACCATACTGATAGAAGACGGCGACGAAAACACCTACACCGAGTCCGACACGTCACTCAAAATGAAAATAGAAGGAAACCTGGCGGCAAAAATAAGTTACCTACTTAAGCGTAACTCGGAGGTTCCATCAGACATCGATAAGAGCGACAAGATCACAACGGTATCCCTGGTTTATGCTTTTTAACCAGATTGGAGCTCCGTATTCCAGGGAAAGTATACCTATTAATTAGGCGGCACTAATGAGGTATCTTCTGAACTTTGCCAAGCTTCACCTGCTTCCTTGCCTGCCAGAGATCATAGGCATCCTGCATTGCGAACCAACTTCTTTATTCGAAGGCTATATCTTGCCACGCCGTTTCAGATCCTTGACAGTGTCCTCAAACGCATAGCCCGGTTCTTTTTCCCGGACCTCGAAGGCCTTGATATCGCTGGCGCCTCCCGCAGGTGCCGTCTTGATAAAACTAAGATCAACTGTTTTAGCCGCCTCTTCCAGGTCAAAACTGGTTTGAAGGTTCAACCAGAATTCCGGCGAGGTACCAAAAAACTTGGCGATACGCAGGGCCGAATTTGCGGTGATGGAGCGCTTGCCATGAACAATTTCATTGATGGCACGCGGAGACATTCCGATCTCACGACCCAGTCGATTCTGGCTTATCCCATACTCTTGTAAAAATTCCTCCATCAGAACCTCACCTGGATGAATATTATCTAACATGTTGCACCTCTAATGATAATCAACGATTTCAACACCTGTGGCGCCACCCTCTTTCCATGAAAAGCATATTCGCCACTGGTTGTTGATTCGAATGCTGTACTGACCAATACGTCCGCCTTTCAGTTTCTCAAGTCGATTGGAAGGCGGTGTGCGTAAATCTTCTAAATCTATAGCAGCATCCAGCATCCTGAGTTTCCGCCTTGCGCGTTGTTGGATATCGCCAGAAAAACCACGCACGCGCTTACCTGAAAAAATAGATTCGGTATTTCTTCCTTTAAATGACCTGATCATCCAGCAACTATAACGCATTGCGTTATATAACGCAATGCGTTATAGTTGATTCAAGCCTCTAACCCAAAATGCCACTCGGGCGCCTACGCAAGGAATCCCGACTCTCTCAATGCCCAGATCCTGGTTACAGTGGGTGGCCTTACACTTCTTGATCGATTGCCGCACGGATTCAAATTTCCATTGAATCTTCACATGGCGTTGATCATCGATCCACAATGCCATAACCTGAGCGAATCTAGAAAAAGGTATCCATCCATGAAACCAACAACACCATTTCGTACGATTCTTTTCGTGTTTACCGCGCTCGTGCTCAGCGCCTGCGCAACCAAGCGGCCGGTTATGGAGTGGCAGGATGAAGGCTTTTCAGCTGCGCTCGATAATATCCTGATTATCGCGGCGATTGAGCGCTCAACCCGGCGCCGGGTATACGAAGATGAGTTCGTCGATGCGCTGGCAGCTTTGAAGGTCGAGGCGACTCCCAGTTACGAGCTGATGACTACGAGCATGACGATTTCGCGCGAAACCGTGGAAGCAGCGATAAAAGGACAGGATATCAATGCCGTGCTGGTCACCCGCCTGCTGGGCGTAAAAGAAGAAGAGGTTTACCACCCGCCGACCTATTACGACCATCATCGCAGTTACCACGGCTACTACACGCATGCGTTAGAAAGCGATAATCGCGCTTATTATCGACGATTCAAGGTACTAACGCTGGAAACAAATATCTACGATGCCACGACGAAGGAACTGGTCTGGTCGATGCAATCAGAGAGCATCGAGCCATCGACGCCACGCCATCTCATCGCGGAACAGATAACCCTGACGATCCAAACCTTGCAAGCGCGTGGGCTGATTGTGGCAAAAGAATAACCTGGAAAGGCTCAGACTGATTCAGGAAACTAAATCAAGATGATTAGAATTACGCCACACCACAATTATTGTTTGATCGAACCGCAGGGCCCCTTGGCGAAGGACGATTTCGCGGCAATCGCGAGCCAGGTTGATCCGTTTATTGAAAGCCGGGGGCAGCTTGACGGGCTGATCATTAAAACCAGGACCTTCCCGGGATGGGAAAGTCTCGGTGATGTTATCGAGCATTTTCGTTTTGTCAGAAATCATCATCACACAATCAACAAGGTGGCGTTGGTGACGGATGCAAAAGTTGCCGAAATCTTTCCCGCCATCGTCAACCATTTCGTCAAAGCCGAGGTCAGGCATTTCGATTTCGACGAATATGACGAGGCAGTTGCCTGGATTACCTGACGACACATTTGTAATTCATCGGCTAATATTCCGTGGTCCGACGTATCGCCTTTCGCAAAACCCCGCTTGCTCGGGAATGGCCATTCAGTAGCTGTCATCCCGCGACTTGATCGCGGGATCCAACTTGGATGTTGTGCGCGGCGCGTGATGGTTGAACTCGATTCTGGCTTTCGATGGAATGACAATAAAGCCAGGGGCCTTATAGTTAAAGAAGTTTTCACGTTAAAATACGGCGCACTCTCGTCTTGGAGAACTTACGTGGAATTCACCTATAAATTTATCGAAAAAATTTTCTTTGGCATCGAACTGGGCGCACCGTTGCTGGTTTTTCTAGCCGTATTGATCACCCTGCTGGGGCAAATTGTTGGCTGGCGCGAATCCTGGAAACCTTTCGATTCACTCTACTGGTCATTCATCACCGCGACCACGGTCGGTTATGGCGATATTCGGCCCTTGCTGGTGGTGTCCAGGGTGTTTTCAGTATTAATCGCCCTGGTCGGCATGATTTTTACCGGCATTGTCGTCGCGCTGGCAATTAATGCTGCAAATATTACATTCAGCAGCATGAACGAAGGTTTGAATCCAGCGGCCATTATTGAAAAAATTCAGTGAATGGTTTCTTCGCGATAGTTATCACCGCAGGGTTAATGTATGTACTTCCGCTTTAGAAAACCTTATTTACTACCGCACTGCGTAGGCATGGTGCTGTTGATGTTTAGTAGCTCACCGCTCATAGCAGCCGACTCAGACACTGAATCCAGCGATGATGAAACCGATTCGCTCGTCATCGACCGCATTGAGCGTGAACGCGCGGTGCAGGACAACCGCTCGGTGTTACTCGCGCATAAGCGCAACTACATCCTGCCGCTGACTTATGCCAATCAGCCCAACGACGACGTTTTCGAAATCGGCAGCAGCGATTTCGGCCAGGATCTCGACAATGCCGAAATCCAGTTTCAGGTCAGCCTCAAGGCACCACTCGCCGAAAGCCTGTTCACCGAGCAAGATGTGCTGTTCGTGGGCTTCACCGTGCTCTCTTTCTGGCAGGCTTATAACGACGACCTTTCCTCGCCGTTTCGCGAGACCAATTATGAACCCGAGATATTCTGGGTCACGCCGGTGCCGTGGACGATTCTCGGTGGCGATGCCAGCCTGTTCGGGCTTGGCCTGTCGCACCAGTCGAATGGTCGCAGCCAGTTATTTTCACGCAGCTGGAACCGGGTCTACGCATACGTGGTATGGGAACGTTGGCGTTACGTATTCCACTTCAAGGTGTGGGGGCGCATCCCTGAAGATGATAAGGACGATCCACTCGACCCCGACGGTGACGACAACCCGGACATCGAGGATTACCTCGGCAACTTCGAGTTCACGACCGCGTATCGTAAGAACGATCACGAGATTTCCGTGATGCTACGCAATAACCTGGAAAGCGATGACAATCGGGGCGCGATCCAGATCGACTGGACCTTCCCGCTGCAACGGCGCTTCCGCGGCTACGTGCAGTTCTTCAACGGCTATGGTGAAAGCCTGATCGACTATGACGCCCACATCGAGCGGATCGGGATCGGTATCCTGTTATCCGATCTGTTGTAGTGGCAGAATTACGCGTAAGATTTTAAACAGCTGGCACTCACTCAGGACAGCGAATCCTGGCGGTACTGGCTCGGTGACTTTCCGTACCAGCGTTTGAAGGCACGCGAAAAATTACCCGGCTCGGCAAAACCCAGTAAAAACGCAATTTCGTGAAACGGGTGTTGCGGGTTACGCACATACTCCCGGCTCAGTTCGCGGCGCGTGTTATCCAGCAGCTGGGTAAAGGAGATCCCCTGCTCGCTGAGTTTGCGTTGCAAACTGCGTTGGCTGACATGAATCGAGGCGGCGATATCTTCTTCCTCGATCTGTCCGCCGGGTAAACGCTCGATCAGCTCCGCCTTGACGCGCATGGTCAAGTCGCCGCGGTCGAGTTTCGCCAGGTAATCGATCACCACCTGGTCGTTGACCCTGACCAGCTCTGGATTCGCCGTTGCCAGCGGTTCGGACACGACCTGCGGATCCATCCACATCGCATTCTCGGCCTGTGAAAACGCGATCGGTGCCCTGAACAATTCGTTAAAGCGTTGCACGCAGTCGGGTTCATCATGTTGCACTGAAACCGCGATCGGTTGAAAACTCTCTCCATAGGCAGCGCGACACATGATTAACAACATCGCCAGCGCTGCATCGAGCGCTACCGGTGACGGAATGGCAAATGTCGGCTGGCTGCTGATGATCAGACCGCAGCTGGTCTCTGACCTTTCAAAACGCAGAACCCCTCCCGCGGCAGTATTGACGATGCGGGTGTAGCGCACAACACGCCCGAAAGCCTCTTCCAGGGTATTGCTGGCAAGCCAGGCATAACCGAGCGCATGCAGCGTCGTCGGATGCCAGAAACTGGCCACGGTCAAACCAAAACAGGGGTCGTCGATTCTATCGGCGGCGAGCTGCCACAAACGGTGTACCGCCGGGTGGGAAAAGCGTGCGACCGGATTGCGCAGCTTGCCGTGATCGAGGCCAACCTCGCTGAACAGTTCCTTGCTGTCGAAGCCGTAGGAATCGATTGCCCTGGCGATCAACAATACCCATGAAGACAAGGCAGAATGGTTTGAATCTTGACTCATCTAATTGACTGGTGGTTCCTGCTCGAAATAAGCCGATATTTTTCCGTTAGGGCTGATCGCCAATACCCCGCGCAATGGTACCTCGATACTCATTGTCTCGGGCACCTCGAGCACAAACTCGCCGGTTTGCCCGGTGCTACCGCCAAATACCCAGCTGATCTGGATCGGGCTTTGCTCATATCTGCGACTGGGGAACTTATCGGAACAAATCCCGCGTGGTGCAATATTGCCGCAACTGAACTGCCGCCCAGTTTCGCTGGCGCTAATCGTCACGTCCTGGATCAATTGCTTCGAGTTATTGACGACTAGGATTTCGTTATAGTGATACGTCGGGTTATAGCTTGTCGCACATGCCGACAATAGCAATCCAGCGATCAGAATTATGCAATTTTTCTTCACGGTTAAAAACCTGCTAATCTCGCCCGCATCAAAAAGGAGATCCGGTAAACATGCATCGCATCATACTATCAAGCGATAGTCTAAGAATTATTCTCGTTTATTTCTGGCGAGCGCCTCTAACGAGGTAAATCATTAACCTCGAATACCAGTGATGATAAGAACCCCTTTCGCTTTAATGGCTTTATTGTTATTGCTGACGGGCTGTGCCAGTTTGCCTGATGTGGTTGATCGAGAAGAATCTTTCGCAATGCAAGATACTGCCGCAACCCGACTGGGGCAGGCGATGCAAAAACGAACCACCGCACATCCTGGGCAGTCGGGTTTTTACCTGCTCCCCAGGGGGCTCGATGCCTTTGTAGCACGTGCATCGTTGGCGACGTTTGCCGAACGCAGTATCGATGCGCAATACTACCTGCTGAATAACGACCTGGTTGGCGGACTGTTCCTTGATACGCTGGTAAAGGCCGCCGACCGAGGTGTGCGAGTACGCTTGCTGATCGACGACATGGCGCTCGACGACACCAAAGATATCGGCGCAGCGGCGTTCGATGCTCACCCGAACATCGAGATTCGCGTGTTCAACCCTTTCGATCGCGGCATCAGTCGCTGGTTTCAGTTATTGTCACGCTTTGGTGATGTTACACGACGCATGCACAACAAATCGTTTACCGTCGACAACCAGTTAACCATCGTCGGCGGGCGCAACATCGGTAACGAGTACTTCGAAGCCGACCCCGATCTCGCTTTTGGCGACCTCGACGTACTCGCCACTGGCCCGGTGGTAAACGACGTGTCATCCAGTTTCGACCTGTACTGGAACGCCCCCATCAGTTACCCGGTGGCGTCACTGGTCAAGGGAAACTCGGCACCGGAAAACCTGGCGAAGATGCAACAGGCCTTGACTGATTTCGTCGCCCAGCAACAGGAATCGGCGTACTTGCAAGCGTTACGCGACAGTCGATTGGCCACTGCGCTCAGAAACCAGGCGCTCGAATTCGACTGGGGTAGCGCCGAGGTGGTTTACGACCACCCGGCCAAAATCACCGCCGATCGGGGCCAGACCGAACTCAGACTCGCGACCCGATTGCAACCCTACACCGACAAAATTGCGAAAGAGCTGACGATTTTTTCGCCCTATTTCGTACCCGGCAAGGAAGGCGTGGCAAAACTGGGGGAATTGCGCGAACGTGGAGTGCGGGTACGCATTCTGACCAATTCGCTCGGTTCAACCGACGTTTCCGCGGTCCACGCAGGTTACGCCAAATATCGAAAATCCCTGTTACGGGCCGGTATCGAGCTTTACGAAATAGATAAAACCCTGACCCGCCAGCAGCGACGCGATAAAAAAGGCCCCGCCGGCTCGTCTAAAGCCAGTTTGCACGCCAAGTCCTTCGTCATAGATCGCGAGCGGGTATTCATCGGTTCGATGAACCTTGACCCGCGTTCAGTCGTGGAAAATACAGAAGTCGGTTTGATGATAGAGTCCGCCGATATTGCGGGCAGCATGGCCAACTGGTTCGATCAGGCGATTAACAAAATTGCGTTTCGACTCGCGCTCGAGAAAACCAAAAGCGGCAACGAAAAACTGATCTGGCACCGCAATGTCAATGGCGAATCCCGTGTTTACACGACCGAACCCAACACGAGCTTCTGGCGACGTTTCGGAGTCGGTTTCATGCGCTTGTTACCGATCGAATCTCAACTGTAGGCGACACTATTAGTCCCTGCGAAATAAGTTACTATTGGCGATCCTATGGAAAATAGTAAAAGACTATTTGCGATAGCCGTTTTGCTCACGCTCGCGTTTATCAGGCCAAATACCGTGGTCTCGCAGGCAACTGTGCAACCGGCAGAGTTTGTCGGTTCTGCCAGCTGCATGCAATGCCATCAGGATGAATACTCCGATCAGTCGCGGCACAGGTGCCACAAGTCAGGGCCTGGATCGACAAATATGGCGACAAAGGTTGATTTCTATTTGTTACTACAACGCGGTTTCCAGCTTGCCCGCAATGTCACGACTGAACTGAGCCAGCGCATCGTTCATCGCCACCACCACGGCGCCGGGGTCGTCCGCGATTGATGCCTGTGCCTGGTAACGGCTGCGGCGTACTGGCACTACCACGCCACCCTTGACACTGGCAATACCCCATTGCACCTCCAGCACGATGCGGCCCGTGCTGTCGGCATCGAAACGGTTGACATCGCCCACCAGGCGATAATCCACCTGGTCACGGACAAAGGGTTCATAGGGGAAAACCACGACGACCACGCCTTGCAGAAGGTTGTCGACGTCGGTCGATACGATACGCAGCAGTGACTTGGTCAGAGGTTCGCTCCAGCGACTGAACTCGTTAACCATAATTTCTGCATTGTCGCCGCGCCACACGATCTGGGAACGGTTGAGGTAATCCGGCATGCGGATGGGGCCGAGCCCTAGCATCACCGCATCCTCGGGATCCTGTCTGAAATCGGCGTCAATGGGATTAAGCGAAAAATAGCGTACCGGCGATGAGGAGGAGCATGCCGTAAACACGCCCAACACGAGTACGCTGAGAAAGACTGACCGGACACCTGCAACCATTAAACTCACTCCTTTCATTCTCCAGTATTTTTCTTGCCGCGTATCAGGGCTTCGGGTTTTATTTCCAGCAAGTCCAGGAACTCGCGCAAGGCCCGTGCCGCCGCTTCAACCTCTTTAAGCGTGGTCACCAGCTGATAAGATTCGGTCGATTCGCCCTGTAGTTGAAACCTGGCGGCGGCCAGCGTGTTTTTCAGTTCATCCGGTATGGCACGCGTACTGTCTTTTTCGAGGATGTTGCGCAGCGCGGCCAGCGTTTTGCTCCGCTCAACGGGCAAGTCGCCGCCGTCTGATTCAAGAACGGACCTCAGCGCTGCCAGCGTTTCCTCCACCTCAACCGGTATGGTCTGGAAACTATCGTCTTCGAGGATGTTGCGCAGCGCCGCCAGAGTTCGATTCAGTTCTGCCACCGCCAGATTGACTGTGCTCACCGTCTTCCCAAGCGGTAAGCTATTCACTTTATCCAGCAGGGTAGAAATCCTGTGCTCGAGCTGCCCGAGGCCGCTGGCTATTGTCGGGATGGTCGTATATTCCTCGAATTCACCCAGCTCTGCTACAGGCACATCATCGTAAAACTCGATGGTGACCACTTGCGCACCGCTCAACAAGTTACCCGTTGTCAGAGAGACTCGCATCCCGTTGGCAACGCTTTGCGTGATGAGATTACGCAGCGAATCCAGCGAGTCCTCTGTGTCCGGCATGTCAATCCGTCCGGGTTCCAGGTATATGAGAACAGGAATAGGATTGCCTTCTGCCGTAAATCCCTCTTGCTGAGACCTTTTGAACAGCTCCTTGACCAATATACGCTCAACCTCGCCTACCTGGATGCCCCGATACGCGACTGGAGCACCGGGCAACAGGCCCTTGAGCGACTGGTCAAACGCAACAACAAAGTAGGCCCGCTGTTCGAACGGAGATTCCAGGATCGCATTGTAGGAAGTAAAAAGCCGGAATTCGGTATTGTGCTCCACGGTTTGACCCGGGCCCAGACCCGGCGCTGTGCCGAAGGTCACGCCGCCCAGCAATATCGTCTCCAGGGAACCCGTGGAAAGTTTTAAGCCCTCGGCACTCGCACTCAAGGAGACACCACTCACATCCCAGAAACGGACCGAGCTGGTGACCAGGCTGTGGTACGGCGCATCGATAAAAATAACGTAGCGAATCTGCTGCGATTCAGGATCGAAGGTCACGCTCTCCACGCGACCCACCTTAAAACCGTTGTAGAGCACGGGATCACCACTGCTGACGGAAGCCGAACGCTCGCTCAGTAAAATCAAACGCAGGCCGGGGGCACCGGTAGGCGTCAACGGCGGTTGATCCAGAGCGACAAACTCCCTCACTTCTGATTCCGAGGTAGCGGGTGAAATTTCTATGTAAGCGCCGGAAAGCAAGGTATCGAGGCCGGATATACCACCGCCTCCGACTCTTGCAGTGACGACCCAGAAGCGGGTATCTTCGCCTAGCAGGGGTATCGCCTCGCGTTCTAGCTTGACCACTGCGGTAACGCCCTCCCTATCGTGACTCAGGGTAATTTTCTGCACCATGCCCATTTCGACATTGCGAAACTTGACCTTGGTTTTACCTGCCTCCAGGCCGACCGCTGTCTTGAACGTGATCTCGATTTCCGGTCCTTCGGTCATGAAGGTATACACGACCATCCAGATACCCAGCACCACGGCAACCAGGGGTATAATCCAGATCGCGGTCAGTTTTTTGCCGCGGGAAACTTCAGGCTTCGCTGCTGTCATTATTATTGTCCAAGCGGTCCCACATCAAACGGGGATCGAAACATTCTGCCGCAACCATGGTCACTAGTACAACCCCGGCAAAACTATATGCGGCGATCCCGGGGCTAATTACCAGCAATCCCCCCAGGTGCACCAGCGCCACCAGGATCGCAACCACAAACACATCCACCATCGACCATTTGCCGATGAACTCGGCGGCAAGATACATTTTCGTGCGCTGACGATGGCCACCTAGGTGCCGACGATCGACACTCCAGACGAGATAAAACATGGCAACCAGCTTCGACAGCGGAACCATGACGCTGGCGATGAATATGACCGCGGCAACGGGTATCGATCCGAGTTTGACCAGTAATACAACCCCACCCAGGATGGTGCTGAATTCGGCCACACCCAGCGCCTCGGTAATCATGATCGGGTAAAGATTGGCCGGTATATAAAGAATGCTGGCCGTTATCAATAATGCCAGGGTGCGCTGCAGGCTGTTGCTACTGCGCAGGTGCAAGGCCGCGCCGCAACGAGGACAGTTATGTTCAGTAGTCGGGGCCAGTTTACAGCAGACATGACAGGAGGCGAGGCCCTCGGCGGCTGCGGTTGAAGCGTTGGCGTTCACTGCGCCGTCTCCAGGGCTTCAATCATTTCCCAACATTGATAACGGTCTAGCGTGACCAGGGCCAGGGTGAAACAAACACTGAAGGCGGCATAAGCCCAGAAAGAAATACCTAGTACCACCGTCGCCATCGCCGCAATTTTTACCAGACTGACGATCACGCCGATGATAAAAACCTCAACCATGGCCCAGTTTTGCAAGGTAAACACGCTGCGAGTTGCGAAGCGCAACCACGGGGCCCGTAATCCGAACAGCAAAGGGATAGATATCGATACCAGCAACAGTAACAGCAGCGCCGGGATGTAAATAATAAAAGCCGCCACCATGATTGCCAGTTCCGGCATCCCGTAACGCCACAAGGACCCGGGTGCCGCCCGCAGGGTCATTATGCTTTCGAGGCCGCTGGATGAAAAAGACAAAAACGAAAAACTGCAGGCTAGTGCAAGCAGTATGATGGCGGCAATGGCATATGCCAGCACTCGGCTCATGGCATCACGCTGAAAGCGGGTCAGGAAATGACCGCAGCGCGGGCAGCTCGCACGACTGCCATTTTCCAGGTCGCCGACATCCACCAGCAGATCACAACCGTGACAGGCTATTAGTTCACTCATAGCGCTGGATGATATCTCCCTTACAGAAATAAGTGAAATACAGCCCGGGCATGCCGCCAGTTTTGCTCTCCTGCTTGCGCTATGTCAATTACTACACAGCAAACCCAGCACTAAAATAGCGGTAATTACGATGAAATCGAAATTTAGTACAAAGAAGCAAGCAGCGAGCCTCGTCAGGGCAGGTTTAACGCGCACTAATGCAAATTTATACGTTAATGAGTGTACTTATACGCGGTCATCATCTAGCATATTTTCCCATCAACGCGATTAGTAACCTCAATCAATAGGAGGATTATACCAATGAGTTTATTACCAAGGATTTTGATCACAGCGCTTGTCGCAATTGCCAGCACTTCAGCATTTGCGGCCAAGCAAATCGCTGCAGAACCAGGTATCAGTGGTTTCTTTACACTGGGCATCGGCGCGATCAGTTCCGAGTCGAATATGCTTGCTACTGCCCTCGGCGCGGACCTGGGTGACGATACCATTGACGATCCGACCCAGGACCCCGATAGCGAGAGTTCTGCAATTCCGCTGGTGGGCCTGTCGGTTACCTACACATTTGAAAACAAGGCAACCGAGCTCTTTTTCGGTAGCAGCTTCGAGGACTTTCTTCGTTTTGACTTCGCCACCGTCATTGGTGTGCGTCACCAGGTAGGAGACGTTGGTATATTTGAAGTCAGCGCCTTGTCGACGCCGTTGGCGACGGAAGTGTGGGAGGATCCCTACCTCGCCGGTAGCGCGCGTGACGAAACCGATCGAACTACGGACGGTGCCCGCGTGGAATGGGGTTCCATCTTTGGCAGTGGTTTTGATGTGCGTTTCTCATCACGTGAAGTCGACATTGACGATGAGCGCAGCGGTGACGCCTTGGTAGCCGCCACCACGATTACCGCCGCCGAACAGGAATTGCTGGATCGCAACGGAGATATAACCGTGGCGAGCGTTGTTTATAACTGGAAAATTGAGGAGGGCAGGATCCTTTCGATTTCGGTAAATTCAATCGAATATGACCTCGATGGTGAGGCAATGGCCTATGATGGAACTTCGGTACAGTTAGCTTACGCGGCACGCCTTAACGACAGATCAAACATAGTCACCAATCTTTTGTTCGGATCGTATGATTACGACGAGGAAAATCCCATTGTCGACGAGACCAATGAGAGTGATTTGACCGGGCTCACTTTTACTTACTTTCTCACGGATCCATTCGGGTTCAAAGGCTGGCTTGGTAACGCCGGGTTCGTCTACTCGGACGCGGACCATGACATCGATTTCTATGATTCGAACGCCACGATGGTCAACATCGGCGTGCTGCGCAGGTTCTAGTTCTCGAAACTCGGGGGACAGTTTACTTAATTCACTTACTTAAGGCTGTCATACCCGCGTAAGCTTAGTGTCATCCCCGCGCAAGCGGGGATCTTGTAAATGTGGCATGTTAGCAAGATTCCGATACGTCGGACCGCCGCTTGCGCGGGGATGACCATTTAATTGTTATGTAAACTGTTCCCGTAATTAATTATTTGCCAGTTCTTTCGCAGCAACCCATTTATTCTCTTCATTCCTGCAAAACTCATCGAGCAAATCCAGAATTTCCTTGCGCTTGTTGCTGATGCGAATTCTCGCCTCGGCACACTCGAGGTTCTGCAACTGAAACTTGCGGGTTACCGTGATCGAACCGGAGTTGCCCGATTTTGGATTTTCCCAGCGCCTTTCCTTGTTTATTTTCCCTAGTTCAACTGCCCGGTTGGCAGTTTTAGCAATCAGTTCGATATCCCTTTCGGTGAGTTGTTCGACAACTTTTTTGTCAAATTGTTTGACAATCGGTGACGCCAGGCTGCCGACAAACTCCACCGGTAATTTTATCAGGCCGGTAAAGAATCCCTTGACGGCGCCTTCGCTGGCTTCCTGGCCGGCTTTCTGCGCCCCGTCGATAACATCTGTCGCCTTGAAGTAGACATCGTCGACCAGTTCCTCGACCCGTTCCAGGGTCGGATCTATCGATTCTCTGGATAGTTTGATTTGCTCGAGGGCGGGTGGCACCAGCGGCAGAACTTCTTTACGAGTAGCATCGAGCGCAACGATAGCGTCGTCCGCGGTGCTCAGAATTTGTGGAATCTGCTGCTGGGTCTCATCCACCACGGCAACGGTTTTATCGACCCGTAGTAGTATCGGATCGATCTGTTGATTGATCGATTCCACCTGCGCGAGGAGGGGTGGAATCTGCTTGCGTACCTCGGCGACTTCAGCGACCACCTCCGGAATCTGTTTGCGCACCTCGGCGACCTCGGTCATTATTTCAGGGACCAGCTGGCGCACTTCACTCACTTCCTGTCTAATCGCGCGCGCTTCCTCGAGCGCGGGTTCAATATGCTGCGATACCTGGTCAACCGATTGGGTGACAATGGTGACATTATTATTTATCTGCGACAATTGGTAAGCGAAATAAACGATCGCCGCGGCGATTGCAAAACGACTGGCGGTGGCTAATAGGTCAACTGTAGTGCTCATTTGCTCGGAAAGTATGCTTTCAAGAATTCGGGGACAGTATACCTATTTCCTGTAATCTGGGGAGGCTGGTAACCAGGTACACTGTTCCCGTAATTCTCCTTACCCCTTTTACTGTAATTAATGATCTGATGCTTCCTCATCGCGTGAGTCCACGGGCTCAGCTGGCTGCTTCCTGTAATACACCTCCGGTAGGTAATCGTTGAAAGCGATTCCATACAACTCCCAGATGGTGACGAACAATGAAGCGATCACGGGGCCGATAAAGATACCGGCGATGCCAAACATCAGGATACCGCCGAGCGTACCGAAAAAAATCATCAGTTCATGCATCTTGGTGTCCTTGCCCACCAGTATTGGGCGCAAAACATTGTCCAGGCTGCCGACGATCAAACCACAGAAAACCATCAATCCTACTCCAGCGGCGATGCTGTCCTGCATGATCAGGATGATCGAGGCGGGGAGCCACACCAATGCCGAACCGACGCTCGGTATGACCGACAGCACGGCCATGACCGTACCCCAGAACACCGCGTTGTCGATGCCGGCAACGGCGAAAGCACCCCCGGCGAGGCCGCCCTGTAATACACCAATCATCAATGATCCCTTCAAAGTGGCGCGCGTGACTGAAGTGAACTTGTCCAGCATCAGGCTTTCATCGTCGCTATTCAATGGCAGGTAATAAAGAATCTTTTTGATCAGCTTGCCGCCTTCCATCTGGAAAAAGTACATGGTGTACAGAAAGACAAAGGTCATGAACAGGAAATTGGCTGTGCCCAGCGTTGCCTGGGAGAGACCGCCCACGATCCAGTTACTGATCGTACCAACGAGCTGTCCCGCCTTCTCCAGGATGATTCCGCGGTAGGGCTCGATGTATTCGTAAAACGGCAGCTGCTGCAGGTATGCCGTTAGCTTGTCGGGCTGTTCCAGGTTCAGCTTGATCCAGGGCGTTACCGTCTGGCCGACATCGATCGCCTGCCCGACAATAAGCCCGACCAACAGAAACAGTGGAATTAACACGACCACGATCATCAACAACAGCGTGGTCACCGAAGCCAGGTGCCGGTGCCCTTTGAACTTGATATTCAGGCGCCGGTATACCGGGCGCGCCATAGCGCTGAACAGCCCGGCAAGAAAGATGGCCATCAAAAATGGATGAATCATCGAGAAGAACAGCGCCGATATGGCAATCACCATCACCACTAAAACTGATTTATTGACCTTATCCTGATTCATGTATTTTTCCCCGCACCGTCAAAGCCATCGCAACCCGTCGAAAACTAGCAGCAAAGCGATAGTGCATCAAGGTGATGGCCCGCGGAGGTATTCAGTATTCAGGGGACAGTTCCCCCTTTTACCTCGTCATGCCGGGGCGCAGGCTAGTCGGATTTCAGGGGATAAAGCGGCCGTTCCTCTTTCGCCTCGTATAAGGGCAGCATCTCAGGTATCAGCTTACCAAGCTTTTCCATTCGCTTGGAGGGCGCGGGATGGGTACTTAAGAAATCGAAATTGCTATCGTTGCCGGATACCTCGGCCATTTTTTTCCACAGGCTGACGGCCGCATGCGGGTCGTAGCCCGCCCGCGCGGCGAGCTCGATACCGATGACATCCGCTTCCGATTCTGACTGGCGACTATTGGGTAACTGGATCGCCAGTGCTGCCGCGAGCGAGGCGCCGGCGAGCGCGACGCCGGGCTGATCACGGGTGAGGGCAAAGCCGGTAACCGCCAGGTTGGTAGCCAGGGCGATGGACATCCGTTCGGCGGTATGCGCCGAGAGGGCGTGCGCAATCTCGTGACCCATGACCTGGGCCAGCTCGTCGTCTGTGGCATCGAGCTGTTCGACCAGGCCCGTGTAAATCGCCATCATGCCGCCTGCCATGCAAAAGGCATTGACAGTCTCCGGGTCGTCGATAATCTTCACGCGCCAATCCCAGCTCTCGGTTTCCGGCCGATATATCAACGCCTGGGCAATCAGTTTCGCAGTAATCAGGTTAATCCGTTTCGCCAGCTTCGGATCACTGTCGATCTTGCCGTCTTCTTCGAGTGGCTCCAGCATTTTGACATAGGCTTCGCGGGATGCGCTGATGGACTGCTTTTCTGAGATCAGCATTAGCTGCTTGCGGCCGGTTACCGGGTTTGTTGCGCAAGCAACGAGTAAAACCAGCAGGAAAATATAGCTAAGACTGCGAATAAACATGGTTATCTATCGTAATTGGCGAACTCCGGGGATAGCGAGATAGGAAATAGGGGTCAGATCACAATTAGTTCTTATACTAGAGATAATTGTGATCTGACCCCTATTTTATTGAAGTACCACCGATTAGTAGCCCCGCCAGGCCAGCGTGAAGGTGCCGAACTCGGTGTATTCTTCTGCATCGTCATCTGAGTCCGCGTTCAGATCATTCATTGCGAAGGTCAACGACCATTCCTTCCACGAGTAGGCCAGGCCCACGGTGTACCCGATTGTGTCCTCCTCGTAATCGATTTCGTCGAAATCATCGTCGTAGGACTTACTCCCGTCCAGAAATATTTGGTTGCCCAGGTACCTTGCCCTCATCCCGGCAAACACGTACCAGCCGGTTTGCGCTGCAAGGGGATTCGCGGTTCTGCTACCGAGCAGTAGCACGCTAGCGTAAGTTCGCTCAATCTGGTCGCCATAGCGGACCATGAATCCGCCCTCTGCGTAACTCGATATCGTACCCAGTGCTAAATCGGCGGTGAGCAGCAGGTCCGCGTTACCGCCGTCGGAAACCCAGCTTCTCCAGGCCCGCCCGCGGCTGACTTGAAACACGATTTCGTCGTCGAGCTGGTCATCCCAGCAGCAGGGTTCGGTGGAATCGATGACGCCGTGCACGAATTCTTGCGATTCTTCGGCGAGTGAGGGCTCGCCGACCACGCCAATCGTGACTGAAATCCTGTCCGCGTGCTTTTTAGAAGCCCTGACAAAGGTATCGGCGTAGAATAGCAGGCCGCCGTAAGGCAGGTCGTCGGGCGGCAATATCGGGGGATCTTCGTCGATATCGTCCGGCGTGATCATGGTTTGCCCGATCGTTTTTATATCGAACTCGAGTGCGGACGAATCATCATCCGGCAGGCTCCATTTCATTGCGCGCGCGAGGAACCCGACTTCGGGCTTGTTGTTGTCCGGCGTGTCAATCCAGGTGAAGAACATGCCATTGGTGTAACCGTTATCGTTACCGACAAAGGTGTCGTTATCCATCGTGAACGAATACCAGTCGGCCTCGGCCAATACCGAACCAGGGCTGGCGATAGCGCACCAAGCAAGTGATGCGACGATCACGCACTTTAACTTTTTAGATAGTTCTATGTTCATAATTATGTTCTCTTACTAGTTATCACCAATCAGCTCAGCCCCAAACAGGGGGCGTTTTATTAATCTTGAAAGCAAAATACTTTATCACATTTTTTCAATAGCCCCTGTCACTGCCCCCTGCCGCATCGTAACCAGGCAACTTCTTGAACATCGAGCTTACCGAGTAATCGAGGCGCTTCTTGATCACGTCCAGGCCAGGGTTCTCCTGAATCTCGGCGGTCGCTACCCCGCCCCAGATGGCCAGGCCGGTCTTGCCGTCTATCAGGGCAACGACAAGTGCACCCATGGGCACATCTCTCAGCGTTTCCAGCTTACTCTCCGGATCAATCTTGATTTCCATGACGGCCATATCGATACCCGCGGCGAAAGCGACGATCAGGCCAGGGTTAGCCGCAGATTCGATCATGCCAAGCTTACGCAATTCTCGGTCAATCAAAAACTTTATTTCGGCGTCGGCGTCGAACTGTGGCGGCTCCCACTTACCTTCGGGATCATAGAGGATAGCGGCGGAAGCCAGCCAGGTGTAGGTGGAATAACCCTTAAGGTTGGCTTTGGGATCCATGTCGGTATCGACCACAATGTCTTTGGTGACGCTGGCGCAGCCGGCGACGAGCAGCACTAAAGCCAATACGGTAAATATCTTTTTGTTCATATAAATTTCCTATTTAGCCTGAAAACCATAAAATCAGGCCGGCTCAGACTTGTAAAACGTCGCGTACAACACCGGCACGACCACCATGGTCAACAGGGTCGCAAACCCCAGGCCAAAGATAATGGTGACCGCCATGGATATGAAAAATGCGTCGAACAGCAACGGAATGAGTCCCAGTGCGGTGGTCGATGCGGCCATCATTACCGGGCGTAACCTGCTGACACCCGAATCGATGATGGCATCCAGCAGCTGTTTACCCTCGCCCGACTGCAGGTTGATTTCATCGATCAACACAATGGCATTCTTGATCAACATGCCAATCAAACTGAGAAAGCCGAGCAAGGCCATGAAACCGAAAGGCTGACCGGTAGACAACAAGCCCACGGTAACACCGATGATCGCCAATGGGACCGTCAGCCAGATGATCAACGGTTGTTTCAACGAATTGAACAGCATGATGGTGATCAAAATCATTGACAAAATGAACATCGGCAGACTGGCCGCGAGTCCTGCCTGTGCGTTACCCGAGTCTTCGTACTCACCGCCCCACTCCAGTTCGTACCCGGGTGGTAACTCGAGCGCTTCGACCTGGGGCCGCACGCGCGCAAACAGGTTGCTGGCAAGCCCGTTTACCGGATCAGCATAAACCGTAATGGTAGGTTTGCGATTGCGCCGCTGAATGATCTCGTCCTCAAAGGTAGACTCAAAACCGGAGACCACCTGGCGCAGCGGAATCATCTTTGCACCCGCTCGACTCCAGATTTGAAGATCCTGGATACTCGCGATATCGGTGCGCTGCTGCGCTTCTGCTCGCATCACGATCGGCAGTAACAGGTCACCTTCGCGATAGACCCCAATGGTTGCACCCTGAAATGCCTGTAACACGTTATTGGCGACATCGGTGCGTGAGATGCCATTCAGGTTTGCCTGCTCCTCCGCCAGCACCGGTCGCACCGCCTTGACGCGCTGACGCCAGTCGGTACGGATCGCCTTGGAATCGAAATCGGCCCGGTAAATCGCCTGCGTCTGTTCCGCCAGTCGACGCAGTTCATCGGGGTCCGGCCCACTGAAGCGAGCCTGAATCTTGCCGGTGCTGCCCGGGCCTAACTGGAAGCGTGAAGCGTAGCCCAGCACATCCGGGAAATTTTGCGCCAGAAAGTCTTCTACTGCCGGTAACAGGGCATCCAGGTTTTCGGAGCTCTCAACATCGACCAGCAATTGCGAATAACTGCTGTTGGTTTTCTCGGGGGTATAGGTCAGGAGAAAACGCATCCCTCCCTTTCCGACCAGCGAGGTGATGTGGGTAACGCCTTCCAGGCCTTTTATATGATCTTCCACGGTCTCAACGGTGGCTGTCATTTCATCGATGTGAGTGCCCTGCGGTAGCCACAGGTCAACCATGAATTGCGGCCGCGTCGATGGCGGGAAGAAACTTTGCTCGACGAAGCCGAAACCCCACAATGCGCTTACGAATATGCCGGCGACCAGTGCCAGCGATATCACCTTTTGGCGAATCGCGGTGTGCAGCAACGCTTTGTATTTTGCATAAAATCCACTGCCGTAAGGATCGACCTGCGCCTCTCCGGCGGCGGGTGGTTTCAGGAACATGACGCACAGTAACGGCGTGACCGATACTGCCGTCACCCAGCTCAGCAAGAGTGACACCATGACTACCTGGAACAGGGAGCGACAAAATTCGCCGGTGTTATCCTGCGAGGTACCGATCGCCGCAAATGCTAGAATCGCGATGATGGTCGCACCTAGTAATGGAATCGCAGTTTGCTTAACGACCTGGATCGCCGCTTGTTTGGCATCCTCGCCTTTTTGCAGGCGCACCAGCACGCCATCGACGACCACAATGGCATTATCCACCAGCATTCCCAGCGCGATAATCAACGCACCCAGAGATATACGTTCGAGCGCGACTTCCATCGGGCCCATGAAGATAAAGGTGCCGGCAATCGTCAGCAACAGTACGAAACCGATCAGGATGCCGCTGCGCAGTCCCATGAAGAACAGCAATACCACGATGACAATTGCAACCGCTTCCAGCAGGCTGATGACAAACCCGCTGATCGCTGTTTCAACGGCTGTCGACTGAACCGAAACCATGCCCACTTCGATTCCAACCGGAATCTGTTCTTGCAATTCGAATGCTCGTTGGGTGAGGGCCTTGCCCATGTTGACGACATTGCCACCGGAAACTGTAGAGATTCCAAGGCCAATGGCTGGCGCTCCGTCATAACGAATCAGGTTACTCTGTGGTTCGATGTATCCACGACGCACATTGGCTACGTCGCGCAGGTAAATCTGCTGTTCGCCCCCGCCCGAAATCAGGATGGACTCGAACTGCTCGACCGTTTTAATCTCGCCAGTAGGATTGATGGTGATGAACTCACGACCCACTTTCACGCGCCCGGCCTTGGCGACCGCGTTCTTCTGTTGCAATTCGTTGATAATGACGCTTTCGGAGATGCCCAGCTGGGACATGCGGTCGCGATTCAATTCCACATAAACCGA
>Ga0255049_10000630_pt1 | contig 21300 bp, 20 predicted proteins | sample JV7_2_3_MG_FD_183615 | JGI IMG/M metagenome (GOLD analysis project Ga0255049, IMG submission 183615) | Seawater microbial communities from Jervis Inlet, British Columbia, Canada - JV7_2_3 | ecosystem: Environmental > Aquatic > Marine > Inlet | place: Canada: British Columbia | collected 2016-10-06
TGCAACGTGCCATCAGGCAAACCAACTGAATCGCTCTTTAAATTACTCTGCCGAGCACTCCTCGGCTAGCACGAGGGGGATAACCGTCAACTGTGACAAGGTCCGCAAATCTTCATTGCCGCTGCGTGCACTGCGAATCAGATCGGTCCAGAAAGACGGGTGATTGGTAAATCGTGCCCGCAACCGGTCCACGGCAAAATCGGCCGACGACCGAATCCGCGTGAAATCCAACTCACCTGTAAAGCCCGGTACCTGTTCTCCGGACCCGGCGCACAGTGCGCAACAAGGCCAGTCATGCTGATCCAGCTGCCATAACCAGGTCAGGACGCCGGTGACATATAAACGCGCGGATTCTCGCCAGGCGGAAGGAAAAGACGGACGGGCAGCGGGGACTTCGGCCACCTGAAGCAACCTGGCCTGCGGCAAGCGGGCAAAACAGGCCAGCAGCCCGGGGGTAGCGGCGATGAACTCGATCTCCTCCGGCGACAAACGGCGTAATTGCTCCACGATCACGACATTGAGACCGAGGCCGGGCGCCGCCCGGCCACCCCCCGGTTCGGTCAACAGACCCAGAAAACCGCGATTCATGTCAACCAGGTCGGCATACATACGCATATCCGAATGATCGGGATACATATTCATTCTCCTCCTCTATACGGGAATAATGTACTATATATGGGTTTCTTAGACCATAAAACGTTATTTTTGTCCATAAATGGGTAATCGGGGTGTATTCAGCCGAATAGAGGAGATATGCAATGAGAATTACAGACAACCGGTATCGCGGGGAGATGGACAAGTTCAACCTCGCGGTCCGCCTGATCCGCCACGAGGCACGGACCGGAACCATCCGCCGCTTCACAGGTTTCACCGAGGACCGGATTCGCAAGCTTTACGGGGCCTATTTCAAATCCGCCGACGGCGAACGGGTCCGGCGGCGACGCGGCAAATCACCACGCCAGATCGCACGTTTCGTCAACAGCACCCGGCGTCATACGGAGGCAACCCTGCTGGCCTGCCTGTGCCGGTTATGCAGGGCGTTCGGACTCAACGACCGCCAGCGCGCCAGCCGCATCGACTCACTCGACGGAATCTCTTTGGGCACGCGCCTGTGCGACGCATTCGAGACCTACCAGCGGCTGTGCCCGAGCCCGCAGTTCTCGTTCGAATGGACCTGCAATCTCTACCATGCACTCGTCGAAACGCGGGAACTCTACTTTTCATGGTGCGACACGTGCCACGGGCCGTATATCCAGGATACGTACGCCCTCGACTACCGTCGCTGCCCCCTGTGCGAGCAGAAAGGCCTGATAAACAAATCGACCCGACCGGCGCCTGTAGCGCCCGGAGAGGCTCGACCGTAAACATTACAGAGGTTTAATGTTCCGAAAAGGCCCCTGTAAGCCGGTGGTGGCTATAGTGTACTCACTACATCGGGCACCCCCCTTAGCCCGATTCATTCAGAAAAACCCCGTTCCTCCAGCGGGGTTTTTCTTTATGGGCCTTTTCTTTGAGGCTAACCGTCGCAAATCCCCGCTAGACTTTGTAGTCGGTGGTTCCTCGTCAGGCAGCGCGGTCTCCGGTGCCGGCGGGCCGAATCGTGAATCCCAGGTATGCGTATAGCACCGACACCAGTGGATTGATCAGGTTGAACAACGCAAACGGCAGATAGGCGAACGTCGCGACGCCGAGCGTCGCCGCCATGTAAGCGCCGCAGGTATTCCATGGCACCAGCGGGGAGGTCATCGTTCCGGAGTCCTCGATGACCCGTGACAGGTTGCGGCGCGCGAGTCCGCGGCGCTCGATTTCAGGCTGATACATCTTGCCCGGCACGACGATCGCAATGTACTGGTCCGCCGCGATGACGTTGACGCCGATGCAGGTCAGCGCGACGGTCGCGAAGAACGCCCCGTTCGAGCGCGCGGCCCGCAGGGCCGCTTGGATCATCCTCGCCAGGAATCCCGCCTGCTCCATGACGGCACCGAACGAAAGCGCGCAGATGATCAGCCAGACCGTGGGCAGCATGCTGGACATGCCGCCGCGGCTCAGCAGCGCGTCTACCTCGGCCACACCCGTCGCCGACACGAAGCCGTTCGCCAGCGCCATCCATACGCCCTTGGTCAATGCCAGCGCCGGCCCGTCGGCGGCGACGCCGGAGAATGCGATCACGACGTCGGGCTGCAGCCACACGGCCGTCAGACCGCCGAGCATCGCGCCGCAGAAGATCGTGGGCAGCGCAGGCACCTTGCCGAAGGCCATCAGGAATACGACCAGTAGCGGCAACAGGCCGAGTGGCGTGATCGCGAAGCTGCGTTCCAGCGCCGTCGTCGTGGCAACGAGCTCGACCGCGTCGGACGAGACTTCCGACCCGATGCCGAGGTATAGATAGAGGACCAGCGCGACGACGAATGACGGGCCGGTCGTCCACATCATGTGGCGAATGTGATCGAACAAGCCGACGCCAGTCACCGCGGCGGCCAGGTTCGTCGTGTCGGACAGCGGCGACATCTTGTCGCCGAAATACGCGCCGGAGATGATCGCGCCCGCGGTGATAGTGGGAGACAGGCCCAGACCGAGGGCCACACCGACGAGCGCCACCCCCAGCGTCCCCGCCACGGTCCAGGAACTGCCGATGCTGATCGAAGCGATCGCGCAGATCAGCGCCGTCACGGCATAGAAGACCTCCGGGTTCAGCAGTTTGAGGCCGTAATAGATCATCGCCGGCACTGTACCGGCCATCATCCAGGTCCCGATCAGCGCGCCCACGCACAGCAAGATCAGGATCGCCCGCATCGCGGACGAAATACCGCCGACGATGGCCTTTTCCAGCGCCTGCCACGAGTGCCCGTTCTTGCCCGCCATCAAGGCCGCCACCGCGGCACTCGACAGCAGCGCGAGCTGGTTCGGTCCGGAGGAGGAATCGGCGCCGAACAGGAAGACGGACAGCGCGAGCAGCGGGATCAGTACCGCGATAGGGATGATCGCATCGATCAGCGTCGGAGCTTTTGGTTCGTTCATGCGGTTGCGGATGCCTGTATAGCGATGGGCCTGACGTATACGAGTCAGATCAAAGTGTAGACGGCGCAGCCGGCCACCGCGAGAGAAACGGAGGCAAAACCCGGAATTCCTGACGGACGATCGGGGCTTTGCGATCCCCGAACATCGCAGGATTCGCATTCCGCCGGGGAATACCTGCGTGCACGCGCAACTACGTATTTCCGGTTCGGACGCACCTGTGGTACAAAAACTCAGCGTGCCCGCTGACGAGATTATGGTTGTGTCAGGGGTTGGAACGCGCCAGAACTCGTTGCGAGAACGACAATGCGAAGACGACGGGAGTCCAGCAGGAAACGTGCGCGCCGGATATTGACCCTCGCCGGCCCGATGGTGACATGGGCCATGCGGCGGTCGGCCGGCAGGTTCATGCGTGAAACGGCGCGGTTCCGGGACATCAGCGAGAACATGCTGGCGCGGATACTGGAGCAGAACGGAAGAACGGCGTTCGGACGCGACCGCGGCCTGGACGGGCCGAACGCAAGGCAGGTATTCGAGACGCTGCCCACGACGACCTACGCGGATTACCTGCCGTACATCGAGCGGATCGCGGCCGGCGAACAGAATGTGCTCACGGCCGAACCCGTCATCTATTTCTCGACGACGTCGGGGACGACCGGCCCCCCCAAGATGATTCCCGTGACGCAAAGCAAGCTGGACCTGTCGGTCAGCTCGCGGGTGACCTGTATGGGCCTCGCGCTCCGCGCGGGGGTCCTGAAATCCATGCGCGGGCCGTTCATGACGATCATGACCGAGCACCTGGGCGGCCGCACGTCGGGTGGCGTGCAGAAAGGCGCCGCGACGACGAGCGGATTTCGCCAACTGGGCAGCATCTCCGAAGTGATCCAGTCGTCGCCGACAGAAGTCACACAGATCCCTGACCAGGCGGCCGCCCGCTATCTGCACCTGCTGTTCGGCCTCGGGCAGCCGCACCTGTGGACGATCATGGCGTTTTTCCCCGCGACGATTCTGTTCGCCATGCGCGATCTGCACGAACATGCCGAGCGGTTGCTGCGCGACCTGGCCGACGGAACGATCGACCCGGAGCTGGCGCTGACGGCCGACGTCCATGCTCGTCTGGAACGGCGCCTGCGCGCGAATCCAGCCCGCGCGCGCGCGCTGGGCAAGCTGCTGGCACAGGATCGCTTCACCGTGTCGAACATCTGGCCGGATATCGGTTCCATCCTGACCGCCACCGGCGGCGCGTTTCACTTCTACGTCAACCAGCTGGAGCCGTTTCTGGGCGATGTGGCGATGTTTTCGCCGCTCTACAGCGCATCTGAGGGCACCTTCGGAGTTGGTTTCTCGGCAGACCGGCCCCATTACCTGCTGACCCCGTTAATGAGTTACATCGAACTGCTGCCCACGGAATCCATGGATGATCCCGCGGCAAAACCGATCCCGGCCTGGAAGGCCGAGCCGGGCCGAAGTTACGAGGTGGTCATCACGACGCTGGACGGCCTGGTGCGCTATCGACTGCACGACATCGTGACGGTCGTCGATTTCTGCGGCCAGACGCCGGTCATCGAATTCGTCGAGCGGCGGGGCCAGGTCGTCGACATCGTGGGCGAAAAGACCGCCGAGCATCACGTCGTCGAAGCGATCGACGCCGCCAGTCACCTCGTCGACGAGCCGCTGGTTGACTACGTCCTGGCGCCGGATACTGGAACGACACCCGCCTGCTACCTCCTGGCGATCGAAGAGTGGCACGGCGACTGCGAACACAACCTGAAGGCCCGGGAATTCGTCCGGGCGGTGGACGCGGCCCTGCGCAGGATTGCGCCGGATTACGACGAGGAATGTGAGTTGGGCACGCTCGGGCCCATGGAACTGGTGGTGCTTCGGCCGGGTGCCTTTGCCCGTCTGCGGGAACGGCAGACGGCGGCAGGCGTAACGGACTCGCAGATCAAGACGCCCCACGTGGTTGCCGATCCCACCTTCATCGAGCGCGAGTTCGGGGCCGAAATTCAGTCACGCGGCGGGGGCCGCGACGCATGAGACAGTGCCTGCGCACGGCGGGCAACATGCGCCGGCGGTTTCGCCCATGCGTACTTCCCCTCATTCCTTTTCGCGCGGCAGCAGAGTCGTAATGGCAGTATGGTTCATGCAGCATCCGAACCGCAGGGATAGGCGGTGAAAGCGACGCGTAAGGCATTCGCGTTCATCCTGATGACCGTCTTTCTCGATGCCGTTGGCATCGGCATCATCATCCCGGTGATCCCGGCGCTGCTCCTGGAACTCGTCGGCGGAAACCTCAGCAACGTGGCGCTGTATGGCGGCTGGCTGATGTTCCTGTTTGCAGCACTGCAGTTTTTCACCGCCCCGATACTGGGTAATCTGAGCGACCAATTTGGCCGCCGGCCCATCCTGCTGGTATCGCTCGCCGCCTACGGCATCGACCTGGTCATCATGGGCCTGGCGCCGACGATCGTCTGGCTGTTCATCGGCCGCGCCCTGTCCGGTGTGTTCGGGGCCACGTATGCGGTGGCGCAGGCATATATCGCTGATTCGGCGCCCGGGGCACAGCGCGCAAAAGGCTTCGGCTGGCTGGGCGCAGCCTACGGCGCCGGTTTCGTGATCGGGCCGGCGATCGGCGGCATTCTGGGCAACTCCGATCCCCGCTTGCCGTTCTTCGTTGCCGCGGGTCTCGTGGGCATCAATGTCGTATACGGCATCTTCGTGTTACCGGAGAGCCTGACTCCGGCCAACCGCCGCAAGTTCTCACTGCGCCGCTCCCACGCCGTGGGTACCTTGCGACGGATGTTTCACTATCCGGTCGTAGGCGGGCTGCTGGCGGCGCTCGTGTTTTACAACATTGCCACCGACGCCAATCCTGCCACCTGGACATTTGTGACGATCGAGAAGTTCGACTGGACCCCGTTCGACATCGGCCTGTCGATGACGTTCATCGGCGTCTTCATCGCGGTGTTCCAGGGGGGTGCGATCGGGCCAATGGTCAACAGGATCGGCGAGCAACGCACCATCATCATCATGCTGATTCTGTCCGCGGTGACCTATGTCGGTTTCGCGTACGCATGGGCAGGTTGGGTCATGTACGCGTGGATGGTGCCGCACGCGCTGAGTGGTATCGCAGGTCCGGCGATCAACGGGGTCCTGTCCCAGCGAGTCGCCGCGGACGAACAGGGCGAACTACAGGGTGCGCTCGCCGCCCTGCGGAGCATTACGCACAGCGTCGCTCCGCTGCTGCTGACCGGGCTGTTCAGCTATTTCACCGGCCCCGCCGCGCCGTGGTATTTTCCCGGCGCGCCGTTCCTGACGGCGGGTCTGCTGATGGCCGCCACTCTGCTGATGGTGCGCAGGGCGTTTCGCGGCGCTGCCTGACGGCCCGCGAGTCAGTCGGCTTCCTGTCCCTCGTCTTCGGCGTCATCCTGACTCGCCATGAACATCTTGAATACCGATGTCGCAACGGCGCCGGCAGCCATCGCCACGACGGCCGAGGTTACGGGATTGTCTTCGATGAAGTCCGTGACTTCCTGGACTGCCTGATCACCTTTGCTGCTGCTGCGGCGCCTCGAGCGCCGCGAACGACTTCTTGCCATGACCATACCTCCTTTTGTCGGTGGCCTGATTCTGATTCTATTTCTTCTTGTCTGCCGCCTTATCCCAGTACATAGACGTCAACGCGACGCCGGCCGCCAATGCAATCGCGGACGCGGTGACCGGGTTCTCATTGATGAATTCCGTGGCGTTCTTGATGGAACCCTCTATGCCACTGAGATCCAGGTTGCCGAGATCCAGGTTGCCGAGATCCAGGTTGGGAATTTGTATCCCACCGATCGAGATGCCGACCGTCTCCGCGCCCGCCGCCGCGGCTCCTTCGCGAACCTCGCTCTCGGCCTGGGCGGCACGCTTGCGCAGGTCGGCCGCAGAGGACTTACGAGCAGTTTTCTTCTTTCGGGTCGTCGTCTTCTTGGCGGCAGCCTTCTTGCGCGTCGCGGCCTTTTTCTTGGCCCCCGACGTCTTGCGACTGACTTTCTTGCGAGTGCGGGTTGCTGTTTTTTTGCTGGACTTCTTTTTAGCCATGATCGTGTTCCTAGTTATTGGGGGCAATAATCCGTTCCGCGCTGCTGCGCTCTATACTGTTTAACGTCAACCCAATTTGCAAGCCACCCTCGAGCGGCTGCTCCTCAAGCCGATCGGCCATCGAACGTCAGGCAACCTTGGTCGTCTTGGCTTCCGGCTTGGCGGCGCCTGCCGCCGTTCCAGCGGACTCCGCCGACTTGAAGAGCCGGGTCGCAGCAACGCCAAACGCAAAGGCGATAACCGCCGAAACTTCGGGGTTCTCCTCGACGAGTTTCTCGAGTCCGGTTGCCTCGCGTGCGATTCCGGCCTTGATGCGATCGGCGGTTTCCTGGGACCGTTTGCCGACAATTGAATCTATCGACACTGCGCTATCCTGCAGATGGTTGACGATCTCGTGGGCCGTATTGGCAAATTGATCGATTAACTGTAAGGTTTTGTCGGTATTGTCGTTCATAGTCATACTCCCTTTGTGCTATGTAGCGAGCACTATCATGTAAGAGTCACTAATCCTATTTTTATAATGAATGTATCCGGCCCAAGGGCACAATAGGGAGTTGCCGTAGCCCGAAGTCTTGCCAGGAATCATGGATGATCGAGATTCATTCACATGAGAGGAGCGCCATGAAAAACACGAAATTTTCCATAGCCAACGCAACGGCTGGTGAGGTGGCCGATCAGATAGGCGCGTTGCGGGCGGCTTTGTCGGCGATTGAAAAGAACCCCGTCAAGGCGGGTGCGAAGGCCCCGGTCGCACTGCATCGCGTGCTGGAGATCATCGAGAACATCAATCTGCGCCTGGCAGACCTGGAAACCTGAGGCTGAACCACGGTCAACTGCCAATTCATTTCCCGGACTTCGGCTTGCGCGCCACGCTCTTGCCGGCACTGGGCGCTTCGCCCGGCGGCGTTTTGATCCACGTGAACCTGAAGTCCCCGCGACCCGGGCGGCTTGAGGTGAACTCCATCTGCGCGCGGCCGAGGCCCGAGTGGGAATCGTTCCCGCCAGTTTCCTGAACGTTCACCGGTAACGGCCGGGTCTTTCTGACGAAGCTGAACGAGACGTTTTTTCCGCTCGGACGATCGACCGTGAATCCCATGTCGTCGACAGGCCAGTCGGAGTCGGGTGCATCGACGGGTCGTTTCTTCCACGAGAAGCGGAACGCAATGCTCTTGCCGTCCGGGTGGTTCGCGTTAAACACCATGTCGGCTGCGCCGGTGTCTTGGGTGCGGCGGGTGGTCTTTCGAGCCGGTGAGGCGAGCCGGCGCGATTTTTGCGGGTCTTTGTCCGCGGATTTGCTCATCTTGCTTCCTCGCTCGTTCTGCAGGGCTGCCATTTTCGCCGCAGCCTGTAGCAAAATCCCGAGTCCCAGCGCGATGGCAGTCCCGGCAACGGGGTGCTTGCGAAGGTAGTCCTCATTGTTCGGCATTGATACAGACCCTCTCCGTGCGAGTTTTTCATTCCGCGATAGCCACACGCAATCCGGGATTTCCACAACGCCACCGCTCCCGGGCGATGCGATGATTAGACCTTAACAGAGCTGATCTATGGCAAGAAGATTCCGATGGTCCCGGCTGATGCTGGGACTGGTGCTATTACTGGCGTTGGTGCTGGCCGGCGGCTATGCGTGGCTGTGGCAGGCCGATCAGTACCAGCGCGACGGGGTTCTGCGCCTCGCGGCCCTCGATGCGCCTGTCCGGGTCGTGCGCGATGAACTGGGCGTGCCATACATCCATGCGCAATCGCTGGACGACGCGTTTCGCGCCCAGGGTTTCGTGACCGCGCAGGACCGGCTGTTCCAGCTGGAAATCACGCGTTATCTCTCGCACGGCCGGCTCGCGGAACTGATCGGCGAGCCCGGCCTCGACATGGATGTCCGCGTGCGCGTTGCCGGTGTCCCGCGACACGCGCGGCGTCACGCCGCGTTACTGCAGGGGGAGGAACGGCGCCGGCGCGAACTCTACCTCGAAGGCATGAATGCCTATATTCGCGAGCATGCAGATGAACATCCGGTGAGCCTGCGGCTGCTCGGCGTAAAGCCGGAGCCGTGGTCCGTCGAGGATACTGTCACGCTGAACTACTTTCTGAACCTGGTGAGCTCGGCCAACCTGGACGCCGAGGTGGTCAGCCAGACGATCGTCGACCGGGTGGGACCGCAGCGGGCGGCCGAAATCTCGCAGCTGACGGTGAACCCGGACGACGAGTCCGAACAGGCCGGACGGCCCGCGGGATCGGCCGGCGTCGTCAGGCTGCAGACCGTTGTCGGGTCGGCGCGTGAGCCGTGGCCGCTGCGCCTCGGCAGCAATCATTGGGTGACGGGCCCGAAGCGTTCGGCTGGCGGGGCGCCGATCGTCGTCAACGATCCGCACATGGACTCGCGCACGCTGCCGGGCAACTGGCACCCCATCGCCCTGATCACGCCCGGGCTGCGCGCCGTCGGCGTCGCCGGCGCCGGCATCCCGGGCCTTGGCGTCGCCCGCACCGACCGCATCGCATACGGCGTGACGAATTCGTACGGCGACGTCATGGACCTGTTTGTCGAGACCGAAGACCCGGCAAATCCGGGTCACTACCTGGAGGGTGAGGATTCGGTGCCGTTCGAGATCATCGAGGAAACCATTCGCGTCAGGGCGCGCGGCAGCGAGGCCGGCTTCCGCGACGTGCCGCTGCACATCCGGCTGACGCGACGCGGGCCGGTGATTTCGGATCACGAGGCGATGCTCGGTTTCGCCATGCAGATGGCCAGGGGCAAGCTGCTGTCGCTGCGCTGGAGCGTGCCGGAGACGATGCGACCGGACGACAGCGGCGGCACCGACGTGATGCTGGCGCGGAGCGTCGCCGAGGCAGGCGAGCGGATCGCGCGCGTGAATGCGCCGTATAACTATGTCGTCGCGGACGTCGACGGCAACATCGCGCAATTCACGGCGGGGCGGGTGCCCGTGCGCCGGGTCGGCGACGGCTCCACGCCGCTGCCGGTGACCGGCGCCGCAGATGCGTGGGCCGGGATGATTCCCTTCGCGCAGATGCCCGGCGTCGTCAATCCGCCGCGCGGCTGGGCGGGCACCGCCAACCATCGCACGCTGCCGGCCGACTACCCGTATGCATACTCAACATATTTCGCCGCGTCATGGCGCTACCGCCGGATGCTGGAGCTGCTGGACGGCCCCGCGCCGATCAGCGCGGAAGACCACTGGCGCTTCCTGTGGGATGCGAAAAACACGATGGCGGCGAAACTCGCGCCGGTCATGGCCCGGGCGCTTGCGGCGCACACCGATACCCGCGACATGGCGGAGTTGCTGACGGCTTGGGACGCGGTGGACGATCCCGATGCCGTGGCCCCGACGATTTTCCAGGCCACCTACCGGGAGTTCGCGCGCCTGACGTTCGCGGACGAGCTGGGCGCGGAGGTGGCGGCGCTGATGCTCGACAGTTTCTATTACTGGCACGAGCGCCTCGCCCGCTTGTCTGGCGACAACGACAATCACTGGTTCGATGACGTCACGACCGACGCGCGCGAAACCCGCGACGAGCTGTTCTACCGCGCCGCGCTGCTGGCGCGCGCCGAGCTGTCAGAGCGGCTCGGTCCGGACATGCACGACTGGCGCTGGGGCGCGGTTCACGTCGTGACGTTCTTCGGCCCCATCATTCCCGGGAAGGCGGCGGCAGCCCTGCTCGGCGGCGGCACGAGTCCGAAGGCCGGCTCCGGCGAGACCCTGAATCGTGGGAGCTACCGCTACGCCGAGCCGTTCGACGCAGTGTTCATCGCTTCACTGCGCTTCGTCGCGGATCTGGGTGATCCGGACAAGGTCATGGGGCTCGTGTCGGGCGGCGTAAGCGGCAGGCAGTTTGATCCGCACCTCAAGGACCAGCTCGATGCCTGGAAGTCGGGCGAACCACGCTACTGGTGGTTCAGCGACGAGGCGATCCGCGCACATGCGGTCAGCGAGCTGACGCTCGAGCCGAACTGACGCGCAGACGCCACGCAAAACAAAGCGCGCGCCGGCGATTGCCATCAAACGATAAACGGCACAACCGAAGTGGCGGCTCGCTATTACCCCCCGTTGTACATCACGGCTGATGGTCCGTTAGGCAATGTTGGCGCACCTGTGTCAGGGGGTGTCAGTATTGGCGGGATCGACATTCCGGCCGGGGCCAAGATTTCAAGTGCGCTATTGAACGTCAATATCGGCGCCGTTTGGTTCGCCCCTAAGATCGATATCAGCGCTCAGAAAACGATTGCCGCGGCGATAATCGGACCGAGCAATCCACCCACGGAATCAGCGCTTACACCACAAACCATCGGCACGGTACGTTTTGCGCCGACTGCCGCGAATACAACACATCAGATCGATGTTACTGCGTTGGTCAGCGAGCTAATCGCTCAAACGGATTGGCCGACATCGGACGCTAGAATCAATTTTTTGATGACCGATGCCACAGGTGGAGTCGAAGTGAACTTTTTTGAATTTCTCAATAACACCAATCCACCCACACTGGAGATTACTTGCGATTAGAGGTTCATCCACGCGCTAGGTTTTTCTTGCCTCGTGGACAGCTTTTGGCCGAGGCTGTGTGAAAACTCAGCTACCGATATAATTGGATTTTCTATCTGAGGATCATCGGCCGAACGATTTAGTCAATGTGTTGCATCGACCGGTTGAAATCATACCTGAAAGAAGTCATTCAGAATCTGCTGGCCAGTCTCCAGGGAGATGGTTAAGTGCCGGCAAATGCCGGTAGGACCCTCTCGCCGATAAGACGAATCGCGGTGGCTGGGTCATCGTGCAGACCAAGCGTGATGTGTGTCAGTCCCGCCGCTGCAAATTCGTGGAGTATTTCAAGACGGTCATCCAATTCATTTATAGATGCGGTTAGTGTCAGGTTATCTACGAGTGTATCGACGAGCGGTTCCGGAACGTTTTCAATGACACCGTCGCGCTTGTACAGTTGCGCCCAGAAACTTGGCATGTTCTCTCTGACTTGCTCCACTTCCGCATTGCTCAGAAACGTCTTAATCCAGAAAGGATTGAGCACGCCACGCAGCACAAGGCGGCTGCGTGCTTCCAGCATGGCCTCGGCTCGATCCTTCTTAACATGAAATGCCCAGAAATTATTGAACTCGAAGCCTTCCGGCGTACGTTCGTGGGTATCGAGCGCAATTTTGACAGTCTGAACCGTCTGCGGGATAAGTTGCAGTGGTATGTCACTCAGGTGTACGCCGTCAGACCGATGTGCCGACATGCGCAGCATCTGTTCGCGGTTGGCTCCGGCAAGAACCCGTGGCGGCTTATCAATGGCCCAGGGGACTTTAAAATTCCATGCCGGGTAGATTTCACCATCGAAATTAAGCGTGCTGTCAGCACCGGCGCTTTTGATTATCTCGATGCATTCTTTTACCGCCCGCACTCGTCGCGAAAGGTCCAGTCGCGTATGTGCCATGATCGCTCCACCTGCGCCGACAACTAACGAAGCGCGTCCGTTTGACATTTCATTGAGCGTCAATAGAGCGGTAGTAAGCTTGATCGGGTGTACCTCAAACGGACTGACGGCCATGACGCCGAGACGTATACGTTGGGTCACGTCGGCAACTTTGCTGAAAAGCATAAAAAGATCGCGTGCTTGAGAATCGTTGGTCACCCAAATTGTGGAAATACCATTACGCTCCGCCAGCGCGCCGAGCTCGGCGAGTTCCGCGGCTGAATATTCAGGTTCCAGTGCAATATCAATTTGAATGGTAGTGCCCCAGTTTGGTCGTCAGTCAATGTTTTAAATACTACAGGAAACTGCCCGGCTGGTTCCTTTTTACTCAGATCCGACCGGTTGAAATCGCAGGCGTAAAGCAAGCCATTCGCAAAAAAACCTGGTCTTAAGCCTGATTGACGCCCTTCGATTTTTAACATCGCGACAAGTGACCTTATTAATAAAACCACTTTATTGGCCCCGCAATCTTGCTAAATGACGCTCCTGTCAGAGCTATCTAAAACAACTAACCGATCACCCGTTCGAGAAACACTTTTATATGTTCCAGTTCCTCGGGAATCACCGCGTGTGCCATTGGGTAGTCATGCCACTCGACGTTATAGCCCATCTGATGCAAGCGCTTGCGTGAATTGCGCGCAAAATTGAACGGCACGACATCGTCGACTGTGCCATGCGCCATGAATATCGGCAGACCGTGATTAGCTTCCGACGCTTCGGCAAAGGTAACTTGCGCAATTGGCACATAGGTCGACAGCGCGAGCGCCCCCGCCAGTTTTTCCGGGTATCGCAATGCCGTGAACAACGCCATCGCCCCGCCCATCGAGAAACCGGCCATGACGATCCGCGCCGCGGCGATGCCGCGTTCGCGTTCACGCTGAATCAACGCTTCGATGGCCCCGGCGCTGGCGCGAATCCCGGCCTCGTCCTCGGGCGCATCCCGATCCATCGAGGCCAGGTCATACCAGGCCCGCATCCGCATGCCGCCGTTGATCGTCACCGGGCGGACGGGGGCATTCGGAAATACGAACCGCACGGCCCGTCCCGAATCGAGGTGCAACATCGGTACGGCCGGCTCGAAATCATGCGCGTCGGCACCGAGGCCGTGCATCCAGATGATGCTGGCTTCCGGGTTCGGTCCGGTCTGGGCCTCTAAGGTTTGCAGTTCTGTCACGACGCCCGGCTCCCTGTTTATGCGGCGAGCGCGGAAGTGTACCGGACCGAAGGGCAATGATAGGCCACGCGCGGAGCCCGTTCCTTGACATTATTAAATATATTGATAATATGCGCATCTAGTTATATTTATGCGCATTTAATGACATGCCGGCAGAAACCGAAACTCGTGAAAAGCGCCAGGCCGCGATCCTGCAGATCCTGCGGGAACAGGCCGTGGGCCGGCAAACCATGCTCGTCGAATTATTGCGGCAACAGGGTTTCGAGGCGACCCAGTCGAGCGTCAGCCGGGATCTCAAGCAGCTCGGCATCACCAAGCTCGGCCGGCAGTATGCACCGCCCGGCCCGGAGACCGACGACGATGATCCCGAGCTGCCCATGTTCGAAGATTTCGTTCGCGATATTCAGACGGCCGGCGCAAACCTGACCGTGATCAGGACCGCAATCGGCGCCGCGCAACGGGTCGCCGTGTATCTCGATCGATCCGGCTGGCCCGAGATCATCGGCACGGTGTCCGGCGACGATACGATATTCGTCGCGACGGGCAGCGCCGCCGAACAACGACGTCTCGTGGCGCGACTACGGGAACGAACGCATCATTGATTTCATTCGAACCATACAGACCAAAGAAATCCAGAGCAATGAACAAAACATCCGAATCACCCATCATCCTGGCCTTCTCCGGCGGACTGGATACGTCCTTCTGTGTACCGTGGCTGAAAGAAACCTACGCTCGCCCGGTCGTGACGGTCTGTATCAACACCGGCGGACTCGACGACGCGGCAGCGAAAGACCTCGAAGAACGGGCCATGACGCTCGGCGCGCAGGAACACGTGCTCGTCGAGGCAAGACAGATATTCTTCGCGCGGGTCATTCGCTTCCTGATCGCCGGTAATGTTCGCCGGGGGCAACTCTACCCACTGTGCGTCGGCGCCGAGCGCGGCATCCAGGCGCAGCTGCTGGCCGAAATTGCGACCGAACGCGGCAGCGATACCGTTGCGCACGGCTGTACGGCGGCCGGTAACGACCAGGTCCGGTTCGAAGTCGCGCTGCGGACCATCAATCCCGGTCTCGAAGTGCTCGCGCCGGTGCGCGACCAGTCATTCGTGCGCCCGGAACAGATCGCCTATCTGGAGAAACACGATTACCCGATCCCGGCCAAGGGCACCGAATACTCGATCAACCGGGGCTTGTGGGGCGTGTCAATCGGCGGGCGGGAAACGCTCGACTCGCAAGGTTCGATCCCGGAACACGCCTGGGTCCTGTCACCGGGTGCGCTCGAGCAACCCAAGGCGCCCGAGACGCATGTCGTGGGTTTCGCGCAGGGCATCCCCGTGAGTCTCGACGGCCAACAGATGGAGCCGGTCGCGCTGATCGAAGCACTCGAAACGCTGGCCGGCCCGTTCGGTATCGGCCGGGGTATTCATGTCGGTGATACCGTACTCGGCACGAAGGGCCGGGTCGCATTCGAGGCGCCGGCCGCCGAAGTCCTGCTAACCGCACACCGGGAACTGGAAAAACTGACGCTGAGCGCACTGCAAACCCGCATCAAGGAATCCGTTGCCGCCAGCTACGGTGACTTCGTACATGAAGGCAAACAACTCGATGCGGCCTGTCGCGATATCGAAGCGCTGCTCGAATCGTCGCAACGACTCGTCACGGGCGATGTCAAGGTTCAGTTCCGGGCCGGCAGTGTGTTCATCGAAGGCGTCGATTCAAAGCACTCGCTGATGGCCGCCACGAAAGGTGTCTATGGTGAAGCGGCCGGCGAGTGGACGCCGGCCGATGCGCTCGGCTACGCAAAAATTCTGTCGCTGACCGGTATGCTGCAAACTCGCGCCGCCGCCGGATCGGATCAACACAAATGAAAACCGTCATCGCCGACAAGATCGCATCAGTCGCCCAGCACCGGGGGCTGAAACGCAAGCTGCAGGTCAGCGCCGATATTCCGTGCGAGGAAGGCGTACTCGTGGCCGTCAGGATCCTGAACAGCAAGAGTTCCTACAACACGCTCGAGTTAACCAGCGGTCGAATGGCCAAGGTCAGCCGCGGCGACATCATCGTCGGTGCACTCGGACATCGTAAGGCGTTATTCGGCTACTCCGGTCATCTGCCCGAGCAGCTGAACCCCGGCGACACGGTCCAGGTCCTGAATATCGGCGGCGTGCTCGGACTCTGCGATTCGGTCAATGCAAACTTCGGCCCGCCGTTCGATGCCGAGGTGCTCGGCACCGTGCTCGAATTTCCCTATCTCGGCGAACGAATCGGCGTGCCGGCACGGGCCGGTGTCGAAAAACTCAAGATGGACGCGACGGTCGATACCCGCAACGTACCCATCGTCGTGCTCGCCGGTACGAGCATGGACTCGGGCAAGACCGCCGCCGCAAGCGCCATTATCAGCCGACTCCGACACCTCCGCCATACCGTCGATGCATTCAAGGCAACCGGCGTGTCGCTGCGCCGGGACATTCTCGCGATGGAAGACGCGGGCGCACGCAATACATCGATCTTCACGGATTTCGGCGTCGTCACGACGACGGAGGAAAACGGCCCGCCCGTCACGCGCATGATGCTGACGCAACTGGCGGCCGACAAACCGGATGTCATTGTTTTTGAACTCGGCGACGGGCTGCTCGGCGCTTATGGCGTCGAGGCGATATTGAAAGACGAAGGCATCCGGTCGTCGATCACGTGCCTCGTGCTGTGTGCGAATGATCCGGTCGCCGCCTGGGGCGGCGTCAAACTGCTGCGCGATGAATTTGCCCTGAAACCCGATGTCGTGACCGGACCGGCGACCGACAACCTCGTCGGTACCAACCTGATTACGGACCGACTCGGCATTCCGGCGTTCAACGCGATTACGCACGGCGCGGATCTCGGTGATGCCGTCGCCCAGACAATCCATTTGCAAAACGATTCGAACGGAAAGACATCATGAGCAGCATCCCCACTCTCGTCCTGGGCGGTACCGGCTACGTTGCCGGTGAGTTACTGCGACTGCTTGTCGGGCATCCGCATCTCGAAGTCGCCGGCGTCATGTCCGAGAGCCGGGCCGCAACACCGATACGCGACACGTTTCCGCAATTACAGAACAGGCTCGGCGAACTTGCCTTCGGCACGAAACAGGATCTGCTGGCGATACTTGCCGGCGCCGCCGCCGGTGAACAATGGGCGCTGTTTTCCGCCGCGCCGCACGGCGCAAGCGCGGCACTGATCGCCGGGTTTATCGAACAAGCCGATACATCCGGCTGCAGGCTTTCGGTCGTCGACGTATCGGCGGATTTTCGCTATGCGGATGCGGATGCCTACACTGCCGTTTATGGACAACCGCACGGCGCACCGCAGTTGCTTGGCCAATTCGCCAGCGCCGTGCCGGAGCATCTCGTATCGACCGATAAGCCGCATATCGGCCATCCGGGCTGTTTCGCGACGGCCCTGCTCATCGCGGCCGTGCCGCTGATGAAGCTTGGCCTGACAAAACCCGACCTGTATGCCTTCGGCATCACGGGCAGCACCGGTTCGGGCCGCACACCCACGGCCGGCACGCATCATCCGGAACGCCAGTCAAACCTGTTCGCATACAAGCCCTTGAGTCACCGACACGCACCCGAGGTCAGCGGTATCTGCGCAGCCATGACCGGCAAGCAGCCGGCGTTGCACTTCGTGCCGCATTCCGGTCCGTTTGCACGCGGTATTCACATGACGGTGCAGGCGCAACTGACCGATAACCAGTCGGCCGATGATATCCGCGGCGCGCTGCACGAATTTTATGACGGCTGCGAGTTCATCTCGGTCCAGGGCGGCACGCCGAAGATCAAGAACATCGTCGGCAGCAACTATAGTCACATCGGCGTTGCCGCCGAAGACGGGACCGTCGCCGTATTCGTCGTCATCGATAATCTCGTCAAGGGAGCCGGCGGCGGGGCCGTGCAATGGATGAATCGAAGCCTCGGTTTCGACGAAACGACCGGGCTGACCGAACCCGCACTCGCCTGGACATGACACGATGAACGCACGCGAACACGAAGCGCAGCACCTGCTCCAGGTTTACGGTCAGCTACCGATAGAACCGACCGGTGCGCAGGGCGTCACCCTGTCGTGCGGCACACGGCAGATTATCGATCTGTACGGCGGCCACGCCGTTGCCGCGCTGGGCTACGGCCATCCCGATATGCTCAGGGCGCTGAATGAGCAGGCGCAATCCATTTTTTTCCAGAGCAACGCGGTGGCCATGGAAGTACGGGCCGAGGCAGCCGACGCCCTGGCCGACTTTGCGCCCGACGGTCTCGACCACGTGTTCTTTGCCAACAGCGGCGCCGAAGCCAACGAAAACGCGTTGCGACTCGCCTGTAAACTCACGGGACGGTCGCGGGTCGCGGCGATCACGCATGGCTTTCACGGTCGCACGGCCGCCGCCGGTGCCGTGACCTGGGGCGCCCGGGAGAAATGGTACGGCTTTCCGAACACGCCGTTCGAGGTCGATTTCATCGACAGAAACGAAATCGGGGATATCACCGACAAGATCTCCGGCGAGACCGCGGCAGTCATCGTCGAACTGGTGCAGGGACTGGCCGGCGCATTCGATCTCGACCCCGCGTTTGTGCAGGCCATTGCCGCCAAATGCGCGGAGACCGGCGCGCTGCTGATCGTCGACGAAGTACAAACCGGCATGGGCCGGTGCGGTCAGCCGTTCGCGACGGACCTGTACCCCATCAGCCCGGACATCTTGACGGTTGCCAAATCGGTTGCCGGCGGATTCCCGTGCGGCGCCCTGATCGTCACCGACGCCATCTCTGCGGAAACCGGCCCGGGCGACCTGGGCAGCACATTCGGCGGCGGGCCACTGGCCTGTACACTCGTTAAAACCGTTATCGACGTCATCAAGCGCGACGACCTGATGCGCAACGTGCGCGTGCTGGCCAACTATCTCGAGACTCATTGTCGGGTCGGCCCCGTTGAGGGCATCCAGGGCAAGGGTTTTCTGCTTGGGCTGAAATGCCGGCGACCGGCTACGGATATCCGCAACGAATTGCTGGACCGGGACATACTCGTCGGCACGAGCGCCGACCCGCATGTGATTCGTCTGTTACCACCGTTGATCGCGGAAGAACAGCACTTGACGAAGCTCATCGACAGCCTGGCCGAGTTACCCGCCGAATAAGCAGTCCAATTACATTCAATGAAGCACGAAGGAACAGACCATGAAAGAATTTAACGACCTTGCCGACCTGAGCGGTGACCAGGTACGGGAGCTGCTGACGCTGGCCAAGCGATTGCAGACTAACCCGGAGCCGCGGGCACTCGAAGGCAAGATCCTCGCCCTGTTATTCATGAGTCCGTCGTTGCGCACGCTCGCATCCTTCCAGGCCGCGATGGCGCGTCTCGGCGGCGGCTCGTTCGTGATCTCGCCGGACATGTCGATACACGGCATCGAGACGCGACCCGGTATCGTCATGGACGGCATGGCCGCCGAACATATTCGCGAGGCGGTGCCGGTTATCGCCTCGTATGCCGACGCGCTCGGAATCAGGGCATTTGCTGAACGCCGCAGCCTCGATGACGACCTGGCCGATCGTGAGTTCAATAATATGCGCGAGCATTGCCAGGTACCGGTCATCAACATGGAATCGGCGATCAACCACCCGTGCCAGAGCCTCGCGGACTGGAAGACGATGGATGACCTGGGCGTGGCGAGCAACGGCGGCAAATTTGTCCTGAGCTGGGCCTATCATCCAAAGGCGATGCCGCTGGCCGTGCCTGCAGCAACGGTCCATATGGCAGCAATGCGCGGCATGGATGTCACCGTGCTGCGGCCGGAAGGGTTCGAGCTGCCCTCGTCGATCATGGGCAAAGCCGAACTGGCGGCACAGTTATCGGGCGGCTCGGTAACCGAAACGGCGAACCGTGAAGAGGCACTCGAAGGCGCGCAGATCATTTACGCAAAGTCGTGGTCGTCGACGCAGCACTACGGCAACCGGGTGGCCGACCAGGAGCAACGTAATGACCTTCACGACTGGTGTGTCGACGAATCATGGTTCGCAACGACTCAGGACGACTGCCGATTCATGCATTGCCTGCCCGTGCGCCGCGGCGTCGTCGTGGCCGACGAAATACTCGACGGACCGCGCAGTGTCGTGATCCAGGAAGCACAGAACCGAATGTATGCACAGATGGCCGTGCTTCACCAGATGCTGGTCGGCCAATAACATCGCTCCCGGGAGCAGACTCATGCAAGACAACGAGAATCGGGACATCGTCGTAGCGGCGCTGAAACACGCGACGCCCTACATCAGGATGTTCAAACACAAAACGTTCGTGATCAAGGCGGGCGGCGAGATATTCGCGTCGCTCGAATCGACGCGAGAACTGGTCGAGCAAATCGCGATCCTGCACCAGGTCGGGATCCGGGTTGTGCTCGTCCATGGCGGCGGGCCCCAATCGACCGAGCTCGCGGATAGCCTCGGCATGACGACACAATTCATCGAGGGACGACGGGTCACCGACGAGCGCTCGCTCGAAGTCGCCGCAATGGTGCTGAACGGACAGATCAACACGCGGATTCTGGCGGCTTGCCGGGATCTGGATCTGCCGGCGGTCGGCATCAGCGGCGTCGATGCGGGCCTGATCAAGGCGCACAAGCGACCGCCGGTGACGGTCGAAGGTCACGACGCGGGGCCGGTCGATTACGGTTTCGTCGGCGACATCGACTCGGTCGAGGCCGACGTGCTGCGCACGCAACTCGATAATGACCTGGTACCGGTCATCAGCCCGCTGTCGGCCGATGAATCGGGTACGCTGCTGAATATCAATGCCGACACGGTGGCCGCCGCACTGGCCGCCGCACTGGATGCGGAAAAAGTAGTCCTGATTACCGGTGCGCCAGGTATCCTGACTGATCGCAATGATCCTGACTCATTGATTTCATACATCGACCTTCCGGGGCTGCAGAAGCTGCGGGAGAACGGCTCGCTCGCCGCCGGCATGCTGCCGAAAGCGAGTGCGATCGAAGCGGCCATCAACGGCGGCGTCGGCCGGGTGCACGTCATCTCCTATAAACTGTCCGATAGCCTGTTACTCGAGGTTTTCACCAACGAAGGTACCGGCACGCTCGTCGTGCAGAACATCGATACGCTGTCGGCCGAGGAACTGGCGAAGGGAGCAGGCAAATGAAACGGCTCTGGGATAAGGGCAATGTACTCGACGGCCAGATCCTGCGTTACACGGCCGGCGAAGATCACCAGCTTGACGGCCGGCTCGTCGATTACGACGTGCGCGCTTCGATTGCCCATGCATCGATGCTGAATCAACAGTCGCTGTTATCCGACGAAGACCTCGACGACATCGTCAGCGGTCTCGAAGCGCTGGCCGAATCCCATGCCAACGGCGATTGGACGATCAGCCTCGAGGACGAGGATGTACATACCGCGCTCGAATCACAACTGACGGCGAACATCGGGGAAGCCGGCAAACGCATTCACCTCGGCCGGTCCCGCAATGACCAGGTGCTGGCCGCACTGCGCCTGTACCTGCTCGACGCCGCCGACGGACTCGAAA
>Ga0255049_10000631_pt1 | contig 21261 bp, 19 predicted proteins | sample JV7_2_3_MG_FD_183615 | JGI IMG/M metagenome (GOLD analysis project Ga0255049, IMG submission 183615) | Seawater microbial communities from Jervis Inlet, British Columbia, Canada - JV7_2_3 | ecosystem: Environmental > Aquatic > Marine > Inlet | place: Canada: British Columbia | collected 2016-10-06
ATCAGCCCAGGCTTTCGCCTCAACGAGCGACGGGAAATCAACGACGACGAGGCTGCCAGTAAAGCCAGCAGGTCCAGGGTCGGTCGAGTCCACAGCGGGGTGGGGACCGGCAATGAGCAAGCGGCCCTGGTCGCAGAGCATGTTCAAGCGTTCAAGGTGTTTGGGACGGGCCGCCAGCCGCTTATCCAAAGACCCCGCATGATCTTCACTGATTACTGCGTACCACACACTCATTGCTCCAGTTCATCGGCATCCTTGTCACCGATCAGGTTGGCGATCCAGAAGGTCTGCGCGATCATAAATACAAACGTGAGTGCCATCAGTCCGAATACCTTGAATTTGACCCAGGTTGCTTCGGAGTAATTATAGGCTACGTAGATATTCAGGATTCCTGCGCCGACGAAGAATAGGACCCAAACGAAATTCAATTTGTTCCAGTCGGCTTTGGTGATCTTTTCCAAAGGCATGCCGTCCACCAAGCCAAAAAAGCGCTGCACGAGCGGCTTGTCTCCAACCCAAAAACTGCCGAGAAACGCGACAGCAACCACCCAGTAAAAAACGGTGGGTTTCCAATACAGAAACAACGGATTTCTGAAGTAAAGCGTCAATGTACCGGCAGCCAACAAGAACACCGTGGACCAAAAGTACATCTTGTCGAATTTCTTGGTGCGAACGTATTTGATTAACAAGCCAACGGGCATCGCGACCATGAGTACGATCAGGGCGAAATAGATGTCCTTATAAAGGAAAGCCACAAGAAACAAGATCAGTGGAAGAAATTCGAATACCAGGTTCATTGGGCGCCCGTATTGCGGCAGAAAAAGGAGCCGAATAATAGCCTAATTCGTTCGATCTTTACCAAAGTAAAAAGGTGCTATGCGTGCCGTCGCGGCTCGCCTACAATCCGCGCGTGGCCAAACTCATCGAAATTCACCCGACAGACCCGCAGCCCCGGCGCGTGTGTGCCGTCGTGGAGATTATCCGCAGTGGTGGTCTCATTGCATACCCTACGGATTCGAGCTACGCGTTCGGCTGCCATATAGGGGACAAGCGGGCGATCGACCGCATTCATCGAATCCGCGGTACGAACAAGAGGCACAATTTCACATTGATATGTGCTGATTTGTCGGAGATTAGTGTCTACGCGCATGTCGACAATTGGGCGTATCGCCTGATCAAGTCGATGACCCCGGGTCCGTACACCTTTGTCTTGCCGGCCACGAGGGAGGTCCCCAAACGCCTGCAGAATCCCAAACGCCGCACGATTGGACTGCGTGTACCGGATCACACGCTGGTACACGCCATGCTGAAGGAGCTGGGAGAGCCGATAATGAGCTCGACCCTACTGCTGCCGGGAGAGGACATGCCGCTCACGGACCCCCAGGAGATCGAAGAGCGCATCGGCCACGAGATAGAAGCTGTTATCGATGCGGGTACGACAGGTATTGAACCGACCAGCGTTCTGGACCTTTCAGGGGGCTCTGTGGAGATACTCAGGGTGGGGCGCGGCGATGTCAGCCAGTTCGCTTGAGTCTCGGAAATTGCGATAGAATGCGACGAACTGAGTTGGAACTTGTATGAAGCCTGAACTGAAAGTCCTGACCCCTGAGGATGCGCCAAAACCGGCACAGGACGAAAAACAGTCGCCTGCGCAATCTGAAATGCCGTTCGCGGTTGTCGACGGTGAGCCGGTAACGACACTGCCCCAAGACCTTTACATACCGCCGTATGCCCTGCAGGTGTTTCTGGAGGCGTTTGAAGGTCCGCTGGATCTGCTGCTCTATCTTATTCGGCGCCAGAACATCGACATCCTCAATATTCCAATCGCCGAGATCACCAGGCAGTACGTTCAGTACATAGATCTCATGACGGAGCTGCAGCTGGACCTGGCGGGCGAGTACCTGCTCATGGCGGCGATGCTCGCCGAGATCAAGTCACGCATGTTGCTGCCGAGGCCTGAGGTCGAAGAGGATGAGGAAGACGATCCTCGTGCTGAGCTCGTGCGCCGCTTGCAGGAATACGAACGCTACAAGAAGGCGGCTGAAGACATCAGCGATCTGCCGCGTCTCGAGCGCGACGTGTTTGTGGCCAGTGCTGATGCGCCGGAACTCAAAGTCGTAACGCAATTACCGGACGTAACACTGAAAGAGCTGCTGCTGGCATTTCACGATGTTCTCAGACGTGCAGAAATGTTTTCCAATCTCCACATGCAGCGCGAACCGCTGTCAGTGCGACAACGCATGAGCGAGATTCTCACTCGCATCAAGGCGGGTAGATTTACGGGCTTCGCAGACCTGTTCGACGCAGAAGAAGGGCGCATGGGTGTTGCTGTTACTTTTATCGCGTTGCTCGAACTACTGCGTGAGTCGGTCATCGAAGTTGTACAGTCCGAGGAATTCGCGCCGCTCCACATTCGGGCAGCGTCTGCGGTTCGTTTGGTGACTGACGACGATGCCGTAGGTGTATCCCAAAACAACGAGTCAGATTGAGAATAAGCCTGAATGGACGCTACTGAAATAAAGCACTTTATCGAAGCCGCACTGCTGGCTGCTGGCCGGCCCTTGAATATCGATCAACTCAAAGGCCTGTTCGACGGACGCATGGCGCCCGAGAAAGCGGAGATACGCAAAGCCATCGCCACACTAAACGAAGAATACGAGGGGCGCGGCATCGTCGTCTCCGAGGTGGCATCGGGCTTTCGGATGCAGGTTAAAGCCTCGATGGCCGACAGGTTGCAGAAGCTCTGGGAAGAACGGCCGCCGCGCTACTCCCGTGCGATGTTCGAGACACTGGCACTGGTAGCTTACCGGCAGCCGATTACTCGTGGTGAAATCGAGGAGATTCGTGGGGTTGCCGTGAGCTCCAATATCGTTCGTCAGTTGCTGGAGCGCGATTGGGTTCGCGTCGTTGGGCACCGCGACGTTCCCGGTCGTCCGGCCATGTTTGCTACGACCAAGGCGTTTCTTGACTACTTCAGCCTGAAAAAACTCGATGACCTGCCGCCGCTCGCTGATCTGTCCGACTGGGAAAGCCTGCGCGTGCAGCTGAATCTCCCTGAGGTCGAAGACCAATCTGAGAGTGGCGCCGATGCGACCGCGGAAGCAGCCGCCAACGATTTACCGCTGCTGCTTCCGGAAAGCGAAGACGAACCGGACGATGAACCGGACGTACTAATCGAAGCTGCGGCGGGCGAGGACCTCGTGGTTTCGAAGTGGCCGGATCCGGTTGGCTGAGCGCATCCAGAAAGTCCTTGCGGCAGCCGGCCATGGCTCACGCCGAAAAGTAGAAACCTGGATCAGGGAAGGACGACTCACGGTCGACGGGCGTCAGGCCGAACTTGGTGAGCCTATAGAAGGGACAGAAAAAATTACCCTGGACGACCGTCCGCTGTCGTTACGCAGCATCGCGCAGCCACATCGTCATATCATCTACAACAAGCCGGGCGATGAGGTCACGAGCCGCGACGACCCCGAAGGTCGTAAACTGGTATTCGATGCGCTGCCACAGCTCAAGGGGGCTCGCTGGGTCGCCGTTGGCCGCCTGGATCTCGTTACTACGGGACTCTTGATCCTCACTACCGATGGGGCGCTCGCCCACGCGTTGATGCATCCGTCGGCCGAGATTTCTCGCAAGTACGCCGTACGAGTCCACGGCAATCCCAGGCGGGCGGAACTCGAAAAGCTGCAGTCCGGAATTGAGTTGTCGGACGGGCTCGCACACTTCGATACGATTGAACACGCGGGTGGTGACGGTGCCAATCGCTGGTTCAACGTGACCCTGAAAGAGGGTCGCAATCGTGAGGTCAGGAGGCTCTGGGAGGCCATAGGCTATGAGGTTAGCCGCTTGATTCGGACTGCCTACGGGCCGATCCAGTTGCCAAGAAAGGTTCGTCGCGGGAGGTACGAAGCACTGGCGCCAGCACAGGTGCGAACCTTGTACCATGCGGCGGGGTTGAAAATGCCCGGTGACCTAAGCTACCAGAGGAAGAAGCGAAAACCACTTAGAAAACAAAGAACTAAGTAGTCTTATTAAAGTTCTTTGTTATCAGAAGAATTTACTGTGCATCAATGCTCTGGCCGGTCACGCCCAGGCCGTCCGGCCCTAGCAGGTACACATAGGACGACAGAATGTCTTCGGGGCGTTTGAGCCTGTCGCGATCTTCGGCCGGATACGCCTCAAGCCGCATCTTGGTGCGTATGGGACCCGGGTTGATGCAGTTGGAACGCATGTTACTGTGTCGGTGTTCATCGGCCAGCACCTGTGACAAGCCCTCGGTTGCAAACTTGGAGGCGGCATAAGCACCCCAGAAAGCTTTGCCTCTCCGGCCGACGCCGCTGCTCGTAAAGATGACAGAAGCATCCTCCGATTTATTCAGTAGTGGCAGGAAGACCTGGGTCATCGCAAAGGCGGAGGTAACGTTGACGTGCATTACGCGCTGCCAGGTGACGGCATCATACTGTTCGATCGAAAACCGTTCACCCAGAATGCTGGCATTCAGTACCAGGCCATCCAGCCGTCCAAACTCCTGCTCCATGCTCGCGGCGAGCGTTGTGTATGACTCGCTGTTCGCCGAGGCAAGGTCCAATACGGCTATAGAGGGGCGTGGTGCACCGTCAATTGCCTCGATCTCGTCATACACTTTCTCGAGTTTGTCGACGTCGCGACCGTGCAGGATGACTTGCGCTCCCAGGCTCGCCGCATGCAGCGCCAGCGCCCGGCCGATACCGTCACTCGCGCCCGTAATCAGGATTATGCGATCACGCAGCAAATCGTCGCTGTAGGTGTAGGTCCGCGGATCAACGCTCAAGAGTCGCTTCCTTCAATCATCGTTCGCGGTACGGGTTCCAGCGTTTCCAGTTGTTCCACTTCTTTTTTCGCATGTACACCGAGTTCCACGAATTTGCGAGCCCCCGGCAGGACGCTGCGCTCCAGAGAGCCGACAGCTTTGTTGTAATTCTCGACGCTGCTGGCGAGTTGCCGGCCGACCCGGTTCATATGGGTGACGAAGGTTGCGAGACGTCCGTACAGGTCTTCTGCCAGTATCCTTATCTCCTTGGCATTATCGGCCAGCGAGAGTTGCCGCCAGCCGTAGGCGACGGCCTTCAGCAACGCCACCAGGCTGGTTGGTGTCGCCAGGATAATTTGCTTCGATAACGCGTATTCGATGAGATCCGGCTCTTCACTCAGTGCCGCGCTCAGGAACTGGTCACCCGGGATGAACAGAATGACGAACTCCGGGCTCTCATCGAACTGGTCCCAATAGGCCTTGGACGCCAGCATACGAATGTGCGAGCGGACGTTTTTTGCGTGGCGTTCCAGGCCGAGCTTTCGTTGCGCGTCGTCGCTTGCTTCGGCCGCTTGCAGGTAGGCGTCTAACGGTGTCTTAACATCGACAACCAGCTGTCGCTGGTCCGGCAACTTGACGATCATGTCAGGCCGCACAATCTGCCCATCGCTAACGCTGTGCACCTGTTCGACGAAATCGCAGTGTTCGACCATGCCCGCGAGTTCAACCAGACGGCGCAATGTTATTTCTCCCCAGCGACCACGAACTTCGGGCCGCCGCAGCGCGTTGACGAGATTCTGGGTCTCCTGAGTCAGCGACTTCTGGCTGAGCTGCATTGCCTCAATCTGGTTCTTGATGCCGCCATAAGCTTCGCTGCGTGATTTCTCGAGCTCCGAGATCTGTTTTTGCGAGGCCTCGAGGGCATCGCGAATAGGTTTGACCAGCGCCTCGACCGCTTTTTCTCGTTCGCTCAACTCACGCTTGGCTTTTTCTTGCTGGGTGCCGAGGTTCTGTTCGGCCAATCTCAAGAAATTTTCACTATTGGATTTGAGCGATTCGTTAGCGAGATTAGAAAATGCAGAGGTTAGTTTCGCGTTTGCCAGTTCGAACGCCGTCTCGCGCTCTGCCTGCAGCGCTTCCTGATTCTTCAGGTTGCTGCCGAGCAGATTGATCTCATCGTGTAATCGTTTCTGTCGTGGTCGACTGGCCAACCACATGATCAGGAGACCCAGGGCGAGTCCAATAGCCAGCGCTGGCAACCCGACTTCGACGTAAACAGGATCGATTGTGACTGAGATCATCAGGACTCAAGGTTAACCGCTTTAAGGACGATTTGTGTAAGTTCTTCGGTGTCGATGGCGATGATATCGGCACCCCACTCACGCGGATCATCTTCCTCGGTGATGTAACCGTAGGCGGCCGCAATCGTGGCTACGCCGGCGCGCAGACCGGCTTCAATATCACGCGCCGCATCACCGATGTAAATGGCGCGGTGTACGTCTACGCCGGCGATGTCGCAGCCCAGCAGGAGTGGCGCCGGCTCGGGTTTACGGACCGGCAACGTATCGCCGCTGATCGCGCACACGCTGCGTTGGGCGAGCCCGAGCTGTTCGAGCAAAGGATTCGTCAGGTGCTCAGGCTTGTTCGTCACGACGCCCCATGGGCATCCTGCCTCATCGAGATTGTCGAGCAGGGTATCGAGTCCGGCAAAGACCGTGGTGAGCTCGCACAGCCGTTCTTCGTAGCGCTCCACGTATTCACCAACCAGGAGCTCACGATCGTCCTCGCCAGCCTCGGGGAAACCGATACGCAACAGTCCCATCGCACCGTTGGACACGTTGGAGCGCCCGAGGTCGTACGCTACGGGCTCATGGCCGTGATCTCGCTGCATGTCCTGCAGCGTCGCGACCATATCGGGCGCGGTGTCCACAAGTGTGCCGTCCAGATCAAATAACACGAGATCAAAAGCATCGTCCTGAATCTGCATCAGTTGGCGGGTCTCTGAAAATACATCAGGTAGTTCACGTCGACATTCGAACCCAGTGAATACTCTTTGCTCAGCGGGTTGTAATGCAAGCCGATGCTGGCTTTAAGTTGCAGTCCCGCGTTGCGCGCCCATTTTTCGAGTTCCGACGGCCGGATGAACTTCGCATAGTCATGGGTGCCGCTGGGCAACAGTTTTAGAACGAATTCGGCACCGACGATCGCGAACAGGAAAGACTTGGGATTGCGATTAATTGTCGAGAAGAACACATGTCCGCCAGGCCTCACGAGCTCGGCGCAGGACCGCACGACTTGCGATGGGTCGGGTACGTGCTCGAGCATCTCGAGACAGGTGACGATGTCATATTCACCAGCTTCGGTGGCCGCAAGATCCTCGGCGGTCGCTTGCCGATAGTCGACCTTGGCGCCCGATTCATGCTGATGTAGGCGGGCGACGGACAACGGTCCTTCGGCCATGTCGATGCCTGTGACGGTCGCGTTCGCAGCTGCCATGGACTCGGCAAGGATGCCGCCGCCACAACCGATGTCCAAAGCGCGGCAACCTGACAGCTTCACGTGTTGCCGTAGCCAGTCCATTCGTAGCGGGTTGATATCGTGCAGGGGCTTGAAGTCACCCTCCGTATCCCACCAGCGCGATGCCAAACTGTCGAACTTGGCGAGTTCCGCCAAATCCACGTTGTCTCTTACGGTCGTCATCTGGTTGCAGCCTGTAATCAGTCCTTTGTCGCGGCGATACGTTCTCGCCATTCATTGCTGCGTTCGAGCAATTCGTCAGTATTTATATGGGTGAGTTCACCATTATCCAGTTGATGTTTGCCAGCGACCCACACGTCCGAGACCTGGCTGGCATCCGCGGTGTAGACCAGTTGCGATTCCACGTCGTAGATCGGCTGGCTGTTGAGACGACTGAGGTCAACACACACGAGGTCGGCCCATTTGCCCTTTGTTACCGAACCCGTGGTGTGCGCCAGCCCGAGCGCCTGGGCGCCGCCCAACGTACCCAAGTGGAGTGCTTCGGCTGCGCTGACAGATGACGCGTCCTCGGACGTTGCCTTCGAAAGTAATGCCGCGAGGCGTATTTCAGCGAGAACGTCCAGCACGTTATTGCTTGCTGCGCTGTCGGTGCCAATCGCAACATTCACGCCGTTCGCTTTGTAAGCATAGACAGGCGCAATACCACTCGCGAGCTTCAGGTTGGACCGCGGGCAGTGTGCGACGTTCACGCCGGCTTCCGCGAGGCGTTGTATCTCGTCATCCGTCATATGTATGGCGTGCACGGCGAGCAGCGAGGCATTGACGAGACCAAGTTCGTCGAGGCGCTCGCAGGGGCGTTTACCGGTTTGTTGGATGGATGCGGCGATTTCTGCAGCGGTCTCATGCAAATGCATCTGCACCGGAACATCAAGTTGGTCGGCCAGTACTCTCAGCTCAGTGAACGACTCGTCCGTCAGCGCGCTGATGGAATGGGGCGCATAGCAGGTAGCGATCAGCGGGTGCTCCGCGTAGGGATCGTGGACCAGATCGGATCCCTTACGGAGGTACTCCTCGGCATTCCGCGCCCAGCTCGTCGGAAATTCGACGACCGGTGTGCCGATCATGGCGCGCATGTTCAGATCAACGGCCGTCTCGGCAACGATTTCGGGGTAGAAATATTGGTCGCTAAAACAGGTAATGCCGGCGGACAGCATCTCGGCGATAGCGAGTTCCGTACCATCACGGACCATTTCCGCACTGACCCAGCGTTTTTCGGCCGGCCAGATTCCTTCGCGTAACCAGGGCTCCAGCGGCATGTCCTCGGCAAGACCACGAAACAGTGTCATTGCGGCATGCGTGTGTGCGTTGACGAGGCCGGGAATAAGGGCATGTTCAGGGCGCTCGATCAGCACGCTGGGTTGATAGGATGCGAGCGCCTTTTCGAGCGGCAGAAGGTCGGTAATTTTTCCGTCGATGACGACCACGGCATGGCTGGTTAAGACGACGCCGGAAGGCTCGACCGGGATGCACCAGCGTGGCGCGATCAGGGTGTCACAATGATGCATAGTCGCCGCAGTATACGCGTCGCCCAGAGCAGCGCCAGCGCTACCTTTCCGTGTTTTTTATGGCGTTGAAAAACTGCTGTTTCGATGCCCCCTGTGGTATCATTTGAGGCCTGATTGGGACCTCGGAAAAGGCCCTCAAAGGCCCGGCGAAAGCAAGATTCTGGTCCGCTTGAAAACCACCAAAAATCGACGTCTAGATTCCGATCCTCAAGGGCGGAATCAGGCTGAGATTGTGAGCTAGGAAAGTAGGAAAATATGGCTGAAGTTGCACAGGAATTGCTGTCCGTAAGCCTCGAAGAGGAGATGCAGCAGTCCTATCTGGACTACGCGATGAGCGTCATCGTTGGTCGGGCGTTGCCCGATGTGCGTGACGGCCTCAAACCAGTGCATCGTCGTGTCTTGCATGCCATGCGAGAACTCGGCAATGACTTCAACAAGTCCTACAAGAAATCGGCGCGCGTCGTCGGCGACGTTATCGGTAAGTACCACCCACACGGCGATTCGGCTGTGTACGACACGATTGTTCGCATGGCGCAGCCTTTTTCGATGCGCTACATGCTCGTGGATGGGCAGGGTAACTTCGGCTCGGTGGATGGTGACTCACCAGCCGCCATGCGATACACCGAAGTTCGGATGGCCAAGATCGCCCAGGAACTGCTCGCCGATATTGAGAAGGAAACCGTCGATTTCGTTGAGAATTATGATGGCTCCGAGAGTGAACCCTCGGTCATGCCGACACGCATCCCGAACCTGCTGGTCAACGGCTCATCGGGCATCGCTGTGGGCATGGCGACGAACATCCCGCCGCACAACCTGACCGAGGTCATTAACGCCTGCCTCGCCGTGATCGAAGATCCGGGCGTCGGAGTGCCGGCCTTGATGCAGCATATACCGGGTCCTGATTTTCCGACGGCCGGTATTATCAACGGTGCACAGGGTATTTACTCCGCCTACCGAACGGGACGTGGACGCGTCCACATTCGGGCCCGTACGTCGATCGAAACGATCAATGCCCGCGGCAAAGAGGCCATTATCGTCACGGAACTGCCTTACCAGGTGAACAAGGCACGCCTGATCGAGAAGATTGCCGACCTCGTACGCGAGAAACGTATCGAGGGCATCAGCGAGCTGCGCGACGAGTCGGATAAAGACGGCATGCGGATCGTCATCGAGCTCAGGCAGGGCGAGGTCAGCGACGTCGTCTTGAATAATCTTTACAAGCAAACTCCGATGCAAAGCGTGTTCGGCATCAACATGGTTGCGCTGCGCGACGGCCAGCCCAAGCTACTGAACCTGAAACAGGTGCTGGAGGCGTTTCTTGCGCATCGTCGTGAGGTCGTCACTCGCAGGACAATTTTCGATCTTCGCAAAGCGCGCGATCGGGCACATGTACTCGAAGGCCAGACTGTGGCTCTGGCGAACATCGATGACGTCATCGCACTGATCAAGGCCTCGACTTCGCCGGCGGAAGCGAAGGTGGGCCTGATGGGTCGGGCATGGTCGCCCGGCGAGGTCACGGGCATGTTGGAACGTGCGGGGGATACCGACACCCGACCGGATGGACTTGGCGCTGGCAGTGGCCTTGTGGACGGCGAATACCATTTGTCCGCGGTGCAAGCCCAGGCAATTCTTGACCTGCGGCTGCATCGACTCACGGGCCTGGAACAAGAAAAAATAGTAAAAGAATACAAAGAGATACTGGTTAAAATTAAAGAATATTCTGAGATTCTTGCCGATCCGGACAGGCTCGTCGCCGTGATACGCGAAGAACTCGTGGACATGCGTGACAGCTACGGCGACGAGCGGCGCACGGAGATCGTCCAGGATCATTCCGATCTCAGTGTCGAAGACCTGATACCCGAAGAGGAAGTGGTTGTGACGCTCTCGCACGGCGGCTATGCGAAAGCACAGCCTATCGATGTCTACCAGGCGCAGAAGCGTGGTGGGCGCGGCCGCTCGGCGACCAAGGTGAAGGACGAGGATTTCATCGACAACCTGTTCGTTGCCAATACGCACGACACGATCCTGTGTTTTTCAAGCCGCGGCAAAATGTACTGGCTCAAAGTCTACCAGGTGCCACAGGCGAGTCGTGGTTCACGGGGTAAGCCCATTGTGAATCTGTTGCCGCTGGATCAGGGCGAGAGAATTAATGCGGTGCTGCCTATCCGAGACTACGAAGACGGGCATTTCGTTTTTATGGCCACTTCGGGCGGAACCGTCAAGAAGACGCCGCTGAAGCAGTTCTCGCGACCGAGAGCGAGCGGCATCATCGCTGTCGATCTTCGCGGCAATGACAAGCTTGTAGACGTCGCAATAACTGATGGCGACGCGGAAATCCTGCTGGTGGCCAGTCACGGAAAGGCGATCAGGTTCAAGGAGGCCGACGTGCGTCCGATGGGCCGCGGTGCCGCGGGCGTCCGTGGGATCAAACTGCCGGACGGCCATGAGGTGATCGGACTCACAATCATAAGCGACGGCTTGATTCTTACGGCGACCGAGAATGGCTACGGCAAGCGGACGCCGGTCGATGATTTCCCGATACAGGGTCGCGGTGGCCAGGGTGTAATAGGTATTCAAACGACGGACCGCAACGGCAGAACAGTTGGCGCGCTGCAGGTCGCGACCGAGGACGAAATTATGCTGATCAGCTCGAATGGCACGCTCATCCGGACGGGCGTCGAGGATATCTCGATCATGGGACGCAATACCCAGGGTGTCAGGCTAATTCGCGTCGGGAGCGGACAGAGGCTGGTGGGTCTGGCACGGATCGAGTCGATCGAAGAAGACGACGAGTAACGCACTATGTTGGTGCGTTTTTCCAACGCTGCCGCTGCATAAGTAGTCGTTATTTACTTAGTGCAATTCGTTCCTTAAACCGTAACAATACGCGGCCCAAAATAATCCCCCTTCAGCCCAAGGACCCCAGCGACATGTCGCGCGTTTTCAATTTCAGTGCCGGACCAGCGGCGCTGCCCCTCGAAGTTCTCGAAACTATCCGCAACGATATCCCCGACTGGCAAGGCACGGGCATGACCGTTATGGAGGTGAGTCACCGCGGTAAAGACTTCGTCGCGTTGGCGGCTCGTGCGGAGGCCAATATTCGCAAATTGCTGCAGATACCCGATGACTACAGCGTGCTGTTTACCCAGGGAGGTGCGACGTTGCAGATGTCGATGGTACCGCTGAATCTCGCGGGACCTGACGATACGGCTGACTACGTGGTTACCGGCAGCTGGGGCAAAAAGGCCGCGGGCGAGGCGAAGAAGTTTTGCAACGTCAACGTGATTGCAGACGGGTCGGACAAAAAGTTCACGTACATTCCGGAAGAGGCCAGCTGGAAACGCAGCGAGAAAGCGGCTTATCTGCATTACACGCCCAATGAGACGATAGCTGGCGTCGAATTTCATTTCGTCCCGGGTGGGAACCTGCCGCTCGTTGCGGACATGTCGAGCACGATTCTATCTCGGCCGATCGACGTGAATCGATTCGGCGTCATTTACGCAGGCGCCCAAAAGAACATCGGCCCGGCAGGTATAACGCTCGTTATCGTACGCAACGACTTGTTGGACAAGGTGCGGCCGGACAACGCCCACCTGATGACCTGGAAGTCCTACGCCGAGTCGGACTCGATGACCAATACGCCACCGACATTTGCATGGTACGTAGCCGACCTCGTGTTCCAGTACCTGATCGGGAAGGGGGGTGTTGACGCGGTCGCCGAAGTCAATCGGCGCAAGGCGAGCAAGCTGTATGCGGCAATCGACGATTCCGGTTTCTACAGCAATCCTGTAAGCAAGGGCTGTCGTTCCTGGATGAACGTGCCGTTCATTCTCGCTGACGCATCGCTCGACGCGAAGTTCCTTGAAGAGAGCAATGCGGTGGGTTTGACCAACTTGAAAGGCCACCGCTCTGTCGGTGGAATGCGCGCCTCAATATACAACGCGGTGAGTGAAGAGGCGGTTGACGCCTTGATCGAGTTCATGGCCGCGTTCGAGAAAACCAACGGGTAACACAATGTTCAAAGTCCTAACGCTGAATAATATCGCTGTAGAAGGTCTGCGCCGGCTGCCGAGAGAACGCTACGAAGTAGCGTCTGAGTTAGCCCATCCGGACGCCATCTTGCTGCGTTCACACAACATGCATGACATGGAAATCCCCGACACGGTTGCAGCCGTTGGCCGGGCTGGCGCGGGTACGAACAACATTCCGATTGACGCGATGAGCTCTCGAGGCGTACCTGTGTTTAACGCGCCTGGCGCCAATGCCAATGCGGTCAAGGAACTCGCAATCGCGGGCATGCTGATCGGGGCGCGCAACCTGTGCAACGCGCGCGAGTACGTCAGCGCATTGACTGAGACCGGCGCAGCGCTTAACAAAGCGGTCGAAGCTGGCAAAAAGCAATTCGTCGGATTTGAGTTGCCGGGCAAGACTCTCGGCGTAATTGGGCTGGGAGCCATCGGGGTCGAGGTTGCCAATGCGGCGCTCGCTTTAGGCATGAAAGTCGTAGGCTTTGATCCAGCGATCACGGTGCGCAATGCGTGGCAGTTATCGTCCGGCGTCGAGCTGGAGGAAACACTGGACCAGCTGTTTCAACACGCTGACTTCGTAACCATGCACGTGCCATTGATTGATGCAACGCGCAACATTGTGAACGCTGATCGCCTTGCGCTGATGAATAATGGTTCAGTGCTGGTTAATTTCGCACGGGGTGGCGTTGTTGACGAAGATGCCGTGATTGCTGCGCTGGACAGCGGCAAGCTGCATGCGTTCGTTACCGATTTTCCGACGCCGGAATTGATCGCACACCCGAAAGCGGTGACATTGCCGCACCTCGGTGCGTCGACGAGTGAGGCCGAAGAGAATTGCGCCATCATGGTCGCTGAAAACGTCAAGGACTATCTCGAGAACGGAAATATCCGGTTCTCAGTCAACTTTCCCGAAGCACGCCTGCCGCGCCTCGACGCCTGGCGAATGACCATAGCGAACGCCAATGTGCCGAACATGGTCGGTCAGATTTCGACTGACCTTGCCAATGCGGGCCTCAACATCGAGGACCTCCTCAACAAGTCGGTTGGCGATTTCGCCTACACGATCGTTGACGTCAATAAGGAGCCATCGGCCGAGCTGCTCGAAGAAATTCGGGCGATCGACGGCGTCCTGACGTTGCGAAATCTCGGCAAGCCTGTAACCTGAGGATTGCGTTACGGTTTTCTAGCAAGGTTTGCATGGCAGGTTCGAACGACAATACGAGCAAGCCGGATCTCACGGAGATTCGCAAGCGCATCAACGCGATCGACGAGCAAATCCAGTCGCTCATCAATGATCGTGCGAAGATCGCGCAGCAAGTTGGCGTGGCGAAAGGTGAATTAGGGTCGGCGGTTGACTACTACCTTCCCGAACGTGAAGCGGAAGTGCTCAGAAACGTGTTGGATCGCAACAAGGGCCCGATGCGTGACGAGGAAATGCTGCGACTGTTCCGTGAGATCATGTCGGCCTGCCTTGCGCAACAGGAGCCTCTGAAAATCGGTTTCCTCGGTCCTGAAGGTACATTTACGCAAACGGCCGTTTATAAGCACTTCGGACACTCGGTTCGGGCATTGCCGTTTCACACCATCGACGAAATATTCCAGGAAGTGGAGAGTGGTGCCGCCGACTTTGGCGTGGTTCCCATCGAGAATTCCACCGAGGGCTCGGTAAATAACACGCTCGACATGTTCCTGACGTCGCCCCTGAAAATCTCTGGCGAGATTGAACTCAAGATCGAACAGCACTTGATGGGCAAGTTCAAGGGCCTGGAGAGCATAGAGCGCATCTGCGCGCATGAGCAGTCGCTGGCACAGTGCCGTGGCTGGATTCGCGAAAATCTCCCGCACGTCGAGTTGATTGGCATGTCGAGTAACGCGGCCGGTGCTCGGCGCGCGCGCGACGAAAACGGCACCGCCGCAATCGGCCCGGAAGTGGCGGCGGATGTCTACGAACTCGAAATAATGGTTAACAATATTGAGGATCGACCCGACAACGCGACGCGATTCCTGGTGGTCGGGCGACAATTGCTTGCGTCCAGCGGCGACGATAAGACGACGTTGCTTGTTTCGACGAGCGACACCGCCGGAGGCGCGGGTGTACTACATCATTTGTTGCAGCCGCTGGCAGATCACGGTGTGAGTATGACGCGCATTGAGTCACGTCCGTCACAGCGACGCAAATGGGATTATGTGTTCTTTATTGACGTTGAAGGACACGCCGCAGACTCGCCGATATCGGAAGCGCTGGCGAAGCTGGAAGAAACGAGCTCGCTTTTCAAGGTGCTCGGAGCATATCCGAAAGCGATTGGCTGACACGCAAGCCTCATGCATTTCAAAGTAACTCCATCAAAAATCGAAGACGCGAAAATCACCGTGCCGGGCGACAAGTCCGTGTCTCATCGCGCGCTCATGCTTGGCAGCATCGCGAATGGGCGCACCGAGGTCAGCGGCTTCCTTGCCGGGGAGGACTGCTTGCAAACGCTGGCAGCTATGCGTGCAATGGGTGTCTCCATAGAGCAGGCCGGACCGACCGAGATGGTGATTGACGGCGTTGGATCGCGCGGTCTCAAGGCGCCTGCGACGAGTCTCGACCTTGGTAACTCCGGGACCGCGATGCGGTTGATGGCGGGCTTGTTGGCCGCACAACGCTTTGACAGTACGCTGGTTGGAGATGAGTCCCTGACCATCCGCCCAATGGGGCGCGTGATCACGCCGCTGACCCAAATGGGGGCCGCAATCGATAGTGATTGCGATGGAACTCCGCCGTTGCAGATCGCCGGGGGCGTACGCCTGCACGGAATTGACTATGAAATGCCGGTCGCCAGTGCCCAGGTTAAGTCTGCTGTCTTGTTGGCTGGCCTTTACGCGAGTGGCACGACCCGCGTTACGGAACCCGCAGTCACGCGTGACCACACCGAACGCATGCTCCGCTCGATGGGTGTGCAGGTTGCAAGCGAGGGCAGCAGGATATCGTTGAAGGGCGGCCAGGCGCTCAGCGGGTGCCACGTGAAAGTGCCCGCCGACTTGTCATCGTCTGCGTTCGTCATGCTCGCGGCGTTGCTCGCGGAAAACGCGGACGTTCTGATTTCTAATGTCGGCGTCAATCCAACCCGTACCGGCGTGATCGACATTCTGCAAAATATGGGTGCCGATATCAGCCTCGAGAGTCCGCAACTATTAGGCGAAGAGCCTGTCGCCGACATTCGCGTCAGGTCATCGAAGTTGCGCGGCAGCATTATTGATCCGGCCCTGGTATCACTGGCGATCGATGAATTCCCGGTGCTGTTTGTCGCAGCCGCGGCCGCCACCGGCAAGACCGTGTTCTCGGGAATTAGCGAACTACGTGTAAAAGAAAGCGATCGCATCGCGGCAATGGCAGATGGTATGCGCAGACTCGGCATCGTCGTCGACGAGTCGCCCGATGGCGCGGTAGTTCATGGTGGCCGTTTTACAGGTGGCATAGTCGACAGCTTCGGTGATCATCGTGTAGCTATGTCGCTGGCGGTCGCAGCTACGATCGCGACGGGCGAAGTCGTCGTGAAAAACGTCGACGCGGTCGATACCTCTTTTCCCGGATTTGTAGACTGCATGGCTTCAATCGGTGCGGCTATCCTGGCTGTAGAAGATGTTTCCCAGCCGAACGCAATGGCGCCGGTCGTTACCATTGACGGTCCGGTCGGCTCAGGCAAGGGCACAATCGCACGCCGCGTCGCCACCACGCTGGGCTGGCACCTTCTGGACAGCGGCGCCCTGTATCGTCTGGTCGCTCTGTCTGCCGAAAGAGCTGGCGTAGCGTTCGACGAGGCGCACAGCCTTGCGGAGGTTGCACGTGCGCTGGATGTCCGATTTGACAGTAATGAGGACGGCACGGAGCGAATCTGGTTGGCTGGCGACGAGGTCTCAAGGGATATTCGTACCGAAGAAACAGGCGCCGGAGCCTCTACGGTGGCGCAGATACCGGCCGTCCGCGAGGCGCTTTTGGAGCGCCAGCGGGCCTTCCAGCAAGCGCCGGGGCTGGTCGCGGATGGTCGTGACATGGGCACCCACGTGTTCACCGATGCAGCACTCAAAATCTTCCTTACAGCGAGCGCCGAAGAGCGTGCCAGTAGGCGCCATAAGCAGTTGAAAGACAAGGGTATGGATGTTAGCCTTGCCGCCCTTTCGCGGGACATAGAGGACCGTGACCGGCGGGATTCCGAGCGATCGGTAGCTCCGTTACGACCGGCAGAGGACGCCAGATTCCTGGATTCCTCAGGTCAGTCGATTGAGGCCGTCACACAGACGGTGCTTGATTGGGTTGCCGAACTCTAGTTTCTCGACAAAGGATCTATGGATAGGATCGGACAGGATGTTCGCTCCTTTTTTTTATCATGACCGTCGGTCGCGGGATGCAACCAGGCGTTTGGGTGGGAACAAAAGTTCCCGTGGGTTTCTTAACATGTCTGAAAGTTTTGCTGAATTATTTGAAGAAAGTTTTGCCAGTCAACAAATCAAACCGGGTTCGATAATCACCGGCACCGTTGTTGCGGTAAATGACGATGTAGTACTCGTCAGCGCAGGCCTCAAGTCAGAGGCTGTCATTCCCCTGGAACAGTTCAAGAACGACAAAATCGAAGGCGGGATTTCCGTTGGCGACACGGTCGAAGTGGCGCTCGACGCCGTTGAGGACGGTTTCGGAGAGACCAAGCTGTCGCGTGAAAAGGCGATTCGCGCGCGTACCTGGATCGATCTTGAAAAAGCGTTCGAAGACGGCGAAGTCGTTGAGGGAATCATTAATGGCCGCGTAAAAGGCGGATTTACGGTCGAGATCGACAATGTCCGGGCGTTTCTGCCGGGATCACTCGTTGACGTTCGTCCGGTTCGCGATCCGGCCTATCTCGAAGGCAAGAGCCTCGAGTTCAAAGTAATCAAGCTCGACCAAAAGCGCAACAATGTGGTTGTGTCTCGTCGCGCTGTTGTCGAGAAAGAATACTCCGCCGAGCGTGAGGCATTGCTGGAGGAGCTCCAGGAAGGCAACACGGTCAAGGGCATAGTTAAGAATCTGACCGACTACGGCGCATTCGTAGACCTCGGTGGCATAGACGGCTTGCTGCATATCACCGACATGGCCTGGAAGCGCGTCAAGCATCCGTCAGAGGTGGTCGAGGTCGGTCAGGAAATCGACGTCAAGATTTTGAAGTTCGACCGAGAGCGCCAGCGAGTTTCGCTTGGCATGAAGCAGCTTGGCGATGATCCCTGGCAGGATCTCGCACGTCGCTATCCGCAGCACATGCGCCTGTTCGGCAAGGTTACCAACATTGCGGACTACGGTTGCTTTGTTGAGATCGAGGATGGCGTCGAAGGATTGGTGCACGTTTCTGAAATGGACTGGACCAATAAGAACGTTAACCCGGCGCGCGTTGTTTCGATCGGCGAAGAAGTTGAAGTCATGGTGATCGAAATTGACGAGGAACGTCGGCGCATCTCGCTCGGCGTCAAGCAATGCAAGTCGAACCCTTGGGCCGAGTTCGCGACGACATTCAACCGCAACGACAAAGTGTCAGGGCAGATTAAATCAATCACCGATTTCGGAATCTTCATTGGTCTGGACGGTGGTATCGACGGTCTCGTGCATCTCTCCGATATCTCCTGGGACTACCCGGGTGAAGAGGCCGTGCGCAACTACAAGAAAGGCCAGGAGATAGAAGCGGCAGTGCTCGCCATTGATGCGGAGCGCGAACGTATTTCTCTGGGCATCAAGCAGCTCGAGAAAGATCCGTTCTCCAACTGGCTGGCGGCGCATCCCAAGAACACGGTCGTGAAGGGCACCGTAACCGAGGTCGATGCGCGCGGCGCAACGGTGGATCTTGGCGACGGTGTCTTTGGCTCGCTGCGCGCATCCGAACTTGCCCGAGGGCGAGTAGAGGACGCGCGGACCATGATCAAGGTCGGTGAAGAGATAGAAGCCAAGTTTACCAACGTGGACCGCAAGAACCGCGCGATAGCGCTGTCAATCAAGGCGAAAGAGGTTCATGAGGAAGCTGAGGCTGTCAGTAGTTACAATTCTGACTCCGCCGCAGCCCCTGTAGGAACCACTCTTGGCGAGCTTCTGAAGGAAAAAATGTCCGGCGGAAGCAAATAATCAGTAAAAAAGGTAGCCCGGGCCATGCGGTCCGGGCTATTATTGTCTTTACTATCCGTGAGTTACGCTGACAAGGCGATTCGACGACAAGTAAAATGACAAAATCTGAACTCATAGAATCAATCTCCCGCAAGCAAAAGCACCTGCCGGCAAAGGATGTAGAGCTGGCGGTAAAGCACTTGCTCGACCTGATGAGCGACTCTTTGGCGCAAGGCCAACGCATAGAGATTCGCGGCTTTGGGAGCTTCTCTCTGCACTATCGCCCGCCACGTATCGGACGCAATCCGAAAACTGGCGAAGCCGTAGCGCTGTCTGGAAAATATGTACCGCATTTCAAACCCGGTAAGGATCTTCGTGAGCGGGTCAACGAGAGTCGCCACTTTCCGATCAAGAATTGATCGCGCGCAGCGTCGTGCGGCGAAGTATCATTTATTTGTTCCATCCGTCAGTTTCGGAGTGAACGCATGCTGAAGCGTATCGGCTTGCTAATTCTCATCTTGGTCATCGCCGCTTTGATGGCCACATTCACAGCTATTAATACCGGCATGGTCGATATCGACCTGGCTTTTGCAAAGTACACCAAGCCATTGCCCCTCGTGCTTACCGTAACTTTTGCCCTGGGGTGGCTCTTCGGCATTCTTTGTATGGGCATTTTCGCGATCAAGTTGGTCAATGAGCGTCGTGTGTTGCGTCGTTCGTTGCGCTTGTCAGAAAGCGAAGTCACCAGCCTGCGTGGATTGCCGCTAAACGATGCCGACTGAATCCGCCTTTTTGCTGGCGGCCCTGTTTTTGTTGCTGGCTGCTTCAGGCTGGGCAATGGGTCGATTCGGCGAACGCGATGAAGAGGATGCGCCGCCGCCGCTTAACGTTGACTATCTGAAGGGACTGAACTTCTTGCTCAACGAGCAAACGGATCAGGCACTGGAGCATTTCCTGAACATGGTCCGCGTCGACGACAAGACCATCGAGACCCACTTCGCGCTTGGAAGTCTGTTTAGACGCCGGGGTGAGGTCGATCGCGCGATCCGCATCCACCAGAATATTATTGCGCGACCCGACCTCGCGTCCGAGCAGCGCGACCAGGCACTGTTCTCGCTTGCGAAAGACTATTTCGCGGCTGGGTTGCTGGATCGCGCTGAGCAGCTGTTTATGCGCTTGTCGGAGGGTTCGCGTTACCAGGTTCAGGCGCTCGAAAGACTTGCACGTATTTACGAGCAGGAACATGAGTGGGAGAAAGCGATCGACGCGGGCCAGCGCCTCCAGGTTCTGAGCGGGCGATCGCTCGCATTGCAGATCGCTCATTATTACTGCGAACGCGCGGAAGTGGCGGCCTCCGAGAACGACTATTCTTCGGCTCGCGAGTACGTAAAGAAGGCGCAGGCAGGGCGGCCGCGGACCATGCGTGGTGCATTGGCGCGCGCGCACATCGCCCGCGACATGAATGACAACAAGACTGCACTCAAGCTTTACCATCGCATAATTGACGAGAACACCTACCTTATTGCCGAGGCGTTGCCGGAAATTGTCTCAATCTATAAGCGCGAAGGGGCGACGGCGGAGCTCGAGGCTGCGTTAAAAGCGCTTCTGGCGAAGAATCCGGAGTCCAGCTCGCTCATCGCCTATACGGCGATTGTGAATGACCTCGGCGGCATACCGGTAATCGACGACTGTGTCGAACAATACATGTTGAACGAACCGACGCTTGGCGAGTTCGTCGAGCTTCAGCAGCTTTCAGAGGGCGACAAGGGTTCTCACGATTCAGCATTAGCGAAAGTGCGCGGCGCGTTATCCAAACTGGCGAGCGCCACGCCCCGATACCAATGCCAGGAATGCGGCTTTTCCAGCCAGCGCCTGCTGTGGCAATGCCCAAGTTGTCGTAACTGGGAAACGCAAAGGCCGGCTTCGCGAGTACAGTTCGATACGATACTGCAGCACAACATTACCAATCAGTGACGCGAGTATTCACGAAATCAGCGCAGTTTTGTCTGCGGAAATCTCCTGTCTTCAGCCATAAGCTCCACGTGTCGCATGCCGCGGCGTGGTCATCACGAAAAGGAGCTTATGATGAAAACCTCTCTTTATGCACTGGCATTGGTTTCAATGATTTTGCCACTGATCGCATTCGCTGGTCCGGTCAACGTCAATACGGCCGACGCAGAGACGCTTTCGGCCGAATTGAAAGGTGTCGGGATCTCGAAAGCCATGGCAATCGTCGAATACCGCAAGAAGCACGGCCCGTTTCAGAGTGCCGACGATCTCTCGTTGGTCAAGGGTATCGGCGAGCGC
>Ga0255049_10000633_pt1 | contig 21254 bp, 24 predicted proteins | sample JV7_2_3_MG_FD_183615 | JGI IMG/M metagenome (GOLD analysis project Ga0255049, IMG submission 183615) | Seawater microbial communities from Jervis Inlet, British Columbia, Canada - JV7_2_3 | ecosystem: Environmental > Aquatic > Marine > Inlet | place: Canada: British Columbia | collected 2016-10-06
GACCGGCACCTGCCGCGAGTGCGACGAGGAGTGGGGGCGGCTGCGGCCCATCAGCACCTATATCGCCGTCCACCGCGCACTGTCCATCGTGACGAGCGCAGCCATCTGTGCCGCGAAGGGCGAGGTCTTCGCTGGGGACCTCGACGCCGCGTGTCTCCTGTTGCACGACCTGAAGTGCAGCGCCGCGACCAACGAACGCCCCAGCAACTCCGCTGGGGACAACCCTGGAGACCTGACATGAAGACCCTACTGATGATCGTGGCCGCAATGGCCTTCGCCCTCCCCGCGACCGCTGACCGCAGCGTGAGCACCACATCCGAGCTTGCCCCGATGACCGTGGACAACGGGCTCACGCAGTCCGCGATGGTCTCGGCCATCTACACCATCGACCCCAGCGCCCCGGCGCTCACCGCCAACTGGACGACGGCTGATGGCATGGCGTGGTCCGTGACCGTGCCTCGTCGCGTGGGCGAGTCGGCGGGCAACCAGGCCAAGCGGCTGAACATTGCCGTCAAGGCCCTCGTCGCCGAGGTCGGTGGACCTGCGGCATCCACATCCGGCACCTAGCAGTACACGTCCCGGCTCGCCCACTCCACGGATCTGTTCTTGAGCGGACACACTCCAGGGCGAGCCGGGGCACCACCACCGAAGGACGACATGATGATCACGCGAGAAGAACTCGACCGCATCACCGGCCACGCCATGACCGACGACGAGATCGACGCATGGCTCCTGATGCGAGACGCGCAAGACACCGAGATGCGAGACGCGCAAGACACCGAGATGAGAGGGGGCCGACGCACCCGAGCACTCGACACGACAAGAGCCGACGCACCCACCGAGCGAAAGCACCAGAGCGAGGAGATGCAGTGACCATGAAGGAAGACAGGATCACCGGCCACCTCTTCGCCGCAGAAGATGCCCGCAACGATGCCATCGAGCGAGTGGTGAAGAACGCCGGGCATGACTTCACCGCGCAAGTCTGGGCGGTGATCCGCGCAATGCCGATAGGCACCCTCTTCACGGGCGAGGATCTCCGCCATCAGTGCGAGGCCCTCGGCATCTATCCGCACCACCACAACGCATGGGGCGGGGTGATGGCTAGGTTCGACTGCTCCCCGCTGATCAAGAAGACGGGCCGCAGGATCAAGATGCAGGACGTGAAGTCGCACGCACGGAAGACGGACGAGTACATCCGCATCGCATGACATGGCTCACAACATCGTCGATCAAGTACTGCACGCCGTCCGCGACGGAGAACTCGGGAGCACCAACGGGCGCATGGTCATCATCTCGCGCATGATGGCATTCGACATCGGCATCGACCCCACCATCTCCACGCACCTCGTGGACGGCGTCACGCTCAAGGTCAGCGACCACTACCACGGAAGCGCACCCATCGTGCTGGCAGAGTCGGGATCAAAGGCGTGAATCACGCATGCCCACACTGCGGACAACACCCCGCTCGACCTCACACAGGGGGCGAGCCGGTCGGCCCATGCGCCGATCCATGTCACGACATGGCAGTCGCCGTCTACGATGCGTGGGCTGAGTTCAAGGGCATCGAGCCCCAGTGCGAGTACCTGCCCGACTCGCCAGCGTCCGACCACGAGCCGTTCGTCATGGATGTCAAGGCACTCTTCGACTGATAGCATGTAGGCTCTACACCACGGAGGGAACCGCATGAGCAAGGGACACACAATCCAGCCCGCGAAGGGCGAGCAGCGATGCACCGCGCAGTCGAAGCAAGCAAAGAGGCGATGCGCGAACTGGCCCACGCCCGGTCGCAGCACCTGCCGGTATCACGGAGGCACGAGCCCAGGCGCTCCAGTCATCAACGGGCGATGGTCGAAGTCGCTCGGAAAGCTGGCGAAGGGCATGGATGAGGCACTCCGCGATCCGACGCTGCTCGACATGAACCAGTCCGTCGCGCTGCTGCGAACCCTCACCACGAAGGTCGCCACGCGGCTCGACGACGGCGACACGTCCGATCTGCGGGCGAGGGCGCTCGCGCTCTTCGAGGAGGCGCTGCAAGCGCAGACCGACGGCGACATCCTGATGATGGCAGAGAAGCTCACCGCGCTCGGGGCGCTGCTGCGTGAGGGCGTCGCCGAGGACAAGACCATCCGCGACCTCGGCGACAGCGTGGACCGACTCGCCCGCGTCACGAAGAGCGCGTGGGATGTCAAACTCTCGAAGAAGACCGCGATCAACGCGAAGGATCTGGTCGCCGTGTTCGCCCGATTCGTTGACATCGTGAGCAGCGTGGCCGGGGTGCAGACCGCGAAGGAAGTCGCCGACCGCATCGACCACGAGTTGATCGGGCGCGGGTGACCACGTTGCGCGATCCTTCGTATGACTCCACAGACAATTACACGTCCGGGATTCCCTGGACGACGCCACCACGACAGCAGCAGCAGCAGAGTTCCCGCATGTGCGCGGGAGGGAGATGCACGGACATGGACGACACTGGACGCCGGGTGATCAGGGCGACGGGCCGCGTGGTCGTGCTCGGTGCGGGGCTGTGGCTGTTGACGCAGGACGGTTCCTCGCTGCTCGCGTGGATCGGCGGCATCATCGCCGTGTTCGGCGCGCTCGCGCTGCTCGGGGGCGAGTGATGGAGCGGGCGCTGGTCGTGGTGAAGTGGGCGAAGGGCGAGGCAAGGGCAGACCAGATCATGGTCGCCGCGATCCCCAGCTCGGACGGTCGTGGGGCTCCTGACCCTGCGACCGCCCGAGTCTGTCTGCTACGAGGGGCGCACAGGGCGCTCACGGGGGGCTGTGGCGAGTCCACCTACATCTACGATGCGTCAGACCCCCGGCAGGTCCGGGCGGCACAGGCGGGCTCTCCTGGCGTCTCAGGGGGTGGAGCGTGAGCGGGGCCGTGAGGTGCTGTCACCGCATCTGGTGCTCCTGTCGTGGGTGCGTCTCGATGCGCCGCCCACCTACGACGGTGACCCCGCGTGGATAGGGGCGTGGTGTGATCGCCGCCCTCCCGCCGCACGATCTGTGGCTGTATGTCGCCATCGGCAGCGCGGTCGGGTTCGTGCTGCTGATCGGGTGGGCGCGGCACATGGAGCGGGCGAAGCGGCGCAAGCGCGGAGGGCGTCGTCGATGACGCCGAAGTCGAGGGACATGGGGGAGATGATCGAGGAGGCTGATGGGCAGGACCCGTTCAACGCCTACCGCGACTTGATCCGCGAGGTGATGCCGAAGGCGACGGCGCAGTTGTGGCCATCGACGGACGGGCCGAATCACAGCTACTACAAGGAGCGCCCGGTGCTGTTCGGGCAGGAGGTGCTCGGGCATCAATACATCGACTCGCAGAAGGCGACGGTCAAGGCGCTGCACCGGCACCGGAAGGTGCAGCTGATCGGGGCGCGGAAGAACGGTAAGACGTTCGCGATCTCCGACATCGTGTGCGAGTTCATGTCCACCGCCCCGACTGTGGTGATTTCGACGGCCCCGACCGGGCGGCAGGTCCGCGAGCGGCTGTGGTCGGAGATCCGCAAGACGGTGGGCGCTGCGAAGAAGAAGCTGCCCGGCAAGTGCGGCGTGGTCTCGTGGCGCGTGGCACCAGGCTGGAGTGCCATAGGGTTCGCCACGGACGACCCCGACAACGTGCTGGGGTTCCATGCCGACGCCGCCCCCCCGTGGGAGCAAGCCGATGGCGCGCGTCTGCTGTTCGTGCTCGACGACGCGGTGGGCATCGACCAGTCGATCTACGACGCGATGCAGGGATCGTTCGCCAGTGGCGACGCCTACATCCTGATCGCGGCGAACCCGCTGATCGAGCAGCATGACCCGCACTTCTTCGCCAAGATCAACCAGGACGGCAGCGGCTTCTACCGTATCCACACCTCGGGTGCAGACCCGGCAGACTACGGGCAGTCGCACGACGTGCTCGCGGACGAGTGCTTCCACGAGCAGCCCGAGTGGCTGGTGACGCGGTCGTGGATCGACGAGAAGGCGAAGGAGTGGGGCGTCGAGTCGCCGCTGTTCCGCGCGCACTGTCTGGGGATCTTCAGCAAGCCGGGCTCCCGCCAGTTGCTCGTGGTCTCGCAGGCGATGCTCGACGCTGCCGAGCGTCTGAACGCTCAGAGCGAGCAGGGCCGACACATCGGCGTGGACGTTGCGCGCATGGGCAGCGACGAGGTGATTGCGGTGCTGACCATCGACGGCGTGATGGCGGCGCGTCATGCGTGGAGTAAGACGAAGCTGATGCAGACCGCCGAGATCATCGTGTCGCTGTCGGCAGAGTGGGGCGAGGACAAGACGAGCCCGGTGCCCGCGTGCAATATCCACATCGACGCGACGGGTCTCGGGTCGGGCGTGACCGACCGGCTGGAGCAGATGGGCATGTGGTGTGACCCGGTGGACTTCGGCGCGGGCGCGGAGGACGACTGGCCCGAGTTGTTCGGCGAGGTCCACGCGCAGAACCGGCGGGCCGAGCTTCACTGGATCGCGCGGCGTCACCTCGAAGAGGGCAACGGTCACATCCCCGATGGGTTCGAGCAGTGCCGCCGACAGGCGACGTGGGCGAGGTACGAGATGAAGCAGGAGGGCAAGACGGGGAGCACGCTGAAGATCGAGCCGAAGGAGAAGATCCGGGCACGCCACGGTCGGAGCCCCGACGACTGGGATGCGTACATGCTGACGTGGAGCCGAGGCGGCGGGCTGGCTCCGACGGTCGGGGTGATGTGAGAATCGGGCGACCCACTAATATGCCCGGCACCTCGTGGGCAAGTAATTTGAGATTCGCAGCGCCTCGGAGTTGACGGGCACGGCTCTGCCGTGTTCCTCTCTCCACCGATGGCCGCGAAGAAGACCCCGCGAGGCTCATCGGGAGGGGACCGAGACCGACCCCCGAAGCGCGCCGCCTCGGCTCCGCAAGCCGAGAAGCCGATCTCGAAGTCCCACTTCGGCGCGGGTGCGCCTCGCGCATCGCTCACGCCGATCAGCGTGCCTGGCACAGACAGCGGCGGCATCAACGGGATCGACCCCGTGGAGCGCAGCCTGTTCAGCCAGTTCAGCGCGGGGCTCTACCGCGCGGCATTCGACCCCGGTGGCCGCGAGGAGATCACGCGGCCCTACGAGGAGAACATCTTCGTCCACTCGGCGCTCAAGGTGAAGAGCACCGCCGCATCGTCGGTGGGCCTCACGATCTGGCGCACTGACGACGTGGAGGCAGAGCCGCTCCCGCCCGAGGACGAGTTCGTCACGCTGTTCAAGAAGCCGAACCCGCTGATGAGCGCGTCGAAGTTCTGGGCGGCGCACGTCATCAACCTCGCGCTCGACGGCGAGAACTTCTGGATCATGTCCGGCGAGGACGGCAACGAGATCGATCCGGGCCAGATCCCCGCGACGCTGTGGCCTGTGCGTGGAGCCCAGGTCGCGGTCCACCGCCGGATGCCGAACGGCGTGCCCACGGTGTGGAAGTACACGGGCAGCGACGGCAAGCCGCGCGAGTTCCCGGCGCACTCGGTCGTGCAGTTCAGCGAGTACGACCCGAGCGACGTGACGCGCGGGCTCGGCACGGTGCAGGTACTCGGTCGCGCGATGGACTTGATGTTCCAGTCCGAACGCTACCAGAGCGGCGTGCTGAAGAACGGCGGCGACCCCGGCGGGATCATCACCTACAAGAAGCGCATGGGCTCGCGGCAGGAGCAGGACCGCGTTCAGCGCCAAGTAGACGACGCCTTCTCGAACCCCGAGAACCGTGGCCGCAACCTCGTGCTCGACAGTGACGCGACGTATACGCCGAACAAGTTGTCCGCGAAGGACATGGAGTTCCACACTCTGTGGTCCGAGATGCGAACGACGATCCTCGGTGCGCTCGGCGTCCCGCCGCCGCTCGTGGGCATCTACGAGAACAGCACCTACAACAACCTGCTCGAAGCCAAGCGTGACCTGTGGGTCGGTGGGCTCGGCGTGCTGACGCACCTGACCTGCGTCGAGCGGGACATGGACGCGAACTTCTGGCCGCTGTTCAAGGGACCGCCCGCGAGCTACGTCGCGCGGTTCAATGTCTCGGGCGTCGAGGCCATGAGCTTCGCGAACCTGGAGAAGCTGAAGGAGGCGCGCGAACTGGTACGCATCGGCGCGGCGCTGTCGTGGAACGACGCCTTCGAGATGGTCGGGCTCGTGATGGACCCGCCGCGCAACGCGGATGTCGCGTGGCTCTCGGGGGCGCTGCTCCCGGTGGGCGACGTGGTCGGTGGTGCGGAGGGCAGCGAGACATCGTTCGAGGAACCCGAGGCACCGGGCGGTAGCGGTGCGTCGGTGGGTGACGGGAAGAGCGTGCCGACCGGCGAACCTGTCGAGGCAGAGAGTGAGCCCTCGGTCTCTGGTTCGTCGGTCGTCCACGCCACGAAGGCGGCGGACCCGACCGAGGAGTTGAGCCCGCGCGCGGCGTTCGCGCTGGACATGGAGGAGAAGCTCTTCAAGAAGGGCGACCTGCTCCTGTTCCCCCCGGTGCGCCGCTGGATGCGGAACTACCTGTCGGCGCAGCTTCGCCGCGTGGACGCCGCCGCCGAAGGCCGGAAGTCGATGACGAAGGCGCTCGACGGTACGGTGGGCAAGGCCCCGACGCCCGCCGCCATTGCGGACCTGCTGCTGCTCGACGGCCCGCTCTGGGACAAGAAGCTGCTCGAACTGTTCGGGCCGAAGCTCGTGAAGACGTGGACCGACGCGCTCTCGACTGCGAACGCCGCCATCGGTGGACCGGCTGTTCTGCCGACGGACCCCGTGGTCGCGAAGCTGATGAAGTCGCAAGCGATCAAGCTGGCCGAGGGCGTGAACTCCTCGGTGACGAAGCGCGTCCGCAATCAGATCATCAACGTGCTCGCGGCGTCGGACTACCCGACGAGCGCCACGTTCCGCGAGGCGATCAAGGGCGTGCTGCCGAAGCTCCGCAACGGGATCAAGCAGAGCGTCGGCCAGATCGAGGCGCGCTCGATGGCTATCGCTCGGACGGAATCCGCGAAGGCTGCGAACGGTGCGCGGTACTCGCAGATGAAGGCGTCGGGCGTGCAGAAGCACGAGTGGGTGAGCGCGGGCGACAGCGTGGTCAGGCACTCGCATGTGACGGTGAACGGGCAGGTGCGGAACATCGGCAAGACATTCTCCAACGGTCTCCTGTATCCGCTCGACCCTGCTGGTCCTGCGGGCGAGGTCGTGAACTGTCGGTGCGCTGCTCGCACCGTAGAAGAAGCAGAAGGTTAGGCACATGGGATTCAACACGACGGACATCGGCTCGATCCTCGGCGGGACCATCGCCAAGTCCGACCTCGACCAGTTCAAGCCCGAGGACGTGCGCGCCCTCAAGGCAGAAGGAGACCGCATGGTCGTTCGGTCCAACAACCACACGCTCGCCGGGGCGGGGACTCGTGCAGCGCGTCCGAAGTCGGGCGACGTAGACGAGCGCACGGTCGAGCATGTGGCCTCCAACTTCGGTCGCGACCGTCTCGGTGATCGCATCGACCCGAGGGGCTGGGACCTCAAGGCGTTCAAGGCGAACCCTCAGCTGCTATGGGGGCACCGCGACCACGAGCCGCCCATCGGTCGCGTGGTCCGCGCCACGAAGACCAAGGGCGAGGACGGCGCGCTGGAGACGGTGAGCAAGTTCCACAGCCCGGAGAAGTACGGGTTCGCCGACATCGTGTTCCGCATGGTGCTCGACGGGGACCTGCCCGCCGTGAGCGTGGGCTTCATGCCGCAGGAAGTGGTGCGCCCGAAGAACGAGGACGAGGCGAAGGCGATGGGCGTCGGTCGGTGGGGCGTGCTGTACCGCAAGCAGGAGCTTCTCGAACTGTCGGTGGTGACGGTGCCCGCGCTCTCGACTGCGCTGTCGAAGTCGATCACGAAGTGGGAGCAGAGCGGCAAGGTGGACGCGAGCGCGCTGCGCTTGCTGGAACGCTACCTCGCGGGCGACGCTCCGACGAAGACGATCCACCGGCTGGGGTCGGTGGGCTGCGAGGTGGTGGACGAGAACATCGAGAGCACACCCGAAGGCGTGTCGGTTCCCGAGTCCGACATCACGCACAAGGATCTCGTGGACGCGATGGCCGACCCCGAGCCCGAGACCGTCACCCTCGACTACGACGACCTGCGCGAGATCGTCCGCTCCGAGGTGCGTGACGGCTTCGACGCCGCCGTCGCCTCCATCAAGAACAACGACACGCCGACCGGCGACAGTCACGACAGTGCCGACGTATCGGACGCACTAGAGTCTGGCTTGAGTCCCGACCCGACGAGCCGTTCCGCAGACTCCCGCACGGAGTGGGACCATCTGCTCGAAGCTGCGAACCGCTTGAACGCGGGCCGCGACACTGAAACGAAGGACTGAAGGCATGAGTACTATTCTGGATCCGACGCCGGGCCACTCCGAGGACGCACTCCTTGGTGGCCCCGCATCGGCAGCGCCCATCGAGGCGCGAGCGGCGAAGCTGCTCGAAGACGTGCAGACCGCGATCAAGGCCGGGGTCGCCCCGACCGACGACCGCATGAAGGCGATGGAGGTGCAGTTCAACGACGAGATGAAGCTGCTCCGCACCGAGTGGTCGAAGTACATGGGCGCGATGTCGCTTCCCGGCTCTGCCGAAGAGAAGCACAAGGGCGCTGCCTTCAAGTGGTCGAAGCTCTACCGTGGCGTCGCAACCGGCGACTGGCGCGGCTCCGATCTGGAGAAGGAGATCGTTGATCAGACGACCGAGCAGGTCCGTGCGATGGCGACCACGCCCGACAGCGCGGGCGGCTTCGTCGTTCCCATCGAGATCATGCAGGACCAGATCATCCCGCTGCTGCGGTCGGAGTCCATCGTGGCTAGCCTCGGCGGTCGGATGCTCACCGGACTTCAGGCGAGCCCCGTCCGCATCCCCCGCATCAGCGGCGGGACCACGGCGTACTGGGTGACCGAGAACGCGAGCATCACGGTGAGCGACATGACGCTGGAGCAACTCCAGTTGACGCCGCACATCCTCGCGACCCTGACCCCGTTCTCCGAGCTTCTCGGCGAAGTGGGTGATGGCGTCGAGGCGATGATCCGCGAGGATCAGGCGCTCTCGATGGCGGTCAAGCTGGACGCCGCTGCCCTCAAGGGCACGGGCGCATCGGGCGAGCCCATCGGCGTGCTGAACATGACCGGGGTTCCGACCGACGCTTGGACGACCCCGCTCTACAACGAGTTCATCGACATCGTAGGCACCCTTCGCGGGAACAAGGGGCTGCGCGGCGACAAGGTCGGCTGGGCTCTCGCCAACGGCGACCTCCTCGAAGTGCAGAAGCTCCTCGATGTGACCAACCAGTCGCTCCAGCGTCGCGTGGTTGCGGACGGTCCCGCGAACACATTCATGGGCTACCCGTGGAAGGTCTCCACGGAACTCACCACCGGGGAGTGGATCTTCGGGAACTGGGCCGATCTCATCATCGGTCAGTGGGGTGGAGCGATGGTCGCGACGACGAACGCGCTCGGCTTCGCCTCGATGCAGAACCACATCCGTACCGCCATCAAGGTGGACACGGGCGTGCGTCACGTCAACTCCTTCGTCATCCAAGCCTAGATCCCAGGAGGCACAGACATGAGCATGCAGAACCTTTCTCTGACCGGCACGGTGGAGCAGTCCATCGTCCCGGCAGTTTCGACCTCGACTGATACCGGCACCGGCATCACGACCAAGGGCTTCCGGTCCTTGCTGGCGTGCGCCACTGTCGGCGCGGTGAGCACCGTGGGCGACGAGACCCTCGACATCAAGTTGCAGGAGTGCGCTACCGTGGGCGGGACCTACACCGACATCACGGGTGCGACGTTCACGCAACTCACGGCGGTCGCGTCCCCCGTGACCGACGTGACCTTCATCGAGGTGGACCTGTTGCCCCGGCAGCAGTTCATCCGCGCGAAGGGCACCATCGCGGGGACGACCCCGAGCTTCGCCTACGGCGTGAGCTTCGTCTTCTACAACGCAGTCGATTCCGCCTACGCGGGCACGGCTGACTCGACGACCGTCACCTGATCGACGGCTGACAACTGACAAGCGCCGCGAGGGCGCGTGGGTCTTCGGACATCTCCCCCTCGCAAGCTCGCGGCGCTTACTTCTCTCGACACACCCCGACACACGAACAACGACAGGACCCCGAACATGGACCTCAAGATCGTCAAGCGCGGACGCGCACTTCACTGGCCGGTCGCGATCAGCGACGCACAGAACCGACTCCGCTGCGTGGCCGGTTCGATCATCGACCTCGACGCGCCGCTCGAACGCGATGTGCTCTGCGCGGGCCAGATGTACAAGTTGCAGGACGCGCCCGAGGGCAAGACCGAAGCGGACATCGCCGAGGTCCAGTTCCGTCCCGCGTCGAACCTGATCCGCGACGAGCGCGACCGTCTCGCTGGTGAGGGCAAGCCGAAGAAGAATGCGACCCGGAAGAAGAAGGGCGACGGCATCGCCGCCCCGAAGAACCCGACGCCGCCCGCAGTCGAAGAGCACGACCTCCCGCTTGCGAACGTGAGCATCCCGAAGACGCCGGGCAAGCCTGGCGAGAAGTGAGCCGCAGATGAACACGGACCTCGGAACTACGGTTACGACGACGGGGCTCCTCGCGGAGATCCCGGTGACGGGCGGCGGCACAGACTCGGCGAGCTTCGACTGCGCGAGGGGGCGGTGGACGCTGCTCGTCGGCGTGATGGGGAGCGCCGCTGGCGGCGACCTCACCATCACGGTCGAGGACTCGGCGAACGACTCGGCCTTCGCTGCGGTCTCAGGGGTCTCGACCTTGACGGCGACCGCTGCCGACAAGGGCATGTTCACCATCCTGATCGACCACCGCAAGATCCGCCGCTATGGTCGGCTGAACGTGGTGCTTGAATCGGGCGGCAACACGCGCGTCACTGTCGGTGCGTGCTCGTTCCACGGCGAGTCAGGTGGCGGCAACGGAGCCGATCTGGTAATCGCATGACCCTGATGGATCTCACAACTACTGCGGACGTGAAGACGCTGCTCGTGATGAGTGGATCTACGCACGACACGCTGATCGGTGAGATGGTGACGGACATGAGTCGTCGCTTCGGGCAGGAGATGGATCGGTTCCTGATGGCCGAGTCGCAGACCGAGGTGTTCCGCGCACGGCAGGGGCAGCGCACTCTCGGCGTCACTGCTGTCCCGATGTCGGCGCTCACCTCGATCAAGGTCGGGATCACCAGGGACTTCAGCGGCGTGACCGCGCTGACCTCGAACAGCGACTTCGTGATCGACCTGACGCAGGGCGAGATCGAGTTCATGTTCGTCATGGACGGTGGGTTCATCGAGGTCGTCTACACGGGCGGCATGGCTGCGAACGCGGCGGCATTCAAGACGGCGTACCCCGACATTGCGCGTGCGTGCTCGAAGCAGGTCGCATATGAGTTCGAGCGGCGCAACCGTCCGAACTCCTCGACGACGGTATCGGGTGCGAACAAGACCTACGAAGACCCGCTCGGCCTCCTGTCCGATGTGCAGCGCGTGCTGGACATGAACCGCCGGAGGTACTGGTAGTGGTTGCGAACCTCACGCTGCGGTTCAAGGAGAAGGGCCGTCTGATCCTCGGTGACCGGCTGATGAAGCGGTACGGGAAGGGTCTGGACAAGCACCTCTTCAAGACGATGAAGGTCGCGTTGGATCGGTCGGGCGACGAGTTCGTCAACGAGATGGTCTCGACCGCGCCCGTTCGCACAGGGCAGCTTCGGCGCTCGGTGCGGCACAAGGTCAAGGGCGGCAAGATGGACACGCTCGCGCTGACGGTCTCGTCGCGCGGGCACCCCGGCGCTCTGGTGCAGGAGCACGGCGCTGTGATCCGCGCTCGGAACTCGAAGTACCTGACGATCCCCGGCCCCGCCGTGAAGACGGCGGCGGGTGTGGCGCGCACCTCGTTCAAGTCGTGGATGTCCCAGAACCAGGGCGCAATCGGACCTTCCCAGCAAGGCAAGAAGCGGCGCGGCGGGTTCGTGATGCTGCCGACGAAGAAGGGCAAGGGCTGGGTGGTGGTCGGCAAGACGCCGACCGGCAAGCTCAAGAAGCTGCACGCATGGGTCCTGAAGGAGCAGGTCACGATCCCCGGCCCCGAGACGACCGGCACGAAGTCGAACTTCGGCTTCATGGACTCATGGGACAAGTTCGGCGAGGCGCGCAGCAAGCGCCAGCTTCGAGCCGTGGTCGAGGCGATCAAGGCGGCGGGCAAGTCGGAGGGCACCTCGTGACCGAGACCTTCGATATCCCGCCGGAGCTTCCGACCCAGAAGCAGCAGGAGACGCGCGCCGTATTCGAGTCGCCGAGCGGCGGGGCGGTACACCGCAAGGCGCTGTGGAACGGCAAGAACACGGAGCGCATCGACTACACGCTGACGTGGAAGAAGTTGAACGCTGCGGGCGCGGTGCGGCTGAAGCAGTTGTACGCGCTCACGCTCAACGGTTCCCTGGCGATGAACTGGACGCCGCCTGATCGCGGGCTCGCGCTCTATCGGTTCCTCGACAACGAACTCACCATCACGCAAGTCAGCGGGACGTTCTACGCCGCGCAGGTTCGACTCGGGCTGGTCTTCTGATGGCGTACCCCACCGATGCTCCGGTTCGCAAGTTGATCCTCGACGACGTGGTGACCACGCTCGCCGCCGTCACGGCTGGCGCGACGTACCGCTCGACCATCGAGAAGGTGCGCGTGATCGGGCGCAACGTGCTGGAGCAGATCGACTACCCGTGTGTCCTGATCGCCCCGCCGTCGCAGACGATGAGCGACAGGGTGCATCCCCTCATCACGGCGAAGCTCACGATCCAGTGCAGCGGCGCGGTCGAGGACGGCGACGACGCCGAGGCGATGGCTGCGGCCTACGATCTGGTCGAGGACATCAAGCTCGCGCTGACCTCGGACATCACTCGGGGCGGGTACGCCCTCGACACGCACATCACGTCGGACGAACCGTATGTTCCCGATGTTTCCACACCGATCTTCGGCATCGACTTCACCATCGAAGTGGATTACCGGCATCGGTACTCTGACCCCTCGGTCGCCTTGTAACCACAGGCAGGACAACTATGACTCTCGACAGACTGATGCAGATCGCCGTGGTGAAGGAAGACACGCCCGGCACCCTCCAGGGTTCGCTGTTCTCGGCGGCGAACATGAAGTACCTCGTCATCGACCCGACGATGGACTACGACATCCCGCTCTTCGAGCAGACGCATAAGCGCGCGAGCTTCACGAAGATCGAGGGTCTGGCGGGCATGAAGATGGCGACGTGCCGCTTCCAGCTGACGATGCACGGGCACGGCGTGACCACGCCCGATCTGCCGGTGTGGGACCTGCTGATGCAGGCGTGCGGGTTCAAGTCGGCGACGACCACCTCGGTGGTGACCACTGCGCTCACGGCTGACCCGATGCGGCACGGCGAGGTCGTAACCGCGTCGGGCACGGGGGCGAGCGGCACGGCCACCGTGGTGCATGACAACTACGGCACCGCCGCAGGCGTGGCGACTATCTACCTCGCCGACGACACGATCACATGGGCGACGAGCGGCGCGACGACCCTGACTGCCGGGACGACCGGATCGCTCGGCACGGTTGCCGCTGGCGTGTCGAGCGCCGATGCGGGCCAGTCGTGGTATCCGATCAGCGAGCAGACGGTTCTGCTCACGCACAACGGAACACCGCAGCCCACTGTCGGTGAGGTGCTGACCGGCGACACGAGTGGCGCGAAGGGGATCATCATCGCGAACCCGTCGAGCACGACGACCACGGTGCGGATCTACAACGGTCTGATGTACTCGTCGAGCGAGAACATCACGGACACGACGAGCGGGCCAGCGTTCGAGACCCTGAGCGCGGCTGCCCAGGCGGACATCCCGACGATCTCCATCGGCCTGATCGAGGACGGCGTCGCGAAGCAGATGAGCGGGGCGCGCGGCAACTGGAGCATCGAGGCGAACGTCGGCGAGCCCGCGATCATGACCTTCGAGTTTAGCGGCAAGTGCGAGGCTCCCGCAGATCAGGCTCTCATTGCAGAGTCCACGATTACCTTCGAGTCGAAGGTGCCGCCGGTCCTGCTCTCGTCCGCGCTGGTCTTCGGCACGGAGGGCGATGCGTCGAGCGACACGGACTACTCGCCGCGCTTCTCCGCGCTCGGGTTCAACATGAACAACGACGTGAACCCGCGCACCTCGGCGAACGAGGCGACGGGGATCTTGGAGTACCTCATCACCGGGCGCGGGGCGACCGGCTCCTTTGACCCGGAGATCGACCTCGAATCGAGTTACTCGTTCCTCGCCAACTGGCGAGCGGGCACCGTGGCGCGCTGCAACTTCCAGGTCGGCACGGCTGCGGGCAACAAGTTCTACTGCTCGATACCTGGGATGCAGACGACCGGCGGCTCGACATCCGAACGCTCGGGCGTCTCCACGCGCGGCTGGGAGTTCCAGGCGACCGGCGGGCACATGACGAACGCCGCCGACACGGCGGGCTCCGACAACGACATCATCATCACCTACCTGCTCGTCTGAGCCGGTTCACCCCTAGCCACCGAGAGGCTAACCCATGACCATTGCAATCGACCCGAAGGGCACCTTCGAGTTCATCGACGACCCTGACCGCGACCTCGAAGCCGACGACCCGAACCGCACCGTGTGGGAGTACCGCATCCTGACGCCGACCGAAGAGGCGGCGATCCAGGACGCGGTGACGATGGCCGGTATGGGCGACGACGAGACCACTCGCACCAGCGGGTACGGCACCATCGCCCACAAGACGATTCGCCTCGGGCTCGTCGGCGTGCGGAACTTCCGCGACCCCGACGGGAACGAGATCGGCATCGACCGGCAGAAGGCGAGCAATGGTTCGTCGTTCGTGAAGGATGCGTTCCTCGCGCGCATCCCGGCGGCGACGCGCTCGCGGCTGTGTAACGCGATCACGTCGCACGGGTCGATGACCGAGGACGATGAAAAAAAGCAGTAGCCGCCGCGCACCTTGCATTCAATGATCACCTCCAGCCGAAGTGCGGTCCTGCTTGCGGCGGCCTATGTCCGAGGGACAAGCCCGACGAAGCGCAAGCGGAGAACCGGCGACGGTGGGGATGTGACTCGGATGCGTCTGGGGTTGTGTGGCGCTCGACGTGTTGGCGATGCGCGGGGTCCGATCCTCGCTGCGAGTTGTGCGAGGGAGGCAATGTCGTACAGCACCGCCGCTGCCCGAACTCCATCGTCGGCGGCGACCCTGCCGTCGCGGGTGCGGTGCGGGCCTACTCGTACCTCGACGCCTATCATGTCATGCCTCGTGCTGGGGGTCTGCTCGATCAGACGCCCGCGTTCCTCAAGTTCAACCGGATCATGTCGGTCGAGCGCCTCGAACTTGACGCTGAAGACAGGCGAGCCCGAGAGCGCGCGAAGAAGTAATGGCTGACGAGACCACAACCATCGAGATCGAGGTCCGCGCGAAGGATCTCTCGAAGAACGTGCTGAAGGGCATGGGCTCGAACGCGAAGCGCGCGGGCAATGTTGCGACGAGGGCGTTCGCGAAGGTGGGCCTGGCTGCGGTCAGGGCGGCGGCAGGCATCGGTCGCATGGCGCGTGGGATCGCGCGCGGGCTCACGCGCGCGGTGACGGGACTCCTCGGTCCTCTTGCTGCTCTCGCGGGAGCAGGGGGGATCATGTTCGCCGTGAAGAGCGCGTCCGACTTCCGCAAGAAGATGGCCGAGGTCTCGACGCTGCTGATCGGGACCGGGACGAACATGGATGAGCTTCGCAAGCAGACCATCGACATGGCGCAGGAGCTTGGGCAGAACGAGATCGAGGTCGCGGCTGGTCTGTACGAGTCTCTGAGTGCAGGCGTCGGCACCGCCGCCGAGTCGCTGTTCTTCCTGAAGCAAGCCACGAAGCTCGCGGTCGGCGGGGTCGCCACCACGAAGGAGGCCGTGGACGCTCTGACCACGGTGATGAATGCGTGGGGCAAGGAGAACTTCGATGTGGAACGCTCTGCCGACATCCTGTTCAAGACGGTGGAAGGCGGCAAGATCACGATCAGCGGTCTGGCTCGCAACCTCGGAGTGGTCGCGTCGAGCGCGGCGAACCTCGGCGTCCCGCTCGAAGAGGTCAGCGCGATCATCGCCACGTTGACGGCGACGACGAACCGGGTCGCCGAGTCGTTCACTGGGACTCAGGCAATCATGAACTCGTTCGCGAAGGCGTCGCCGCAGATCCGCTCGGCGTTCCGCAACATCGGCATCGACATCAGTTCGACGGCGATCAAGACGGGCGGGCTCGTCAGAGTGATCGAGCAGCTGGCCGATGCGGGGCTCTCGCCCGAGGACATCGCCAAGTTGTTTCCCGAGATCGAGGCGTCGAAGGCAATCCAGGCGATGATCGGCAACATCGGCAAGCTGACCGATTCGCTCGAAGGTGCCCGCAACGCGGCGGGCATCGCGGGCGATGCGTTCCTGCGCGTGTTCGAGGACCCCGCTGTGCGCGTGTCGCGGCTCATCAACTCGATCCGCATCGAGTTCGTGAAGATGGGCGAGACGATCCTGCTCGCCGTAGACGACGCGATTGAGTCGTCGGGCGGCATCGAGGCGGTGACTGGTAACTTCCAGATCCTCGCGACTGTGCTCGGCGAGGTCGCGAAGATCGGCGTCGGGTTCTTCGGCGAACTTGCGGGCAACCTCAACTCGTTCGTGTCGCGCGTCGGGGCCGAGGAGGTGGCGAGCCTGATGGTCGGCGCGATCAACGCGGTCATCGGCTTGGCGAAGGCGGGGTTCCTCATCATCAAGGACTTGGTGAAGGGGCTCGTGAACGCGCTCCAACTACTACCCGGTGTGATCAAGCAGGTGATGTCGATGCTGCCGTTCGGACCTGACGCGCCAGCGGGCGACCCGCTCGGTGACCTCGGTTCTGCGTTCCAGATATCCGACGATGTGTGGGATCAGAACTTCAAGAACATGGAGACGCTCAAGGACTTCTGGGCGGAACTCAAGCAGTCGGTGGTGAGGTACAACACGGAGCTAGACCAGACGGCGCAGGGGCCGATAGGTCTCAACGGCGAGGTGCCGACCGCGCGAGCGCAGGGGCCGATCTACCAGGGGCCGAGCGAGACTGTGGTGACGGCCACTAGGTCGTTCTTCGACATCGTCAAGCAGGGCGCGAAGGAGTTCAGCATCCTCGGGGAGAGCGCCGAGGCCTTCACGCTGAACCTCGGCGGGCAACTCGGGAACGGTGCATTCGAGATGACGCGCGGGTTCTTCCGCGACGTGATATCTGGCGCGAAGTCGGCGGGCGAGGCGTTCAAGGATCTCGCCGCGAACTTCGTGGCGATGATCGTGGACATGATCGCGCAGGTGCTCGCGTTCCAGGCGGTGAAGTCGGTATTCGGGATGGTTGGAATGGGTGGGCTGATGGGCTTCGCCAAGGGCGGCGTGGTCCCGATGGCGCACGCGGCACAGGGCATGGTCGTCGGTCCAGGCATTCACATGACGGGCGGCGGTCCCGTCGAGGTCGGTGACAACCCGGAGCGCAGCGAGGTCATCCTCCCGCTGCGGCACGGGCCGCGAGGTCTCGGCGTCGAGTCGTTCGGAGGCGCGCAGTCGAACCAGGTGACGTTCAACGCGAGCTTCACATCCATCGACCCGCGAGGCGCAGCCGAAGTGATCCTCAAGGCGATGCCACAGATTGAGCAGAAGCTGACTTACGCGCTGACGAGCGGATCGAACGCGGAACTCATCCGCGCCGTCGGCGGGGCGTGACCACATGGCGAGCATCCTCCCGACGGACCAGGACTTCGACGCTGGCGCGACGGTCTTCGGCGCGCAACTGACCGGCTACATCGCGTCGGGGTTCTGGACTGGACAGGCGATCTCGGCGATCATCCTGAACGACACGGTGGGCGTGCAACCGTTGCACGACGGATACCGGGCGGGTCCTGCTTCGCTGGTCAATCGGCAGGCGACGTTCGCATCCACTGATGTCGGCGAGAAGAGCGGCGGCGTCCAGATGCGCGAGCCGTACACGGCGGACGACGTTACGGTCTCGATGACTCAGTATGGCAACGTGCTCAACGGGACGGTCACGAACCCCGACGCGATGATCAAGCGGCAGTTCGTCGGCGCACGCATCTCGGGCGGCACTCAGGCTGCGGGGGCATCGCCTCCGACGACTGCGAACCCGCAGCGCATCACCAACGTGGACGCGGGCTACTTCTTCGGCTACACGACGAACTCGGTGGACGCATACTGGTCGATCCTCAAGGTCGGCGCGGGCGGTGCCGTGACAATCCTCAAGGAGCAGATATTCTCTGGGTCGGGCGCGTTCACCGAGGACATCGACCCACTCAGCGCGCACAAGATCGAGATGACCGTTGTGGACTCGGGGGCGGATGTCGTGATCACGGGATCGGTGTACGCCTCGACCTCGGCGCTGTCTGCGGACGCTGGCGGCACGCTGACGAAGAACAAGCTGAACGGGCCGTTCACCCCGTGGAGTCCGACGACAGGCGGCGGGGGCACGAGTTCTCAGGAGGTGATTTCCGTCACTGACCTCGCTGCGGCGACGCCGCACCAGACGGCGGGGCGGTGCGGTCTGATCTCCACGGCGGTCCACGGTCTCGGGATGTCTTCGGGCGGTGCCGTGGCGACCATGATACAGGACTTCACGGTGACACTTGCGACGGGGCCGGTGGTCTACCGCGACGAGTTCCTCCCGTGGGATCGGCGGGCTGGTCAGCAGTGGTCGGGCACAGGGTTCGACTTCCTGACCGGCCAGAAGGCATACGACCTGCGCTGCGGATGGTCGGGCGACAGATTCGGGAGCAGCACTGCGAACGGTGAGATCCTGCGGCTCACGGCGGGCGGTCACGCCGACCGCATCGGCGCAGCCGATACTGGAGCGACCGAGACCACAGGGGGCTTCTATGCCTCGATGCGCCCTGCTGGCGATGACGTGACCTCGCACCGCCGCGTGCAGATCCAGTTCTCGAATGCTGACATCGCGGGAGCGGGCGCGTCGTACTCCTACGGCGCGGGCGAGTTCCGCCAGGCTGGCCTGTTCGCGCGTGCGGACTCGGTCTCGGCGGGCGTGCCGCAGAACGCATACAGCGTGGACATCCGCCCGACGGAGAACTCGCTCGCGGCGTGGGTCAAGTTGCGCCGCTGGAATGACGGCGTGGAGACCACCATCGCGGAACTGCTCACGCCGACCATCGGAAAGACCATCGACTATACGCTCGCGCTGCGGGTCTACAACCTGCCCGACGGGCAGGGCGTCCCGCAGAACGGGATCGTCTCGCTGGAAGCGTACCTCGACGGAGTGCTCGTCGTGCTGACAGACCCGGCGGCGGGCGTGGTCAGCGGCGTGCAGGTATCTTCGGCGGGCACAGTCTTCGACGCGAGCAGCGAGAAGATCAGCAGCGGCACGGGCGAGGGCATCCGCATCGCGGGCGTCGCGGGCTCGGACTGGATTACGGCTGTGGACGCATGGACGGAACTCGCCATCGAGGTGACGCCGGGCACGGGCGTCGGCGACCAGCTGAACGCGAGCGTCTCCGACGAGGAGCACGACTACACGGCGACCGAACTCGTCATCAAGCACGACTGGCCGGTGAGCGAGCGGCGGCGGGCTCGTCGGCACGCGGCAGACTTTGATAGCGGCCACGTTCGCGTATCGCTCGTGGACCTAAACATGCGCCGCGTCTGGAACGTGACAGCCCAGAACACGACGGTCACCGAGCGCGATACGCTGGTCGCCTTCTTCGATGCTCGGCGTGGGATCGAGGAGGCGTTCGACTGGACCGCGCCGCTGGAGTCATCGACCACGAAGGTCCACTTCGTTGACCCGGAACTCGGCGACACGCTGAAGGTGCCAGGCGTGTCGAGCTTCAACTTCGAGTTGGAGGAGATCCTGTAATGGCGACCGGCGACTTCCCGATTGCGCTACAGACGCACATCAACACGCTGGAGAACGCATCGCCGTTCGTGTGGCTCTTCGAGGTAGAAGTTCCCACGTCCCCGCCTACGCGGTTCCGGTTCTGCAACCAGACTGAGAAGATCAGCTTCGGCGTGAACTCCAGCGGCGACCCCATCGAGTACAACCCGCTGCACATTGAGATCGGAGAGTGGAGCCAGGGCAAGGCGGGTGATCTTCCCGAACTGAGCATCTCGGTCTCGAACGTGCGGGGTGATGTCGGCGCGGTGCTTGAAACGTATGCCGGTCTTCACGGTGCGCCGGTCATTGTTCGGATTGTCAACCGCTCTACATTGCTCGACATGAACGCGCAGGTTAGGTTCGACGGCACGGTGCGCGCGGTGACGGTAAGCAATGTGAGCGCCACATTCGCGATAGCGAATTACAACCTCTACCAAGAGTCCGTCCCCGCGCATCGTTTCTTGAGGAACCACTGCCCGTTCCTGTACGGCGGCGCGCGCTGCGGATACATCGTCCCGACGACGCCGGGCGAGACGGTCGGCACGGGGTTCTCGACCTGCGCGAAGACCGTGGACAACTGCACGGTGCGCGGAGAGGACGAGGTTGCGCGCAGTCTGACCGAGCAGCACCCGGCGAGGTTCGGCGGGTTCCGAGGGATCACGCGGCTGTCGAGCAAGGTGCCGCTGGAATGACCAAGATCGACGTGTTCGACCTGATCGGTACGCCGTACAAGTTCGGCGGAACATCGAGACTGGGCGGGCTCGACTGCCGCTCGCTCGCGTGGACTGCCGCAGCGCGCATCCCCCTCGTCGGCCTCTCGTCCCCCGAGGACGCGGAGCAGACGACATACGACGACGTTGCGGCGGGGCGTTCGCGCTGGCGATGTATCGGCGACGAGGTGACGAGCGCGAAGAAGATCGGGCACCTCGTGCTGGTGGGCGGCGACGGTTGCCCCGATGCTGGCGTGCTGATGCTGGTGAACGAGAAGGAGCGGCTGTTCATCACGACGACGAAGCAGCGGGGACATGCCTTCCTCGTCCCTGCACGCGCAGTCCGTGACGTGCTCGGCGTGTACGAGTGGGAGGGGTCAGAGTGAGCGTCAAGGTCCACAAGCTGCGGAGTGTGCTCGCCCCCGGTCTGCGCGATAGCGCAGATGTTCCGTTCACGGATGGGGCGACTGTCGATCAGTTCGTGCCCGAGGGCTTCGGGTTCATCATGCGGAACGCGCGCCGTGCGAAGCGCACCGACCTCGTGGCCGACGGCGACCACATCACATATTCAGCAGACCTGCGCGACCCGATAGTCACTCCGGTACTGTTCGCGGCGCAGGGCGC
>Ga0255049_10000636_pt1 | contig 21189 bp, 18 predicted proteins | sample JV7_2_3_MG_FD_183615 | JGI IMG/M metagenome (GOLD analysis project Ga0255049, IMG submission 183615) | Seawater microbial communities from Jervis Inlet, British Columbia, Canada - JV7_2_3 | ecosystem: Environmental > Aquatic > Marine > Inlet | place: Canada: British Columbia | collected 2016-10-06
CTTTAACCTCTACTTGATTCTAATATTAAGCCTACCGCTTTTGCTCCCGGTTAAGGGCCTGATCGAAAACCGGCGCTATACCTATAAGTGGGTCGGGTTTCTAACCCTGTTTTATTTTTGCGTGGGTATCAGCGAACTTGTTACAAATCCGGATTTGAAAATATATGCCTTACTGACCATTTTATTCAGTACCGTTTTATTCATCGCCAGTATTTATTACTCAAGGTATTTGAGTGTAACCAACTGAACGTCAGACAGGCATGCTTAGGTCGGATAATCGGCCAGGGTTTGTTTGATCATAGGTATGGTGATCTTTTTCTGTGCCGACAGCGATGCCCTGTCAAGAACACGTAGTATTTCAATTTGCGTCGATAGTTGCCTGGAGTAGTGCGCTAATAGATAGGCTATAACTTCCTTCGATAATTCAATACCGAGCAAAGCTGCCCGCAGCTTTATAACGTCTCCGATATCTGTATCTCCTGTCATCTGCAACTGTAATAACAGGCCCCAGGATAACCTCGACTGGAAATCAGCTAATCGGCAATCCAGGTACGAGGGATTTTCTGACAGTGTGAAAATCAGATTCGATCCCTCGTTCTTGCTACTGTTAATAATTTGATAAAACTTTTCCTCCCATTTCTGAATACCACAGAGAGCGTCAAGATTGTCCACGGCGAGCACCTGGCAGGTCACCAGATTTTCGAAATTATTGGCATCGCATTGCGCTAATTCGGTTCCATCGTAAAGCTGAAAACTGGTTCCTCGCTGGCGTGCAAAATGAGCGCATGCATTTATCAGATGGGTTTTGCCACTATCCGACTTGCCCCATAAACCAATCATCGACTCTCCCTTGCCTGTGATCAGTGCTTTCAAATTAGCGATGACCAAATCACCTTGTTGAGAAAAATAATTGTCAAAACTGAATTGCCTGTCGAATGACAATGGCAGCGCAATCTGGGCTGCTTTAATTGGAAACTCCCCGGTCAATGTATAAATAATTAAGAATAACCTGGCTATCATCCTGCGCATTGACCTGCGGCAAATCTAGTTGCTCAAGTATTTCGCCAAGTTCAATCAAGCGTTGAAGGTCTTCTGCATCATTGCGTAGTTTTAGTTTGAAAGTAACCACATCGCCTGAAATTAAAGCAACACGAACTGAGTCGACCACCGACAATGATTCGAGGTAACGTTGTACCAAAATTAACTGATTAAATTTTGGCATAGCCGAAACACTCATTAACAATGCCCGGTCCACGCGTCGATGATCTTCCAATGCGTATTCCAATGCCAGAACACGTGCAAGGTGTTTGATTGCCTGATCGATTACCTGCTGCTTTGATGAACCCTTGAATTTCCATTTAAAAACCTGCTCGGCAAAACGCACTTCCCAATCGCCATGCCAGCCCTGCCCGCTACGGCCGACTATCTGACCGATGACCAATGCATCCGGCCCATATCGGTCCGCCAGGATATCTATATTTTCATATTGCCGTGAAACGATATCACCAATGTTAACCAGGGCAATGTCTTCCAGATCCATCAATGGAAACAGTACCGGAACACCTAACTTTATGGCTGCCTCATCGAGCAACTCGATTATTTCCGGCGTGGTGTCACTCGACACCAGACTAATGGTTTCATTCACATCATAGCTGACCACCAGTAAGCTACCGGGGCGTTCCCGGCCCCAGATCGGAAAATTATTTTCGCGTAACAAACCTTCAATCAGCGGCTGATTGAAATCGATCTTTAAATATAGCTGTCCCGAATCGAAACCTTCTGAATTCTCGTCCTTGCGATTAATATATCTGAACTGTTTAACGTAACGGGCACTGCTTTGCATCGGCCGACTGAACGCGGGACTTCTGAGCGCATCGTCCGAACCACTCACCTTGATCACTACCAGCTTAAACGCCTCGCCAAATGCCTCCAGCCGTACACTCGTGGTTTGATCCGCTACCGGTATTTCGATAGTAAACAGATCCTCGACGACTACCGCCTGTGAAGCCTGAAACACCGGCAGACCCAGTAATGCTATTAATAGGTAAATAATTTTAAAATTCATTTTTTTCTCAAAACGTCTATCGGACATTTACTTTCAAGGCGTGTAAAATAACACACCCGATATATTTCCTGAACCTGCAAACCATGAATTCTGAAGTATCTCTTAGCTATCGTGACTCGGGCGTTGATATCGATGCCGGTAACGAACTGGTCGAACGCATCAAACCCGCTGTCAAGGCGACCCATCGGCAAGGCTGTGTTGGTAGTATTGGTGGCTTTGGTGGATTGTTCGAATTACCGCTCGATCGTTACCGTAACCCGCTGCTTGTATCCGGAACCGATGGTGTTGGCACAAAATTAAAGCTTGCCATAGAAATCGAAAAATACGACAGCATCGGCATCGACCTGGTCGCCATGTGCGCTAATGATATTGCAGTGCTCGGTGCCGAGGCCCTGTTTTTTCTCGACTACTATGCCAGCGGAAAACTAAGTATTGAGATTGCCGAACAGGTGATCGGAGGCATAGCCGAGGGTTGTCAGCAAGCTGGCTGTGCCCTGATAGGCGGGGAAACCGCGGAAATGCCAGGCATCTACGCACCAGGCGATTTCGATCTGGCCGGATTTTGCGTCGGCATCGTAGAAAGGGAGCGCGTCATCAATGGTGACGCGGTGAAAACAGGTGACAAACTGATAGCGCTGGCATCGTCAGGTCCACATTCAAACGGTTATTCATTAATCAGAAAAATAATCGAATTCTCTGGCGTCGATCTGGCCCAGGACTGCGGCGGGCAATCGCTTTCCGAGGCTTTAATTGCGCCCACGCGAATTTATGTCAAAAATTTGCTCGCGCTAGGCGAAAAAATACGGATTCTGGCCATGGCACATATTACCGGGGGTGGTTTACTGGAAAATATACCGAGGATACTTCCACCGCATTGTGCCGCAAATATCGATCGCTCAAGCTGGTCAATGCCAGTAGTATTCGACTGGTTGCAATCCGCTGGCAATGTGGAAACCAGCGAAATGTTCCGCACTTTTAACTGTGGCGTGGGTATGGTTCTGGTAGTTGAACAAGGCGACCGGGACGTATGCCTGCAACTGCTCGGCGAGTTCGGCGAGCAAGCCTGGGAAATTGGTCAAATTGTCGAGAAAAATAGTGGACCATCCGTTGTCTTGATATGACAGGCATGTCCTTCATTGTTCTGATTTCGGGCAATGGCAGTAATCTACAATCGATTATCGACAGCATCGATGCGGGGCAGATTAATGCCAGTTTAAGCGCTGTGATTTCCAATAATGCCGATGCTTACGGGCTCACTCGCGCAAACAATCACGCAATTGAGACCCGTGTAATCGATCATCGGCTGTACGATTCGCGCGATTCCTTTGACAAGGCACTGCAGCAATGTATAGAGGAGTTTGAACCAGACTATATCGTCCTTGCCGGTTTTATGCGTATTCTTGGTTCAGCCTTGATTCAGGCCTATAGAAATAAAATACTCAACATACACCCTTCTCTATTACCAAATTACAAGGGTTTGAACACGTATCGACGTGCGATGGATAACCGCGAAACCGAACACGGCGTCAGTATCCACGTTGTCACGGCTGAACTTGACGATGGGCCGGTCCTGATGCGCGGCCGCTACGCGATAGAAGATGGCGATACGCTGTCCGACCTGCAACACAAGGGCCATAAACTGGAACACCGTATGTACCCGAAAATCATTCAATGGCTGAGCGAAAAAAAATTACAAATTGACGAACACTCGATCGAGTTCGAGCAGCAGGTTTTACAGGAACCGATCGAGTTCAGTGAGTAATAGAAACCAATGCATAGATTGATCATTTTTTTCCTGACGATGTTCCTGGCAACACCGGGGCTCGCAGCTGATATTGCTTTAACATCTTATCAGGCCAGTTACGCGCTATACCGTGGCGGTCTTAACGTCGCCAGTTCGGAGCTCTCCCTGGAACAAACGGGCCGCTACTGGCGCTGGCGGCAAACCAGCAAGCCAAAAGGCATTTATGCCCTGTTCAGCAATAATAACCTATACGCTGAGACCACCTTATTGCGACTCGAAGATCAATATAAAATTCACAATATTTTACTCAGCGACGAGGGGGACGATAAGCGTTACGAAAATGCCCGATTTGACTGGAATAATCAACAAATAGACGTTCAATACAAAGGCAAACGTTATTTTGAAACTACACCGGGCGAAGTTTACGATTCACACAGTATTCACCTGCTCACAGCTCATATGCTGAAACATAAAATACAGGAATCTGATTTTTATTATTACCGCAAGGGCAAGTTGGCAAAATCCCATCTAAAACGGACTGGAAAGTCGACGCTCGAAATCAACAAGAAAATAATCAAGGTTTTAGTATTCGAGCAAACCACCGAAGGATCCCGCTCAAAAATGAAATATTTTTATGATCCTGAAAAGCCGTTATTGCCAATCAAGATTGAAAGAACCAAACCTGAGAAAAAAACCACGATCATGCTGTTGCGATCGGTCGAATGGCGTTAATTCATCAACAAAGGCCTGATTAATTCAGAAGTTCTTTAGAGACGAGTGAATCCGTGCTCCTTTTTCAGTCGCTCAATCTCGACCGGTGCGAAAGGCACCTGCTCAATAAAGCCTGGCAGTTCGCTAGCTTCAATTTCAAGGAAACGCATCTGAGTTTGGCAGGCTTTGATATCGATAACTTTTTCCTCGTCGAGTAGGCGGGCTCTCTCGACGATAGACTGGTTGGCGGCATAATTATCTTTTTGAAACAGTAGTAATTCGTCACCATGCAATACGATTGCGATACGGCCATGTTGATCGGGATCAAACAACTTCCGCAAGCTGTCCGCACGATCTAGTATTACATCGAGCTCCTGCACAGAACTGACAGTTACGCCAAATACGTAACCGGGTGGTACAGTTTCCGACTGTGCTTCCGAATTTGTTTCTGCTGGCTTGTCCTCCCCTTCAGCAAAGGCCGGGAACTGCAGGCTGAAAAATAATACCAGTAAAACACACTCCCTCAACTTACACTGCGCCGGCTATTGTCATAGTTTCAAGCAGGATCGAACCTGTGCGAATATTCCCGCGCATGTCGAGATCATTACCAATTTCGATAATTCTCTGAAACATATCCTTCAAATTGGCCGCAATCGTTATTTCTTCAACGGGAAACTGAATCTCTCCATTTTCTACCCAGAAACCGGCCGCTCCACGCGAGTAATCTCCCGTTACCGTATTCACGCCATGACCCATCAGCTCGGTGACGAGCAAGCCCCGATGCATGGTTTTAACGCATTCATCAAAAGACTTCCCGGTATCTTGCAGGGTTAAATTATGCACACCGCTGGCGTGCCCGGTGGTTTGTAAACCGAGTTTTCGCCCCGCGTAGCTATCAAGCAAATAACTCTGCATCACACCATCGGTGACCAGGTCAGCCTGTTTAACCGCAACCCCCTCTGAATCAAAATTAGCCGAACCCAGAGCCTGCGTTTCGAATGGATACTCGTTCAGTTGTAAAAATTCAGGAAACACCTTTGTACCAATCGCATCGAGTAAAAAACTGGCCTTGCGGTACTGGGCCGTGCCGCCGATAGCAGCGGTGAAATGGCCGATTAGGCTACGAGCAATATCCGGCACAAAAAGTACTGGCGCCTGCTGGGTCTTCAGTTTTTGCGCATCGAGTCGTTTCAGCGTCCGTTCTGCAGCCTTTAATCCGACCGCTTTCGCGCTGGCCAAATGATCAGGATTACGGCTGATTTCATACCAGTAATCGCGTTGCATATTGCCATCGGATTCACCCACCACCGAGCAACTGATGCTGTGCCGGGTTTTGTGTTCGGCCTGCAAAAAACCATGTGTATTACCATAAACCGAAACGCCAACGTTCAGATCTACCGAGGCACCATCCGAATTAACTATCCTCGGATCATAATCGAGCGCGGTAGTTTCGCATTCAAGAGCCAGATCGATAACCGCATCTGGGGAAATATCCCAGGGATGATACAAATCCAGGTCAGCAAACTGCTGCGCCATCAAATCTCCATCAGCAAGCCCCGTGCAGGGGTCTTCGGAAGTATATTTGGCAATATTACAGGCCGCCTCAACCGTTTTACGGATTGCCTCCGGATCAAGGTTCGAAGTACTGGCGCTGCCTTTATGCTGGCCGAAATAAACACTGATGCCGAGGCCATTGTCCTGCTGGTGTTCGATGGTTTCAACTGACCGCATTCGTGCAGCAACGGACAGACCCTGCGATACCGACAACCCCGCTTCGGCCTGCGAGGCACCATTACCCTGCGCCATCTTCAGCGTATCGGCGACGATGTTTTTAAATGATTCGGCATCGGAAAATGCTAACATGTTTTGATTTCTATCGTTCATCGACGCATTCTAACCTATCCCTATATGGAAAACGAAACAAACAATGACGCGCTCGAAGATATAGAGCTGGTCAGCAAAACACGACTCAAAAGGGAAAGTCACGAGATACAAAAACTAGGTAAACGGTTGGTAGCCCTGCCTGCCGAACAACTGGCGAGAATTCCGCTCGATGAACCCGTACGGGATGCAATCGCACTCGCGCACAAAATCCAAAACAAACGAAGCGCGTTAAAAAGGCATTATCAGTTTATAGGCAAACTGCTGCGTGCCCGAGATACAGAAGCTATATTCTCGGCCCTGGATCAACTGGAACTGTCAAGCCAAAATCAGATTCAACGCCATCACCGGGCGGAATTCTGGCGTGATGAAATTATCAACCGTGGGAGCGATGCAATCGAGGAGTATCTGACCGGGCAGACTAATGTAAACCGCCAAAAACTGCGCCAGCTCTGGCGAAATTTCGACAGTGTAAAAACCCAAGCTCGCAAAACTCACTTTGCGCGTTTGATTTACCGGGAAATTTTGCTGGGGCTTGAAGCGGCATAATAGCGCTTATGATTCGTGTTCCCGGGAAATATTCTGACTGAAGCGTGTTTGATATAGCCACTTAGGCTAACAGGCGCGAGTTCAGCGTCAATCATCTGTATCAAATCACATCGTCAGACACGGGAACTTTTGGCGATGAATCCCGAGGTCCTCGATGGCAAGACGATAATCGAATTGAGCACCGGCGACGCATCCGATGCAGAAGATCTTGCAGCATTTCTAAAATCCCACGGTGCCGACTATTTACTCGGTATGATCAATGCCTACCCATCGGGAGTAAGCGACGATGACACCACGATTCTTACCGTGGGCCCCGAGGCTACCTGAACAAAGTATCAACCTGTCATTAAACCCCAGGGTGGAGAGTCAAATTACCTCGGTGATCAGCTCACAGCGCTTGTAAAGCTAATGGGTACATCATGAAATATTTATCTAATTGGGCATACCTGTCAGCGAGAAACTGATCACAGGCTTTTTTAGAGCGAATTATAAGCCCGCCGGAATAATCGGAGTCCGTCGCTCAACATCGCCATTCTGTGCCCTGTCCCGCAGGTAATGATCCATCAGAACCAGTGCCAGCATGGCTTCGGCGATCGGTGTGGCGCGAATTCCGACACAGGGATCGTGGCGGCCTTTGGTCCTTATTTCGACTGGTTGACCATCCAGGTCGACTGTTTTACCCGGCAAATGAATACTCGATGTCGGTTTTAGCGCGATATTGACTAAGATATCCTGACCTGAGGTAATGCCACCGAGCGTGCCGCCCGCATTGTTGGAAAGAAATCCCTCGGAGGTGATTTCATCGCGGTGTGCTGTACCCTTTTGCTCGATACTATCGAAACCGGCACCTATCTCGACGCCCTTGACCGCATTGATGCTCATCATTGCATGCGCGATATCGGCGTCGATGCGATCGAATATGGGTTCGCCGAGACCCGGTGGTACGCCGGTTGCCATCACGGATATCCGCGCGCCAATAGACTCCCCTTCCTTGCGTAGCGCATCCATGTATTTTTCCATCGACGGCACCATCGATGCGTCGGGGCAGAAAAAGGGATTATTGTTGACCTCTTGCCAGTCGAAATTTTCCGGTTTCAACGGCCCCAGTTGTGACAGATAACCACGAATCTGGATGCCGCAGCGCTCGGCCAGGTATTTCTTCGCGATACCGCCGGCCGCGACGCGCATCGCGGTCTCGCGGGCCGAGGATCGACCACCACCGCGATAGTCCCGAAACCCGTACTTTTGCGTATAGGTATAGTCCGCGTGCCCGGGTCGAAACTGGTTCTTGATATTGCTATAGTCTTTCGAGCGTTGGTCCTTGTTGAAGATCAGCAAGCCAATCGGTGTGCCAGTGGTTTTGCCTTCGAAGGTACCCGATAGTATCTGTACCGCATCGTCCTCGCGCCGTTGCGTGGTATGGCGCGAGGTTCCGGGTTTACGGCGATCCAGATCATCCTGCAAATCGGCTTCGCATAATTCCAGCCCCGGCGGGCAGCCGTCGACAATACAGCCGATTGCGGCACCGTGACTTTCGCCAAACGATGTGACTACAAATAATTTGCCAAAACTATTTCCCGACATAGATGCCTGACCCTTAATTTGAAATTTGACTAAACGACTACACTTAATCCTGTATGCAGCATTCTACTAAAAAACTCGGCATGATGTTCACCCTCAGCGGCTGGATAATCGGATTTCTGATACTGGCACTGATTTTCTCGAATATTCTTGATAATCAAAACAATCCCAACCGGTCGGTTGCAACTTCTCAATCCAGTCAATTCCAGCAAATAGTGCTGCAACGCAACCGCTACGGACACTATGTGTTTGATGGCGAAATCAACGGAAAACCGGTTACATTTCTGGTAGATACGGGCGCAACTACAACCAGTATACCGGCAAATCTACAAAAGTATTTGCAACTCAAGGTCGGCCCCGCGTTCAATGTTTCCACTGCCAATGGAGTCGCCACCGCTTATATGACCAGGCTGGACGAACTCAAATTGGGTGAAATCCGCTTAACCGATATTGAAGCCAGCTTAAATCCCGGACTACCCAACGACGCTATTCTGCTCGGAATGAATGTGTTAAAAAAAATGGAACTGGTGCAACGCGGTGATTCGCTGATTATCAGGCAGTATCACTAGGTTGAGCTAAATTGATTATTGCTTCGATGGGATGTGTGAACGAAAAATTATATCTGTAATTGCCGCTGCAGGATTATTAAAACAATTGATTAGCGACGAGCTGGTAACCACAATCGAATACTAATAAACTTAGCGGACTCTAAAAATAACACCTCAATGCCAACAAGCGCCGGAGTTTGACCGCATGACTAATCTTGACCTGAAACTGCAAGACCTGGATAAATACGATGACTTCATCCGTCGACATATTGGCCCAGGCGCAGTTGACGAACCGGCAATGCTCACCGAGCTCGGCATGAAGAGCCTGGATGAACTGATCGACAAGGTCGTGCCGACATCAATAAGACGTAAAAAAGCGCTGGCGGTAAAAACCAGCCGGTCCGAGCGCCAGGTTCTCGACAAACTGTATCAGGTTTCAACTCGCAACCTGCTGTACAAGTCGTTCATTGGTATGGGCTACTACAATACGCAGACCCCAACCGTAATCGAGCGCAACCTGCTGAGAAACCCGGCATGGTATACCGCATACACTCCTTATCAAGCTGAGATTTCGCAAGGTCGACTCGAGGCCCTGTTAAACTTTCAAACCATGATCAGCGATTTAACCGGCATGGAAATCGCTAATGCATCAATGCTCGACGAGGCGACCTCGGCTGCCGAGGCCATGACGCTGTGCCAACGCATGTCAAAAAGCAAAGGCAACATATTCTTTGTTGCCGACTCCTGCCATCCACAAACTATTGCCGTGGTGGCCAATCGGGCCCTGCATATTGGTATCGAAATTGTTGTCGGCGACCCATTCAAGGACCTCGATGAACTTGATCTGTTCGGTGTGTTGTTACAGTACCCCTGCTCAACCGGTGAAATTTTAGATTACCGCGAACTGGTACAGCAGGTGCATGAACGCAAGGCTTTAGTCGCGGTCGCTGCCGATTTACTCAGCCTTACCCTGCTCAAGCCACCGGGAGAATTCGACGCAGATGTTGTGGTCGGAACTTCGCAACGCTTTGGCATACCGCTGGGTTATGGTGGGCCTCATGCAGCTTACATGGCTACACGCGAAGCGTTTAAACGCTCGATGCCAGGGCGCCTGATCGGTGTATCGATCGACAGCCGCGGCAAACCCGCATTGCGCCTTGCCCTGGCAACTCGCGAGCAGCACATTCGCCGTGAAAAGGCGACCAGTAATATCTGCACTGCACAGGCGCTGCTGGCGATCATGGCGAGCATGTACGCGGTCTATCACGGCCCCGATGAAATTCGCCGAATCGCACAACGTATTCACCGGCTCACGGTAATACTCGCTAATGGATTACGCGAACTAGGACATACCGTACCGACCGAACATTTTTTTGACACCATCACCGTAACTACCGGTAACGCAACCGAATTCGTCATGGCGGCAGCGCGATCTGAAAAAATTAACCTGCGCCACGTGGATATGAACACAATCGGCATTTCGCTCGACGAAAAGGCGACGCCGGGTGATATCGAAAAACTTTTCAATATTTTTACCCATGACCGGGGTGATGAGGTGTCGCTTGATGCGATCGACGCCAAAGCCAAAAGCTCACTGCCTGAAGCACTGGTGCGCACCAGTAAGTACCTGACCCATCCGGTATTCAACAAACACCATTCAGAAACCGACCTGATGCGTTACATGCGCAAACTCGCCGATAAGGATCTGGCGCTCGACCGCAGCATGATTCCGCTCGGTTCCTGCACCATGAAACTCAACGCGGCGACACAGTTAGTGCCGGTCACCTGGCCCGGATATGGTCGCATCCACCCGTTTGTACCGCTTGATCAGGCGCAGGGTTATCAACAGTTATTCATCGAACTTGAGCAAATGCTATGCGCCTGTACCGGTTACGACGCCGTCTCGTTGCAACCCAACTCGGGGGCACAAGGCGAGTATGCCGGTCTGTTAGCAATCAAGGGTTACCATCAAAGCCGCGATGAAGGCCATCGCAATATTTGCCTGATTCCGGCTTCTGCGCACGGCACCAACCCGGCCTCGGCGCATATGGCTGGCATGAAAGTGGTAGTGGTGGGGATCGCCAAATCGGGCAATATCGATATGGATGACCTGAAAGCCAAGGCCGAAAAACACAGCAATGAACTGGCCGCGATCATGATTACCTATCCATCCACGCACGGAGTTTTCGAAGATGACGTTACCGAGGTCTGCGAGCTGATCCATTCACACGGTGGGCAAGTCTATATCGACGGCGCAAACATGAATGCGATGGTCGGTGTCTGCGCACCGGGTAAATTCGGCGGAGACGTATCGCATTTGAACCTGCACAAGACCTTCAGTATTCCGCATGGTGGGGGCGGCCCCGGTGTCGGCCCGATAGGTGTTCGCGAACACCTGAAGCCTTTCCTGCCTTCAACCAGCATGAATAACCACCAGAGTTCGACCGGGCCGGTTTCGGCAACTCCATTTGGCAGCGCCAGTATTTTACCGATTAGCTGGGCCTATATCACTTTGCTGGGGCGGGAGGGATTACCAAAAGCCACCGCCATCGCGATTCTCAATGCAAATTACATCGCCAGCCGATTGAACGATCATTTTCCGATTCTTTATACCGGTCCCAATGGTCTTGTTGCGCACGAATGCATTATCGATACCCGTATCGTCAAGCAAACCACTGGTATCACCGTCGACGATATAGCGAAACGCCTGATCGATTACGCATTCCACGCCCCGACCATGTCGTTCCCGGTACCTGGCACCCTGATGATCGAGCCAACCGAAAGCGAATCTAAGGAGGAAATCGACCGATTTTGCGATGCGATGATTTCGATTCGCAAAGAAATTAAGGCTATCGAAGACGGAGAAATGGATGCGGAAGATAACCCGCTCAAAAACGCACCGCATACCATCGACATGATTTGCGCCGATGAATGGAACCACGCCTATAGTCGGGAGCAGGCCGCCTACCCACTGCCCTCGCTGCGCGAAGACAAATACTGGTCACCGGTCGGTCGGGTTGACAATGTATATGGCGACACGCACCTGATTTGCTCCTGCCCGCCGTTGTCAGCCTACGAAGACAAGTCTTAAATTACGTGGCCAGGCATTTGTAAGACGCATTCAGACCACTCTGGATTGGGCATTCGACTATTCTGGCCTTATGAAGATTTGGGGCGCGTAGTTTAAGATTCACTCATGGCAATTAGTGTCTTTGATTTATTTTCTATCGGTATCGGACCTTCGAGTTCGCATACGGTCGGACCGATGCGGGCAGCAAATCAGTTTGTGGAAGATCTGCAGACGGATGGTTTGCTCGCTCGCACCCATCGGCTTAAAGCCGAACTTTACGGCTCGCTTGGAGCTACCGGTAAAGGGCACGGTAGCGATAAAGCCGTAATGCTGGGATTTGAGGGTGATCTGCCCGAATCGGTGGATACTACGACCATCGATGACCGGCTAGAACATATCCGCGATCAGCAACAGATTAACTTGCTGGGCCGGCATCCGATCGGGTTTATCGAGAAAGATGATTTAATCATGCACAAGCGAAAGGCACTGCCGTTCCATTCCAACGGCATGACTTTCAGTGCGTTTGACCAGCAGGGTGAAGTGCTTTGTCGCGCTACCTTTTATTCGGTTGGCGGCGGATTCATTGTCGATGAAACCGCATCGGGTACCGATCGCATCAAACAGGACGACACGGTACTGCCCTATCCATTTCTCTCCGCAGTCAACCTGTTGATCCATTGCGCCAACAATAATATGCCCATCAGCGATGTAATGATGGAAAATGAAAAAGTATGGCGCGACGAAACAGAAATTCGCTCCAACTTGCTCAAGATCTGGAAAGTGATGCAAACCTGCGTCAATAATGGTTGCCGCAACGAAGGCATTTTGCCCGGTGGGTTGAAAGTCAAGCGACGTGCCGCCGAGCTTTATCGCAAATTGAGCACACAACCGCATATTACCTACAAGGATCCGCTGACCTCGCTGGACTGGGTCAATCTCTACGCGCTTGCGGTGAATGAAGAAAACGCTGCCGGTGGACGTGTAGTCACTGCACCGACCAATGGCGCCGCTGGAATCATTCCTGCGGTGATGCACTTTTATCATTACTTTTATCCCAATGCAGATGACGACGGCATCGTGCGTTTTTTACTGACAGCGGGCGCAATCGGTATTTTATACAAGGAAAATGCCTCGATTTCCGGAGCCGAGGTTGGTTGCCAGGGCGAGGTTGGCAGCGCCTGTTCGATGGCCGCGGGCGCTCTCACCGAAGTGCTCGGCGGCACACCGGAGCAGGTGGAAAATGCAGCCGAAATCGGCATGGAGCACAACCTCGGACTCACCTGCGACCCAATCGGCGGGCTGGTACAGGTTCCCTGCATCGAGCGTAACGCGATGGCTTCGGTAAAAGCGATAAATGCTGCACGGATAGCAATTCGGGGTGACGGTCAGCATTTCGTATCACTCGATAAAGTGATCAAAACCATGCGCGAAACCGGCGCCGATATGAAAACCAAATACAAGGAAACCGCACGTGGCGGATTGGCGGTAAATATTATCGAGTGTTAGGCTCCAGAGCGTCCTGCCTGTAAGTTGGCGTTAGCCCTCGGAGCCCAACATAAATAATGTCCAGCCAGGTAAAATACTGCTGTCGTTGTTTGGTGATATCATTTCAGATTCGTTCCCCACCCAAACCCTGCTATGGCAAACCTTGATCTATGTTTCACTTCAGCTACCGAACTGGCACGTCTTTATCGCGCCAAACAAATCTCGCCAATCGAAGCCATTCAAAATTCTCTAAACCGAATCGACGAGGTTAACAAGACACTTAACTGTTTTTGCTTCACCTATCCTGAAGAAGCGCTGGAAAAAGCCAGGGTTGCCGAAAAAGCGTTCGCCGCAGACAAGGCCCGCCCACTTGAAGGCATTCCCATGGCGATTAAGGATTTCACTCCGACCAAAGGCAAACTAACGACTCGCGGCTCAAAGCTACTACAAAACTGGGTACCCGACTGGAACCCGGTACTGGTCGAGCGACTCGAAGCGGCAGGCGCCATTATGGTCGGCAAGACGAACACGCCGGAATTTGCTACCTCGGGTTTTACTGATTCGCCGCTGTGGGGCATTACGCGTAATCCCTGGGATAGCTCACGCACCCCGGGTGGGTCATCCGGTGGATCAGGTGCAGCGGTGGCTTCGGGCTGCGTGCCATTCGCCGAGGGCACCGACATGGGTGGCAGCGTGCGTATTCCCGCTGCACTATGCGGCATCGTCGGACTCAAGCCAACCATCGGCCGGATTCCGATGGATATCATCGACACTGTCTACTGCAATATTTCGCACTTCGGCCCGCTAGCACGAACAGTCGATGACGCCACACTATTCCTCGATACCGTGCAAGGTGAACACGCATCCGATATCCAGTCACTTCCCCGTTGTGAACTGAGCATCCCTGCCCCATCCGATGTAACAGGAATGAAATTTGCGCTCGACGTCACACTGGGATTCTGTGCTGTAGACGCTGGCGTCGAAGCCAACCTGCGCATCACGGCGGAGGCCCTGCGCGAAGCCGGTGCGATCATCGAAGAAGTCGATCTGGGCTGGGACAGCAAAATTGTCGACATGTGGACTGGCAGCTGGGGTATTTTCATGGCGGCGGCCTATGACAAACTGACGGACATCCCCCTCGACGAAAACCGCGAACGCATGAGCATTGGCCTGGTGAAACTGATCGAACTGGGGCGGAAAATTGATGCGGCTACCGCACGAAAGTGGGAGTTCGAACGAACTCGTTACTGGCGAACGCTAGGCGAGGTACTGGCCAATCATCACGCCCTGCTCTGCCCATCGATGGCAATACCCGCACCACCGGTAGAAATGCGCGACAGCGATTTCCGCGGGGTAAACGAGCAGGGACTGTTGAAATGCATGGATATGACCGGCGTGTTTAATTACATGGCCCAATGCCCGGTGCTGTCGGTGCCTTCGGGATTCACCGAAGGTTTGCCCACAGCAATTCAAATCGTCGCCCGGCGCTGGGATGACGCGCTCGCTTTACGCATAGGCGCTGCTATCGAACATGCCATGCCGTGGGCGCAGAATCGGCCAAATATTTGAGCATGCGTCGAAGCATGTCCAATTTGGGTATGATATCTTTCGCATACATGACCACTCATCCATAGCAGGAAAAGCCAAATGCTCGGTGACTTGCAAAACACTCTACAGCCCTATCTAGCCTACTTTGGCGACAATCCCTGGATTCAGGCCCTGGTGATAGTCGTTTTTTCATTCCTGATCGCGTGGATTTTCGATCGGTTTGTCATAACGATGATAAAGAATCTCGCGCACAAAACCCGAATCGATTTTGACAACCGGCTGGTCGAATTACTACACGGCCCAATCTATACCAGCGTTATTCTGCTCGGCCTCTCGCTTGCAGTGCACAGGCTCGAAATTGACGGTCCTTTCGAATTTATCTTGTATTCGGCTTTGCAAAGCATCGCCTATGTAGTCTGGACTGTTTTTTTATTGAGGGTAACCAAACTGGTTCTCGGGCATATCGCGCAAAACGACCGGCACATCAATATATTGCACCCGCAAACCCTGCCGTTGTTTGAAAATATTGCCAACATCGCAATTTTTGTATTTGCCGTCTACATCATCTTTACTGCCTGGAATATCGATATGACCGCCTGGCTAGCCTCGGCCGGAATTATCGGAATTGCAGTTGGTTTCGCCGCCAAGGACACTCTCGCGAACTTGTTTTCCGGCGTATTTATACTCGCCGATGCACCCTATAAAATAGGTGATTTTGTGGTACTCGATTCGGGTGAACGTGGCGAAATTACGCATATCGGTATTCGCAGCACGCGCCTGCTGACTCGTGATGATATCGAGGTCACTGTACCAAATTCGGTAATGGGCAATACCAAAATCATCAATGAATCCGGTGGGCCCGCGGAAAAATACCGAATCCGCATAGCGGTAGGCGTTGCTTATGGTTCAGATATCGACAAGGTGCGCGAGATACTGATGAACATTGCACTCAGCGAAGAAGCCGTCTGTGAAGACCCGAAACCGCGCGTGCGATTCCGAAAATTTGGCGCCTCCAGTCTTGATTTTGAGCTGCTATGCTGGATTGATCAGCCAATATTGCGTGGGCGTATCATAGACATGTTAAATTGCCAGGTTTATAAGCGGTTTATTGAGGAGGAAATTGAAATTCCATATAGCAAGCAGGATTTGTATATTAAGGAATTGCCAAAATAAATTTTTAGCCGTGCTGTATCCACCCTGAACTAGATTATATTGATTTTTACTTTAGGTCTTATTCGGGCGCTATCCGGTAAACTATTAATAAATATGCCTGATTTCGCACACCAATTCTTTCATTACTCCGTAGTAGGTGTATGAGTAAGAAGAGTCCTGGTGTGCGAAAACACGTTAGGCAAAAACAACCCCCCTACTCCCCAAACACATCAACCACCGAATCACGCACCGCTGCAACTACATCATCCAACGTTGACTCTTCGGTCGTCAACGGTGGCGCAATACAGACCACTTCACTGCGCATCCGCGTGAACAGTCCATGACTGATCATCGCTTTGTTCATTTTCGCACCAACACCCCATTCGGCGGGATAGAGTTCTTTAGTCGTTTTATTTTCGACCAGCTCAATTCCACACATCATGCCCTTGCCGCGTACATCGCCGACATGCGGATGGCCGTCGAGCTCGGTGTGTAATTTTTCCAGTAGATAAACACCCTTACTGGCTGCCTGCCCCGGGAGATCTTCGTTTTCGATGATATCCAGAGCTGCCAGGCCTACCGCGCAGGTGGTGGGATGACCGCTATAGGTATAGGCGTGCATCCAGGGCTTGTCGCTGGACTTGACGACCTCGGCTATTTCGTCGTTCATGCCGATACCACCCAACGGTATATAACCCGAGGTAATGCCCTTGGCGAATTGCACCAGGTCGGGTTGCACGCCATAGTGATCCAGCGCGAACATTTTACCCGTGCGCCCAAACGCGGTAATTACTTCGTCAACTACAAACAATACATTGTACTTATCGCAAATTTCACGGATACGTGGAAAATAATCATCCTGCGGCACGATAACACCACCAGCACCCTGCACCGGCTCGGCGATAAACATCGCTACGGTTTCGGGGCCTTGCGCCAAAATTTCCTTTTCCAGCTCATTGGCAGCAGCAATTCCTTGCGAAGAACCATCCTCGGGCATCGGGTAACGGTATGGATCGGGAGACGGGATATGACTAAAGCCAGGGATGCGGGGTTCAAACATTGGCCAATAGCTGCTAATTCCGGTAGCGCACATCGCTGCCAGGGTAACCCCGTGATAACCCCAAATTCGGCTAATCACCTTGGTTTTTTCGGGTTGACCTTTGGCTTTCCAGTACCACCTGGCAAGCTTGATGTTGCTGTCGGTAGCTTCACCACCACCCGAGGTAAAATAAAAGTTATTAATGCTCGGGTAGCATAATCCTGACAAGCGCTCGGCGAGTTCGATAGCCGGGCGGTTGGAAGCACCTGCATAACACGAGCCAAATGCCAGTTCACGCATCTGATTAGCCGCCGCATCGGCCAGTTCTTCCCGACCGTGGCCTGCGGTTACATTCCACAGGCCGGAGAGACCATCGATCAGGCGATTTCCGTCGGCGTCAATCAGATAAGAACCTTCACCTTTCACCCATACCCTGCCATTCGCATGGCCCGCCGTATGGTGCAGCGGATGAATCATGTGTTCCTGGTCTTTTTCGAGCAAGGCGGTATTTGTCAGCGGCGCGTTCATATTCTTAATATCTCTTGAGGCAATGGATTTAATGGGTTTAAGTGAGGCGGAAATTCCATTCCGGCCCTCGATTCAAGACGGCGTATTATAGACTTTCCATGCATGGATGGAACCACCTGATGCAGGGAAATATCAGATCCATGATTTAAACATAATAACCTGAGGCTAGTGATATTTCTCGCTGGTGTAATGCCCCGGCTCACGGCGTCGGTGTCTGCGCATACCACGTGCTTCGAGCACTGCGCTCACGTCCCGAATCATATCGGTACTACCACACATCATCACGTGTGAATCTTCCGCAGACAGCGGTACGCCGGCCCGGTTTTCGAGCTCACCGTCGGTAATCGCCTGGGGAATTCGAAGGCGCAGGGTATGCGCAATATCTTCACGTGTAATGATTGGAATAAAGCACAGTTGTTTGCTGTGTGACTCCAGCAACATCGCAATTTGTTTCGAGTAAGCCTGTTCTTCTGCGGTGCGAACCGAATAGGTCAGGACGATACGTTCAAACCTTTGCCAGACTTCATCAACTTTGAGCATAGACAGAAACGGACCTATCGCAGTACCCGTTGCCATCATCCACAAATTCGTAACATCGGGCACCTCATTCACGGTCAGAAAACCCGCGGGATTGGCGGCCACTAAAACATCGTCTCCCTGCTGGAGTTCAAACAGACGGGGTGACAAGGGGCCCTCGGGGACAATATTGAATAAAATCTCCAGTGCTGGTTCTGACGGCGCGTTGACAAGTGAGTAAGGACGCGCAACGATTTCACCGTCAATTTCCAACCCGACACGAACAAATTGTCCGGGGTTAAACGTACCCAGGGGTGCATCAATTTTTAATGAAGTAAGTTCGTCGGTCCAACGCCGATTCTCGAGTACAGTTCCGTTTAACCACTTTGCCATAGCCTTAATTCCCGCCCCAACTGAAGTTTGCCAATTTCAAAACTGTCATTGAAGATATGCGCCAACGAGGATGAAAGCAACCCCGTATAGCGATAGAATGGAAATTGTATTTCAATTTAAGATGCTCACTTTAAGTGTGGCTCTATTAATTCGGATTTTTTCGTGAGTGCACCTAAGTAGGCGCTTTAGGCGAGGAAGCACCGCGCGGAAAACCGGAATGTATATAAATACATGAGGATTTGAGCACGGAGCTTATGTACAGGATGTACTGTATGCCGATTTTGCATCGTTACATGGATGTAACTTAGTAGAGCAATGCAGGAGCAATTGCCGAGGAGCAAAAATCGGTGACGCCGCAAAGGCTGACCCCGGCGCAGCTGCTGTGGGTCTCGCGGAAAAAGACAATTAATAGAGGTACACTTAATGTCTAATACCAGTCTTGGTCTGGGCGCAGATTTACAAAAATACCTGCTCGACGTGTCATTAAAGGAGCCTGCAATATGCCAGCGATTGCGCGAACAAACCGTGGTTATGGCCGAAGGCAGGATGTTGAGCTCGCCCGAGCAGGTACAATTACTGTTGCTATTATTCAAAATGCTGAATGCCAAATCCGGCATCGAGGTCGGCACGTTTACCGGCTATACCAGTTTGCGCTTGACTCTGGGCATCCAGGACTTACATATGACCTGTTGCGATATTAGCGAAGAATTTACCGATATTGGAAAACAATACTGGAGGGAAGCTGGTGTCAACGACCAAATCGACTTACGTATCGCGCCTGCCCTCGACACCCTGGATAGTCTGATAGCTAACGGTCAGTCAGAAAGTTTCGATTTCGCCTACATCGACGCCGATAAATCGGGATATCATGGCTACGTCGAACGCTGTTTAACACTGGTTCGTCCGGGTGGATTGATCACGCTTGATAACACGCTGTGGAGTGGTTCGGTGGCGGACCCGGAAGACAATGAAGAGGACACCATCGCGCTTCGGCAGCTGAATAGCTGGTTACATTCGCAGCAAGAATACGACTACGACCTTTCGCTGATTCCAATTGGTGATGGCTTGACATTACTGCGCAAGGCCCGAGCCGGATAGGCAAAACCATCCAGCACCTTTCTTAATGTTTATTTCATAAATAGGTAATGCTAGAACTTCGCCCAAATTGTGAATACTGTGATAAAGATTTACCGCCTGATTCAACCGAGGCCTGCATCTGTAGCTATGAATGTACTTTCTGTGTGAGTTGCGTTGAAACGGTGCTTGATAATGTATGTCCTAATTGCGGCGGAGGCTTCGTAACCAGGCCGATACGTCCTAATACGGAGCATCGACCTGGAGTATGCCTGGCACGTCAACCAGCTTCAGAAATACACGTGAATACAAAATACAGCCGTGAGGAAATTTCAGAATTCGTTAGCAAGGTAAAGGGCGACTAGCCAGTCGCGGCATTTCTATTTTGGCCTGTTTTACCCGGCTTTCCACCAGCCCGATTACCACCCCAGGTATGCCGCTTGTTTTTACCTGTTGGTTTATGACCCCTGGCATTTTCGCCGGACCTTTGTCCATCTCGATGCCCCGGTTTCGATTTTTTCGGTTTTTTTGCCCGGATGGGGCGATGTGACAAACTCGATTCTGGCAAGTCATGGACAGGTTCGAATCCATCTATCAGTTTGCGCGGTAACAATTGTTTGATCAGTCGTTCGATATCGGAGAGTTGTTTAATCTCATCAGCACTCACCAGTGACACTGCCTGTCCGGCCGCACCGGCACGACCGGTTCGACCAATGCGGTGAATATAGTCTTCCGGAACGTTGGGTAAATCAAAATTAACGACCTGTGGTAGTTGCTCGATATCCAACCCCCGGGCCGCGATATCGGTTGCTACCAGTATACGTATTTTACCGCATTTAAAATCGGCCAGTGCTTTAGTGCGAGCGGCCTGGCTCTTGTTGCCATGAATTGGGGCAGCATTAATTCCAGCCGCCTCCAATTGACGGGTTAATTTGTTAGCGCCATGCTTGGTACGGGAAAAAACCAGCACCCGCTGCCAATTATTATCCTGGATCAGTTGTATCAGCAAGGCCGTCTTTTGCTTCTTGTCCACCGGGCAAATCCATTGATCCACGGCTTCTACCGTCGTATTACGCGGATTCACTGAAATCTCAACCGGATTATTCACCAGTCCCGTGGCAAGCTTGCGTATATCTTTAGAAAAAGTTGCCGAAAACATCAGGTTCTGGCGCTGTTTGGGCAGAAGATTCAGGATTTTGCGAATGTCGTGGATAAAACCCATATCGAGCATGCGATCGGCCTCGTCCAATACCAGCACCTCCAGGTGTTTGAATCGCACAGCATTTTGATTGAAACACCTGGAGG
>Ga0255049_10000637_pt1 | contig 21164 bp, 11 predicted proteins | sample JV7_2_3_MG_FD_183615 | JGI IMG/M metagenome (GOLD analysis project Ga0255049, IMG submission 183615) | Seawater microbial communities from Jervis Inlet, British Columbia, Canada - JV7_2_3 | ecosystem: Environmental > Aquatic > Marine > Inlet | place: Canada: British Columbia | collected 2016-10-06
CCCCGCGGCAAGCTTCAGATCGAGCGTGGTTTCTTTATCCAGCGTCTGCGTGACAATTTCGATGCCGTAGGGATTGCTGTCCCAGTGCGCAACTCTCGTGTCACGATAGATTTCAGCGACGTAATGAGTGTCATCGTCGAGAAAAGTCAGCGGTACGTCGAACGTGCGCGCCTGTTCATCCGTAATGGCTCCCAGGTACCACTCGTCGCTGCCACGTGCTTTGCGTGCGATGGCGACAAAATCACCGACTTCGCCCGCAAGGGCGACGCTGTCCTCCCAGTCTGTAGGTACATCGACAATGAACTTGAACGCATCCGGGCGGGCTTCATAGTTTTCGAACAGATCCGGTACCATCTGAATCGGGCTGTAAAGCACAACATAAAGCGCCAGCTGCTTGGCCAACGTCGTTTGAATTCGGTGCGGGGAATCGGGACCTTTCGGGTACAGATTGAATATGCCCGGCGTAAAGTCCATCGGACCTGCCAGCATGCGTGTGTACGCGAGCAATACTGTGTGCTCAGGCGGATTTGGCGTCTCACCCCAGATCGCGAACTCCTGGCCGCGCGAACCTTCGCGCGTCAGCCAGTTGGGATAGGTACGCCGCAATCCGGTGTCTTTGACAGGTTCATGCGTGTTGATGCTGATCTTTCGTTTCGCGGCCTCTTCGAGCACGCGTTGCTGGTGCAATACCGCGTACTGACCATCGTGCCACTCATGAACAACTTCTCCTTTTTCGTCCCTGCGCTGCAGCTTTCGCGCATCGGCAACGTAGCCAGTCTTGACCTGTTGTACGCCAACGCTCTCGTACAAGTCCAATGCGGCCGCGAGTTGATCTTCATATCCAGGAACATCGCCGTAGGTTTCGTGATGGCCGATCAGGTGGACTCCGTGTTCACGCGCGTACTCACTGACGGACTGTAAATCAAAATCCGGGTAGGCCTCGGTAAAGCTGATGCCTTCGCCCGCCCAACCCTTGTTCCAACCTTCGACGAGCACACCGTCGAAACCATGCCTCGCCGCAAAATCGATGTAGCGCCGCGCTTCTTCCGTAGTCGCACCGTGATCCGGCCCCGGCTGCCAGGTTTTGCTTCCCAGGTGAATCGCCCACCATATTCCAACGTATTTTCCAGGACGTACCCATGACACGTCGCCGAGTTTATTCGGTTCGTTCAGATTGAGGATCAGGCTGGAGTTGATAAGGCCCGGGGCGTCTTTAGCAATTTGTATTGTGCGCCATGAGGACACGAGTCGCCCGTCGGTACGCACTGCACCGCCGTCGGCCCAGGAACGTAATGACGCGACCAGATCGCCATCGCTCTTGCGGTTCACGGTAAATGCGGAGTAATTACTGAGCGCCGCTTCGTGAATACTCAAGTGTTTGCCTGACGGCAGCCGCACCGTAAACGGTGTATGCGCCGATTCAACGTCCTCAAGCGGTGTTGTTCGGTACAAGTGCTCGTAACGAATTTTGGCGCCGCCCGGTTGCCAGAATGCGGTCGCATCCGCGGCGATATTGAATTCTGTGAGCTCGTCAAGAACGTCGATCTGCTTTCGTTCCGGATTCGGGATTTCGTAACGGAAGCCGATGCCATCGTCGAAAACTCGAAACCGGATCAGCAACTGGCGACCATCTGGATTCTCGACCTCTACGAGCATCTCTCGGTAACTTTCTCGAACCGTTCTACGTTCGCCCCAAGGCAATTCCCACAGGCTGTCATGCGTGGAATGCGTGGCATCAACGAGCCGCATATTCCACATAAAGTCCGACTGGTCTTCGAGTATTAGACCGAGATCAGAAGGCCGTATCACCCGCTCATTGCCAGCCGTCACGAAATAGGTCGCATGGCCCGAGGCATTGACATCGACCTCGAGCTTGATGCCGCCATTCGGCGAGACAACCTGGAGTCGATTCTCGCAAGCCGTCAGCAGCAGCGTCAGCAGCAATGCGACTGTCACTCCGCGCGATCTATTGTTGTTATGCGGCATTGCGTGCATTGTATCAATTCGATGATTTTCCAAGACCCGTATGCAAACGTATTCATCCCCTTGAAACCGGCTAAATGACTATATTTACAAGAATAATTGAGAGGGTGACATGATCAGATTTGTTGTACTCGTGATGAGCTGTCTGTTGCTGGCAGCCTGTTCGGATGCCGAGGTCTCGGCCAGCGCCGGTGGAATCGAACGCGTGGAGCCGCCGTTCTGGTGGCAGGGTTTCAAGAACAAGGAACTACAACTACTGGTCCGCGGCGATGACATCGGCGCTATGTCAGCGGATGTCGACTACGCCGGTGTCAAGGTTACACGCGTCGAACGTGGCGATAGTCCCAACTACCTTTTCGTCTATCTTGATGTCAACGCATCCGCCGACGCCGGCACGTTCGACATTATCTTGAGCGACGGGGACCGATCGATATCGCACAACTATGAGCTACGCAGCAAGAACCCGAACCGAGCACACGCGACGGGATTTAGTGCGGCGGACTCGATTTACCTGATAACGCCAGATCGCTTCGTCAATGGCGATCCGGACAATGATTCGGTTGATGGTTACGAGGATGAGCCCGATCGCGATGAAGAATACGGCCGCCACGGCGGCGACATCGCGGGCATGCTGCAGAGTCTCGATTACATAAAGGACATGGGCTTCACGACAATCTGGATCAACCCGGTGCTCGAAAACGCCATGCCGCAGTGGTCCTATCACGGCTACGCGACGACCGATTTCTACAAGGTCGATCCGCGTTTCGGCAGCAACGAAAGCTACCGCGAACTTGTCGCCGCAGCACGGCAAAAAGGCATTGGGACGATCATGGACATGATCGTCAATCACGGTGGCAGCAATCACTGGTGGGCCGATGATCTACCTACCGTTGACTGGTACAACGTGGCCGACGAACGTACTAAGACGTCACACTTCCGAACAACCAATCAAGATCCGTACGCCTCGTAATTGGATAAGGCCGCGTTTGCCGATGGCTGGTTTACCGACACGATGCCTGATCTTAACCAGCGCAACCCGTTGTTCGCCGATTACCTGATCCAAAACGCGATCTGGTGGACCGAGTACCTCGGCCTGGCCGGCATTCGCATGGACACCTACCCCTATCCCGACAAGCAGTTCATGAGCGAATGGACGCGGCGTATTATGGAGGAGTACCCCGACTTCAACATGGTCGGCGAAGAATGGAGCCCGAGTCCTGCGATCGTTTCCTATTGGCAGCGTGGCAAGCAAAACCATGACGGCTACGAGTCCTATTTGCCCAGCCTCATGGACTTCCCGCTGCAAATTTCTCTGGCTGAAGCACTGACAGCGCCGAAGAAATCCTGGGGCAGCGTCTGGACACCTGTCTACGAGATGCTCGGCCACGATTTCCTGTACCCCAACCCATTCAATCTCGTGATCTTCCCGGACAATCACGACATGAGTCGCATTTACACGCAGCTCGACGAGGATTACGACCTTTACCGCATGGCCATGGTCTATTACCTGACCATGCGCGGTATTCCACAGATTTACTACGGTACCGAAATTCTCATGTCGCACCCGGGCACCGACAGTCACGGCGCCATACGCGAGGATTTTCCGGGCGGTTGGGATGGTGACAAGCGCAATGCCTTTACGGGTCAAGGCCTGGACAAGAAAGAACTCGAGGCGCAGCAGTTCATGCGGACATTGTTGAACTGGCGCAAGCAGGCGGATGTTATTCACAACGGCAAGCTCATGCAGTATTCACCGGCCGGCGACGTCTATGCGTACTTCCGGTACGACGATGATGACACCGTCATGGTCGTTTTCAATCGCGGCGATGAGACACAAAACCTCGACCTGCAACGGTTCAATGAACGACTGGATGAAGGCCAGCAAGCAACCGATGTCATTTCGGGCGAAACTCACGAATTGGCGTCATCGCTTGAGATCGAACCGCGATCGGTCTTGATTCTCGAAATCAACAAATAGCGGGAGCTCGCCTTGAGACGATGTTATCTACTGTTTGCCGTATTCTTCGCGGCAGCGCCCTCCTTAGCCGACTTCGGCCAGTATCAAAGTCACACACTCGACGGCCAGTCGCTCGTCATCGTCAGCGACCTCGGCGAACTCAGGATAACGCCGGTCGATAACGCAGCTTTCGAAGTGCACTACCAGGAGACCGGCGTAAAGCAGTTGCCATCGTTCGCCATTGCGAAAGGCGGACCGCCCGATGTTGTCAGCGCGATTAGCGAAACGGAATCGACGATCGCGTTCATGATCGACGGGCTCACGGCAGTAGTAGAAAAGTCGCCGGTCAGCGTTTCCTTTGTCAGGGACGGCGAGGTCCTGGTCGCCGAAGAACATGGCTACTTTGCCTACGACACCGTGCGTGGTTTTCGGTTCGCGCTCGACGAAAGCGAGAAAATTCTCGGCGGCGGCCAGCGCGTCATGGGCATGGATCGGCGTGGACAACGGATGCCGCTTTATAACAAGGCCTCCTACGGCTACGAAACCGAAGCAGACCAAATGTATTTTGGGCTGTCGGCCGTCATGTCGTCGGACAAGTACATGATCGTGTTCGACAACTCGGCGAGCGGCTGGCTCGACATCGGCAATACCGAGAGCGATGTACTGAAGTTCGAGGCCGTCGGCGGCCGAACGGCTTATATCGTCGTGGCAGGAGACACCTACCCGGCCTTGATCGAAAACTACACGGACGTCACAGGAAAACAGCCACTGCCACCTCGCTGGGCATTCGGCAACTACGCGTCTCGATTCGGTTATCACACCGAAAAAGAAACGCGCGGCGTTGTGCGCAAGTTCCGGCGCCAGAAAATTCCGCTGGATGCCATCATTCTCGATATTTACTGGTTCGGCCCGGACATCAAGGGTCACATGGGCAATCTGGACTGGGACCGAAAGGCGTTTCCGACACCGGAGAAGATGATCAGCGACTTCGCGGAACAGGGCGTCAAGACGATCGCGATAACGGAACCCTTCATACTGAGCGCGTCAGACCTCTGGCACAGCGCAGCCGACAATAAGGTTCTCGCCAAGACCCCGATGGGCGAGCCACGCCGCTTCGATTTTTATTTCGGCAATACGGGTCTTGTCGACGTCTTCGACGACACGGCCGAACAGTGGTTCTGGGAACCCTATGAAATGCTCTTCGAGCAGGGAACAGCGGCAACCTGGGGCGATCTCGGCGAGCCCGAGGTTCACCCCGGCGATGCGCTGCACTGGCTCTCCGACGCGGAAATTCAAGCGACCGGCGACGAGATTCACAACGCCTATGGCCACGAGTGGGCACGCATGGTCTACGAAAATCAAATCGAGAAGTTCCCGGACATGCGCCCGCTGATATTGATGCGCTCGGGATTCGCGGGTTCGCAACGCTACGGGATGGTGCCGTGGACAGGTGACGTCAGCCGCAGCTGGGGCGGCTTGAAACCGCAAATCGAGCTGAGCCTGCAGATGAGTATGTTCGGTCTCGCCTACAACCACTCCGATCTCGGCGGCTTTGCCGGCGGCGAGACCTTCGATAAGGAAATGTACATTCGCTGGCTGCAGTACGGCGTATTTCAGCCCGTGTACCGCCCGCATGCGCAGGAACACATCCCGGCGGAACCCGTTTTTCACGATCGCGAGACCCGCAACATCGTTCGCGACTTCATCAACCTGCGCTATCGGCTAATGCCGTATAACTACACGCTCGCCTACGAGAACAGCACCCGCGGTATGCCCTTAATGCGCCCGGTGTTTTTCGAGGATGAAACCAACAAAGCGCTCATCGATGAGAAAGATTCATATTTGTGGGGCGACGCATTCTTCGTAGCACCCGTGATGGATCCGGGTCTCGATTCAGTGAACGTCGATTTGCCCGCCGGCGCCTGGTTCGATTTCTGGAACGACACGCGTTATGACGGCGGTCAAAACGTAGACATACCCGTCACACTCAAAACCATTCCTGTGCTCGTTCGTGCCGGGTCTTTCGTTCCGATGACTCCCGAGATTCAAACCACGCGTGATTACTCCAGCGAACAACTGACACTGCACTACTACGCCGACGCGTCCGTCACCGAAGCCAGCGGCCAGGTGTACGAGGACGACGGCGAGAGCCGGACCAGTCTCAAGGACGGCCGTTTTGAGCTGCTCAGTTTTGACGCTCTGCAAAGTGGCGAATCACTGCAGATCGGCCTGCAAAGACACGGCGGCAATTACGAGGGAATGCCAGCGCGGCGCAAAGTGACCTTGATCGTGCATAACTGGGACGTATCGGCCCGATCGGTGAACGTCAACGGCTGGGATATCCCGGTAACGAAGCGCATGCCGCGCGAAGGCGCCGGCGCGTTCGTCGATAAGCGCGCGAACACGCTGCATGTACGCTTCGACTGGCACCGGCCTGAAGTGACATTGAAAATCAACGAGTCCGGGGAGATGCCCATGAGCGGCAAGCCCGTTGTCTACCAGGTGTTTACACGTCTGTTCGGCAACAAGAAAACCACCAACAAGCCCTGGGGCACGATCGAGGAAAACGGTGTCGGCAAGTTCAGCGATTTTGACGACAAAGCACTCAATGGCATTCGTGAACTGGGCACAACGCATATCTGGTACACGGGCGTACCGCACCATGCCGTGATACGCGACTATACCGACTTCGGCATCCGCAGCGATGACCCTGACGTGGTCAAGGGCCGCGCCGGATCGCCCTACGCCGTCAAAGACTATTACAGCGTCAACCCGGATCTCGCAGAAGATCCCGCCAATCGAGTCGCCGAGTTCGAGGCGTTGATCAGACGGACACATGGGCACGGCATGAAGGTGATCATCGACATCGTGCCCAACCATGTTGCGCGTGGCTACGAGTCCCTGGACCGACCCGATGGCATCGAGGACTTTGGCGCCAGTGATGATAAGTCCGTCGAATGGGCGCGCGACAACAATTTCTATTACGTTGCCGGAGAGGATTTCAAAGTACCGGTGTCACCGGGCAATTACAGCCCGCTCGGCGGCGACCAGCATCCGCTGGCCGATGGCGAATTCGCCGAGTCGCCCGCAAAGTGGACGGGCAACGGTTCCCGCGCAGCGCAGCCGCGATTCGATGACTGGTTCGAGACGGTCAAAGTCAATTACGGCGTGCGACCGGACGGCAGTTATGCATTCGATCGTTTGCCCGATGCGGCACGCGATTGGTCCATCGCCGAGCATGCCGCGTTCTGGGCCGACAAAGACGTGCCCGACAGCTGGCTCAAATTTCAACAGATTGTCGAGTACTGGCTGGCCAAAGGTGTCGACGGATTTCGCTATGACATGGCCGAAATGGTGCCCGTCGAGTTCTGGAGTTTCCTGAATTCATCGATCAAGGCGGTCAACGAAGATGCATTTCTGCTCGCCGAGGTTTACACACCCTCACTTTATCGAGATTACCTGCAACTCGGCCGCATGGATTATCTGTATGACAAGGTCGGTTTTTACGACACGTTGAAACCCATCATGCAGGGCAAAGCGTCTACTGACACGCTGGCGCCAGCTCAGGCAGACGTTCTCGATATCGAGGAACACATGCTGCATTTCCTCGAGAATCATGACGAGCAGCGCGTCGCGAGTCCGGACTTCGCGGGAGATGCGACCCGGGGCAAACCAGCGATGGTCGTTTCGGCGCTCATCAGTCGCTCGCCGACGATGCTGTACTTCGCACAGGATGTCGGTGAGGCCGGCGATGGCGACGCGGGGTTTGGCGACCCCACGCGCACGACAATTTTCGACTACTGGGGTGTGCCGTCGCATCAGCGCTGGATGAACGACGGCGCCTTCGACGGCGGCCGGTTGAGCGACGAGGAGAAGAGCTTAAGGGACTTTTACCGTCGCCTGATGGCGTTTAGTGCTGCGAACGTCGCGTTGACCGGCAACTACGCGGAAATTCACAGCTATAACCGCGCCGAAGACAACGACGCGTACAACGACAAGGTTTTTTCATTCGTGCGCTGGCAAGACGATGAACGTCTCGTCGTACTTAGCAATTTCGACGCTGAATCCAGTCATGACCTCGAGGTGCGCATCCCCGGGGAGATCATTGGATCCTGGCGACTCGACGACGGTCGCTACATGCTCGACGAACAACTGTACCGGCGCAATCATGCGCAACTGAATGTCAAGAACGGCGTTGGCACATTGCGGATCACGATTGGGCCACTCGACTCTGCCGTGCTCAAAGTCGGCGCACCAAATGTCGCCGGAACGTCGGTTGCAGAGCGCCGCTGATCGCGCAGCTACGAATCAGGGCTCCTACCTGTCGAGCGAGCATCGGGACTCCAATTTGCTCATGGCCTCGGCAAACGCGGTACCGAGGCGGACGAAGCCTTCCGTGTTGTAGTGCCAGCCATCGTCCAGGTAGACGAGGTCTTCAGTGACCGCGACGTAGGCCGCGCAGGCGTCATCGTCCACGAAGTCTCGCTGTGCCTGCTGAACCGTCTCGATATAGTCCATCACGGTGCCGTCGTCGCTCATGCCAGAGTCCGTGATTTTGCCGATGACCACCGGTAGATCATCAACGCGCATCGCGGCGCGCAGCAGGTTCATCAACCTCTCGATGTTCGCACGGTACTCGTCGGCGGCGGCCTGGCTATCGAATGCGTCTGCCTCCCCCTGCATCCAGACGATTCCCGTCGGTACAAGGCGATCCGCAACTCCGTCGCCGTCGATATCAAAATGTCGCAACGCGTTGCGCATGGTTTTCAGCGCATGGTCATACTGATTGGCACCGGCGCCATCTGAAAAATCGGGATGCCAGTTGCCATAACCAACGCCTTGCGCCAGGCCTGAACCTCCAAGCGCGTATTTTATGATCGCGATTTTCGAGCCGGGCGAACGGTCCGCCATCGTCTGGCCAAACAACAACTCGGGACCGAATCGATCTGACATTTGATTGGTCTTGCCGTCCGTCTTGAAACCAGTGCCGAAGCCGGGCTGCAATGGTTGCCAGATACCGACGCCGGCGTGAGTTTCATTGTCGAGCGCCATCTGTCCCGTGAAGATCATGACATTTGGAGAGGACCTGGTGGAGGCTTCGGGCAACTCGTCAATGTAACCAAAACCCTCCATATTCGACTGGCCGCCAAGATAATAGAGTTTGTAGCTTGTCCCTTCGTCCTTGCCTGTAACACAAGCGCTCTGTGCAGTTGCCAGGCCAAGGAAAAGAAAGAGTCTAGTCACTGTTGTCATTAGCTGCCTGCCTGTTAAACCAGTCGTCGCGTGAGTCCGAGGTCGGTTGGTAATTGAAGTGATCGAAATCGGCAAAATTCTTCGAACTGGAGCCGTTGGCGCTTGCGTAAAGACCAATATAGGCGCCCGTGTAGTTGTAGCCGTCGATTGCAGCCGGCGATAGCGCGGTGACGTCGACGTCGCCGGCGAGCGAAGTCCAGGTCTCGCCGTCAGCTGAAAACCGGAAGTCGAAGCGAAGGTAATCACCCACAATTCTCAGGAATACTGCGTCGCCATCGAATGGTGCCGTGGCGAGTTGCTCCGATTCACCGTGCCGCGACTGCGTTAATGCAATCGTATTTCCGTCCGGACCGGCCGCCAATGTCATCAGGACCGCGGAGCGATCGTTTTGGATGGCGACGAGCCCGGCCTCTTCCTGCTCTACCGGCGCGAACGTCATCTTCGTCACAACGTCGAACTCGAAATGCCGCTGACGAACGCCAACAAAACTGTATTGTCCGCGTTCTGAGATTGCACCGGCCTGCAATTCCAGACGTAGAGATCCCGGGTTTTGTCGCAGGTCATAGAACTGTTTTTCGGGGGCGCGCCTGAAATTCCACTCCAGGTGCAGTGCCGCACTATCGAATGAATCGGAAAAACTGTCGTCGTCTTGCTCGGGAGCACCGCCGAATGGCCGCGGGTACTGCAATTCCAGCTTGCCGGTGGCGGGACTGAACACCGGGTACGTCAGTTTTTCTTCTTTCCAGGCGTACGGTTCCGTTTCCCAAATGACCGGCAAGAGAAATGTCTCACGCCCCAGGATGCCATGGATGCCATCTACCAGGCGCCAACCCAATGCCACGGCGTACCAACGACCGTCGGCAAGCTCGACGAGGTCCGCGTGACCTACACCGCTAATCGGGTGGTCGTAGCTCAATTGCCGATGGCTCAGGACCGGGTTTCTCGGGTTATTCCGATACGGGCCAGCGATGTCTTCGCTAATGGCAACAGCAAGCGCGTGCTCGTAGGCCGTGCCTCCCTCCGAAATCATCAGGTAGTAATAGCCGTCTTTCTTGTATATATGCGGACCTTCTGCCCACACGCCGCCGCAACAGCCCCGCCAGAGGTAATAGCGTTCACCAGTCAGCGCCATCGCCTCAAGATCCACTTCCTGCAACCAGATTTCAGCCTGGCCAGGAAACTCGGGGTCCGGTGGAATGTGGTTGCCGACATACCAGGCACGACCATCGTCATCGAAGAACAATGACGGATCGATACCGGGCGCACCGTCAAGAACGTGCGCCGCCGACCACGGCCCACGCGGATCGGTTGCGCTAACGATGAAGTTGATCATGTTGCCATCGACGTTATTAGTCGTGATGACGTAAAACGTGCCGTCGTGATAACGAATTGTCGACGCGTGGATGCCATCGCTCGACTTGATCCTCCCGAGATCGGCCTGCTCAGGATCATGCAACACGTAGCTAATCAGCTCCCAGTTGACGAGGTCCTTGCTGTGGTAGATCGGGATGCCCGGAAAATACTCGAAGGTCGAGTTGATCAGGAAAAAGTCATCCTCGACACGGACGATCGAGGGATCCGGAGCGAATCCAGGAATAATCGGGTTGCTGAAAAATCCGGCCTTCGCTTCCTGGTGGTCGGCGGGACCATCGGCACAGCCACCAATAGTGAGCAGCAAGACAACAACTGAAGTGAAAAAACGCGTTCGATTCATGATTGGTCCGGGCCGCGCAAGCCCGCGAGGTTTTGCTCGTGCGGATTGAAGTTGAGCGCGCAGCCCGCAAGGAATTGCTGTACGCCTTGGTCCTCGTAGAGATCGCCCTTGCCCGGCTGTTCTTCGGCCAATGGTGGAAGAGCGCCATACCCGGACAACATGCAGTGCCAGGACAGGGTACCAAAATGCGACTCGATGTTTTGTCGCTGTATTTCCTCTGTTAAATCGCCACGCCGGTACCAGACGTCCAATATGTGTCGCAGTGATGGCGACAATTCCATATTTTCACGATTAGCCTTCCAGTATTCGCTGTCGTCGCGTGTATTCAGCTTGTAGTGTGCAACGATGTAGTCGCGTACGCGTTCGAAACGGTCGTCAACCTTCTGATTGAACTCTTCACGATGTTGCGCACTGAAGCCACCAGCCTCGTACTTGGCAATGAACAGTTCAATGGAGATTTGTACCAGTAGAAGCGCTGTTGCTTCGAGCGGCTCGATAAAACCTTGCGATAGTCCCAGGCCGATACAATTTCGTTGCCAATGTGCATCAAGCTGGCCGACTCTCATTTCCAGGTGTCGGGCTTCCTGATCGCTTTCCAGCATGCCAAGAAACGTCCTTAGTTCGATCTCCGCATCACCATCGGGATCTTGTTCGACATCGACTATCCTGGCTTGTACGTGCGTAACGCCACGCTCAACCGCAAGCTCGGACAAGTACTCTCCCAGCAATCCGGAATTGAAGTGATATCCATAGTCCATCGTGAACGGGAAGTTCGCCGGCGCCTGTGGCCCCTTTTCCTGCTGAGCTAACACCCCGCTGAGGAAGAAGTCGTCGGGGCGAGCTTGCGCATCCAGTCCGCTTCCGGCACGTCAATTATTTCGAAGAAACGTTTTGGCGTCGGCGTCGAGCCTTCGCCGACGCCGATAATGCCGATATCCGGCGACTCAACAAGCGTGACTACAACCTGCTCAGCCGTCCATTTTTCGATGAACAGATTCGCGGCCATCCAGCCCGCGGTGCCGCCACCGAGAATGACGATATTTTTCGGCATAGTGTTTAGCTGGGCTTGCAGAACATCTGCAGAAACTCATCATGAGTGGGAATTTGCGACATCGGTTGCAGCTTTGTCTTCCTGGTGTTCTCGAGTTTGTCGCGAAGCTGGGCATCGTCCAAGGAATCTGCCAGCGGATGATAGTCCTGCGGCATGATGCCTTGCCCCAGCATCACTTGTAGCCACGACGGCTCAAGGAAAATGTCGATATTATCCTTGAACAGGCTGCCATTCGATCTAAACAACTCGATCTTTTGCGTAATTCGCTCAGGTACATCCATCGTCGCCACGTCTCGCCAGAATTGGCTGTCATCCCGCTCGTTGAGATAGTAGTGCAGGATGATGAAGTCGCGGATCAGTTCATACTCTTCTTTTGACTGCCGGTTGTATTCATCCATCAACTCCGGCGTAACACCGGCATGAGGGAACATGTGGACAAGTCGTACGACGGCCGATTGAATGAGATAAATGCTGGTCGATTCCAATGGCTCAAGGAATCCACTCGACAAGCCCACTGCAACGACGTTTCGATTCCACTGCTTGCGGGTTCGCCCGGTTCGGAACGGAATTATCTTTGGCTCGCCTATCGCGTCTGAATCCAGGTTATTGAGCAGAATGTCGGCCGCTTCATCATCACTGTAATGAAGACTGCTATACACCAGGCCATTGCCGTTGCGGTGCTGCAACGGGATACGCCATTGCCAACCTGCGGCGTGCGCGATCGAGCGTGTATAGGGCGCCGTCTCTGCGAATCGTTTTGACGGCACGGCCATCGCACGATTGCAGGGCAGCCAGTGACTCCAATCTTCATAGCCCGTGCCCAACTTCTGGTTGATCAACAGACCTCGTCCGCCCGAGCAATCAACGAAGAAATCCCCGTTTATGACGCTGCCGTCGCGCAGCACCAGCGATTCCACATGACCGTCTTCAGCATTGAAATTGGCCTGCTCGATCAGTCCTTCCGTACGTTTGACGCCGAGTCTCTCGCTGTATTTGCGCAAATACTTGCCATACAGGGACGAGTCGAAGTGGTATGCGTACGGCAGCTCCCAAACGGGGTCTTCTACCTGCAGTTTCGCGAACCTCCCGGCTTCGGCGCAGAGATAGTTGAGGTCGTAGTCCCACAGGTTCGTCACGTAGCCCGCTTGCTGCGCCCGCGTCCAGTAATGGTGAAAATGGCAAAAAGCCTGGCTGCGGCCCGGTGCACCGAAGGTGTGGTAGTAGCTATCACCCAGCGCCCGCCAGTTCTCGAAACGTATCGCCAGTTTGATGGTGGCTTTGGTTTCGCGCAGGAACTCGGCTTCGTCGAGGCCGAGCACGTTATTGAAGTGCTGTATTGGCGGGATCGTCGCCTCTCCGACACCGATGATTCCGATGTCCTCCGATTCAACCAGCTCGATCTCGACCTGCGCAGCCAGCACCCTTTTCAGCAGCGCGGCCGACATCCAGCCTGCCGTTCCGCCGCCGACGACAACCACTTTCTTGATCGTATTTTTCATTGGCAAATGACCTGTTGCGTCACCCGATCAGCAGACTTTACCGGAAAAAAAACCCCTCCAGCGTTGCTGACGGGGTTTTCGGCCGAAATTTTAGACAAACGTTTATTCGAACTTGTAGTTGACGCCCAAAAGGTAGTTTGCGCCAAAGGCCTGCGCCTGCGTAACTTGACGAAAATCGTCATTTGACTGAATCGTGCTTTCGTCGCCGAGATTCTGACCCTGCAGCGAGATCGACAGGCCGTCCAGCTTGTCGAAACCGCCGAGGCCAAAGTCATAGCTGATCTGTGCATCGACCAAATCGGCGCCCTGGTCGAATGTCTGCTGCAGAGCAAGACTCAGGCCACGCACTTCCGTCGAGAACTTGTCACGCCGTGTACCGGATACGCGTGCCTGGAAACCACCTCTTTCGTAATACAACGTCGCCTGGTAGGTCTCTTCCGACAGGCCCGGAATAGGCTGGCCGTCGTCGAGCTTGCCGTCGTTGAAAGCAGCTGAGGCGATCACGCCAAAACCGTCAAGCGCATCGGCCATCATGTGGAAAGGAAAGGTTGCCTGCAACTCGTAGCCTCTGACAAAACCCTCCAGACCGTCTTCGGTAAAATTGACTCTGCCCAGGAAAGTCGCCGGCGTGAAAACAGTACCGCTTGTGTCTACGACCTGGTGGAAACCCGGGATGTAGAAGTCGCTGAAGTCAGCAATGAAACTGCCGTCTCTGTGCCAGTTGGTCAGGTCCTTGTAGAAGAAGGCCAAGGATACGAAACCGTCATTGGCATAGTACCAGTCGTACGCGAGATCAAACTGATTGGCTTCCAGCGGTTTCAGCTTGGCGTTACCTGCGCTACCGCTCCACGAGCTGTTCAGAGGATCCGGGTCCTGAATATTGAGCAAATTGAAGTTGAAGGACACCTGGTTGTTGACCTTCATTTCGTCCATACGCGGTCGGCTGATGGTCGTTGACATGCCGGTGCGGACGACATGATTCTCACTAAGCTCAAAGTTCACGTTGAGGCTCGGCAATATGTCCGTGTAGTCATCACCGTCCGTAGTCGGCAGCGCGCTTACAAACAGATCGTCGCCAATGAACGAATCAAATCCCCGCGATGTCTGGTCGCTGCTGACGAATTGCAGCCCGAAGTTACCATTGACGACCACGCTGCCGATCTCTGTATCAAAGTCGACTTTGGCAAAGACCGAAATGAGCTCCTCGTCAATCGTGTAGCTGTCTCCCTCGCGATCCGGCTGCAGCATGGCGGCGTCGGTCTTGGTGTAGAAGCCGCTGTCGTACATGCCAATGCCGTCATAGGCAACGACCCCACCGATGCCGAGAAAACTCAGGTCAGCGACACCCAGGCGAAACTCCTCGGGTATCAGACCGTCGTCGGGCCAGGTGGGTGCTGTCAGGAAGAAGCCGCCATTGTCCTTGGTCTTGCTACGATCTGAATAGTACACACCGAACTCAACCTGGCTGAAAATCCCCACTTCGAGGGGGCGGGCCGCCTCGAGTCGGAAGGTTGTCAGCTCTTCATCAAAGATAGGCTCGTTGACGAATCCATCCTGCGCTTCCGACGGACCAACGTTCGGGAACGCACTATTGGGGTCCGCCTGGAACTGCGCAACCTGTGACATACCACCACCCCAGGCCTGCGGGCCCGCCAGCCTGACGGTATTGAAGTCGGTCAGATCGACGGGAGCGATTGTCGGGTGATCGCTATAGACAGCGCCGAGCGGCCCCATCGTCCAGGAGCGCGCTGTTGCGGGGCCCTGGTTACCGGTGCCGGGCCGACCAACGCCCGCATAACTTTCAACGTCGGTGATGGTCTTGTCGACCTCGCTATGTGCCAGATCCGCTTTAATCGACCAGTCGTCGTTCAGCTGGTATTCGAGATTTGCGCCAATGGTCGTCAGCTCAGCATCCTGCCGGCGGCCGTCATTGCGAATGACAGAGAGGAAGTCGTCAAAAAAGCCGTTGGTTACAAAACCGTCCTGAACACCGGTGGCCGTGTAGTTACCCGTGCCCCAGACAGCACCGCCCTCTTCAATGCCGCGCTTCGCTTCCTCTTCACTGAAATCGATGTACAGGGCGTCGAAAGTCAACGTCAGGTCATCGTTGGGAGCGAACTGCACGACGCCAGCAATGGTGTCGCGTTCCAGCACCGTCGAGCGAATATAAGAATCATGGCCGCCCAGGATCGCGTCGCCGTCTCTGTCGTCCGGGTAACCCCAGCCGCGGAAGTGCTCTTCCTGGTTGGGTGACTCGGTCGACGCAACGGCCAATGCGACACCCACGGTGTCGTCGGCGAATACGTTGGAGAAACTCAGTGCCAGGCGGTGACCGTCGTCGTCGAAGTCCGGGTTACCCGAGTCCAGATCATTCTGCTCGAGGTTGATGTTAGCAACGATATACGGGCTGGCATCCAGCGGTCGAACCGTGCGCAAGTCAACGATGCCACCAATGCCCTGCGTCGTCAGTGTCGCGTCAGGTGTCTTGTAAACGACGACACCGCTGACAATCTCCGACGGGTAAAGATCGTATTCAACGCCACGGTTGTCGCCCGAGCCCAATAGTTCGCGGCCATTCATGGTCACGCCGACGTAGTCTTCTCGGAAGCCGCGAACCGATATACCGCTGGTGCGCCCGTTACGGCGCTCGCCCGCGAGGCCCGGCAAACGCGCCAGCGACTCCGCGATACTCGAATCCGGCAGTTTGCCAATGTCCTCGGCCGAGAGTGCTTCAACGATCTTGGAGGAATCGCGTTTCGTGGTAATTGAGTTAATCAGGCTCTGACGGAACGAACCGTAAGTGACGATTTCCTCGATTACTTCGTCGTCCGCGTCCTGCGCGTAGGCGGATGTCGGCATCGCCATCACACCGGGCAACGCGGCGGCTACAGCCAGCGACACTGCGGTGCGGCGAATATTCAAAGAGAGGTTGTTTGTTTCATCCGAAACAGACTGCGCGCCTTGGCGACACTTCTTGACCATTTGGTTTCCCCCGGGAGGTCTTTGTAATTGTTACAGCAATGCTGGCCATCTTATGAACCACACGAATACGGGGCAACTCAATGCAAACGTATTCATCGCTTGAATACGTATGCATTCCTTGCGGCCAGCATCCACGCTGATTAGTTTCGCATTTAAACAAGATGCATCAAGAAACCAGCCCAATGACCAGCGATACAGAGCCGCATACCCTGCCCACCGGCAGGCAGGCCGGCGTATGCCTGCACATCTCGTCTTTGCCGGGTCCTTACGGCATCGGTGAGATCGGTCCGGAGGCTCGTTCGTTCATCGACAAGATGCGCGATATGCACTTGAGCGTATGGCAGTTTTTACCCACTGGGCCAACAGCTTACGGTGATTCTCCCTACCAGCCGCTGTCGACGTTTGCCGGCAACAAGATGCTGATCAGCCTGGCCGACCTCATGGACATGGGTTTGCTCGCCGATCACGAGGTCGAGGAGCTCACCACCCTGCCGGAGCAATTCGTCGATTACGGTGCACTGATTCCCGTGAAGAGCCGCCTGCTGGAAACTGCCGCACAAAGGTTCCCTCTCAAAGCCAGTAAGAAGCTCAAGGCCCAATACGCCGACTTTCTCACCGCGAATGATGCGCCCTGGTTGCACGATTACGCTGTATTTCGCATCTTAAAAACTTACCATGGCGAGCGAGCCTGGCCCGAATGGAAACCGGAGTATGTGCACCGCGACGAACAGGCGTTGCGCGAACTCGAAGTGAACGCCGCCGAGAAAATCGAATCGATCAAGGTTATTCAATTCCTTTTCCATTATCAGTGGCAACACTTCCGGGACTATGCGCACGCCAACGGTGTGTCCCTGTTTGGCGATATGCCAATTTGTATTGCGCTGGACAGCTCGGACGCGTGGGCCAATCGCGACATCGTTTGCATCGACGAAGACGGACACCCGGACCATGTCGCCGGCGTGCCGCCCGACTATTTCAGCGAAGACGGCCAACTGTGGGGCAACCCGCTCTATAACTGGGACGAACACGCGGCCAACGGCTATCAGTGGTGGGTCGATCGCCTGCGCGCCTCGGCTGAACTCGCCGATATAGTCCGCATTGACCATTTTCGAGGTTTTGAGTCGTACTGGGCGGTGCCCGCCGACTCCGACACCGCTCGCGTGGGTGCCTGGGAACCTGGCCCGGGCGACGCTATTTTCGATGCGATGAAAGATGCGCTCGGCGCATTGCCTATCGTCGCCGAAGACCTGGGCGTCATCACGCCCGAGGTCGAAGCTTTGCGCGACCGGCACCAGATTCCCGGCATGCGCGTGCTGCAGTTCGACGTTTGTGACGCTGGGTTTCAATTGTCCGATATCGGTGAAAACAGCGTCTGTTACACGGGAACGCACGACAACGACACGACGGTCGGCTGGTTTCAGGGCAGCCGCGATGATATTCGCAGCCGCGAGGAAATCGAACTCACCCAGAAAGCCGCGCTTGCAATTACGCACGGCACGGCCGCCACGATTCACACCGACCTGATCAAAGCCGCGTTCTCAACCAACGCACAACTGGCGATCGCTCCCATGCAGGACTATCTCGGCCTGGGATCGGAAGCACGCCTTAATACGCCCGGAACGCCCGGTGGTAACTGGCGCTGGCGCGTCCTCAACTCACAATTGACGCCGGAAGTTTGCGACAATGTCGCGCACATGGTCCAAGAATCGGGTCGCGGGCTCGCGCACTGAGGCAACTGGGTGGCTCAAAGCGTATCCGGGCCCTGCCGCGATACAAGAAGCCGCAAAGGACGAGTTGCAACGATGAAAGAAGCAAACCTCAAGGAAGACGCAAGATTTGTCAGTCGCCTGACCCGTGAAACAGTGGCGCTGATTCTGGCCGGCGGGCGCGGGTCCCGATTGCACGAACTGACAACCTGGCGTGCCAAGCCGGGTCTGCATTTTGGCGGCAAGTTCCGCATCATCGACTTCGCACTCTCTAACTGCATCAACTCGGGCATTCGCCGCATTGGCGTGTTGACGCAATACAAGGCGCATTCGCTGATCCGCCATCTGTTGAATGGCTGGTCCTGGTTTCAAGCCGGGGCCGGCGAACGGGAATTCGTCGAGATTTTGCCCGCTTCGCAACGAGTCGGCGGTGAGTGGTATCGCGGCACCGCGGACGCCGTGTATCAGAATCTCGATATCATTCGCACACACGATCCGCGCTTCGTGCTCGTGCTGGCAGGCGATCATATTTATAAGATGGACTATGGTGCTTTTCTCGCCTTTCACGCGGAACGAATCGCGGACATGACGATCTGTTGCTTCGAGATGCCACTCGAGGAAGCCGCCGGCGAATTCGGTGTCATGACGGTCAACGAGCGGGGGCGCATCATCGCTTTCGACGAAAAGCCCGAGAAGCCGAACCCGATTCCGGGCAAGCCCGGGATCTGTCTGGCCTCCATGGGCAATTACATTTTCAATACAGAGTTTCTCTACGAACAGGTTATCAAGGACGCCGATACGCCGGGAACGCAGCATGACTTTGGTCGCAACCTGATACCGGCGGTGATTGATAAATACAAGGTGTACGCCTACCCGTTGCGCGATCCGGAATCCGGCAAGCAAGCCTATTGGCGTGATGTCGGAACGGTCGATGCATTCTGGGAAGCCAATATGGAACTGGTATCGGTAACACCGCAACTTAACCTGTATGACAAGGTCTGGCCGATATGGACGCACCAGGTGCAGGCGCCGCCAGCCAAGTTCGTATTTGATGAACCCGAAAGGCGTGGCGAAGCTATCCAGTCTATGGTCTCGGGTGGTTGTGTAATTTCCGGTTCAACGGTGCGGCACTCGTTGCTTTTCACGAATTGCTACGTGCACCCCTACGGTTTGGTAGAAGATGCTGTCGTGTTGCCGGATGTCGAGATAGGCGAACGCTGCACAATCCGGCGGGCGATTATTGACCGAGGGGCGAAAATCCCGACGGGTACAGAGATAGGTGTCAACCAGGACGCCGACAAGGAACGTGGTTTCAGGGTGACCAAAAAAGGTGTGACACTCGTCACGCCCGACATGCTCGGGCAGCAGCTGCACTACACACGTTAGGAAAACGGTCATCGACACCCGGCGAGTCATATTTCTGGCGTCCGAGAACGGCGCCCTGCCCGGCGGCAAAGTCGGTGGCGTTGGCGACGTTGTGCGCGATCTGCCACTCGCGTTGTCAGCCAAAGGCTGGGATGTAAGCGTTGCGACCCCTTCGTATGGCAGTCTTCATAATCTGCCAGATACGAAGCAACTCGCGACTATTGAGGTGCAGTTCCGTGGCGAACTTCACGAAGTCAGCGTCTGGCAAATTCCCTGCGAGATGAAGAGAGTTCGCAATATTGTCTTCCACCACAAATTGTTTTCAGAGCATGGCACGGGACGAATCTACGTTGGCGATGACACCACGCGCCCTTTTGCGAGCGATGCGGACAAGTTCGCTTTTTTCTGCGCGGCCGCCGCGACATGGATATCGGCCAGCGAGCATTTGCCTGATGTCGTACATCTGCATGACTGGCACGCATCGTTCTATCTACTGCTGACTCACTACGCCGGGGAATTTGCGGAACTCCGAAAAATTCGCACGGTTTTTACCATACACAACCTTTCCTACCAGGGTACGCGTCCGTTTAGTGGCGATAAATCATCGCTTGCGGCATGGTACCCAGACCTGCATCCGAACTATGCTGAAACCGTCGATCCTCGTTACGACGACTGCGTCAATCCTATGGCCAGTGCCATCCGTCTCGCCGACCGAGTCAGCACCGTGTCGCCGACCTATGCAAAAGAAATCTGCAAACCCAATGATCCGCCAGCTGGCTTCGTTGGCGGAGAGGGGCTGGAAGACGACCTGATCGACGCGCGCGATGAGGGGCGTCTTTTCGGCGTACTAAACGGCTGCTACTACGATCAGCCACTCGGCCGCCGTTCGGGTTGGCAGCGCTTGCTGGGCATGATCGAAACGCAGCTGCTCGAATGGCAAGAAAAAGAGCCGACGAATCCGGCGCATGCCTTGGCGCTGAGCCGCATTGCAGCATTGCCAAAGCGCCGACCGGCGCATCTTCTGACCAGTATCGGCAGGTTTGTCGCGCAGAAAGTGACGCTCCTGTTGCACAAATTCGATAATGGCGAAATTGCGCTCGAACGCATCGCGGAAGCTGTTGGTGATAGTGGCGTCATTATCCTGCTGGGTAGCGGCGAGCCAGAGTTTGAAGAGCGCATGCTGCGACTGGCAGAGCAGGTGCCGAATCTTGTTTTCCTGCACGGCTATTCCGAGGACCTTGCGGCACCGCTTTATCGCGGCGGCGACCTTTTCCTGATGCCGTCGAGCTTTGAGCCATGTGGCATCAGCCAGATGCTCGCCATGCGCGGCGCCCAACCTTGCGTCGTCCATGGCGTCGGCGGCCTCACGGACACCGTCGAGGACGGCATCACGGGATTCGTGTTCGACGGCGATACTCCCACGGCCCAAGCCGCGGATTTTGTTGACACAACCGCTCGTGCGATAGACATTCGATCGACTGACCCGATCGACTGGCAGTCGATTTGTCATACCGCAGCATCGCGACGATTCGACTGGGCAAGCTCTGCTGAGCAGACCATCCAGACTCTTTATGGCGACAAGAATGAGCACAAAACACAACAAGAACAGCGATTACGAGGCCATCGTCGCAGGTGGTCATAACAATCCGTTTGC
>Ga0255049_10000641_pt1 | contig 21040 bp, 20 predicted proteins | sample JV7_2_3_MG_FD_183615 | JGI IMG/M metagenome (GOLD analysis project Ga0255049, IMG submission 183615) | Seawater microbial communities from Jervis Inlet, British Columbia, Canada - JV7_2_3 | ecosystem: Environmental > Aquatic > Marine > Inlet | place: Canada: British Columbia | collected 2016-10-06
ATGTATTATTTTGAGGCAGTTTAACCTGGAGGAACCGACAGGATGACCGAAAAACAGAAAATTATTCAGCAGATGCTCGAAATGCAAAAGCAATTTATAGAGTTGGAGCGTAACGGCGAATTTAGAGCTGATGAGTATTACGATATAGATGGTGAAAGTGAGCTGGCAAAGTATAAAAGTAAATTCAATGAACTCGCTATCCGTCTCGTTGACCTGGCACATGAGGAAAAAGGTTCACATCGTTAAATACACCTCTCCTGTTAGTTTATGCCCGGGCATCCTGAGGAAACAAAGGACAGGCAAGGGCGCGAGCTTATTTATGAAATATTCGGGCTAGAATCGACTGCGAAATTTATAACATGATTAAATGTAATGCGAGTCAATAGACGCTGGAATCAAGATTCCCGGCCAAGAAGTATTGAACAGATGTCTAACGCGGTCGCCGGCGCCATCTGGAAGCTATCGGCGCAGGTAGTTCTTAACCTCGAAAATGAAAATTTTGAAACCGCTACGCAAGGCCAGCGGCTCGATATCATGGACGAGCTGATTATCTTTCTGGCACATATGGTAGATCGACAAATTTTTGCACAGACCGGTACCGGGAATCGAGATCAGTTTGTCTCGGTTCTGGTAAAAGACCTGGCTCGAATGCTCGAAGAAAGCCGCAATGAGGTCGAGCAACCGGGCGATCACCGAACCTGTTTCATCGAAAAAACCAATAGTCGCACTGCCGAATACTGTGAGTACAAGTTTTCGTCAGAATCGGGCGCCAGTTTTGCGATGCGATGTTTATTGGGCAGGCATGTGATGGAGGTGATTGGCGAGCGTGACAGCAAATGGATTCCCGACTATATTATTGGTCGCGAGGCGCCTGAGATCGAAACCTCACTACGTCGAACAGTGGCCGGGCTGGTAAAATTCGAAGCTTAAGGCCTAACCCAGTCGTCGAACTTGTCAGTAGATCTCGCAGATCCGTCCTCGTAGCCTGCTTCGTAGGCTTCGCTCAAGCGCTGCTGTTCGCGCATTGGATGGCCTAAAAAGCCGCCCTGCCAACCAAGGACATACTCTGGATTAACATCCATTTCTTCCATTTTAGTGGTGGCGTCACGATAAATTTGATTCATGATGATTTCCTCGAAAAGCTAGCCTGCAAAAAATTTAAAATCATGTCAACCCGACAAACCTGTCATGGGCATCGCCGGAGGCAATCACCCTGGTTACATATCGTGCCGCATCTATCAAGTTTGGATATTTTTCGAGGTGTAATAATACGATAGCAGCGCTATACATAAGACTATCCCGAGCAGCACCCGGAATATTTTTTAAGGCGTCAATTCCCAGCTCAGCGGCAGTCCGGGCGGCTGCATATTTAGAATCCTGTGATGCCCCGGCAAGAGATTTTTGGTCATCGGGCAAGCGTACAGTTCGCGAGGGTTGTTCGATACCGAGCTGGGTCGGCTCGATTTCTATGAACTGATCATCGTTTCCCGCTGCATAGCGATAAAATTTCGATGCCTGTTGCAGAGAGGGAATAACACCGCCTTCCACACCCCTCACTACAGCGACCGAATCGTATCCGGCAAACCGCGCCAGTTTGGCATAGACAGCCGGATATGCCTTGTGTACAAAACCGGTAAGCAAGTGAGTTCGCCGGTTTCCGCTGATTGGCTTGGCGAGTACCTCGATAGTAGTGATTACCGTGCGTTTGATCATCTTGTCGCGTAATGGTATCAGTGCGTACAGGCTTGGGCAGAAGTTGCTTTGATCGACATATCCCCAACCAGTATCGGTTTGTGCCAACTGTTCTGCCACCTGTTGTGGGCTACGATTCACATCGACACCCGCGGCGTCTAACACCATTTTGTGAGTGATACCGTACTTGGGCCCGACCGACCCTACGCCATGGGAAAATGCGGGTATTCCGCAGGCCGATAATACCGGCGCAATAAAAGGCGCCAGGGGCAGGCCGCGTAGCTGACCGTTATAGGGATCGCCGATATCGACAATTTCTTCGGCGTTTGATTTTACATGGACCCGCGCATCTAAAATGGCCTGTAATATACCTTCATTCTCGGCATGGGTTTCGCGCTTCATCCGCAGTGCAATGAGATATACCGCCGCCTGTACCGGGTCAGCTTCTCCGCGTAAAACCAGTTCCATGCCGGCTTTTGCTTCCTCGAAACTAAGATTCTTGCTGTATTCGGGTCCAGTCGCCACTTTTTGAATGCAATTGTGCATGTCTGCCTGTGTGGCAATGGAGTTAGAAGACGGTGCGTTCAAATTCATAGCAAGGGATCGCTCTATATCAGATTAGTACGATATACTAACAGCCAAATGCTACCAGCGAATCTTAAATCGAAATTTTTCATGGTCCGGTAGTATTGGAATTTCATGGTTCCGGCTCTACCGGCAAGGTTCGCGTTTACCGTAGCAAATGACACGATTTCCAATGTTGCGATACCGGTAATGCCCTGACCGATAGTACAACACATGCCTAAATTTCTGCCAATTCCACCTGAATTAAGTGCGCTAGCAGTTTAGTGGTACTCATCGCAATCTCCGGACAGGGCTGGTGAGATAAAAACAGCCGCATGAGAGGATCGACATGCAGCTACATTTTTCTGGCTACCTTACCTGGTTTAAAAACGCTTGCTATAACCGAATGCCAATTCGTACTGATTCATTTCCAGTTCGATGGTTTGTGTGGGGTCGAATGCATTAGGACCCGACACACTGACACTGGGCGCATACATTAGCGCGAAATTAAAATCGCTATCGGAATCAAGGGCCCGTGTAAAACCAAAAGTAAAGTGGTCTTCCATGACGCCTGGGGCCAGGATATTAAATAGTACTTCAGAATCTGGAATAGGCTGGTCTCCAAAACTATAACCCAGGCGCCAGGTCCAGGTATCATCGGTATTCCATTCATATCCTAGTTTGACCACGGTCATATCTTCCCAGCCAAAGCCGGCGCCAGCGCTGCCACCCAAGCAACCGGCACCAGCACCTGGGCCTGCAGGGGGAGCTGGTATACAACTACCATCTGTCAGAGGTGTGATTGAATTAGATACTGCTGGTACATCTGTATAATTGATTTGCTGTACATCGACAACAAATACGCGCGAATCGCTGATGTGCCAGGCAAGACCCAGAACCCAGGTTGAAGGAATGTCGAAGTCGCCATTCCCGACGAACAGACCCGCATACTTGTCAAATTCACCCATGTCTATTTCAGGTTGATAAGAGGCACCCAGTGTAATTCCCGGTGCTACTTCGCCCTGCACACCGAGCCGAATACCGAAACCGGTGGAACTGTCGCCACCATTGTTTGAAAGGCTGGCTGGATCAAGTGAGAATTGAGCGAAGCTGCCTACACCTTTCGCTTCGAATGTCTGGTAAACGATAATGCCACTCACACCCCAGGAAGCCGAGTCCGAAATCTTTTGCGCATAGGTGGTCGAGATAAACAGCTGGGCCAGGTCGACACCGGCTACTCCAGCACCAAAAGTGCCGGGGCCACCACCAGCAGGGTATTCGGTATTCATACCGCCGTATCCGTATACGGAAACTCCAATAGAACTGTCGCTATCGAGCATCCAGTTTTGCCCATATTGAGGGATTAGAAATGCCTCATTGTCGCTGTCAACGGTCCCAGGAGCGAGACTGAATGCCGGTGGTGGATTAGGAGCACCGGCCACTGTGTATTTTCGCATCGGCGAAAAAATTGCCGCACCGATATCGTATCGATCGCCCTGCCAGACCATGCCGGCCGGATTGGTTGCCGCGGCGAGCGCGTCTTGCGAGTAGGCAGCGCCAGCACCAGCCATGCCTTTCTCAGCAATACTGTTGCCGTGTGTAAAATAACCATTGGTTGCCCAGGACAGGGTTGGCACTGAGAATGCCGTTAACGACATAATTGCCAGAAATAACTTCGCAGGTTTTATCATTTTCTTATCCTCAGTAGTGGTCCTTATAGTTAGCCGCAGTTATTATTGGCGGTCGGTAAATTAACAGTTCATGTCGATGGTCGCGCTGAATCCCTCTGGTTTATAACCCTCAGCGGTCTATAAGCAGCGTTAATTTTCCTGTCTAACAAATCTATATTGAAAATCAGGTGCGCGCTAAACGAACAGGTTGATATCAGACTCTCCGGCAAACTCGAAAAATGTTGCGGCACCAGCGTAGTCAATGCCATCAATAAAATCAGATGAATCCAAGTCAAACAAATCCACTGTCATTTGACAGGCTATCAGTTTGACATCGGCTTCGAGGCACATTTGGCGTAAATCTTCGACGCTCGCGATACCTTTAGATTTCATTTTACTTTTCATCATTGCGGTCATCATGCTTTGCATACCGGGAATCGCGGTACCAATAACGGGAAACCATTTGTCCATTGCCATAGGCATAGGCATGCCTGGGTTGCCCAACGGCGTGACTGATAGGTCGAGTTTTTTCTTGAGTAGTTGTAATCCGTAGAAGGTAAAAAATATTTGTGTTTCGTAACCGAGGGCGGCCGCGGTGGAAGCCAGGATGAAAGGAGGATAGGCCCAGTCCAGACTGCCTTTGGTTGCGATTAGTGCTAGTTTTTTCTCACTCATTTGGGTTCCTCCTGATTTTTTCGGTTTCGAGATGCGTATTTGTAAATATCAGGCTTTCCTAATGTAATAATGGTATTTACTTTCAGTCTCGGTACTTTCGAGCAATTGGTTTCCAGTCTGCTTGCAAAAGGCATCAAAGTCTCTCACTGAACCGGAATCAGTGGAAATTACATACAGCACATCGCCACTGGACAGCGTGTTTAAGGCCTTTTTGGATCGTAAGATCGGTAGTGGGCAGTTAAGACCGGTTGCATCAAGCTTTTTGGTATATTCGCTCATGGTATTTTTGGTTAACCTTACTGTTTACGATTAAAAAATTTATCCAGTTAAAATTTGTGGGTAATACTCAGATCGGTTCAATAACACCCAAAACTGGGCCTGGGTAGCCAGACAATTTTACGCAGATAAAATTTCGCAAAAAGATAGGCATTGTCAATTTTTAATATAGAACATATATCACCTTGATAATACATTCCTAATTGATGATGCACCATCCCATTCGGGATAGAAAAATATTCCGCGTCGGCGCTTCACTTCGCCCGGAAATACTGGGTATTTACTATTACTGCAGGCCTTTTCGGACGCTAGAGCCGGCATCTATCTATCTTGCTATATCTGGGAAACAGGCAAAATAAATCGGCTGGTTTTACCCGGCAATAGCGGAGGAAATTGTTATAGCTTCATTGGATCTGGGTATATGATTATCTATCTTGTCATTTACGGATATCTGCGCTATTGATTGCCAGACATGTCACTCATGTCGGTGCGAAAATACACCAGCGCATTGATTTCAATGTTTTGTACTTAAATGATGACCACAAACCTGGTTCTTAAAGTGGAGTAGCGTAAACACAATCTATCAGACTGTGCAAGAGTATCCTTATCCCCATATAGCGAGTCGCATATCCCTAATGGTAAATTGAAGGTTTATTTCTAAACAGGCACTCTAAGAATCAAAGCCATGACTAGTAACAATAATCAAACCTTTGGATCGACCTTGAGAGAAGTCCATGGATCCCTGTTTGGGAATCAGTGGGCGGCATGGATCGGGGGAATACTGCTCGCAGTAATCAATATTATGATGTTCGCCTATGAGAAGCCCTGGAGTGCTGCCGGTGGCGTCAGGAACTGGGGCGACTGGTTCTTCAATACTCTCGACATCACCGACAAGATCATCATTCCTCCCCATCTCTACTCCACATCGTTGTTGAATTTTGGCGTGATTGTTGGTGCTTTAGTGGCCGCTCTACAGGCGCGCCAATTTCGCATACAGGGCGCACCACCCTTTGAAATCATCAAGGGGCTGATTGGTGGCACGCTCATGGGTATAGGTGCGGCGATGGCCTTTGGTTGCAATATTGGTGGTTTCTATAGCGCCATCAGCGCGTTGTCGATGGCCGGTGTTGCGATGATGCTGGGTCTGATGATTGGTGTCTATATCGGACTTCGATTGCTCATTCTGGAAGTCAATTACCTCGATTTCGCCGGAGCCGGCAGGGCACCAACAGCGACAGCGAGTCATTCTTCGAGCTGGACCAATAAGCAGCCCTTCCTGGGTGCACTGGTGCTGGTTGGAATATTCGGAATCGCGTTGATATACGATGGTTTCGACTACCCGACCCGGGGTGGGTTTCTGTTGTTCGGCCTGTTCCTTGGAATCGTGATGCAGCGTACCCGATTCTGTTTTGTGCGGGCATTCAGAGAACCGTTCCTGACCGGTGATACTGAAATGACCAGAGCGGTAATAATTGCGGTGGTGATCAGCGTGATTGGCTTTTCAATATTGAAGTGGACCGACCTGCGTGATCCGGACGCCTCCGTCTCGATTGGTTTCTGGTTTGGCAGTTTTTTCGGTGGCATCATTTTTGGCATTGGTATGTCGCTAAGTGGTGGTTGTGCGACCGGGTGCCTGTGGCGGGCTGGCGAGGGTCAGATAAAGTTATGGGTTGCAATCGCTGCTTTTGCCTTGTCGACTTCACTGTTCAGGACTTGGCTGGAAGACAGCGGCTGGATAATGAAGCTCGGTGAAGCGGTCTTTCTGCCTGATGTGGTAGGCTGGAAAATGGCAATAATTACAGTGATAGGTATCATGTTACTCTGGTATCTGATAGTTATCTGGAATGAAGTAAAACGGAAGCTTACAATTACTTTTTGACCGTTGGGCAAGCTGGTCCATGCAGTCTTAATTTATGATTGATCAACCTGTGAAAACAACAGGATTTTAATGTTAGCGATACAACTCAAGAGTATCTAATGGGGGTACATGATGAAAAATAAACTGGTATATATTACAGCGGTATTGATGGTGGTTACGGCGTCGGGATGCAGCACCGGCGGCAAAAATTTCGGCGCGCCCACCGAGGGTATGAGTAGCAAGGAATATCAATCGCTGGTATTCCTCGACCCGCAAAACACCGTACGCATGGACTGGGCAGCGGTGGAAGGCATGTCGGGCAATTTCTTAATCGATAACCAGGGCGAGCCCACGGTTTCAGTAGTAGATTACGAAAAAGGTGAAACGATTAAGAAAATTCAGATGGGAGAGACAGGAAATCACCATATCTGGGTGATACCGGGTGCTCGCTATGTCTGGTCTTCGCAGCGCTATGAGAAGGATATCTTCTGGACCATCGATCTCACCACCCAGGAAGTAGTCGACAAGTTCTCAGTCAGTATGAATGGCAAGACGGTGATAGCACCGTTGCATGTTGGTTTCGCTTATACTCAGCCGCTGGCTGTGGTTGGCAATATCCTCGATAAGGATCACGGTTACCTGACTTTTCTCAGTACCGCGACCAGGAAACCACTGGAAACCATAGAGATTAGTTGCAAGGGCGCGAGGGATGCGATGTTTACGCTCGATGATTCGAAGATTTTCAGCACCTGCCAGCAAGAGCCAAAGGGTGTATCGATTGTCGATGTTAAGTCTCGCAAGGAGATCAAGATGGTTCCCATCAAGGGTGGCCGGGCCGGCGCCATGTCTCCGGATGGCAAGTATTTCATGGTCGCAGCCAAGGGCGCTATCGTCTTCTTCGACACGAATACCGGTGATCAGGTCAAGACTGTGAAGGTCCCCGGCGGTGGTGGTAACATCACATGTCTGCCCGACAGTTCAAAATGTTATGGTGGATTGCGGAAAGCCAACAGTATAGCGGTAATCGATATGAAAAGCCTTGAAGTGACCAAGGTAATCGAAACCGGTCCCGATGCGAACCGGCTTTACATCAACCCGGCCAATACCCGTTACGGGCTGGTCGCTAATGAGTCAGGAAAGTCTGACATCGTCACCGTTATCGATACGCAGGAAGATGTTGCCTTGAAGAATATCTTTACCGGCCTGGGACCACACAATATCGCATTCAATCCGCAGGGTACTCGTGCAGCGGTTACCACCAAGAAGGAAACTGTTGCAACATTAATTGATACCTCGGCAGTAGACCCGATGGAATGGGATACGATTACAACAGAACTGTCCGCTGGAATTCAAAATAATGGTGTCCGTTGGGTTCCCTCCCCGGAGGCACTCAACAAAGTATTGAACTGATGTTTGAATCGAGTTTAATTTTAACCTGCAACCGCTTCGAGCGGTTGCAGGCAATTTGCTTCACTGAGATCAGGAGAACTTAATATGAGCTGCGATTACAGACGTAGGGACTTTCTGCGCTATGCGGTGGTTGGCGGTATCGCAGTGCCGCTTACGATCGGTCCCGGATTATTCAGCCTGGCGCAGGCCGGGGTATTTAACTTTGCCCAGGATCCGGAAAACTTAACCGACATGGAGCGCATACATCTACCCAAAATAACCTTACCGCCGGTTGTCGAGGACGGTAGCCAGGCGCCAATACAGATAGAGATGGATCATCCAATGGATGAAGATCATTACATCACAAATATTCAGATTATCGGCTTCAACGATCCGGTACAGACCAAGGGAAACTTTTATTTTTCACCCCTTAACGGTGAAGCATTCATGAGTACACAAATTCGACTCGCCGGGGGCGAAAGCACGGTCTGGGTTGTCGCTGAATGTAACCAACACGGAAGGTGGGCATCGAGTAGAAATACCAAAGTTGCCGCTGGGGGTTGCTAGATTGATGGCCGGCAGCCCTTGTTTCCGGACTGCGCTTGTTGGTCGCCTGTTTAGCCTGTTGTGTTTTTTTGCTGCCTGTCAAGCGTCGTTTGCCCTGGCGTCGGAATCCGGGAATATCCGTATCATCAGCACCAACGATATTCACTCTTACCTGCGACCGATCTATTACAGGTACCAGGATGAAATGAAACCCTGGGGAAGCCAATCGATGGAAGGTGACTATGCTGATAAGTCCGAGTACGAGGGCAAGACCGGGGGAATGGCTTACGCGGCGACGGTAATCAACCGGTTTCGGGCAGAAAAGCCGGGGAAAACACTGTTGGTTGATAGCGGAGATACCTGGCACGGTGCCGGTATTTCATTTTTTGACAAGGGCGTCTCGATGGTAAAGATCATGAATGAAATAGGTTATGACGCCATGGTCCCGGGTAACTGGGAATATATTTACGATAAGGATCATCTCCTGGGCCTTATTGAACAGGCTAATTTTCCTGTTGTCGCCTACAATCTCGTCGACAAGGACTGGGGTGATCCGATCCTCGATCAGTATGTTATAAAGAAGGTCGGCAATCTTCGGGTTGCCGTAATCGGTATGACTTATCCGTGGACCGCGCTGACTACTTCGGTACAGGGTGCCGCCCAGTGGTGGAAATTTGGCATCCAGGAAAGTGAGGCGGTAGAATTAATAGCGCAGATCAAAGCGGAAGAGAATCCGGACCTGATTGTATTCATTTCTCACGGTGGTTACGGATATGACCAGAAGTTTGCGCAGAGGATTGACGGTATCGATGTATTGATCAGTGGGCACACACACAATGCAGTTTTTGAACCAGTAATCTGGAACAACACCATCATTTATGAAAGTGGTGCGCACGCTGAATTTGTATCGAGCCTCGATGTTGAAGTCAGGGATAAAAAGATCGTGAGTTACAATTACCAGCTAACAAAAGTTAATGCGAACTATGTGCCCGCCGATCCGAAAATCGAGAAACTGGTAGACCAGGCGTACCAGCCGTATGCTGAATTACTGGATGAGGTGATTGGCCGGGCGCAGGGGATATTCTACCGTCGGGATTACTGGCAGAGCACCCTGGGTAACCTGATCACCGATGCATTGCGAAGCTGGCACGGGACCGATATCAGCTTTTTCCCTGCCTGGCGTTACGGGGCGACACTGATGCCGGGCAAGATTACCGTAGAAGATGTTTACAATATAATTCCCACCGGTGGTCATGTCTTTACCTATCGGATGTTGGGTAAGCAAATCAAAATATTGCTCGAAAATGTCATGGATTCGGTCGTCAGTGATGATCCTTATTCCCGGGTTGGAGGCGATATGATGCGCTTCTCCGGATTGAAGATTGTCTATGACCTCGGTAATACCCGGGGCAAGAGGATCCTGTCCATGACTACGACCGACGGCCATGCGATCCTGGCTGATAAAGAGTATTCCATTGCGGCAGTAAACACGCGGTTCCAAAATAACCCGTTATTCGGTGCCAGCGACATTGTCGATACAGGCGACATTTTCGCCGAGAATTTGATCGAGTATATTCGCGCAAATTCGCCGATTGTAGCGGCACTGGACGATAGAATTACCGCACGCCAGGATGGAGGCTGATTCCGGGTCGGCAGCAACCGGATCAACATTCCGAAATTAAATTTCCACAGGAGTAGAAACATGGCTAGCAATATAAAACCCCCGAGAATCAGAGTCGCGAGGAAAATCAAGAAAGACCAGGTCTTTAAAGTCAAAGTCAGGTTCGAGCACCCGTCTTTTACCGGATTAGGGCAGGTAGATATCGAGACTAACCCGGCATTCAATCGTGCGATACCGGTAACTTTTATTAGAAACATGCTGGTGTATTACGATGATGAACTGGTCACCAGGTTCAATATGACTTCAGCCATCGCAGACAATCCGTTGCTTACTTTCAAACTGAAAGCAGTCAAGGAAGCCCCGGTTAAGGTTGTATTTATTAATAACGCCGGTGAGCGTTGGGAAGTGTCCAAGGATATTAAATTCTCCGCCTGATCCGGTTCGCCGAGAATCCTTAAAATATCGCCATATCAATTAAATTTGTTAGAGATTGTACAGAATTATGAAGAGAATATTTTCGATAAAACGGCTCGTAATATTGGTTTCATTATTATCCGTTACCAGTAGCTACGCAGCGCCCAGGGTTGAATTGTTTGAAATAGAAGGCCTGATCTCACCGGCAAGTCCGAAAGCACTTACCGCCGAACTCGAAAGTCGACTTAAAGTTAAAGTGGTAGACCTTAATTTGAAAAGGTCAGCCAGTGGCTGGCCAGTGCTAAGCATCGAGTTTGATAGCGGACAAATTACGAGGAAAACCATAGAACAAACCATTGCGACTATCGAAGACCCGGCCGGCCATAAGTACCGGGTCCACACGGGTCCACCGATGAACAATGCCCCGTATACCGAGGAAGAAAATAAGGCCATCGCGATGCTTGGTCCGGTCGCACCCGATATTGCGGTTTTAACCAATCCTGTCGATGCCTCGAATGATTCGCTCGGGCGCGGTAAGAAAATGTTTGAGCAATACTGTACCACCTGTCATGGACTCGATGGCAGTGGCCACGGGCCCGCGGCCCATGGAATTACTACATTTCCACGCCAGCTCTGGGTCTGGAACAATTCCGATTCTTCGGCGGACGGCTACCTGTTCTGGTATATTACCAATGGTCGTAACGAGATGCCGCCCTGGGGTCTGATCCTGTCTGAGAATGACCGCTGGGATGTAATCAACTATATCAAAACCCTGACGAAACAGGAGTAAGGATGTTTTGCAACGGCCCCGGCAATGAACGTTGATCAGGATATTGTTGACCGACAATACCTGTCAGAAAACTTTGATGAGCTGCTCGATGATCTGGTCAGAGAAATTAAGGCGCATAACAACCGTATCACCAGAATAAACCACATCGACAATATTTATGATAGGCTCGAAGCAGGTATCGACGTAACTATTGGCTTCAAACGCTACAAGATAGTGGAATTTTGTAACCTGAACAACTGTAGTGAACTGATCTCCGCCGACCCGCGAGCGGGAGTATTTATGCCCGTCAGCTTCGTCGTCTATCAAAAGATCGAAGAAGCCACTGTTCATATCGGTTTTCTAAAACCAACCGCATTTGCGCGATTATTTGACTCGATACCGCTGATGCAAGTAGCTACTCGAATTGAGGAAGGCATGGTCGATGTACTCGAAGAAATGGCTTACTAGTCTTGCCCTGATCCTTGTATGCCAGGCCGCACTGGTTACATCTGTCTTCGCGCATGGAATATCGACTCAGGAAATAGCTGGTCGTGGCGGAGAATTTACCTTGCAGTCATCCGATGGGCCGATTTCACTCGAGCACTTTCGCGGTAATGTGGTTTTGTTGTTTTTTGGCTATACCTCCTGCCCCGACGTATGCCCGATAACGCTTTCTGTTTTATCGAGCGCGTTCTCGAAACTCGAGGCGCAGGAACTTGAACGGGTCACGGCACTGTTCGTAAGCCTGGATCCGGATCGGGACACGCCAGAATTACTGGGAAAGTATACCGGTTATTTTCATCCGAACATCATTGGCGTTACCGACCGCATTGAGGTAATCGATCAGATCACGGAGAATTACGGTATAGAATACGAAAAGAACGAGTCGGCGGGTTCGCCGATAGGTTACGTGTTTAATCATACCCTGGATATTCTCGTAATAGATCAGCAAGGCCGCCTCCTGGAGGCGAGAATCAAACCGGCAGCCAGTGCCGAAGATATTGTTGCGTATGTCAGAACACAACTTGACGAAAACCAGTAAATTTACCCTGAATACCCTCGGGTTTGTAGCTGCACTTTTCCTAAACAGCCTGACAACCCCATCGGTCGCCTACGAGCATCAGGATTCCCTGGTCAATTTTGTCGAATACGCCGAAGATGTAATATCCAGAAACAGGCAGGAAAATAAACCCTACTTTCTTCTATTTTCGGCAGAGTGGTGTCATTGGTGTCACGAATTTGCCGAGAAAACCCTGGTTCGCCACGATGTCGCCGATTATCTTAACCAGCATTTTGTCAATGTATTCATCGACACCGATATACATAACGCCGCCTATGTTAAATACCGGGCCACAGGACTGCCTTACACGGTCTACCTTAACCCTGACGGATCTCTTTATTACCAGTATTCAGGGACCCTGTACGGAGATAATTTCCTCGAGGTCCTCCGAGAAGTAAAGGCCGAAGTAGGTGTTGGAAAATACGCCCTGGGAATGGAATCGAGCTACATTAGCTATGAACCACCCGCAGGCATGGATGCTAGCCATCTGCCGATAATGAATGACATCTTCGTTCAGGGCGTATTAGATAATTTCGATTCGAGTGAATTCGGCCTGGGTAAGGGGCAAAAATCAATATTGCCGCGTACCTTTTTGTACCTACTTGAAAATGCAAACGCACCCGACCACAGGCAGGCGGTGAACTGGATCAGTAAAACCTTAGAGCGGGCAGTCGATCGGATATACGATCCGGTAGAAGGAGGTTTTTTCCGCTATGCCGAAAAACGCAATTGGCAAATACCACATTATGAGAAATTTGCCGGCCTGAATGCTGGTACGGTCCTATTGCTGTATCGAATCAATCAACTTTCCCCTTCACCCGGGTTAAAGCAGGCAGCGGATAAAACCCTGGCCTATCTCACCTCAACCTTGTTTGACGCAAAGACGGGTACCTTCCTGAATTTTCAGATTGCCGACACCTATTATTATTCCATCAACAGGAAGCAAAGAGAATCGACACCCAAACCCCGGGTTATGGACAAGATCTTTACCGACCATCTGGCAATGACCCTGGGTTACCTGATCCAGATTCTGGAATACACGGAAGATCCAGAATTGGATAAAAAGCTGAGGCAATCGCTCGATTTTCTAACATCGATGATTGTCAGACAGGATGGCATGAAGCGCTACTACTCGGTTACCGACCGACAGTGGCTGCTGGATAGCGGGATGTCGGATTACGCGCACCTGGCAAAACTATTTACCGATGCTGCCGTATATTTTCGCGATCCTGGTTATTCGCAAGTTGCCGGGCGGGTGTTGAAAGCTGCGGTCACCGATTATTATGACAGCGAAAAAAGAATTTTTATCGATCCCAAGGTCGACGACAGTACGAACGTGGAATATCTAATGGAGATGAACGGATTATTTGCCCAGTCATTAATCGCCCTGGATGATAGTTTAGGAGCCAGTGGTCGCGAAATTGTCGAATCGTTAATTGCTTACTTTTCGATGATGGGGGATCCGCTGGAAGATCGTTTTTGGGACGCAGATGGCTGGGAATTTACCGAAGTGTATGTGCCCTACCTACAGGCCCTGGACAGTTATCTGGCTATCCGAAACAGCAAATCCTAGTTGCCAGTGGTTAGCCACTGGATTAGTTTACCCGGGAAGGCGGTTCCTCATCCCGCTGATAATCACTTTCTGTTTCATGCCCCGGTTCTAACCCGGACAATTCATGAATTACCGCGATGATTGCGCAGGACTTTGTTTTCTCAGGAGATTTTCCGAAGAAGTGTCGGATCAATGGATCCGGCCGACTGAGAAAAATTTTCTGAGGGAACAAAGGTCCAGCAATGGCGCGAGTATATTTATGAAATGTCCGGGCTAAATGCTCTGTTAAATTTCTACCTGAACTGCGGAACAGGGCCGGGTTTTCGTCATACCTTTTTAACGAAATAGTGGTACCTGCCCCCGGATACCGAGCTTTCTAATAACTCGTTGCCGGAATGACTGCAAAATGCATCGAAATCCCTGACGGAATCTGGGTCTGTACAAATTACGTAGAGCACATCTCTACTTTTCAATCGCATTAATACCTTTTTGGACCACAATATCGGAAGCGGGCAGTTAAGCCCGGTTGCATCGAATTTTTCCGTATATTTAATCATGGCGTCAGACCACTACCTGCTGGTCGGGGGCTGGCAAAGATTGATCTGTTCCAGATAGTCGAGGCCTAGCAACGGGGTATGTTGGTTGGCAAAGGCGGGGCACGCCGTCAGCATCAGACCGAACAACAGGGGTCTAATGTGTAGTAAAGTATTCATGGAATGGTTATAACCTAAGTTGGGGTGTTCTGCCTACTACCAATATTGAGTAGATTGCCGTTCCAACAGAAACTGTTCATCAACATTCTGACAGGTCATTATCCTCCTGGAAGGGGATGGTTTCGCGGCAGCCTTTTCGTAATAATCGCGTGATCAATTTATTACCTGGGACCTGGTGGTGATAAGTTAAATCGATTACTTAAAGCAGAGAGAGTAAGTTATGAATGACCTTGTTGCCAATATCATTGCCGCCGACCCGCGAATTAAGGCCGTCGATGGTGGCGTGCGGGAAACTCCGCTCGATGAGTCGGGCATATTTAGCGAGCGAACCGGCACTCGTTTTCTATTGAAGGGGGAACACCTGCAACGCACTGGTTCATTCAAGATGCGTGGGGCTATGAACAAATTGTTATGCCTCAATGATAGCGAGCGAAAACAGGGTATCATCACAGCCTCATCGGGTAATCACGGAATGGCCACGACTCAGGCAGCCCGGGTGGCTGGACTGGAAGCTACGGTATACGTGCCCGAGACCATATCCCCCCTGAAACTCGCAAATATGAAGCGCTTGGGAGCAAAAACAGTCCTGGTACCCGGTAACGGTGTAAAGGCGGAGATTGCCGGACGAGCAGCCGCGAAACAGGAAGCCAGGACTTTTGTGTCTCCCTATTCTGATCTGGATATTATTGCTGGACAGGGAACCATAGGGCTGGAACTGGAGGCACAATGTGTGGATTTGGCAGCGGTCTATATCTGCGTTGGCGGCGGTGGCTTGATCTCGGGTATAGGTAGCTATCTGAAAGCACAACGCCCGGAGATAGACGTGATCGGATGCTGGCCTGAAAATGCAGCAGCGATGCATCTTTGCCTGGAGAGAGGCGAGATCTACGACACCCCCGAGACTAAAACTCTGTCCGACGGATCGGCTGGAGGCGTGGAACCAGGCGCTATCACCTTCCCGCTTTGTCAGCAGGTAATTGATCGGCATGTACTGGTTAGCGAAGACGAGATTGCAGGCGCTATGCGCGAGATGGCCGCCAATGAAAATTTCATCATCGAAGGAGCTGCAGGGGTGGCTTTGGGAGCCGCTTTCAAAACCGCGGGTGATTATCGAGCCAGGAGTATCGCGGTAGTCATCTGTGGGCGAAATGTTGCGGTAGACACTTTCCGGTCGGTATTAGAAATGAATTCCTGAAGCTGACTTTCTTTATTGACCGTTATTCAGAATCTAGCGGTGCACAATCGACGAAGGTATCGTTATAACAGGCGCCGCCCATTATATCGGTTTTAAGATCGGCCGAGATCAACGCGTTCACGGTCTGGTCGGTCGAGCTGGTATATAGCCAGGTACCCTTGGGGCTGTATACCACACCGGGTGCCACCGAATCGTTGACGCGGGCAGTGAGTTCGACTTCTCCGAGCTGGTTCCACAGGCGCACGCGTTGCTGATCGCTAATGCTCCGGGCCGCCGCATCATCGGGATGAATTTCAATGATTTCTGTTAATTGCGATGCCGCATCGCTACCGAATGTAGCGTTGGTACGTTTTGACGACGAGGGTGAAATCAACATCAGCGGCAGTTGGCCTTCGACCGCTTCGTAATGGGGAACACCATAACCGAAACTTTGCTCCAGCTCATCACTGTATAATTCGATTTTGCCCGAGGTCGTGCCGGGTTTGACGGTATTGCACATTAATATCGCCTCATCATCTAAGGTGTTCATCATTAGTGCCCGGTTGAGTGCTAGTTCGCTGGGTAGATGTCCATTCAGACGCGGATCATCAGCATCGAGCGCGGCGTCCATGAGCTGTGCATCTGTTTCCACGAATATCGGATTTTCAAAATTGAAACGGGCAGCGAGTCGGCGAAATATTTCTGTATTGGGCAGCGATTCACCGACCGGCGGGATCACTGGTTCAGCCCGTTGCAGGTAGCTTTGTCCGTAGGCTGCATAAATATCGTCAAATTCAAAATGCGAACAGGCCGGTAACACGACATCGGCATAGGCCATGCTGTCGGTCATGACGACATCGGCCCCGACTACGAATAAATCCTCGCGACTGAGACCACGGCGCATTCGATTTTGATCTGGGTGGGTACAAACCGGATTATGGTTATAGATAAAAACAGCCTTAATCGGCGGATCGAGTTGTTCATCGAGCAGGTGGCGTCCGATGTCGACAATATTAAAAGTACGCGTCTCTACAGGTACCAGGTCGGGACGCTGCAGTTTCTCCGGGGTTAGCGGGATTGCCAGCCCGGGTTTGGCAAATATGCCAGCGCCAACGCGTCCTAGTTGTCCGGTTAGCGCATTTAAACTCATTATTGCCCGTAGTCCTGAACCACCGCTGTGCCCACGCTCGATTCCGTTGCCTATCGACAGGGCGAGTCGCTCGGCTCCAGCATAGATTCCAGCTAACTGCTCGAACTGTTGTTGGTTGATTGCGCAGATACTGAGTACTTCTGAGACCGGGTATTTTCGTGCCTCGTGCATGAACGCGTCGAACCCATCGACCCAGCGTTGTATGAATTTGTGGTCAAAAGCATCTCGCCGTTCAAGCTCCGCCGCCAGGCCAAGCGCCAGTACGACATCGGTGCCGGGCTTAATTTGTATATATAAATGTGCCTGCTCGGCAATACGGGTACGTTTTGGATCTATTACAATCAGTAGCGCATTTTTTTCGCGTGCCTTTTTAATCACCCGCGCCAGATGCAAATTAGACACGGTGACATTGTTGCCCCAGACGGCAATGACATCGGCATCGGCCATTTGCTCGGGTGGCATGCCCGGTGCATTACCAAACAGGCTGGTGTAGGCGGTACCACGAACGACACCACAGAGAGGCCCACGGTCCAGTAAGGATGCGCCGAGTTTATGAAAGAATCGTCTGTCCATCGATCCACCTGAAATCTGGCCGTGTGGGCCGGCATAGTTCAGCGGTAATACCGATTGCGGCCCGAACTGGTCGATGGCTCGACTCAGACCCTGGTGGATCCGGTCCAGTGCCTCGTCCCAGCTAATCGGCTCGAATTCGCCACAGCCGCGCGGCCCGACACGTTTCAGTGGCTGCCTTAGCCGATGCTCGCCATGAACAAATGCGGGGTAATACTTTGCTACTTTTTCGCATATCGCACCGCCGGTGTAGGGATTAGCCCGCGAGCCGCGCACCTGTACTATTCGGTCATCGCTGATGCCGATAGACAGGCTGCAGGTATCGGGGCAATCCAGCGGGCAAACCGAAGGTTTGAACTCTTTGGCGGCAGGTTCACGCATGCTTATTAATCTCAACTACTGATAGTCATCGTTTGACTGAAATCGGGATCTTAATTTTATCACTTGATCGCTGCAACAATACCAATTTCCACCAGGTACTCAGGCGATGCGAGGCGTGCCTCGATGCAGGCCCTGGCGGGCGCATGGCCCTCGGGTATCCAGGCGTCCCAGACCTGGTTCATTTGAGCAAAATGTCCGATATTGGCGAGCCAGATTTGCGCAGAGAGCAGGTTTGAATTGTCACTACCTGCCTCGGCCAGCAATTGATCGATTGTTTCCAGTACCTGTTTGGTCTGAACACTGATATTGGCACTAGAATCGCTGGCAACCTGTCCGGCCAGGTAGACGGTATTGCCATGAATGACAATCTGGCTCATACGTGCCCTGGTGTGATTGCGAGTGATGCTCATGGTGTTGTCCTGAGATTGATTAGGTGTTAAAAAAGTTTGATTGCTTCTATTTGGATAAGGTTTTGATTACCCGGTTATTGATCGATACATAGGCCTTTTATTTTGCCAGTAATTTAACCCCTGATACAACTACCAGTCCTCCAACAATTCGGGCAAACCACGCCTGGGATACGCGCTGGAATATTTTATTGCCAGTACGGAGTCCCAGAATCAAACCGGGAATCGCCAGGGCCACCAAAACTAGCACATCCAGTGACACCGAACCAGTGGCGCCATAAATTATCACCCGGGTTATCGCCGATGCCAGCAAAAGTGGCACCATGATACTTCGGAAGTTGGCCTTGTTATAAGACCTGGACAAATGCCATGCGAGCACCGGTCCGGTAATGCCTGACAGGCCGCCCATGCATCCAGAAAGGGTCGATAACCAGATAGTGTTATTAGCCGGTTTGGCAGGAATGGAGTTTTCCTGGTCCCGATCTCGATCCTGCCGCCTTGCCAGCATCATCCACAGGCCCAGTGGCAAAAGCAGTAAACCAAATAACAGGTCAAAATAGACAGCGGGCACCAGCGTGAGTATTACCGAGCCCACAACCGAGCCGATAACCATTGCGACAATCATTGGTAGGTAGAAGGATTTTTGCAGCGGACTCTTATTCGATTTCATTAAACTGGCATTGCTGATCAGATCCAGAAAGGCGATAACCAGTACGATTTCCTTGCTACCTGTAATTAATGCACCGAGGGGAACGAGGACTATTCCGGGGCCAAAGGTTGCCACGCCTTTTAACACGAAGGCTAAAAAAGAAAGTGGAATTATGAGAAGATAAATTAGTTCGATCAACGCACGGTGGCCTGCTTATTGCCGTCACTGAGCGTGATGTCGATTTCATCGCCGCTGCATAACTGGCTTACCGAGCTCACCAGTTTCTGTTCCTTACTGATCTTGGCAAAGCCCCGTGCCAGTGTTTTCAATGGGCTTAGCGCATCTAATGACCTGGCATGTAAAGCGAGGCGGTGTTTGACCACCAAAACAAGTTGATTCATCGCACTGATATTGCGTTTGTAGAGTAAATTCAGGGTCTCGTGACGTTGTCTGATCCCGATCAACGGGCTGGACCGGGCAATGATCGTCCGACAAAGTCGCAGGCGATGAATTTCATTGCCGATGCGGTTACGACTGTGCACCAACAGCGCATCGTAAGCATGGCCTAATCGTATTCTCAGTGACTCAAACTGACGCTGGGGATGTTGTAACTGAAGCCTTTTGCTTAACTGTTCGAGCTGTTCGTTACCTCGCGACATAGTTTGGGTCGCTCGAATGGTGAGCCGCCTCAGATTTTCATCGACAGATTGCATCATTTCATAACGATCGGGGCTGACCGACTCTGCTGCCACCGAGGGTGTTGGCGCTCGCATGTCGGCGACGAAATCGGCAATCGTGAAATCGATTTCGTGCCCGATACCGGTTACCACCGGAATCGGAAAATCGGCGATTACGCGTGCCAACGCCTCATCGTTGAAACACCACATGTCTTCCAGTGAACCGCCCCCCCGGACTATCAGCAAGACATCGCAACCACCATGATTTTTAACATGACTCATTGCCCGGATGATCTGCTCGGCGGCCTGTTCACCCTGAACCATAGCCGGGAACAACAATACCGGGATGTGCGGTGCACGCCGGGCCAGAACACTCAGGACATCACGTATTGCCGCCCCGGTAGGCGAGGTCAGGATGCCGATCATTTTTGGTTGTGCCGGAATCGATTTTTTTAGCTGGCTATTGAACAAACCTTCCTGGTCCAGCTTCGACTTGAGCATTTCATAGCGTCGCATCAGTTCACCGACCCCGGCGTCTTCCAGGTGATCTACCACCAGCTGGTACTCGCCCCGCGCCTCATATAGTGTCACCTGTGCCCTGATCAACACATGTTGCCCATTTTTCGGCACGAAGCCGACGCGGTTATTGCGACCCCTGAACATTGCCGCGCGACATTGAGCTCGCTCATCCTTGAGTGTGAAATACCAATGTCCGGAAGCGGGGCAGACAAAATTCGAAACTTCGCCTTCAATCCATAACGAACCAATGCCTTTGGAAAGCATGGTTTTTACCTCGAAATTGAGGGCTGAAATTGTCCAGACGGTATCGGATGCGGTGAGGCGTGATTTCATCGAATGATCAAAATAGTATTTTTGCTGGCATCCATTCTATACCAGTCAGGATTGGCCCGTAACCATCATCAATAATTTGTGAATAAATTTAGTAAAAAATTATGACTAAGCGGCTTATCAGTCTTACCCTCGCTGAGGCAATACTCTATAATCGCGCTTTGATCGGCCCCCGCCCGGAGCAGCCATGCAAATAAGCCAGGAAGCCTTAACTTTTGACGATGTTTTACTGGTGCCTGCCAGATCCGAAGTACTCCCCAACGACGCTATATTGAATACCCGACTAACCCGAGGACTCGAGCTGAATATTCCGCTTGTTTCTGCCGCCATGGATACGGTAACCGAATTTCGCCTGGCGATATCAATCGCCCAGGAAGGTGGGCT
>Ga0255049_10000644_pt1 | contig 20993 bp, 26 predicted proteins | sample JV7_2_3_MG_FD_183615 | JGI IMG/M metagenome (GOLD analysis project Ga0255049, IMG submission 183615) | Seawater microbial communities from Jervis Inlet, British Columbia, Canada - JV7_2_3 | ecosystem: Environmental > Aquatic > Marine > Inlet | place: Canada: British Columbia | collected 2016-10-06
ACGCTTACTCGAACCGATCGGTAACATCCCACCGGCCGAGCGTGAGAAGGCATACTATGAGCAACTGGAGAGTCAGGCCGAAGCGGCATGACTCACACAAAAGAGTCTCCGGAATACCCGGGGCGGCTCACTTGTTGTGAAGCTAGTGCTATGGGCGGGCTTTTTCAGTTGACTGCAACCCTTGAATAAAAGGTTTGCGTGTATGCAGCATCACCCGGCGAAACGAATTGAACCAAGAACGTACCCTTTTCATGTTCTTTGGCCGTTTCATTGATTGCCTCTAACTCATCGTCAAACGCGCCAAGAACATCGCCGTCCTTGATAACAATGAATTTGCCATCGTATTTCTTCACCAAACGCTTTTGGTGGTCAAGGTAATACTGAAATGCATTTTTCAGGTCATTATTCATATTGATCTGACTCTTTGGTATCAGCCAACACATAGCCCGTGCTGGCTGAACGTCCGTTGATTCCTACATCGTCAGTGTGGCGGCGAACTCTAGCAAATCAATCCGCAAATACACATACGAAGCATAGATTAATTATGACTGCTTGGTCTGCGTAGTAGGGTGCAATTTGACCGAAAAGCAGTTTTCAAAGTTAGGTAAATTGTTGGAGAAATCAAAAGGGCTAGCACCCGAAAAGATGCTAACCCGTTGATTTGTTTGGTACTCCCTAGGGGATTCGAACCCCTGTTACCGCCGTGAGAGGGCGTGTAACAACTTCAAAAAGGTGGTAATGTCAACGTCTTGTTGATTACGTAACTATCTGAGTAATATAATGAAAAAGTCGCGATCTGTCGTTTACGACGATTCTCGATCAAAGCGGTCGGGTTGCCGATTCATTACGGATATTACGGATCATTACGGATGAGGCTATGAAGCGTAAGAATCATGACATTACCACCGCAAACAAGCGGTCAAAGCTGAAGCCACGCAAGGAGCCATACTGGGCCGCTCTCGGCGATGGGGTCTCGCTCGGATACTACCGGCGGAAGATCGGCGGTGGATCGTGGATCGTCAGACGGCGGGAGAAGGGTGCTGGATATAAGTTCGAGTCTATCGGCGATGCAGATGACAAAGGCATGAATATCGGCAAGTCCTACGTTGAAGCACTCAAGAGTGCCACGGACACGGAGAAGCCCGTTGCCGCCGGGACGCACCGTCTCACGGTTCAGGATGCCATCGACGCGTATTTGAACAGCAAGGAGACCACCGACGCTGATTCGCGCCTGAAGGATCATCCACTCGCATCGAAAAAGCTTGACCTATTGTCGGCCAACGACTTGCGTGGCTGGATGGACTCGCTCGTTCCGAAGGGTCTCGACAAGGAGACGCGTCGTAAGAAACGCGCTACCGCGAACCGCAACCGGACGGCACTCGTTGCCGCGCTGAACTTCGCCGTGAAGTATGAGATGACATCGAACACGAAATTCCGTCTGGTCGAACCATTCCCGAAAGTGAAGAACACGGAGTTTCGATTCCTGACCGAACGCGAAGCGGAGCAGTTACTGATGAACTGTAATTCGGCGCAACTGCGTGACTTGTGTGAGGCTGCCCTGATGACCGGCGCACGCTATGGCGAACTGTGCGTTCTTCGTGTGCGTGATTACGATCCGGATGAAGCCACGGTTCGGCTGTCTGGTTCAAAGACGGAGACGCCCCGGACAGTGGGGCTTACGACGGGCGGGAAGCGGCTGTTCGACCATAAAACGAGGAATGCGAAACCTGGAGACTTCATCTTCACCAACACGTCAGGCAATCAGTGGGGAAAGAATCATCAAGCTCACGGTGTCCGGCAAGCGTACAAGAAGGCAAAGCTCGATCCGGACGGCGATCTTCCGTCGTTCTCGTTCAAGTCGCTGCGTGCGACTTATGGTTCGTGGCTAGCGAGGGCGGGAGTCCCATTGCTGAACATCTCGAAGGCGCTCGGCCACAAGGACACACGCATCACGTCCGATCATTACGCGGACCTTATAGAAGAAGATCAACACGCCATCATTCGCCTTAGCCTGCCGAAGCTGAAGCGCACTGCATGATCTGATTAGCGCGAAATTTCCCTGAAACGGCAAAAGCCGAAGAAATTCGCGAACTTTTTTCGCTAGCTCCTTAATCCTGTCACGAAAATTCCACGTAACTTGTTGATACGCCTCGTATCACAATTCCCGTGCTCTGTTGCGGAAGTAGCGTAAACAACAACGATATCGCATGTGATGTGATTGACGTCCAAAAACACAAGGAACGTCAAAGACATGACAGAGCAACGACTCGCCTACAGCATCCCGGACATCGTCAAGATGGATGTTGTCCCGTGGGGACGCGACACACTTCTCGAACACTTGGAAACCGGACTGTGTCCTTCATTCACAGTCGGCAAGAGGCGTTTCGTCACTTCGGAAATGTTGGAACGGTACATCGACAACTTGAAGGCGCAGAAGTAGGGCGTTGCAGCGACCGTTCAAAACCCAAGCTAACCAAGGAGATTGCACATGAACACGGATGATTTCTTAAAGACAATCAGAGAATGGGACATCGAGTTCTTAGCCAATATCACAAACATTGAGAACCCACTCTCTATCGATCTCGGCAAAATCACGGACGAAGACATTCATCGCGACGAAGACATCGTCCCAGAGACGCTTTTCGAACGAATCAGCGTGTTCAATCAAGTGCTTGATGATCGGTGGGCGTGTGTCGAGTTCCGGTATGACAGGCATCATTATTGCGTCTGGGTGGCCGCACGAGGTGACCAGTCGATATTCATCCCGTACACGCGGGACCCGAGCAACGGTATCTGGTCTCCGTCTCCGATTTACGTCGTCAGTGACAGCAACGACATGAGATTCAAACGAACTTCCCCGAAAATCGAACCGGAGCTACCGCTCACCGACGACAGCCGGAGAGTGGTCGTCTCATTAACGATGATTCCAGTCGCGCTGGCGAGCGAGAAGGTCACGAACTGAATGGAACATGCAGCGTTCATTGAGCGACATATCCTCGCGAAGTGCTCACGCATATCACACAACATCGGCTTCACCGATGACGCCGGAAAGGTCCAACACGCACTCCGCACTGGTGCTTGGTCGGAGCCAGCCCTGAAGCGTCACCTCAATGGTGAAGCACCGCTCTCGATTCGTCTGGCGAAGAGTCCCGAGGCGACACATCTTGCCTGCCTGGACTTCGACTTCAAAGAAGGTGACGACATCACTGAAGTTGAGTTCCGGGCGAAGGTGTTGGAAGTCATAAACGTGCTACGCGGGAAGAACTTTCATCCGAAGATGTTTCTCTCGCGTGGCGGCAAAGGCGTGAACGTCTGGATGCGATGGGATGGCGAACAGTCAGTACGTGATGTTCGCGGCGCATTGCTCACGGCTCTCGACTCCTGCGGACTCAAAGAAGGCAACGGACACGTCGCAAACGGTGAGGTCGAAATCTATCCTGCTGAGTGGAGCTTCACCGATGATGAGACTCCGCGTTGTATCGCTCTCCCATTATTCGGTGATCGTTCGATGCTGAATGATGCGTTCACGCCGATCCCGCTCCCGAATACATGGACACGATCCCGGAAGCCCGATCCGTATTCTCACGAGACAGAAGAATCGGACGAAGCATTCCCTGATCAACTTTATGACGAGTCTGTCGTCGCTGATGCACTGAAGCAGGTTCCACACAACGAAGACTTTTCATTGTGGCTGCGCATCGGATATGCACTGAAACGCGCCTTCGGTGATGATGGCTTCGAACTCTGGGATGAATGGTCGGCAGACTCGGATCAGTACCAAGGTGAAGACTCGCTTCGTGATTACTGGGATCGACATCTGAAGCTTAAATCAAAGAACAAGCCGATCTCTGTCGGAACGATCATCCATCTTGCTCGTGAGAATGGCTGGACTCCGCCCGCTGGACTGTCGTTCTCGTTCACTGATCTGGGCATGGCTCGGATGATGTCGGAGATGTTCCGCGACACTCTTCAGTGGTGCTCGACGACGGGCGACTGGTATCACTTCTCAGATCGTGTCTGGCGACTCGATGAAGGGCGTGTCTATGTGCGTCGGAAGATGTTCCGCGTGCTGGCAGACATCCAAGCTCGCGCAAGGAAACTGAAGCAAGGCGGGAATGAACTCGGCGATCTGATGCACGCGTTCGCGCTGCGCTATGAAAACGCAAACGATCTCTCCCGTGCCATTAAATCAGCGGAAGCTCTCCCGGAGATGACACTGCGTCTTCAAGACTTCGACTCCGATCCATCACGCGTATTGACTAAGGATGGCAAGGTGCTGCACTTCTTGACGGAAAAACCGTGGATCGAGATCGAAGAGAACTCGCCGGACTTCAAGTTCACCAAAGCACTCGGCGTCACGTTCGATAGGAATGCGTCATGTCCGAAGTGGAAGGAGTGGCAAGCGGAACTCTATCCCGATGAAGATGTTCGCTATTTCGTCAAGCGGATGGCGGGTGCGGCACTGGGCGGACATGGCAACAAAGTGAAACGTGTTCCGTTCTTGTTCGGTGAGTCTGGCGATAATGGAAAAACAGCATTCCTGCGCGTGCTCTATCATGTGTTCGGTGACTACGGCACATCGGCAAATGCGGAGATGTTCGCCGAGACTGGCCGTGGTAACGATCCAGCGCGACCGCGATCTGATCTGGTCGCGTTGCGTGGCTCTCGGTTCGTCATGGTTCCGGAAGTGTCATCACAAGCCGAACTCGACGAAGCCACGTTCCGCAATTTCATGGGCGGCGAATATCGTAAGGCGCGACAACTGCATCAGGCGCAGATGGAATGGGAGCCAGTCGAGATGTACTGGCTCGCTGGAAACTCGAAGCCGCGCATCAATTCAAATCTGAACGCAACGTTCAATCGTTTTGGACTGATCGAGATGGACTGGGAATGTCCTGTCGAACGCCAGAAGGAAGAATTCGACCGGGAACTCGTCAAAGAAGAAGGTCCCGGAATTCTATCGTGGCTGATCTCTGGCTGGATGGGATACCGACACAATGGACGTGAGATTCCAGACGTGATGCGTGAATGGGTTCGCGGGTATCAGAAAGAAGAAGACGCAGTCCATCACTTCAAGGTGCAATTTCTTGTCCCTGATGCGGAAGCTCGGACTCCACTCATCGAGGTCTGGACACGTTTCGAGAAGTGGCATCGCGATAAGTTTTTCCGGGAGCCAGCATACAAAGCGCGGACATTGAAGGCACGGCTTGAGAAGTATGATGTCGAATTCTTGAACCCGAACAAGGAAGGCGTCGTCCTGGTCGGCTGGCGATTCGGATCAGCGAAGGACGCAGAGTCGGACACATCATGGCTCGCGGAATTCGTGTCACGGTACATTGCCGATGACAAATCCTTACCGGGTGAGAATCTTGCAGCGACATCGATATTGAAGCTTGCTTCACGGCTTGGCGTGGCATTGCCGACGAACGATGTGAAGGAACTCGGTGGCGAGTTGAAGAAGATGTTCATGATTGAAGGTGAAGCCGGGGACGCTCCAGGGTTCTTCATTATTCATCTCGACGACGGGATCGAGTTTCACCGATGGGAACTGGACAAGGGCAACCGCTACATGATCATGACGCCAGATTCGGGAGCCTATTAAATCCCGCTGAACCGCTGAACCGCTGAACGAAGCATTCTGACAGTCTCTCCCTTAGAGAAGAGTTTCTAGTATAAAAACCTCGCTCTTAGAGAAAGACTTGTAAATCGACTTAGCGGGCGGTTCAGCGGTGAATGCCCGGACATGGGTTCTCTGTCCTCGCTAGTGCGCTGAAATCGTCGATCTGAAGACCGCGTGTCCCTAAACGTCTGAAACCTACTTCGAACAAGCCCTTATTCTGCGCGGGTTTCAGCGGTCACTGATGCTAGAATCAGTGTGTCGCTAGACGGACGTTTTGAGGCACAAGGGAGTAATCATGAAAGTCGCAATCTATCTACGTTGTTCGACGGACGATCAGAATCTCGACGCGCAGCGCGCCGACCTAGAAAACTGGGCGAAGTCTGCCGGACACGAGATCGTCGCCGTGTACGAAGATCAGGCGATCTCTGGGACGGCTTCACTGAAGAAGCGTCCACGGTTCAACGAAATGTTGAAAGACGCTAGAAAGCGCACACGCGGCTTCCAGTTGATTGCTGTCTGGACGGTCTGCCGACTCGGTCGATCTACGGCGCAAGTCAGTAGAGCGATGCTCGAACTGAAGGAACTTGGCATCGATGTATTCGCACTAAAGCAAGGCGTGGACACGACAACATCGTCCGGAAAGCTTATGATCAACATTCTGTCGGCAATGGCTGAATGGGAACGCGACCTGATTAGCGAGCGCACGAAGGCAGGACTACGGACGGCAGTCTCGAAAGGGATCAAGCTTGGCGCACCGTATGCATCAGTAACGCCAGAAGGAAAGCGATGCGACAATCACATCAAGGACATGCTGCGACGTGAAATGCCGATCCGTGAGATCAAGGCGCGTCTCAGAGTCAGCAGTCAGCGCATCTATCGAGTGAAGGACGGGATCGCCTGATGTCCAGACAAGCCGAAGTAGTCAAGCTCGACGCACGCATCCAAGCACTGAAGGCGAAGCTCGATGGCATGGACATCACGACGCTCGACAGCGAGGAAGACATTGATAGATACCTGACCGAGATCGCCGACGCCGACGTTCAAGTGGAGCAGTTCATCTCGCGCTTCGGCGAGAACCGGTGGAAGGACTGGGGACCGGCGCGATGGGTCTATATTGAACGGAGCAAGGTGGCACTCGAATCACGGCTGACGACTCTTCGCCGCGACAGTGACAGGAAGACGCGCCGTTATCAGAAGATCACGACGACCACTTCCGTGATCGCTGCCGTGGTCGCTGCCATCGCTGCCGTAGCAGCCGCATACTTCGCTTACAAGTAGCAGCTACTCGACGAGCCGCTGCTCCATGCGTCGGCAGCGATAGACCTGTACATTCAACACTGGCTCCGTCGTTCCACTTTTAACTACGGTCTCCTCCAGTTTGCCACTGACGGTGTTCAGAATGTAGTGGTGAGTATTCTCGTAGATGTCGAACTTCCAACGCCAGATCGACCCGTCCTTCTTCGACAGCCGTGTGTGGTGACTTCGTGCTAATTGACCCATCTCGACTTCGTCGCCATCGAAAGCGAGGGTCAATTCACCTTCTAATCCATGCTGTTCCGGTTTGCCGCTTCCCCAATATGTGATGGTCTCTGCGTCGCAGATGAGCAGCGTCTCACCGAACGCGGCACTCGACGCGAGGAACATGATCATCGTTATCAGCGTCTTCATACTGTCTCCGAATAAACCCCGTGAAGCTTGGTGGTCGCTTCAAACGACTTGATTGCGAGCCAGAGCGCAATTAGAGCAAGGACGATATTTGAGCCGCCCGAACTCATTCCCGCGATGGGCACGCCGAACTTATTCATCGCTGTCACGGCGACGGCGGCTGATCCAAATATTATCAGCAAGAACGCCGCTACTCTGGAATTCCAAAATCGCAAGACTGTCGCCAATGTTGCAAGGATCACGGCGTCTATCAAAATAGCTGGCATCCAAATCAAACCTATTGCGCCTTGTATACCGGCGAGAACATAAAAACCGATTGAATAGTCCTTCACCGCTTTAAGAGCTTCCTCACGAGACTCAATCGGAGCGAACATTCCTTTCTTCTTCTTCGCTGAATCTGTCATGCAGCCCCCATCGAGGAATTGATGAACCTATCTTACGCTTAAAACTCGCTATTGAAATAGAACAACGCACGCGCGACAATAGACCTGACGCGAAATAACGTCATGAGAAAGGAGCCGCCCGAAAGGGCCGTTCCTTTTTTTCGTTTTAGGGGACCAGGAATGCAGTCAAACGGAATCATCTCTGCAATGCGCAGCGCAGCGATGCCGAAGACAACGCGCAAGAAGTCACCGTCGCCGTCAGCGATGGCGGAGTGCGCTCGTGTCTGCCGTGATCTTGCTGATGCTGCGGACTGGTTTCACGTTGACTGGGAGACGTTCGATCACTGGCTTCGCGGAAATCCGAAACTGGCTCGTGAGTGGCGGCGCGCGAAACTTGAAGACGTGCGAGAGATGCGACTCATTCTCCGCGAGAAGGCAGTCGCATCCGGATCACCGCAAGCCGTGGAGAAGTACCTGAAGCTCTCTTACCCCGACGCCTTCAACGAAAAGTCCCAGCAAATGACGATCACTGTCGAGACGAAGGTTCTTCCTTCTCCGGGACGTGAACCACTGGTGATAGAACATGAAAGCGATTGAACTCTCCGAATATCAGGACAAGTGTCTTCGCCAGAACATACACGCGAACTTGTTCCTCGGTGGTGCGAAAGCGGGATCGAAATCGTGGACGGCGTGTCTGCTTGCGGTGCAGCATTGCGAACTGTTCGCCGAAGACGCACACGTCCTGATGATCCGTCTCACGTATCAAGGCGCAGAAGAGTTGAAGCACAATCTCCACGAGATACTGCGTGTGAAGTACCAAGAAGACCCGCGTCGATTCTGGAACGGTTCGTCAAATGAATTCCGACTCAAGGGACGCGGACGGATCGAGATTGGATACCTGAATCACGTTGATGATCTTCTTCGCTATCGTGGACGGTCGTTCTCTGCAATCTTGTTCGATGAAGTCGCGGATATTCCGCCCGTTCTGGTGAATCAACTTCGAGCAGAGATTCGCGGACGCAAGGGCATCGTCCCGCGCATTGTCGCGACGGCCAACCCTGCGCGACCTTTTCATGATGTCTGGAAGCGGTACGCGATGCGGACGCCGTGGGAAGTATTCACCGAAGACGACACTGGACTACCGTGGATGAGTTGTCCGGCAGCTATCACGGACAATCCGTTCTTGGATCATGATGCGGTGGTTCAACAGATCATGAAAGACCCGAACGCAGCCGCCCTGGTTTCCGGGGACTGGAACCTTGTCTCAGCGGACGCACATTTTCACGGTGCATTCTCTGAAGAGCGATCCATCGTCGAGGACTGGACACATCTCCCGGAGTACGGATGGAGATACATGATCTATTCAGATCACGGCGGTGGAGCATCTCCGAGCACGTTTCTCTTTACGGCGTCGGCACTGGAAGGAACGCACGCACCGAACGACGAGTTCTTCCCGAAGAACAGCATCGTCGTGTTCGACGAGTACGACGACAGTCACGGCAGAGAGTCCGGCGACTGGAACTCGACGTATGGATTGAGCATCGAGCGCAATTGTGAAGAGGTCGTTCGCATCGCGGACAACTGGAATATGCAAGCCGTCGGACGCATCGATCCGCAGGTGACACAGGATCATGGATCGGAAGAGAGACTGATCGACATTTACCAGAAGCACGGCTTCAGGTGTCAGCCGTGGAAGAAACATTCACGAGCGAACGCCGCAGCCGTGGTGCGTGAATACTTTCATCACGCGCAGCCGGAAGACAGACGCAAGGGAGCCGGACTCTACTTCACGCGACGTGCAGAAGGGTGCATCGCGACGATCCCGACGTTGCCAACATCGAAACATGATCCGAATGTTCCAGCGACGAAAGCTGTCCCGGATCATCACTACGACGCAATCAAGGCGTGTGTCTGGGAACGCTCGCAAGAATGGAAACGCACACCACTGCATCGCGGGAGCATGTACGCATGAAGCACTCGACAGGACTGAAGGGACGACACACTCGGAACACGGCTCTCGAATCACTGGAGCGTCGCTTCACTGGCAAGGAACCAGAAGACCCTCGCCGCGCAAATTATCCGCGTCGGATGCAATCACTTTTTTTCCCGGCTTTTCACCGCAAGGAGAACAAATAATGTCAGCCGCCAGAGAATTTATTCAGGACAGAAACCGGACGACCAGATTCACCACGGCAAAGAAGGATTCATTGGAACATCAGATCGCGGTCGATGAACAGTGGATCGTGAACGAAGCGAACGCCATCAACGAGAAGGTAAACGCGATCAGGCAAGCCGGAGACGCCACTGAACAGAAAATCGCAAAAGAGCGCACGGCATTGATCGAAGCGTTCGACAAAGAAGCCCAGACGAGAATTAAAAACGTGTCGCAGCGCGTCACTGGTTTTGACGCTGGATTCGCACTTCCAGAACAGCTAGCACACGTCACGCAGATGTTGATGAATCACTTCGTCACATCGACGAATCGTTCGACGCTTCTGCGTGACGCCATCACTGGTAAGAACCAGGAACTCGCACTCGCGTTACTGCACGCACCGCAGACCATGACGGAGTTGTCCCCGGATGCACGCCAGACGATGACACGTCACTTCATGTCAGAAGCGGATCAGGTGAAACAGGAACGACGGATCGATCTCGAATATCGCGGACGAGCCGTCGTCGAAACGTTTCAGAACACGAAAAGGAGACTCGGACGATGAAGATTGAATTCACAGATGAAGAAGTCACGGCATTGCCAGACGAAGTTCGGGAGAAGGTGAGGGACAACATCTTCGAAGGTGCGCCGCTGGACTTCATTCCAGACGTTGACGGCTTGAAGCGATCACTCGCAGTGACACGCGAAGAAAAGAAGACCGCGCAAGGATTAGTGAAGACTATTGCCGAACGATTCGACGCAAAGAAAAATGATGTGTTGGCGGCTGTCGATGAGTTCATCTCGAAGAACGGCAAGAAGGGAGAGGTGATCAGACAACTCGCAGACGAACGAATGCGAACAGCCATCGCACAAGCCGATGGAAACGTTGATCTCCTTCCGGCGAATGTTCGCGAGAGAGTTCGCTGGAGCGAAGACCTCGGACAGTACATCGTCCCCGGCGAAGACGGCGAGCATCTGAAGACGGACGACGGATCACTGAAGGGTGTCACCCATGTCATTGAAGATATGAAAGCGGACCAGACGTTCGGAAGCATGTTTGCATCACGTTTGCATTCTGGATCAGGTTCGCCACCGCAAAAAGGTGGTGATGGTCTACCGCGTACTTCGGACGAATCTGACTCAAATGCGCCACCGAAGTCGATGAGAGTGTCAGACATGAATTCACAACAACGCCGACTCGCTGCAACTGAAGGCGGCGGACTACAGGAGTACCCGCGATGAGAATCAGCACAGGACTCCACCGTCACACACGCACTGAAGACGGTGTACAGCGGACGCAATGGGTCACGAGAGGGAATCCACGATCCGTCGGTCTGGACATGGCTTCGACACATCCGACGCCATACGTCGGAACCACGAAAGGAGCAGGCAATCGTGCAGGACGTAAACGGGGACAGATATTCCGGTGATCAAGCTCGAAGGTAAGAAACTCGACCCGGCAACGACCCGGGCTCTGGTGTCCGGGACGTTGATCGAAGGCGCGACTCTCGGTCAATGGTGGGGAAAGCAATCTCGTGATCTTCGCGAGTCATTCATGCGTGAGATTCGAACAGCAATGCAGAACGGTGAGTCACTGACACAAGCAACAGTCCGCATCGTCGGTGGGACTGTGGACGGCGTGACGGTTCCGGGAATCATGAAGACAACGAAACGCAAAGCGAGCGCACTGGCCGCGACTGCGATGAACGCGGTGTCGAATGATGCCGCACTGAGAACATTTCAAGAGAACAACGATGTCATCAAAGCGGTGACACAGGTCTCGACATTGGACAACAAAACTTCGGACATCTGCATTGCGTACAGCGGGCAGACATGGAACGTCGAAACGTTGCAGCCGATCCCGCCGTCGAAGCTGCGATTCAACTCTGGTCCACCGCGTCATTTCAATTGTCGCTCGCGACTTCGTCCAGTGACGAAGAGCTTCAAAGAACTGGGAATCGACACGAAAGAGATTCCGCCCGGAACGCGTGCATCGATGGACGGACAGGTTCCAGCGGACATCACGTTCGACGAATTCCTGGTCAAGAAGTCCGAGACGTTTCAGAACAAGCTTCTCGGAAGGAAACGTGCGGAGCTATGGCGGAAGAACGCGATCACGTTGACTCAGCTTGTCGATTTTCGTGGATTTCCGATGACGCTTGAGCAACTGGAAAATCAAATCGGTGACAAATAATTCTTGGATGGACTACTAGTGATCTGGAAACTCAGAACAGGCGAAACAGATTCGATACATATCCCATGGAACAAGGGCAAGCTCATCGGGCAGAAGCCACCACTAAAGCCAAAGGAAATTTGGGCAATTCGAATTCGTCTCCAGATGGGTAATCGTCGCCGTGACCTTGCCTTGTTCAATCTCGCTCTCGACAGCAAGCTTCGGGCTTGCGACTTGGTCAAACTGCGCATGTCCGATGTCATGCAGGGAAGCAGCATGTCCACGAGAGCAATGATCCTCCAGCAGAAAACGAATCAGCCTGTTCGGTTTGAGATCACCGAACAGACTCGAACCGCTCTCTCTGATTGGATTGAAGACGCTCAACTGAAGCACAGGGACTACCTATTCCCCAGCCGGGTTGACCGGGCTCGTCATTTATCTACGCGGCAGTATGCCCGTCTCCTGTCGGGATGGATCGCTGAAATAGGGCTTGACCCTTCACTCTACGGCACGCATTCGATGCGCCGCACAAAGGCTTCAATAATCTATCGTCGTACCAAAAACATTCGCGCCGTACAATTGCTCCTTGGTCATACCAAGCTAGAGAGTACCGTTCGATATCTCGGAATCGAGGTTGACGACGCTCTGGAGATGGCAGAGCAGACCGAATTGTGATTATATTCAGGTAATTATGAATGTCCGCTTGTGACCCAAAGCAGCCACTCAGTGTTGCAGCTCTAACGACTTGATACAGGACACTCTTGTGGGATCGTTAGTAACCTCAATTTATCATCGATAAATAGAAGGAGATAAAAATGGGATATGTTGAAAAAAATGTTCTGCATGGAGAAAGTATTGTCCATAGCGCCAGTATTCACTGGTTCATTTTTGTGCCAGGGATTGTGATTTTTTTCCTGGGTATGTACTTATCTGCCATAGGCGCTGAAGGTGACACAGGCGGGGTAGTTGGCTCGATTATTATTATCATAGCGCTAGTTTTTCTTTTGAAAGCTTTGATCTTAAAACTCACTACCGAATTGGCTGTTACATCTAAACGTGTAATAGCAAAGGTAGGTTTGATTAGTCGCAACACCGTCGAACTTAATCACAGTAAAGTTGAAAGCTTCAATGTAGACCAAAGCATCCTCGGTAGAGTATTCGGCTACGGTACTATCATTATTAATGGCACGGGAGGAGGCAGAACTCCGATTCCAAGTATCAAGTCCCCATTAGAGTTCAGACGTGAGGCAATGCAAGCGATTGATTCATCCCAATCGGTCATGCCGTCCTAGCAGGGCAAATGCACTCGTCGCATTGGTATCTGTCACGAAGTTCACACTTGCTATGTCAGCTTCTGGCCGAGAGTAGCCCCTGAAAACTACCAATTTTCGGCTCAACGAGTGACTGCTATCGGTGGAAGCTGTCGTTCGCAATCGTGTCTCGCGATGAACCCAACGCCAACGACCGCTATACTGTGGATAGCAGTCGGTGGGCGAGTTTGGCCCTGAGGGGCTGTTGTTAACCCAAAGCGGATCTAGCCTCGACAAGCTGCATGTCAGCAACAGAGATTTGGAGATTGCTAGATGGACTCAGGAAAGCTCAACGATTGGCTGCAGGTCGGGGGTTTATTCGCCGTACTGGGTGGTTTGATCTTTGTTGGCCTTCAGCTAATGCAAGATCGCCAGATCGCTTCCACTCAGGTCATCGCAGAGGCCGCAAACAGAAGAATGTATTGGGCGGAGCTCATCGGCCAGAATCCTGAAATCTGGGTCAATGGTTTGGCTGGTCAGCCCCTGTCGGCTACCGAGGCCGTGCAATTTGATGCGTTAGCTACTTCGTGGGAGCTCTCTCATTATTCTTATTTTTACAACAGTACTCAAATGGACGTATCGACAGATGTGAGATTCGTTCGCGAATGGGCATTGGAATTGCACACCAATCCGGGGTTGCTTGCATGGTGGCGAGCATTTCGGCAGCGGATGAACTACACAAGTCCTACAGACTTGGAAATAAGCGACTGGCCCGAGCAAGTTGAGGAAGAACTGGCCCGGTTAGATAATAGAGTTTCTGCCACTGAATAACGCGGGGCAAGGCATCCGCTATCAGTGAGAGCAGACCTTCAGAAACTCGGCGGTGAATTTTGTTCGCTCAAGGGCCGCTTTATTCCCGGAAGCAGCCGTTGAGCTAGAATGGGGTCCAAGGGCCGTTATTGACCCAAAGCGGACGTTCACAAGAACTTGTACCAAGCATATCGTGCACTGATTCGGAGTAGTCATCGTGGGGTTCAAGAAATTCAACGAAGTAGCGGAATTAGTCGGGATTTTGGCGATTGTCGCATCGCTGATTTTTGTCGGCTTACAGATGCAGCAATCACAACGAATTGCTTTGAGCGATCACTACATTCAATCCGTTGCGAATCAAATAGCAGCCGATGACGCTATAGCAGAGCATCCGGATATCTGGGTTAGAGGAAATGCCGGGGAGAATTTGGAAGCCGAAGAGATGGCTATATTTGCTGGGCTGGTCCGTAATCTCGCCGATATCGCCTACTACACGATCGAGGTTGATCGCGCGATGGGGCAAGAGGATGCGGCTGACATAGACGTTATGGAATTTGCTCTTTACGTATACGAGAACCCGGGGGCTTATGAGGTCTGGCTTAACCGCGAAGAAGAACTGGCACGATACCGGGCCCTCCTGAATCCTGACCAGACGTTTTCGGAAGAATGGACTGACTTGGTCAAAACGGCAATTGCAAAGATTGAAGAAGAAAGGTCTCCATGACAGGCTGCTTGTGGCCGTAAGCAGACCAAGATCGCTAGCGCGAGTCTACTTCGTCGGTCTCGATTTCATATCTAAGTGAATTCGGCTTTGTCACTGACTGCCTTGGCAGTATAATGACGCAATCAGTCAACGGGCTTGACTGGTCTCACCTGACGACGGCGTCGTCACACTCTCCCGGACGGCGTCCGGATATAAGCGGGAAGCTTCTTCGAATCGTGCGCAATCGCGCGCGGCAATTATTTATTGCCTGAAGGAGTAACAATCATGGCAGAAGGAACAAGACAACTTTGGGCGGCGTCCGGTCGATTACCCGAAGGACTTATTTACCCCGAACTCGTTCACACGGGCATTTCGGAAACACTCGTCCAGAACTCGAACGCATTCAACGCAGCGTCACAAGGAGCGATTCGACTCGTTCCGACTCGTCGTCGTGGTGACTTTGCGCAGGATTCATTCTGGAAAAATGCATCTGGGCTGATCAATCGGCGTGGCGTAGCTGGCTCTCCGGAGAATCCGGACGTGTCATCGAATCCGGTTCCGAAGGATGAGTTCATCAACGTCAAACTGAATCGACGCATCGGTCCGATGGATCAGACGCTCGATTCATTCCGCAAGCTTGGAGAGAATCCGGACATGGAGACGCTTTCGTTCTTGCTCGGCGAGCAGATCGCGAAGTCTCAGCAACTTGACTGGCTGGACTCGGCTCTCTTGGCCCTGGTGACGAAGATCAACGCGACCGGAACTCTGACATCGACGACTTCCCCGGAAGCGACGATCACGACGAATCGTCTCGTGGACGGTCTCCGTCTGTTCGGAGATGCTGCGTCTCGAATCATTGTCTGGGTCATGCACTCGAAGCCGTACTATGACCTCGTGGAGAATCAAATCTCGACGAACATCGACGGCATCTCGAACTTCAATGTCCAGACGGCGACGCCTGTCACGTTGAATCGTCCTGTCCTTGTGACGGACGATGCTCGACTCGAAAGCGGTGGAATCTACACGACTCTGGGATTGACGGCTGGAGCCGCTGTTCTGGAAGAGTCAGAGGAGCCGTTCGTGTTCAACGAACTGATCTCTGGGAAGGACAATCTCGTCCTACGCACTCAGGGTGAATACGCGTACAACCTTGGACTGAAGGGGACCGCGTGGGACGTTGCGAACGGTGGCGTCAATCCTGACGACACGGCTCTCGGTACGGCGACGAACTGGGACACAGTCATGGACGACGTGAAAGACCTTTCGGGCGTTTCAATTCAGACGCTCTAGGAAGTTAGGTGGGAGTTGACGCTCGCCTACAGGTAGCCCTGCCCTTGGAGTGATCCGGGGGACGGGGTTTTATCTACCCACCCAAACTCCATCTTCCGAGAAATTGGGGCATTCAGGTTGACCCAATGCGTTGTATAAAGAGTCAAAGGCCGGCTTGATTGCTTTGTGAATATCTTCACCTGATTCGATTGACTCAATTGTGCATTCCGACAAAAACATGCGATCACGATCCAGCCTTGGCTGCTGATGTCTTCCCCAAGGGTCATCCCTGTAAGCATAATAAGCACCGCGAACGCCAACCAAAGTCAATTGGACAACATAAGGCGGCGGAATGTTTATCGCTTTATAAGCCCGCAGGTAATCAGGGAACGCCTGAAAAAATTCCTGTTCGAACCACACACCAGCTATAGTTTTACCGCGATTCTCGATTTCTTGGTGAATATCACCCATCACCGCTTCAATCATGCCATTGCGAAAGACCTGTGTGTAAGCGGCCAATCGATCGCCTCCGCTGAAGACCATAAACCCATCGAAGTTGTAACGTCGATTTTGTCCCATTGAGTTCAGTGCTCGAAGCATCTGAAAGTGGTCGTTGTAAAGCGAATCGATGTCGAATGCGTGATCGGTCAACAGAAAAAGTTGCGGCACAATATGACAGACCAGTAAACCGCGTTCTTCTGCGATGCCCGTAGTGTCTCGTTCGGGATCGAGTAGAATATCAATACGATCTCGCGTGAAATCGCGAAAGCGGCGGCGGGCTTGATCGCTGAGCGTGAACATATTTTGCAATTCAGGCATGGTCGCCTCGTGTTTGCCGTTCGAATCTCGAACAAAGAACTTGTGATACTTGCCTGAGGCTATTCGGTGAGGAGCGATACTGCTTCTCGGTATTTCGAGAACTACGCAACGCGTTCCATTCTCTGCGGTGACTTGACGAATCTGGACGGTCGTAAACGCTGGATCAAATCCACTGTTAATAAGTTGAACCATCCGCTGAGTTTCCGCATCAAGGTTGATGCCAGCATCGACTCCAACTAGCTCAGAGGGCACACCTTCGTTTTCATCGACACCAATAATAATGTGCCCGCCGCGAGTATTCGCGAACGACGATATGTCTTTCAACAGCTCGCGCTTGTCATCGTTCGAGTTGCCGTAGCAATCTCGCTTGTAATCAAGTATCTCGGATTCGGGAACTCTGTTGTCGAGAAGCGATTGAATGTCTGCCCAATCTTGCATCGTCAAATACTACCGCACCTTCATGCTTTTGTAGTTCAACATCACGGAAACATTACGGAAAATGAAAAAGCCGCGAGCAAGTCGCGGCTAAATCATTGATAAATATGGTACTCCCTAGGGGATTCGAACCCCTGTTACCGCCGTGAGAGGGCAGCGTCCTGAACCACTAGACGAAGGGAGCGTAGTGGCCTGCCCAGTGGGGCAGGGGCCGCTATTATACGGCGACATACTCAATGCTCAAGTCGAAATCCACGCTTTTCTCGACCTTAACCCCAGGGGATGGATTCGCTTGCTTCGCAAGCTCACCCCTGCGGGGCGCATACGCTGTGCGCATGCGTCTGTCGGATGGCTACGCCATCCTCGGATCGAACTCTTGTTAAATGCCGTGAGAGGGCAGCGTCCTGAACCACTAGACGAAGGGAGCGTAGTGGCCTGCCCAGTCGGGCAGGGGCCGCTATTATACGGCGGCATGCTCAATGCTCAAGTCAAAATCCACGCTTTTCTCGACCTTAACCCCAGGGGATGGATTCGCTTGCTTCGCAAGCTCACCCCTGCGGGGCGCATACCCTGTGCGCAGGCGGTCTTTCAACCTGACCCGGCTGTGCGGGGGCTGCTATCATACTGGCGCAATTTCATTTTCCAAGCGGTGTCCATTGAAAAAAAGCGGGACTAAGAAGCCCAACGCACCCAAGATCATTCCCCGTCCGGCGCATACCGTCTCTCGAGACGATATCTCGAAGAGTGCGCTCAAGGTTCTGTACAGGCTGCACAAATCAGGCTACCAGGCATTCCTGGTGGGCGGTTGTGTGCGTGATGCCTTACTGGACCTGCATCCGAAGGACTTCGATGTCGCGACCAATGCGACTCCGGACGAGGTACGGGCGCTATTCGATAATTGCCGATTGATCGGCCGGCGCTTTCGTCTTGCCCATGTCCGCTTTGGTCGCGAGATTATCGAGACTGCGACCTTTCGGGCCGCTGCCAACCATGCAGCCGACGATGTCGCGCATGATGACGAGGGCCGCATCATCCGTGACAACGTTTACGGCAGCATTGACGAAGATGTCTGGCGTCGCGATTTCACCTGCAACGCGTTGTATTACAACATCGCGGATTTCAGCATCTGGGACTACACCGACGGCGTTGCTGATATTGAACGCCGGCGGCTGGTATTGATCGGCGACGCGGACAAACGGTTGCGCGAGGACCCGGTACGGATGCTTCGAGCCGTACGATTTGCTGCCAAACTCGACTTCACGATCGATCCCACTGTTGTCGATTCGATGCACAAACATGCGGACCTGCTGAGCAATGTTCCGGCTGCGCGTTTGTTCGATGAATTTCTGAAACTGTTTCAGGCTGGCTTCGCAGAACACACCTTTGATCTGTTGCGCGAGTACGGGCTCTTCGCAGAGATGTTCCCGGCAACTGACAAGGAGTTGAATGACGATTCCAGTTTCATGGAATTCGTTCGAGCGGCCCTTCAGAATACCGACCGACGTGTCGCCAACGACAAATCGGTCACACCGATGTTTCTCCTCGGTGTGTTCTTCTGGGCACCGACGGTGCGGCTTGCTGCGATTCGCCGGGCCGAAGAAAAAATGTCCGAGTCGCAGGCATTGAGCCTTGCCTCGTATGAGCTGATTGCACAACAGCAGCGGCGGATATCGATTCCGAAACGATTCACGATACCGATGCGCGAAATGTTGGCCTTGCAGCCGCGTTTCGAAAATCAGCGCGGTAAACGCGGCATGAAGTTTCTGGAGCACCGCCGGTTTCGCGCAGCTTACGATTTCATGATGCTGCTGAGCGACGTTGGAAAGGTCGACCGGCAAGTCGCCGATTTCTGGACCGGCGTGCAAAAGCAGTCTGCTGATGAGCGCGCCAAAAGCTTTCAGATTGGCGCGCCGGCAACCGGTAAACGCAAGCGTCGCCGACGACGCAAAAAGAGATCGCCTCCGGCCAGTAACTCGTGAGCGACGACCGCAAGGATCCGGTGCTGGCCCACATCGGTATTGGCAGTAATCTGGACGATCCCAGGCGACAAGTCATCAACGCGATCGAAATGCTGGACGGTCTACCCGGCTGCCACGTGCTGCGCCAGTCATCCATGTATCAATCTGCCCCATTCGGCCACGTCGAGCAGCCAGACTTCATCAATGCCGTGGCCGTGCTCGAGACAGCCGTACCGGCGGACATCCTGTTGGCTTGTCTTAAGGAAATCGAGCGAGATCGCGGCCGTGATCCTGCGGCAGAGCGGTGGGGACCGAGAATCATCGACCTCGACTTACTTGCTTATGGTGACCAGGTGATCGACCTGCCTGAGCTTCAGGTTCCTCACCCGGGCATCATGGAGCGAAATTTTGTATTGTTGCCACTACGGGAAGCGACACCGGACCTGGTGATTCCCGGACTTGGGCGGGTGGCTGATATTGCAGTAGATGAGCAATCGCCGCCTATTTCCAAAATCGACTAGCTGGGCGACATGTCAGTCAGTGAATTAGTCAAACGACAGAATGCGCCGCGATTTATCGCGGTCGAAGGGCCTATTGGCGCGGGCAAAACGAGTCTTGCCAAACGCGTTGCCGACAGTCTGTCTGCGGAGCTCATTCTTGAGGAGGTGATGGAGAACCCGTTTCTTGAGCGTTTCTACCTGGACGGTCAGTCGGCGGCGCTGCCGGCGCAAATGTTTTTTCTGTTTGCTCGTGCTCGTCAGATCGAAGGACTGCGCCAATCGGACATGTTCGCGACAGTGCGAGTGGCTGATTACCTGTTTGCCAAAGACAATTTGTTCGCCGAGTTGAACCTGAAGCCAGATGAGCTGACACTTTACAAACAGGTAGTCAGTTCATTAAAGGTTGAGGCACCCGTTCCAGACCTTGTGATCTACCTGCAGGCGTCTGTGGATTCGTTGCTAAGCCGCGTAGCCCGACGCGGGATCGGCTTCGAGCGTGCGATCAATCGTCGCTATCTCGAGCGACTGACAGACGCATACGCTCGCTTTTTTCACGCCTACGATGATGGTCCGCTATTGATCGTTAATGCATCGCAAATAGATCCGATCAATAACGACGCAGACTACCAACAGTTGTTTCAGCAGATCGAGCAAACGACCGGCGGACGACACTTCTATAACCCGATTGCTGCAGCGTTAGCCTGACAGGCTAATTGCAGACGACGTTTCTGCCCGCATGCTTCGCACGATACAGTGCTGCATCCGCGGCGCGAATCAAAGTCGCCAGCGTGCCACCTTTTTCAAGAGTGGCAACGCCCATTGATATCTTGATAGGCACGTTGATCAGTGAATCATCGCTTGCCTCGGTATCGCCGGAAACTGCACTGCGGACACGATCGGCGATCGTGGTCGCCAATTCCATATCGACCTCTGGCAACAGGGCCGCGAACTCGTCACCGCCGTAGCGGACCAACAAATCGCGTAGCCGAAACTGTTTTTGCAGAATTGCTGCAACTGCCGATAAAGCACGATCGCCCGCGATGTGACCAAACATGTCGTTAAATTTTTTGAAATTGTCGACGTCAATCATGATGAGCGAAATCGGTTGATTGTCCTGCACGCAACGATCAACTTCACGCATGTAGGTTTCGTTCATCGCATGCCGATTGCTCAAACCGGTTAGCGCATCGGTCTTCGCATGGTGCTCAAATTTTCGCAATTCGCCGAATCCTTCGGCGATAACACGGTTGTGGCTA
>Ga0255049_10000647_pt1 | contig 20942 bp, 19 predicted proteins | sample JV7_2_3_MG_FD_183615 | JGI IMG/M metagenome (GOLD analysis project Ga0255049, IMG submission 183615) | Seawater microbial communities from Jervis Inlet, British Columbia, Canada - JV7_2_3 | ecosystem: Environmental > Aquatic > Marine > Inlet | place: Canada: British Columbia | collected 2016-10-06
ATCCTACACACTTACTCTTGGAAACCTGCGCAACGTCGTAGCGCAGCTTCGACTCGCCGACGAATCATCCCGCTAAACCACTTTAGCGCGAAACCCGCCCGGAGCGTTTAGCGCAAATCCGCACGCGTTTCTCAGCTTCTGCCACGTAGCTATGCGGTTTCCAGTGCCGCAATTCATGGAATACCCCCTTTATCGTGAACGCCGCTGGGTAAATTGGCGGCTGCCCAGAAACTCCCAAGAGGCAAGACGATGCACGCAGACAAACAGAAGACGTCGGTCTTCGACTACCAACCTGACGATATGGTGACGGAAATAGAAGCTGCCAGAATCATCGGGATGTCCGTCCAATTTTTGCGGCAAAGCCGCATGGACGGCTTGCGCGTTAGTAGAACGGCCGGACCTCCTTATCACAAATTCGGGAGGAGCGTTCGCTACAAGATTAGCGACTTGACTGCGTGGCTAGCCTTGCACCGCATTGAACCGACCGCCACTAATGGCGATACGTGATGGTCACCAAAAAGAAAAACCGCCCGGCGAAGGGGCGGTCTTCCGATGCGAAGTCGAGACGCAGCTCGTCAAAGAAATCACTTACTAAGTCTATCCCTGCGAGTCGCGGCAAAGCAATTGCGAAAAGACTGGGCGTCGAATATGCCGTCGCGCGCGGCATGGTCGGTCAATTCCTGAAGAAGTTAGCAGTTAAGTATCTGACCGCCGACGAAACCGCGATGTTGGCTACCTATACAGCCTGCGTTCCATCATTGCAGATTATTTATCACACTGTTCACGGTCAAGTCATCCCGGATTTTTGGTACATTCGTTACCTAGCCGAAGTTCTAGACAAAAAAGGAAACCTAATCAAATTTACGGGCCCGCAGGGTTTGGGGCCTTACTGTTACTTCGCACGGACGTGGCCGAGCAAGTCAAAGCCAAAGTTAAAGTCCTGGCCGCACATCGCGAAAACGCCCGGGATCCCGATCTTTCTTACCGAGGGGCCGTTTAAGTCTTGTGCGCTTGCGCGTATGGGTTTCGCTGCGATCGGCCTGGCGGGCGTTTGGGCATTTTTGAAGGATGGAAAGCTATTGCCCGAATTCGCGCAGATTGAATGGGTCGACCGCAAGGTCTTTGTCATTTACGACAACGACATCGTTCACAAGCCCGGCGTTCGCGCGGCTATGGGTCGCCTAGTCCACGAACTGACAAACTTGGGCGCGCTTCCCAGAATTGTATATCTGCCCGACTTCGAAACCACAGGCGAAAAAATCGGCGTTGACGATTTCCTTGTCAAGCGCAAGTTTGTTGCATCAGCGCTAGACGATCTAGACATTGAAGTGTGCGACGAAACATCGATGCTGCATTTCTTGAACAGCCGCGTTGCTTACATTAGACAGCTGAAGGCATATCGAGATTTGAAATACGGAATTTTCTATCGCGGCAACGAATTACATGCGGCATTCGCGCCGCTTACGTACTGGATCGATACGGTTAACGGAAAACGGGAAAAAAGCGCCGTCGTGGAATGGAAAAAGTGGTCACGCCGCGCTGAATACGACGATTTAGACTACCTTCCTGGCTCGCCGCGCGTCGTTGACAGCATCTTAAACACGTGGCCGGGATGGGGCGTCGAAGCCGCCAAGGGTGACGTGCGCCCAGTCCTGAGGTTGATCAACTATTTGTTTGCTGGCAGTCCGGATCAAGCCACCTGGCTCCTTCAATGGCTCGCGTACCCAATTCAGAACCCAGGCGCGAAACTCTTCGCGTCAGTGCTCATTTGGAGCAGTGAGCAAGGAGTAGGAAAATCCCTGCTCGCCGAAATAATGGGCGACATCTATGGGAAAAATTACGCTGAAATTTCGCGCGCCAGTCTGGCGGGCGACTTCAATCACTGGGCGAAACATAAGCAGTTCGTACAAGGCGATGAGATAACCGGGTCCGATTCCAGGAAGTTTGCCGATTCGCTGAAAGCGATGATCACTCGCCAACGGGTCGAGATAAACGAAAAATACGCGCCGCAATTTTTCCTCACCGATTGCACGAATTATTTTTTTACATCGAATCACGTCGATGCGATCTTCCTAGAAGATGCGGACCGGCGATATTTCGTGATCGAGGTTACGCAACCCAAGAAACCAGACAGCTTTTATGAGCGCTTGCGTACGTGGAGAGATAAACCGTCGACGGATAATCCTAACGGGAAATTTCGGGGAGCGTCCGCCTTCCGCTGGTACCTAGAAAACGAAGTTGATCTTGAAGGCTTTAAACCGCACGCCGAGGCGCCCGTTACGGAATCGAAAAGAGAAATGATCGCGTTTTCGAAATCTGACATTGACATGTTCGCACGCGAAGTGCGGGACAATCCAGACGGCGTATTACAAGGCGCAAACCTGACATGCGAACGGGACCTATACGAGGCCGACGCGATTCACAGCTTCGCGAAAGGCTATTGTGACCGCCCAAACGTCACAAAGATTGCCGTCAGTAAGGCGCTGGCACGAATTGGCATTACATGCCGCGTGATCAATTTCGGTCGGCTAACTCGCCGTCTCTGGCCACTGAGGAACACCGAAGCGTGGCAGGGGCGGCCCAACACTGAATGGGTGGAAGCCTATGAAAAGTTCACGAAACAGAAGAAATTCTAGAAGTTCGTCAAGAATGGCGAACCGGGAAGAAAAGGCGAACCCGGAAACCTTTATCGGGCGGCGGTTGGTTCGCCAATTCACCGATTCGCCTTTTTTTATAGATGGTTTAGATGGAAATAGCATGGTTGATTTAAGACCACTTTTTACCCTCTCTATCTCCCTCTCTTTCTTTGAATAGAGTTTTGGAAAATAAAACGAATTGGCGAATTGGCGAACCAACCCCTTATCTAAGCCAATCTTGCCAAAGGAAAGGCGAACGAAATGGCGAACCGGCCCTTTTGTTAGCAAGACGGAGCAGAAGATTAATGAATCAGGCAGACATACCGCACTCCTCCGGATAAAGGAAGAAACCGAGTGGCAGCTACTTACTGTTGTCGAAAACGACCACCGGCTGTGGGTCCTGTCCAGAACAATGCGGTGAGGGTCGGCAAGCGACCGAAAAGCGTGAATTTTCGGCCCTTTACCGGCAAGGCAAGATCAGAGGTTTAACGTTATCAACGACTTACGAAATGCCAAGGAAGCGTTAACAATGGAGAGGTACGACCGTGGGCCGAAAGAGCCAGAAAAACGAGCCGGAACTAATCGACCCCGGCAGCGTAGCTACAGGATTCTTAGCCGATTGTCTCGGCCTAACTGCCGCCCAAGTTTCCCGGCTTGGCGCGGCACGGATAATTAAGACCAATGGGCACCGGGGCAAGTACAGCCTTACCGACGCGATACCGCAGTACGTTAGTAGCCTGCGCGGAACTGGCGAGGCCAACGCCAAGGCAAAGCTTGCCGTGCAGCAAGAACGAAAGCTTAGACTTCTTAACGACAAAGAAGCCGGCAGCTTGGTTAAAATTAGTGACGCCGCCGAAGCCTTCCGGCAATTCTGGCTTGTCTATCGAGCCGGCATTAACGCCCTACCCCGTCGGCTTGCACAACAACTTAGTAACGAAGTTGACCCTTCGAAAATCCAGCGGTTGCTAGATGATGAATTTGCAGAGCTTTACCGCGCAATGGAAGGTGTACTGTCGGAGCACTTCGCTAAAGACGGTTACCAGCTTTCCTTTGATGCGGCCGGGGATAGTGGCAGCGGCACCGCCCCCAAGCGTAACGCCCGATCAGTGGGCCGACGAAAAAAGGGTGCTGCCACTCGGAAGCGCCGAGCCGGGAAAGTGGCGAAATAGTTACACCGGTCATTGGGGCAAGAAGGATTGCGTGCACAGGACGGCGCACCCTATGCCACGTTATCCAGTAGGATCGCTGCCCAATTCCGACAGTGTTCACTCGCCCCGGATAACCTGCTCTAAAATCTCGGCCGTCGCGGTGTAGGCCAGCCTGGTAGAACACTGTCTTCGGGAAACGATAGCTGCAGAGTAACTTATTGTTTTACAGAGTAATGGGGATCGGCGTCTGTTGCACTAGATCCAGTACTGTCAAGCACGACCCATAACTGAGTCACGCAAAACTCACGCAGCTAGAGACGAACGTTTCCTTCAAAGTCCACGATCCCGAATCAGCTCTTGGCTGGCCAAAAGGTCTTTAGGGTGTGTACCAGATCAGCGACGCGGATGCTCGTTTCTGTGAGGCAGTGTTCTTGAGACCGCTTCTCGAAAGCTTGCGACTGCGCTCCTCGGTTCCTACTTCGGAAATAGCAAAGTGAATGTCAGTCGAGCGCCCCAATCGTCAGGACCATTGTCGGGACTGTCCGCCCAATAACGAATGCCACCTTGAATAGTCACGATCTGCTCACCGAACCGTAGGAGCTTGGACACTCCGAGATTGACAGGTATCGACCACTCCTGACCATCGGACGCTTTGTGGTTGTAGCTGGACTCAAGATTGACTGAGTAAGTCACTGCCTGCGGTGTTACGTAGGCAAGAAATGGTTGGATGTTGGTTAAATTTATGTCAGCCTGGTTATCGTCTCCTGAAATCGAAGCGATGTGGCCGATCAAGGTGCCATAGGTCCAGGCGTTCTGCTGTTTAAGAAAGACGGCCGTCGGCCCTAATCCCCACTTTTCGCCGCCGAGCAAGTCATCGGTCGCTGTTGGCAGAAGAAACTGCGGCCCGACCCCCCAAATCATTCCGCCATCTGTTGGCGCCTTCGGCGAGAAAAAAAGCGCTTGCGCAATATCCCCAAGGCCCGACTGACCTCCCATGGCTGGGATCACATCATCCTGACTGATCAGCGGCACGATTGTTCTGGAAATCAGATTCCAGTCTTCATTCAGAGAAAAGGGAATGACCGGCTGGACGTTTATGAGGTACCTGCTACCTTCGTCATTCGGTCGGATGTTTGTGTCGTAATTCAACTGGAACGGAACGCTGATTAGTGAAGCTATAGGATTGCTGAGTTGCTGAGCCAACTCTGTCGAATCTTGATCCTGGCCGATGCTCGGGCCTGACCAGATCGAGAGCGAAATCCCAACTAGCAAACCAGCCTGCCCGGATTTGCATGACATCACCTGACCGCAGTGTACATAGGGCATGTGTTCTCCCTCTGCAATACTCACACCCAAAAGTTGGACACGCGATCTATCATCAAACGACTCGCGACGCTACGAAGTTCTTCTCTCCATCGCCAACCGTCGTTATCCGTGTAGCCACTCAGTGAAATACAAACCCGATCGTTGCACCTGCGAAGGAAGTATCGACCTCGAACGGGATGCCGCCAACCAAGTCTTTTTCGTACTCGACTGTCAAAGTCTTGAGACCGATCGCAACCGCGTTACCGCTGTTTAACTCTCTCAGAAACGTGGACTGAAGACCCAAAGCAAAATCCGAGCCACCGGCACCGATGTTCATACGGCTAACCCAACGCCAGTTTACGCCGATGTCTCTTGATCGCCGCCAACCAACGAACACATCCGTCCAATCTCTGCTGCGCTCTACGTTACCCAGAAATTCGGTTTGCAACGACGTTTCAAAATCCCAGTACCGAATGCCAAATTCAAGACCGCGTAACCCTCGATTCCCCATGACCTTCAACTGATAGCCTAGCTCTAGAATCGTCGAATCCAGTTCGGTTCTAAGGTTGCCGGCCAACGGGACCACCTTGTCGTCGGGTTCAAGTGCCATGTACACCAAGTCACCGAAAAATCCGTGGCGATCGTTCTGCGTTTCAACATGAACTAATACGGCTCCCGCGAGCACGTCTGCGATATCGCTGAAATCGATATCGATATCGCTTTCAATCGTGCCGAGCCGAACGTCGCCGGTGATCCCTGCAGCCCAGAGGTAGGGAGCAACGCTCCATTGCCATTCTTCAGAGTCTTGTTGAGCGAATGCGCCCTGCTGCACAGTCAGCAGGCAGATGGCTAAAGATATTTTTCGGATCATGCCTTAAAGTCCTCTTGGTTAAAGACGATACGTAGCTCGGCGTCACTGTAAATCTGCCCGAAAAGACTGGTCATGTCCGCGGCTACTTTACGCATGTATCTGATGCTCAGGTCTCGGCTGACGGCTGGCCAGACTCGAGTTCGGGTTCATTCGGCGCCATCCACGCCGTAACGACCTCGTAGCCGAGCGCAAGTACCACCGCGCCAACGAAGAGCCCGATAACGCCCTGAGATACCGCGCCACCGATGGCGCCAATCAAGATGACGAGCATTGGCACTTCGAGACCGCGCCCGAGGAGCAACGGCTTGAGGAACGCGTCACTGACGCTGATAAGTATCGCGTAAATAAGGAAAACCGTCGCCGGCAATCCGTCCATTACCGAAAAGACCCAGATCGCGATCGGGCCGAGGATCAGAATCGGCGGTAGTTGAATGATAGCGAGCACGAGTACTGCCCCCGCCCAGAGGCCGGCGGCGGGCACACCGATTGCGACCAACCCGATCGCGGACAGAATTGCTTGAAGGATGGCGACGCCAAGTACGCCTTTGGTGACGCTCCGGATGGTGAGAATCGACAGATTGGTGAGTTTCTCTCCGTGCACCTTACCGATCAGGCGTACGGCTAGGTTGCGCGATACTTCGTATCCCTTCTGTGCAGATGTGAGGAAAACGCCGGCAACGATAATCGAAAAAACGAACTGGAAAACGCTGGTAACCGCGCTGCCAGCGATCGCAATGGCGGCCTGGCCAACGGACCGGAGCTGCGGTGCGTAGTTGTTCAGTGTCGTTTCGAAGTTCGTCGCAGCACTGCTCCAAGCGGTATAGATGCGCTCACCGATCAGCGGCCAGTCGGCAACGCTTTCAGCAGGAGGTTGGATGCTGACCGCGCCGCCTTCAAGAACCGATGCGATGTGCCGCAGCCCGTCGATAGTGGAATCTGCCAGATACCAGGTCGGCGCGAGGAGGATGGCCAGGCAAGCAAGAACTAGCAGCGTGGCCGAGAGTTTCTCACGACCTCCGACTCTGGCCGTCAAGCCGACGTGGACCGGATAAAGCGCCACGCTGATGATCAGCCCCCAAACGATGATATTGAGAAACGGAGCAACAATCTTGAAGCACCATATGATCAACGCCACCACAGCACCAATCTGGATGAACGAAGCCATCGCGTTTGCCAAGAAATGCTGGTCGAACTGCGAGCTGTCTGCACTGGACATGGAATCCCCCTGACAATAATCTGAGCCGGACCCACCGTGCCTTAGACGCTTCTATTTCTTTAGCAAGGCAGGCGCGGAATGATCGTTCGAATGATTTGAGCGCTTGACACAGCCTAAACTGCGCGATTGCCGCTGACCAGCGCGGAGTCGGGATCTCGATGAATCGCGAAACGCTATCGTAGCGGGGGCATCCTGAGATGCTGTCGGATGGGTGCGCGCACGGCATCAACATTCCCGAGAACCAGGTCTTGCAGCAAGTCGATCGCCTTCTCTTGGCTCTCGGGTTCTTCATCGAGCCAGACTGCGCCGGTTGAAATCGGTTCGGCGCCGTCCTCATCGATCAGATAGATTGCGAGGTGGACGACCGCAAACAGGTCGTTTCCGCCCGATGGACTGACCTGTCGCGCAAAGCGGCGCATATCGGAATAGACGTTTGGCGATACGGCGCTGCGCACGGCTTCAAGCGAGGATCCAGCACCGACGGCCGCCGGACTCATCATCAGCACTGCTCCGACGCCTTCTGATCTGAGGCGCCTGATGAAACTTCGTCTGCCGACGTCAGACACCTCGGGCACGATGCTGTAGCTTGAGATCGCATCGTAATCGCGCTCTCGTGCCTTAGCCGCGAGGCCATCCTCGAATACGGCTCTGACTTGCGCGTCATCAGTGAGTGCCACAAGCGCCGCCTTTAACGTGACGGGTTCCTGGGGCGCCGCAACGTTCATTGCCAGAATCCCGGCAACTGCAATCAAAGTCGCATGCCGTCTCATAGGTCCTCCTTGGTTGAATCGTCCGCCGCCTTCTTAACCGGGCGCGTCATAATCGACTCTACAATGCCGGAGCCAGTCATGTCTCCCTGCCTCGCAGGCGTGCTCGACGCTGCTGTCTATCTCTGCGACTCCACAGCGAGCCACAGAACGAGTCGTTTGTCGCTCGACTAGCGGCGACGAACGCGACCACCGCCTCCGCGCGCACTACGTGCATTATTGAAGCGGTTGAAGCCGCCGCTCCGCGCATTGAAGCTACGATTGAGATCCTGCCTGCGGTCGAAATCCCGCGATCGGTTAGCACTCGAGAGCGACGATCGCGAACGATCCGCGTCCCGCGAAGCAACGCTTTCCTGCAATCGGCTTCTCGTGTCCCCTCCTGGCTGTTGCGCACTCGAGAGGCGATCTTGCGCGCCGCTTCTGGCCTGTTCAATCTGCTGCTGGCGTTCTACGGGTACATCAATCGGTTGCCAAGCTTCGCCATCGTGCTGGGACCATCCGTCCTCCGATCGCCGGTAGACGTCGCCGTCTCTGCCCGCATAAAGATCGCCGGTTTCCGCGTCACGCGCCAACGCTCCGCGTGCGCCTTCGCCCGTCTCGACACCGATAGCACCACCCCGTTCGCTGCGCACCGATCGGGTGCTCAAGCTCTGGTCACGGCGCTCGATATCAGCTTCACGCGTTAACACGTCACCTCGAATTTCTGTCCGGATTTCTCCAGTCGCGCCGCCTGATCCCTCGAATTGCGTTGCGCGCGTGTTTTCGGTCCACTGGCCTTCGGTATAGAGCCAGCGATCATCATTCGTAATGAGCGTCTCGCCCCAACCGCCGTATTCGGTTGCATACCGATTCGTAGCAACTCCTGTCCCTGTGCGCGGGTTGTATCCATAGGCTGATCCAGCAATTTCGTCGTTGTCCCAGATGGCCTCGCCGCGCGCAAAGGCGCCTGTTTGGGGATTGTACGAAGACCCCCTGCCGTATCCGCCATAGGGTCCGTAAACCGAACCGGATCGTCCGTACATGCCCGTATTCGGGTTGTACCACGACGCTGCGCCGTAGCTATAGGGATACGGGTAGTAATACGGATAAGGATAGAACGGGTCGTAGTAATAATAGGAGGGGTAGTACCAACCGGTGCCGTAAATCGCGATACCGTAGGAAACATAGAGACCCGTATAACCTCCGGTAAACCCAGTGCTCACTGTGTCTTCATCGCTCTCGTAGACGTGCACATTCGTCACGTGATAAACGGGCGACGATGCCGGTATCGTATAAACCGCCGTTGGAATTGTGTCTGCAACTGCCCACGGGCCATCCGGCACACTTGAAGCGTACCAGACCGCATTCAGACACAGATAGTAGCGGCCGTCTGCGAGCAGCACGTCGTTAGGGCTGTTAACGGCACGACTGACTGTCGTGCCGAAAATCACTTCGAACTCGGGCTCTCCGTAATAGTTGACGATCACGTTGGCGCCGGCATCGCGACTGACGACAGCGCGTCGTGGAATCAACGCTTCAAGCGCCGCAAGCCGGGCCTCATCCGTTCCGGGTACGGACGCACGTATACGGCCTTTGTCGGGATGATCGGCCGGAATACTCGCAAAGGCTTCCGGCAGCGTCGGTGCTTGCGTCCAGGGTCCTCTAAGTTGATCCGCCGTAAACCAGCGCCCAGAGGCCAGGAAGTAGTATTGGTCGAGATGCACGAACAGGTCGCTCGACGTATTGCTCACATATCCGAGACCCGGGCCGCCAATTGGTACACGGGTTTCCGCTCCTGCGATGACGATGAGTTCCGCCGGTCGATCGCTGTAAAATACATTGGGCGCATCTTCGTCGGTTCGTTCGGCAGGGATTGCGCGGCGTGCGGACGAGAAGTTCCCATCTGCGGGCAGGTCGTCAAAATCATTCGGTAATCGTCTGTCGTACTCCCAGGGCCCCGTCAGCTCATCGCTAGTAAGCCAGTGTTCCTCATTCAGCAAATACCATTCTCGATCGCGGTAGTGAAAGAGATCCCAGTTGGTATTAACGATGAACTCGAGCCGCGTATCCTCGATCGGCGCAAACAAGGGGTCACCGTCTGTTTGCACGAGCACCGCTGGAGTACTCGAATAGAAAATTGGTGGCGGCTCCATCTGCAGGCCTTCGATCGTAGGTAGTGTGGTGTCAGAAGAGATGTAACTCAGCACCACCTCGACCGGCACTTCTGTTGGAGCCAAGGGAAGCGTCGCCGTCACGAATTCCTCGAGCTGAGCGTTGCGCTCAGCGGTCAGCGAACCCGAGAAACCGATCTCTGTTAGTACAATGTCATCGAGGGCGATCAGCCGCAGGTCGAGATTGGTCTCAGTCGACGCAGTAAACTGGATAGTACCCAGCGTTGGTGCACTCTCCTCGTTCAGGGTCACTTCGATTGCTGCCCGCGCCAGGACGATTGCGAAATCTGGCCAAGCTTCGATTTCTGGCGCATGTACGATGACGCTGCCCGCGTCGTTCGTCCATACGCGCGGGAACTGCCCCGCCGTCTCGTCAATCTCGACGTCTGGCGCAACATCTGCATCCTGAGCTGCGATGCCGCCACTGATCAGCAGAACGACAAACGCTGCGATGAAAGTTCCATTTTTCATGGCTAGTTCCAGATCTAGTCTTATTTTCGATTTTCGGCCACGCGCACCAGTCCTGGAGTCACTCCGAAGGCTGTCACAGACGTTGCCCGCTTCATATTATCGGACAGGGTAGGCGATCTAGCCAAGCCCCCGACTCAGAACATGGTAATAGTGTAATTGAGAATCAGTCGTATATCACGCCGATCACCGCTGGGACTGGCGATATTTGAGTCAGCTGTTCGCAAGCGTAACCAAAGACCCGCGAACTTGCCTTGTTCGGGCCGGTAGTCGATCGTCCAGTCCGATTCTCGCGCATCGCCAAGTCCAAGTCCGGTCACCGGATCGAGGGCGTCGCGACCCTTTGCCGTGCTGAATTTAAAGCTCAGTCCAGGCACACCTATTTGCCCAAAGTGGTAGGACAGCGATAGGCGGAGTGCGTTTTCGCCTGCACGATCGAATTCGAGCAACATGAGGTCGCTGTAACCAGGTCGTCCACCAAACGGGCTACGGATCGCGGCGGCTTGATCGGTGTCCGTGTAAGCAATGGTTAAAATGCCGTTGCGATAGCTCGACGCAGTCCTGACGCCCCAGGTATCTGTCGAGAATTCCCCTGCCCGGTCACGCCCCACGCTTTCCTGATCGGTGTACTGCCCGGAAACCTGCATGCCCCAGTTGTCGTTTACGGTCCTGCGCCAATTAGTCTCGGCATAAAAAATGTTGAAAACGTTGCGCGTGTAGGCGGTCATGCCGCCGACATCGAAGTTTTCTGTTGGCGAGTAACGTATTCCAGCGACCGATGTACCGCCGCTACCACCAGTGACGCCGGCCGCTTCTGCCATTGTGATGAAGTCTTCAGAATCCCGCTTCTTTATTCGCGTCACGTGAGCTGCGATGAATTCGATCTTCTCGCCAGCCCCCCCGGCAAAGGCGTAAGCCTCATGCGTATTGGGAATCATGCGACTATCATTGCGATTGATATACGGAATATTGAAATCCTGTCTGTAGAGACGCAGACGTCGCTCACCGAAGCTGAGTTCGACAAATGCTTTGCCAATAACGGACAGATCAGACTGACCTTTCCCCAGAAGACCCGTGCCGTCTTTGTCAGCCGGTGCATTGATGCCAAATGACGCATACCATGACGCCTCGACTGATAAACGGTCACGCCACCGTCCGGAACGAAAATTTAATTCTCCTCCCATAGCGGACGCCTCGGAGAGTGTTACGAATTCGTTCTCCCTTTCAAAGTCGTAGCCTCGCAAGTTGTATCTGACGCGACTGTCCTGCCAGAATGGCCCGCCCCGCTCAAATCTCCAGAAGGGTGTGTATCGTTCCTTCTCCTCATCAAGGATCGCGTCCATCGAGCTGCTTATTTCGGTTGCTGATTCGGGCGCGGTCGCCTCATCATCAATGTATTCTGCTGAATACGCGACTGCTGAGACCAGGGAGACGATCGCCGCAAGAAGCAGCCTGTACCGAACGCATGGCGATCTGAAGGCAAAGCCTCTTTCACTGCAATTCTTCAACACGACTGCTCAGACCGTTGTCTAAAACATCTTGCCCAGGCTCAGGTAAATGGCATCGCTGCCACCTTCTTCTCGGCCGTAGCCTATATAGAAAGGACCGATCGGTGTATCTGCGCCGACCCAAATTGTGGTGGCGGATACTGAATTGTCCAGCGAAATTTCATCGCGACTTGTCCATACGTTTCCGAGCTCGAGATTGACTCCAACATAAGCCGGCAGCAACGCGATGTCTCCGATTCGGCGGTAGTACGTTCCCATCAGCCGGCCGGCGTGTTGTCCGCTTAGCTGGTCCTGAGCGAATCCGGCCAGGTTAAACAGCCCACCCATTTGGAACAGGTTCGGGATCGGTGCCGTGTCGCTCGTCGTGCTGTCAAAACGCACACCGCCAGCAACTGTGTGCCTCTCCCATGTCTTGGCACCGAAATAGGAAAAGCTCAGCTGATCAAACTTCTGGCCCGCGCCCAAACCATCCCGCGATAGGACGTACTCAGTGCGTAAGCTGTTACCTGTCGTCGGAAAATAGGAGTTGTCCAGCGTATCGACTGAAAAGCGCGTGAAGAATTCACCTTTATCAAAATCGTCAATGGAGAGAAATGTCGGATCACCCGTCACCAGCTCCACGTTGCCAATGGACCTCCGAAGACCGATCCGCCACTCACCCCAGTTGCCAAACTCGCGCCCGGCCGCCAACCGAACGCCTGATTGACGAGCCTGAACCTGCGCGATTCGCGACCCATCCTGAAAGACGTTGACGAGTGGCGCCTCTACGGACAAAGCCGTCGAGTAGAAAAACTTGGAGTTCCAGCCGAGTGGCTGGTGGAACTCCGTGAATAACTCGGGCTCGTCACCCATCTTGAAGATAGAACGCCATTCGCCGCCCCGGGGATTGAGCCCGGTGCGAAGATAGCTGACAGCAAAACCAAAGAGGCTGTCATCGTCGCCCGCTGAGCTGTAATCGACACCGAATTGTAGGTAGGCCGGACCCCAGTTTCGTTCCTGTGCCCTGATCTCGAGCCCGGTTTGTCCACCCTCGCGAACCACGTCGTAACGAACATTTTGGAAGAGCTGCAGTCCATAGATGTCGTTAATCCCTGCCTCAACCTCATCGATATCGAGCGGCTCACCCGTGGCGGCTGCCTCTCCGAGGCGGTCCGCAATTAATTTGTCTGAGAGACCGGACTCGTTTCGGAGGCGCACAAACTCGATAGTCGGACTCATTTTATCCCGAACCTGCGAACGTGCGTTTCGGTGAGCAACATAGCGGCTCTCGTCCAACGAAAGACCGGCCAACTGGCTTGCCATGGCCATCGTCGCCTCATAACCGATGGGAATCGTTTCGGTAATGCGTGCGAAATCCGACGAGCCGAGCTCACCAAGCTCGGGCCGGATCAGGATATCCTCCGGGCCAAGTTGAGCAAGCTGGGCCTCAGTCCCTCGGTTGGTCAATAGCTTGGTCAGTTGACTCGTAATATCGACCAGGGACTGAATCTCCTCTCGACCCTGAAGCGGCGTACTGATATCGATGGCGATGACAATTTCAGCTCCCATCGATTTTGCGACCTCGACGGGCAGATTCATCGCGATCCCCCCGTCGACAAGGAGCCGGCCGTCGATGTCGACCGGCCCGATCAGCGCGGGAATGGACAGACTCGAGCGAATTGCACGACCCAGGTTTCCTCTCGCGAGGATCACCGCTTCTCCTGTTGTGATGTCTGCTGCGACCGAACGGAACGGAATGCTTAACTCATCGAAGTCGTCGACGGTGGCGACTGGCAACGTCAGCCTGTTTAGAAGCAGGTCGATGTCCTGGCCCTGAATAATCCCCAACGGGAGCTGCAACTCTCCGTCGTTGAAGCCGGGCGTCCGCTTGACCAGGAACAGGTCGTCGTCGCGCTTGCGTCTAAAAGACCGGTCTTCTCTCGCGGGCGCCTCGTGAAAGACACCTTGCCAGTCGGTTTCCCGAACGATTTCGTCGAGCTCGGCTTCGGTTAGCCCCGTAGCGTATAGCCCGCCAACCACTGAGCCCATGCTGGTGCCGGCGATGTAGTCAATCGGTATTCGTAGATCGCGAAGGGCAAGCAGTACGCCGATGTGGGCGCCTCCCCTTGCGCCGCCACCCGAGAGTACCAGACCAACTTTCTGTCGAGGCACCTCGACATCGGTTTCCGCTTGCGCACTGGACTTGCTTGGCCCGCCGAGAGCGACCGCGGTGAGCAAGATCAGAGCGATTCTGGGCGGGGCCTTAGTCATTTTCATCCTGATAGACACCTTTAGTTACGGTTGGCGGTTATCGTTTGTGCACGCTAATCCATTGGCCATCTCGCCGTCCAGCGGATCCATCCGCCGTACCAAGTAGATCGCAACTTACGCTGAATTTCGATATATAATTCAAAGTGCTTCGAGCGCGGCGCGACCAAGCGGCGGAAAATAAGAAATTGGAGAAGAAAACTATGAAAGCGGCAACGAGAACAGCGTTTATGGTGTTTGTGGCTTCCTTATTCGTATTAAGTACTTCGCAAGCCCAACAAGACGCAGAAGAGAGTTTCTTCAGCATCCCCGAAGACGCCCTACAGAGTGATACCGAGTATGCGATCGACCGAGTCTATCTTGCACCGAATGCGTTCGAACGGCTCGCTGATTACGACGCTGTGATGGTCGATCAACCCGAGATCTGGCTTCATGAGGACTCGAAGTACAAGGGTCTCAAGCCGGACGACCTGAAGTTGTTGGCGGATACGTGGCGTGAAGCCGTCGTCCGAGAGCTCTACGGGACTTACGATATCGTGGAAGTGGCAGGGCCCAATGTCCTTGAGGTCAGACTGGCCGTCAGGGACCTATTCATGAAGAAGCAACGTGGAATTCTTTCCTTTACACCCATCGGTGCAGTGACAAACGCAATTAGGAACGCTGTCACGAACGACATCATGAAGAAAATATCTCTCGTTGGATTTGGGGTCGAGGCAGAACTTGCAGACAGTGTGACGGGCGACGTTTTAGCGGCCGTCGCCGAGCGACGCAGCGACACGCGACAGGCAGAAGAGCGTGAGCCCGCGAGCTGGGAGGAGGTGCAGGGTGTCATGACGAACTTTGGCATGCGCCTCGGATGCCGGCTGGATAATGCCAGCAAGCCCGAATCTGAGCAGGTGGACTGCCGGGCGCTCGTCGAAGAGACCGCTGATGAATAGGCTGCTTCGGGACTCAAGCCTGGCGACGCTCGCGGGCATGGCATTTTCTACCGGCGTTTGGGCGGATAGCCTGGTCGATTCGAACAATTTCCTTTGCACGGGATGGTCTGCGGCAACATGCACTACCGAGGGCGAGTGCGACGTTACCGAGGCGTGGCGCCTAAACATGCCCGATTTCGTTACCGTGGACTTAGAGGCAGAGCTACTCCTCACACCAGAGGCTAGCGACGAGCCGCGCGAGGCCGAATTCGAAATTCGGCGCCGCGATGAGGGATTGATCGTCTTGCAAGGTATCCAGGAGGATCGTGCCTGGAGTTGGGTCATCAACGAAACGAGTGGTGAAGGGACAATGTCAATCAGCTCAGATAGCAGCAACGTGACTGTTTTCACCGTATGCACACCCACAGAAGGCTTGTGAGATCGCGAAAGGGAGAATAATCAATGAACCGATTACTGAGCTTCTGCCTACTTACGGCCTCGCTTGCTGTGATGGATTCGAGTATTGCGCAGCCGGGATCGCTGGCATCGTCTCTCGGGCTATTCGTCTATCCCAGTGCTGATCAAGAGCCAGATCGGCTGGAATTGGACGAATTCCAGTGCTACCAATGGAGCAAGAATGCGACTGGTGTCGATCCCCTTGTGGCCCAGCCGCCAGCCAGAGTTGAGGTATCCGGCGGGGAGGCAGGGGCAGCCGGGCGCAGCGCGGTTCGCGGCGCAGCGAGAGCGGCGCTGATAGCGGATGTCGCGGACAGGGACACGAGCGATGCAGCCTGGGCCGGTGCGCTGCTTGGCGCAAGGCGCGGTCGACGGGATCAGCAGGCACGTAACGAGCAAGCCGAGCGCAACGCCGAGGCTGAAATAACAGCCCAGAACGAAGCGCAAACGGAAAATTTCAAGAAAGGATTCTCTGCGTGCATGGAGGGGCGGAAATACACCGTGAAGTAAATCCACGCCGTCCTTGGCGTTTGCTACTTCGTTGGTCTATATAGCCCGACTCAGACGAAACGTCAGCTGCGTTCGGAATCGAGGAATCTGCAAAGTGTTCTTAGTGGTCAAGAAAGGCCTAGGCTACTTGAGACAAATTTCTGGTGGCGCGTGGGTAGGCGTTGTCCTGATTGAAATCGTGGTCGTTGTCCTCGGCGTTTATATTGCAGCCGCTCTCGGAACTCTTCAAGAAACGGCTCAGCAACGGCAGCGGCTCGAACTTATCGCCACGGCGTTGAGTTCTGAGATCGGACCGTTTGTCGAGCAGTCGGGTCAGGTCATCGATACGATTCGCGATGGATTTGATGATTGGGAAGCCGAATATCAGTCAGGCAATCGCCCATTGCCTTATGTCCTACCAGCTACGATTTCTCTGACGCGTCCCCACGCCGCGTTATGGGGCGCGATGCTAGACATAGGCGGCATGGAGCTATTGCCTATTGACCTGATCACACAGGTCGCGGATTTCTACGAGCGAAACGATCGAATGGTACAGCGCTACAATTTGATCGCTGCGTTCTCTCAGGATCGTGTACTGCCGTATCTCGATGTTGGCGAGATGCACTTCTATTTCGGAGACAGTGGCGATCTGCGTCGGATGTATCAGATTCACATGATGGAATTCGAGGCGTTGATCGAGTATGCAGAAGACACGGTCAAGCTCGGACGCACGATCCAGCTAAGCACGCTGTTTGACGAGTCATAGAGACTTTCTTCGGCGTCTTGTTGGGCTTGCGAAGTACCCAATACGAATAGGGAGCTCGCGAACGCCACCAGTGATTTAGTTAAATCTATTTTCATAGTGAATTGCTTCCGTATTTGGGGCCTCTGCGAAATCGGGGATACGACGTATCCGGCAAGGGCAAATCGTGATTAGGTGAGATCATGGGAGGCTTCACTCGCTATCTGTTCCCGACGGCGCCGTGGTGTGATCCTTCAGCAACCGCTCGACGTAGGGAGACGCGTCGACCAACTCGGCTCCCTCGTCCCGTAGCAATTGAAGTGCTAGAACTCCGGCATTGTCGATTGAGCGCAGTCCTGAGAGCTGTAATCGAATGTGCTCGTCGATGGACGAGCATTTCTTCAGCAGCTGGCTGGCTTCAGCGATACCAAGACGGCCTTCGATGGTGATCGTAGTGGTCTCGCCAGTTCTAGCGCATGTAATCCGAATTTGCATAAATTCAATCCGTCTTGCTCTCTTCGTGGCGGTGTTAGACGCCAGCGGCCAGTACAGCCCAGGAAATGCAGGATCCGGGCCAAGGAGAGTTAGGGAGACCAATTTTTCACAAGCCGTTGATTTACCGGAATCGCGACAGCGTGGGCGATCAACAGGCTCCCATCAGCAAGAGATCAAAGGACGAGTTGTCGCCCTTTAATCAACAAGGGTGTATATTCTCGCCCCCTTTCTAGATAGGATTGGCGAATCTGGAACAGGTGCCCGAAATTCGCGGCTGTCGATTAGATCAAAGGAGGAAACGACGTGCCTGATAACGAGTTCTTCTATTACGATGACTGGGCGAGTCCTATCTTGCTCGTGGACAACGCAGGCATCATCACTTCTGCGAACCATCACTCCGAGCAGCTTTTCGGCTATGCGGCCGGGGCTCTGGCCGGTAAATGCATGGAATCGCTCGTTCCCAAACGATTCCGACCCACACATGCAGAGCTTCGTGCAGGGTTCCTTCGTAAACCTGGCCTTAAGCAGATGGGAATCGGCCGTGAGGTCGTCGGCTTACGCTCCGACGGTCAAGAAATCCCTTTGGAGGTCGCTATCTCTAAAGCGAAAGATGGGCGATCTACTGTGGCTTCTATCCACGACATCAGTCTTGCCGTGGAAGCGAGAAAAGCGCATGAGAAGACCGAGGCGAATCTAAGCAGATCGCAGAAAATTGCGAAAATTGGGTGTTGGGAATGGGACATTAGCAAGAACACAGTATGGTGGTCGGATGAGATCTATCGACTGTTGAGACTGGACCCCGCAATCTGTGAGTCTAGCTATGAGGCCTTCCTTGAGCGCATACATCCGGATGACAGGCAGCGCCTGCAGGATGATGTGCAGCACTCGCTCGATAATGTCGGTGCCACGCATTCAATCGACCACCGAATCATCCTGCAAGATGGCACTGAGCGGATCGTACAGTCACAGGGCTCAGCTTTCTTCGACGAGACCGGGCGACCAACGGCAATGATCGGCACGATGCAGGACATTACCGAAAGGGCCGTGGCACAAGCTGAGCTCGAAATCACGCTTAAAGAATTAGCGGCATTAAAAAGCCAGTTGCAACAGGAGCAAAGTTACCTTAAGGAAGAAATTGGGGATGACCGTAACTTCGATGACATCGTGGGTACCAGCGAGGCTATGCAGTTTGTCGAAGATGCTGTCAATCATGTGGCTGGAACAGACGCCACCGTGCTACTCCACGGGGAAACCGGTACTGGGAAAGAACTCATCGCACGCGCCATCCACGCTAAAAGCGAGCGAAACCAGCGGCCGCTGATCAAAGTCGACTGTGCGACACTCCCTGGTGGCCTCGTCGAGAGCGAGCTATTCGGGCACGTTAAGGGCGCGTTCACTGGAGCCACTGCTGTCAGAGCCGGTCGGTTCGAATTGGCTCATGGTGGAACTATCTTCCTCGATGAGATTGGTGAGCTTTCAATCGAACTTCAAGCCAAGCTACTTCGTGTACTCCAGGAACGTGAGATCCAGCGGCTGGGCGCTCAGAAGACTCAGACGATAGACGTACGCGTCATCGCGGCGACCAACAGGAATCTCAGCACTGAAGTTGAAGAAGGCCGGTTCCGGGCGGATCTCTTTTATCGACTCAATGTTTTCCCCATCGAGATTCCCCCATTGCGTCATCGACGCGAGGATATCGCGCTGCTGGCCGCGTTTTTCATATCTAAATATGCATCAAAACTTAGAAAGCCAATCGAGACAGTGCCGTTGGATGTACAAGATGCATTAGCGACCTATGATTGGCCCGGCAACGTACGCGAACTCCAGAACGTGATCGAGCGCTCCGTTATTCTGTCAGACGGTGCTCGATTCAGACTCGCAACCAATCTGGGTAAACGCTCGGCCTCTTCTCGCTCAACGAAAACATCGCTGAAGCAGGATCTCAGGGATATCGAACGGCGAAACATTTTAGATACACTCGAAATATGCGATTGGAAGATAAAGGGCGAAGGTAACGCAGCGAGCCGGCTTGAGTTGAAACCGAGCACCTTGAGGTCGCGCATGAAGAGTCTGGGGATCACGAGACCATCGCGCGCCGTTCAATAAGCACTTCCGTACGTATACCCGCACTCGCTGAGGCCATCTGATGAGGAGGGCGCGAGATCTCGCGCCAAGAAAAGTGAGCACATCCCTGAGATCGATTGGATTTTCCAAGCTATCTCCGTCGTCACGACTCTAAACACCAAGAAAATCCGCTGCTTAGCGAATCCGCGATTTATAATCGCTAAATCTGGCAAGCAATTTGCAAGATATTCGATCGACTCGGATTTGGATCGGAATCGCGATTGTTCCGAAACCTAAGACCAGAAATTACTCGAACGCCGAGAGGGACAACATGAAATTTCGAAGTCATTCAATAGCCCTGGCAGTGACGTCGAGTAGCGGGCTCAGAGTAAGACTCAACGGCAATAATCTGCATCGCGTGGCTTCGCTTAGATAGCTCAGGTAAGGGAGAGCACACGATGAATAATCAGCCGGACGTACGAACAAGCTCTGCGGGTCGGATCATCGCGGTCGTGCTGATCTTCTCTTTACTGTACGCGGTTGTGCGCTACCATATCGTAGGGCCAGTACCCTGGAAAGACCTCCCCTTCTTTATCTTGAACAAGGGCATCTCCCTGGGGGCGTTTATGTTGCTGACGCTGAATTTCGGTCTCGGCCCGTTGAATAATCTTGGCGTCAACGTGTCGGAGGGCTGGCTCAATGCCCGCAAAGCGCTCGGCATGACCGGATTCCTGTTGGTACTCATCCATGCGTTGATGAGTTTCATGCTCTTCTCACCTGCTGTGTATGGAAAGTTCTTTGAACAAGACGGAACTCTGACCCTCTTGGCGGCGCTGAGCATGCTCGGAGGCATCCTGGCGTTTGTCGTTCTCTGGGGCTACAACCTGAGCTTTCAAACTCATCTCAGAGAGGACAAGGCGTTCATACAGTTCATTACGTCTCGAAAGTTCCTCCTGGTGGCGATGATTCTCGGTGCTGTTCATTTGATTTTCATGGGTTACGAAGGCTGGCTCAATCCGTCGGGTTGGCAAGGTGGAATTCCGCCAGTCAGTTTGGTGGCGTTTGTGTTCTTTCTCGCCGGCTACGCCGTTAATCTGCTCGGTAGAGAATAGATAGACAGCAATGGGGTCCGAGAGCGGCAAAGTGGTGGGAGAAGAAAGACATCCTCAGATCGACCCGGATCATCCAATCCGGATCACCGCCATTTGTGGCAGCTTGAACGCAGCCGGTACTACAAAGATGGCTCTCTCATTGGCGCTCAAGGGCGCATCCGAATACGGCGTCGAGACTCGGCTAGTTGAGCTGCGGGACTACGAGCTGGTGTTCTATGGCCAGGTTGCCGCTGCCGATTACCCGCCGGCGGTCTCTCGGCTGCGTAAAGAGATTAAGGAGTCGCATGGAATTATTCTCGGCACGCCGGAATACCATGGAAGTCTGAGCGGCACCCTGAAAAACATGCTCGA
>Ga0255049_10000649_pt1 | contig 20935 bp, 14 predicted proteins | sample JV7_2_3_MG_FD_183615 | JGI IMG/M metagenome (GOLD analysis project Ga0255049, IMG submission 183615) | Seawater microbial communities from Jervis Inlet, British Columbia, Canada - JV7_2_3 | ecosystem: Environmental > Aquatic > Marine > Inlet | place: Canada: British Columbia | collected 2016-10-06
GGCGCCAATCGCCGCTGTTTCGCCGGTAACGATATTGATAACACCCGGCGGAATGCCAGCCCGATGGGCCAGTTCAGCGAATGCATATGCCGACAGCGGAGTTGCGTTGGCGGGTTTACATATCACGGTACAACCTGCGGCCAGGGCTGGCGCAATCTTGCGTGTCAGCATCGCATTGGGGAAATTCCAGGGAGTGATACAGGCGACTACACCGACCGGTTGCTTGATGCAGACAATACGTTTGTCCTTAGACGGCTCTGGAATAGTGTCGCCGTAAATACGCTTGCCTTCTTCAGAAAACCATTCGATATAATTCGCGCCGTAAGCGATTTCACCGCGCGCTTCGGCCAGTGGTTTGCCTTGCTCGGCGGTCATGATTATCGCCAGGTCTTCCTGTGCTTCCATCATCAGGTTGAACCACTTGCGCAGGTATGCGCAGCGTTCTTTTGCGGTCTTCTGACGCCAGCCGGGCAGTGCCGCTTCGGCCGCTTCGATGCCACGACGAGTCTCTGCAGTGCTGCACCTGGCAACCTCTGCAATCACATCGCCATTAGCGGGGTTGGTAACTGCCAGCGTAGCGCCGCTATCGGCGTCTATCCATTGCCCGTTGATATAGGCCTGTGTTTTGAACAGCGCCTGATCGGAAATTTGTATACTCATAGCGTCGATAATCCAGGGTGTAAATGAAGAAGGACGCGACAGAATAACGTCTAATAATACTGACAGCACTCGATAAAAATTTGCACTCTCTGTGAGAAAAACTCACAATGATTATATTATGTTAGATAGAAGAACTTTGCCATTGTCTGCCTTACGCGCGTTTGAAAGCGCGGGTCGTCACTTGCACCTGGGCAGGGCAGGCAATGAACTGGGTGTGACGCATGGTGCGGTGAGCCATCAGGTGCGCGCATTAGAACAAAAATTGGGTATAAAATTATTCACCCGTGCCAATAACCGGCTGCAATTAACCAGTGCGGGAGAGCACTTGCTTAACTCGGTACGCGAGGGATTTGATCGTATAGTCGACGGCGCGCTGCATTTGAATCCGGACAGTATTGCAGGAGAATTGACAATCGGCTGTACCCATACCTCGGGATCGAGTTGGGCGGTCAAACATATCATGCAGTTCCAGGCCAATTATCCGCAGATGGAAATCAACGTGGTTGAGGTTAGACCCGAGCAACGCGAGATACCCAGTGAGATCGATATCGCAATTTGCTATGGAAAACCGAATGTCGGTGACCGCCGACTCGAGGTTTTGATTGTTCCGTTGGTATTTCCTGTCTGTAGCCCAACTTTATTATTCGGACGAGAATCTATCGAAAGGCCGGAGCAACTTACGCGCCTTCCGTTATTACAGGACAATCAGAATAGCTGGCCAAAATGGTTTACGACGATGGGCGTTGATGTACCGGATTCCATCCGCCAAACCCACTTTTTCAGCACTGCGTTGTCATTAACTGCAGCGCGCAATGGTTTTGGTGTCGCCTTATGTAATCCGCTCGAAGTACAGGATGATTTACGCGAGGGACGGTTGGTGAAGGTGCTGGAGAATTCGATACCTGAATCGCACAAATATTATTTATTATGCAATTTTGCCGAAGGACAGTCTCTGCGTGCCCAGTTATTTGAGGACTGGATCAAAGACGTGATGAAGAAATTACCGGCATAAGTGTTATTGTAAATTGATGAATTCCAGAAAATTATTCCCTACCGGTAGCGTCCAGTTTGTTAGACTCGAGAACAGAAGTCATTCACGGAGCCAACATGCCTAGTAAAGGCACCCCCTTGGCCAGGAAAGTCCGCACCAATCTTGATTTTATCATAGCCCGACACAGCTGCGATTTGATACCTGGCACCGGTTGGAGGAATTCACCAACTGCCCGAACGATAAACAAATGCGTAAGGCTGATATGGCCTCGGTACGATATAAAGCCAAAAACGCCATCAAACTGCTTCAAACCATTATGATAAATACTGTCCCAGTAATAAAAGAATTGATGACGACTTTCATTAACAATTAGGTGCTGTAAAATTATTGGGTTAATGATTAACCCTGGCCGCTAAATCCGGAGTTTATTTATGCCACCTACCAGCCGCAGGCGAGGGCGTAAAAGCGCCCCTGTCGATTCAGTTGCTATTCGACAAATCGACAAAAAAGAACTGCGTAATCGTTTCGCGCCGATCGAGGCACTTGATGAGGAGCAACTTGAATTTATCCACGATATTTCCCTGCGTATCCTCGAACAGGAAGGTATCGAGGTAATCGGTGAACAGGCCCTGGCATTGTTCAGAAATGCCGGTGCTTCGGTCGATGACAATGGTGTGGTGCGCATTGACCGGGGGTTGTTGCTCGAAACTATCGCGCAGGCACCCGAGCAATTCATGCTGACGCCGCGTAACCCCGAGCAGGCAATTCAGATCGGTGGCAACATACTCAATTTTGGCCTGGTATCGGGCACACCCAACGTGCACGATAATATCAATGGGCGGCGTGCAGGTAATTTTGATGATTACAAAAAACTGATTAGCTTCGGGCAGTATTTTAATGTACTGACATTTTTCGGTAATCAGGCGACCGCGCCCACCGATATGCCAGCCAATTCGAGGCACCTCGACACTACGTTCGTTAATCTAACTATTTCAGACAAGGCATTTTTGGCGACGGGTATAGGTGGTGGACGCGCGCGCGATGCGATTGAAATGACCGCAATTGCACGAGGCCTGAGCATGGAGGAAATGAAAACCAACCCGGGCGTAATGACGAATATCAACATCAACTCGCCGCGTAAGCTGGACGATGCAATGGCCTATGGCGCGATGCAAATGGGCATGTTCGGACAGCCGGTTACGGTGACGCCTTTCACCCTGATGGGGGCGATGACGCCTACCACGATGGCTGGCGCACTCGCCCAACAAAATGCCGAGGCATTGCTTGGCATCGCTCTTCTGCAGCTCACCCGGCCAGGCACACCGGTGGTCTACGGTGGTTTCACTTCGAACGTGGATATGCGCTCGGGTTCACCGGCGTTTGGCACCCCGGAAAACAGCCTCGCTAATATCGCTGGTGGGCAATTGGCGCGCCGCTATAAGTTACCGTACCGTACCAGCGCCTGTAACGCTTCGAATGCAGTCGACGCGCAAGCGACTTACGAGACCCAGATGGCTCTGTGGGGTGCAGTGATGGGGCATGGTAACCTGATTTATCATGCCGCAGGCTGGCTTGAAGGTGGCCTGGTAGCTTCTTTTGAAAAGCTCATCATCGATTGTGAAATGCTGCAACACATGAGCGCGTTGCTGCAACCGCTTAAAATCGACCTGACTGAAACTGGTCTGGAAGCGATGCGAGAAGTTGGACCCGGTGGCCACTTTTTTGGTTGCGCGCACACAATGGAGCGTTACAAAAATGCGTTTTACCAACCATTCCTGAGCGACTGGCAAAATAGTGAAAACTGGGTGCTCGCGGGGGCTAAAGATGCGACTACACGGGCAACAGAAATTTGGCCGAAAATATTAGTCGAATTTGAACCACCACCCACCGACCCGGCTATTGAGGAGGAACTTCAGGCCTATATGGCGAAACGCAAGGAGGTACTTGGAAGCGAGGAGCCTGGGTTGGATCCGACTGGGTAAAACAAATATTGCTACCCATTGATTCGGACAGAAACATAGCAGGCTTAAGTTGACATTGTAATATATCTCGATTTTTAATTACCAGTCTCATGCTGCAGGTCCATTTTAAATTCTAAAAGTACCCAGTTAGATGATTATTATAATAAGTGATATAAATTCTTTGAATCCATGCCATTCCAGCATAGCCTGGAAATCGGCAACTATTTTCAGCTGTCGGGGCATACCCGCTACAGGCGCGGGCAATTCGTGATAATCTGTAGCCTATGACAAGTAATCAAACCATATCACCCTTCGCTGCCGCGGTTTATAAACCGGACACCAGTGACAGGATGGCACTTTTGAAATTCGTTGAGAAACAAAAGTCACTGAATATACGTGTCGGTGGGGTTCTCCAGGAAGCGTTGTACAATTCAGATGGTGAAATAGTAGGGCTTAACGCCGTAGATGTTGCAACTAACCGCCGCATCCCTATAACGCGCCCGACGAAGAACGACGATGAGTGCGGCCTGGATGTATCGGCCCTTGCAGAGACTACCGATATTATTCGTAATGCTATCAGTGACCGGCTGGACCTGGTGGTGGTGGAAAAATTTGGCGAGTTAGAACAAAAAGGCAAAGGTTTGATCGATGAAATACTGCAAACTATTGTCGAAGGTATACCTCTACTGATCGCGGTTCCCGAGGCGGCGCTGCCGCTGTGGCAGGAACGCAGCGGTGAGCTGGGGAGTGTCCTTGCTTTCAGCGAGGAAGCCTTCCAGCAATGGTGGCAGAGCCTGGAGTAGAATAGACCCATAGACTCATTCGGGCCAGATTCACTGTCGATCAGGATGGAATCCCCTGGCAGTGGATACTCGGTAACCCTGGTCTTCCGAGAAAAGAGTCTTTGTTCTTCGTTATACTTTATACTTCAGGTTTAATCGCAGCAGCATCAAATATCGACTGCCATGTACACTAAGTATTTCGGGTTAAAGGAAGAACCTTTCTCAATCGCGGCCAATCCGCGTTTCCTGTATATGAGCACCCGGCACCGCGAGGCGCTGGCGCATCTACTATATGGGATCCGTAGCGATAGCGGTTTCGTATTGCTCACCGGAGAAGTAGGTACCGGCAAAACCACTGTGTGCCGGTGTCTGCTCGAGCAATTACCCGAAAACGCCGACGTTGCGTTTATCCTCAATCCCAAGGTCTCTGTCATCGAATTGCTAAGCAGCATCTGTGACGAACTCGGTATTGCCTGCCCGGGGCACGATCGCAGCGTCAAAACATTTGTCGACGCAATTAATCGCCACCTGCTCGAGCACCATGCGGAGGGGCGCAGTACCGTGGTCATTATCGACGAAGCGCAGAATCTCAGCGTCGATGTACTCGAACAACTGCGCCTGCTGACCAATCTCGAAACCAATGAGCGGAAACTGATGCGCATCATTCTGCTCGGGCAACCAGAACTGGAAACGATGCTGTCGCGCCCCGAACTCCGCCAGGTAGAGCAACGCATCACGGCGCGATATCACTTGCAGCCGCTGCTTCGTTCGGAGATCAATGCCTACGTATCGCACCGGCTTGCGGTCGCAGGGCTTCGAGAACCCGTGTTCTCGGCGCGGGTACTCTCCAAACTGTACAACAAGACAGGCGGCATCCCCCGGTTGATCAACGTTATATGCGATCGCGCGATGCTGGGTGCCTATGTGAAGTCGCGGCGCAAGGTAAGCGGCCCGATACTCAGTAAAGCGGCCAGGGAAGTGCAGGGGCGATCGTATCAACCCCGGTGGTTGTTGCGGGGATCGATCGTCGCGTCGGCGTTGCTGGTCGGCGCGGTGGCCGTAGCAGCGCTGTTTTATACCAACGGTAGCGATATAGCCATGGTGCTGCCGCAGCGGTCGATCGAACTCGAGCCAGGCATTGTCATCGAGCCACCAGTTGCCATGGAGCCCGAGGCGTTGCCGCAGTGGCCTGATGAAGCGATTGCCAGGGACGATGCTTTGCCCGCCGCATATGTAGCGCAGTTCAATCAATGGGATATATCGTTAACCACAGGCAATGCTAATCCTTGCACGCAAGCGATTAACCGGGGTCTACGCTGTTTTTCGGGGGTTGGCAATCTGGGCAGGCTGGAGAGTAGCAATCGGCCGGCAATTTTGACGCTGGTGGATAACCAGGGTCGGCAGTATCACGCGACATTGATTGCGCTGAACGATGAGCAGGCGACGCTGGCATTCGCTCACGGTATCGAAACGGTAACGGTGCAAGATCTGGAAGCACATTGGCGGGGTCAATACCAGCTGTTGTGGCGTACTTCGCCGCATGGTTATACCATCATCAGACCTGGTAGCCGCGGCCCGGGCGTGACCTGGTTGACTAAGAACCTGCTCGCTGCGGGTGTAAAGTCGGTGCGGGTGCAGAACGCTTATGATGCGGATGTCGTTACGGCGGTGCGGGAATTCCAGCGCAATCATGGTCTGGTGGCCGACGGTGTCGCGGGTCGGCAAACATTGATCCAGCTGAATTCGGCAAACGACAAGTCGGTTCCCCGGCTCAGTAACCCAGGGGATGCCTGACATGTCATTCATTCTCGATGCGATAGCGAAATCGGAGCAGGAGCGGCAACAGCAGGAAGTGCCCGGGATACGGGTACTGGCACTGCCAGCGGGCAGCGTACAGAAACCGCGGCGAGTCCTGCCTTATTTCATAGTCGGTGTTTTATTATTGAACGCAGCATTGTTCGTTGTATGGATGAAGTCGGGCCAATCTTTGCCCGACCTGTCTTCGCCAACGCAGATGGAAAACAGAGATCGGGGGAATCAACAGGCTATCGTCTCGGGCAATGTAACCCCGGCGGATGCGGCGATATCGGTTGAAATCCCGGCCAATGCAACCGAAATGGCCGAGGAGATCGATACCACGGCATCGATGAATGAATTGTTAGCCGAGCAACCAGGTACGACACCGACTGGGACCAGCGAAACAGACGCAGGTCTCACGAACGGGCCTGAAACGCTGCAGTCGGGACCCGAAGCAACGACGACGGGCGGAGACACCACCGCGTGGGAACGCATCGAGCCGGACACCTTGTCGAATAAAGCACTCTTCGGGAAAAGCGCCGGGTCTGTGCAGGACTTGCAAAACACCGGGGTGATGCAGCGCAAGGTATCCAGCCTCAGTGAATTACCGAGCGATGTGCGTAGAGATCTGCCAACGGTGATCTTTACCGGTCATCTCTACTCGAGCGATCCGAACTCGAGCCTTGTGTTCATCGACAATGGGCGTCCGGTAATGAAAGGACGACAAATTGCGGATGAACTTTTCCTGTATGAAATTACACCAACCGGCGTGATCGTGGAGTTCAGAGGTTATCTCATCGACGTCGGGGTATTGCAGAACTGGACCCTGAACTAGCCCGCATGTTTGCAATATGCGGGCTAGTTTCTGGGTGTGCGATGAATAGCAGCTAATCGGAAAGCCGACCTTCAGGTTCACCTGACGACCGATGGTTATCGCCGGGTGAACTGTTCATAGGCCGCCAGGAACTTGTTAAATCGTTGGTGGGCATAAGGGATAAAGCGAATCTTCTGGATAGGGTCAACAGCTAGTGGTAGTGCGGCCATGGCATATTTGTAGTCAGACATCATCAGCATAATCTTCGTGTCATGCAGTAGTTTCTGAAACTCTTTTAATCTTACCGCCTGGTTGTCAAAATCGGCGTTATCCAGGTAAAAATTAATCAACATACCCAGTTCATGATCACCATATTCCGGCTCGGCAATCCTAAAGTACGGATAATCTGGTTGCTGATGGCGCATCACAGTTTCTGCAAACAGGTTGGAAAAATCATAAGCCTTATTGTTGAGACAGGAAAATTCAAAATCAAGCAGCTTAATCTCGCCGCTGTTGAGTTTGAAGATATTGCCGTGATAGGTGTCATTGTGGCAAAAGGTCAGTTCACTATCTGGCAGGCATCGTCTCACCTTTTCAAAGGTCGCCAGACTGTAAATCTCGCGTAGTTCCTCGCACATGGCACGCTCGTAGGGAGGGAAGGTAGCAATTTGTTGTTCGAGAACCTGTTTTGCTATCTGCCCCCATTTGACGTGCAGCATTTCAAAAAAACCCTGTTGTGGCAGGCTCGCGGGCATGAGCTGGTGAAAGTGGTAAAGCTGATTAGCTATTTGACACAAGTTTTCCGGTTCGAATAAATCCTCAGCTTGCAAAGTGCGACCCTGGTAGAAAGCCTCGATACGACAGGTTTTGTCGTAGTAATAGCAGTGGGCAGCTATGTCATGTGCCCCCAGGGTAAGAAATACTTCTTTTTCAGTTTCAAAATTCAGTATCGCGTTCGCTTTACCTTCGAGACGGCGGTAGAGAACTGCAGCCGGTTGCGCCGGGATGGTTGAGCGGATGCCTAAGGTGAAAGAAGAGAATCCCCTGGGATCGTCAAATTCAAAGTCTGCTATCGAGAGCGTAGCCCACTCGGGGAACAGTTTTTGACATTGCCTGAATATTTTGGCCTTCAAGTATTTTTGCAAGTAGCCATCGTTACCAGCAAGTATAGCGCGACTAGCATTGGTGCTCACCCGGTGATCGAGTTGAGTATGCAGCGGGTTAGCAGTGAAAAATGTAAATCGAACGCCCAGGAAGGTTAATTTAAATGAGTAATATTCAGGAAGTGCAATTGACCCTAATAACATGATTAAGTAATGTGTCACCAATACTAATCAGCCAGTCATCCCATGATTCGTTGCATAATTTGGCGACTTTTGTTTGAAGCCTGTAACCTGACGCGTCTTTTTGGACACGGTTCCGAACAGGTTCAATATCTGGCCTTCGGTGCCAACCTCAGCGATACTGTGCTCAAGCAGCGGCGGATTACCCCATTCGCAGTGGAACACTTCACACTCAGGGATTACGGCCTGCGCTTTAATCATCCGTCGCGATGGGTCGGTTGTGGGTTCGCTTCCGCCGAACAGGCGCCTGGCGAATCGCTTCACGGTTTTCTCTACACCCTCTCAGCCAGGGATGCCGCGCGAATGGATTTTTATGAAGTTGTACCGGTACTCAAAAGGTACCGGCGCACATTTGTTGAACAGGATGGGGTAACACTGTTTTTTTATCAAACCAACCTCCCCACCCCGTACTTGAAACCCTCAACTGAGTACCTCGGATATATCATCGAAGGCCTCGAATTGCACCCAGATGCCAGCGCCGAATACTGCAATGCAGTCGCGGCTACAGCAACAACCGAGCCAGACAGTTTTGAGGCATCTTACCTGTGGGAACAGCCTGATAATCTAGCACTGCGGCCAAGTTATAGAAACGAATCCTACCAACATTTTGTTCAAAAGTTTTTTCGGGAGTTCCTTTACAAGCGTTCAATTACAGATCATTTCATCCGCTACTGAGCCGAAAGGCAATTATTCAACGATACTGGCAGTTAAATTTGCGATTTTCTCTGTTTGATAATAGGAATCCCTCTTCCTTTCTGTAATCCCGTACACTGCTACGATGTTACCTGCGATTCGCCGACCTACCGCGTTTGATACTTTACGTCTATTCATTGTTGGAGCCATTTGGGGCAGTGCATTTATTTTTGTCTCGCTCGCGTTAATCAACTTCCAGCCGGTCAGTATTGCTGCCTGGCGAGTCTTCCTGGGAGCCCTGGTTTTAATCCTGATCGCCTTCGTGACCCGCAGTAAATTTCCGCGAGGTGCCCGATACTGGCGCTTTATTTTCATCGTCGGCGCGCTTAACAGTGCTGTTCCATTCTTTTTAATCAGTTGGGGTCAGCAATTTATCAGTAGCGCAGAATCGGCATTGCTGATGGCGACGGGGACATTTTGCGCACTGCTGGTTTCACACTTTACCAGCCAGGATGAACGCATAAATCTGCCAAGGGCGCTGGGTGTTACTGTTGGGTTTATCGGCGTCCTGGTATTGGTCTTCTGGGATATTAAAGAAGCAGGACTGGGCAGTCTTAAAGGGCAGATAGCTTTGATGGTGGCTGGATGCAGTTATGCAATTTCTACGATCATCGCGAGGCGTCTAATCCATCTACCTCCCATATCAACCTCAGCCGCTACGATGCTGAGTGCGAGTCTTTATATGGTGCCGCTGGCATTTTTGCTGGAAAACCCGATACCTGGGGTGGTTAACCATACCTCGATATTTTCTCTGGTGTACCTGGGTGTGGTCGCGACTGCGCTGGGTATCACTATCCGTTTTACTATAATTCGCGCCAATGGCGCTGTATTCATGGCGCAGGTTGGCTATTTGGTGCCGTTGTTTGGTGTTATCTGGAGCGGATTGTATTTTTCTGATGCGATCAATCTGCAAACGTTTTTGTCATTAACATTAATTCTCGCGGGCATCGCGATTACACGAAAAGGAAACTGAAGCATTGTTTTTAATATTGGCTCTTCTCCCAAAAATTGCATGGGCATTTTCAGAATGGTCGAATGAAATCGACCCTACGTGATCGGTAGAATGGGGATTATTATGTAGGGCCGAATTTATTCGGCCAATAATCATTATTTCCAACCTGATTATTATATCGACTGCCGAAGCTGATATAGGTCGGGATCAGCCAGAATATCATACAGGGCATCGGCAAGAATATTCGCCCAGCGTTCAGCCCCAGCTTCTGTATTAACCAGGTCCTGGCGAATCTCGATTGAAACATGTGGTAACCCGGCTGCCTCGGCATGATGGTCGATGGTATAGTCGGCTAAATGTTTACCAGAGTAAGGTTCATTATCACCGATATTGAAACCCTCAGGATTAGCGCGCAGTTTTTTCATCAACGGCACCGGGATGCGAGGATCTTTATCCCACAAAACACCTGCATGCCAGGGCCGGGAAAAGCCCGCCATTTCAGGTGTAAAGCTATGGATAGAAATAAAAGCCGGCACCAATTGCTTTTCTTTGAAACGACGTAGCATCCGATCAATAGCAGCTCGATAAGGCGTATAGAAGCAATGTATGCGTTGTTTACGATGCTCATGTGACATGTTTAGATTGCTGGGAATAATCCTATTATCACTGACCTCCGGCATCGAACTTTCATCTTCAAGGCTGCGATTCAGATCAACTACCAAACGCGAATAGCCCGCCAGTAATGCAGGGGCATCAAGATGCTGTGAAAGGTGATGAATTAGTTTTTTAGTGCCGATGTCATAGGCGATATGCTGCTCGAGTGCCGCGTTGTCGAGCCCGAGGTTTCCCAGCATCCTGGGTATCGCATTACTGGCATGATCACCGACCAGCAGAACTTTGGCCTTGCCATCTTCATTAATAGTTGTATACGGTGGGGGGTCTTCAGGTCCGATCATCGGGCGCTCATTTTAGCCTAATTACTTAAGCCCGTCATTCCAGCTTTCACGGCAATGACGAAAATCAGATTTCGAAACTCAAGTAAGTACTGTTCATATCTCACAGCGAATACGCTAAGTCAGGATCATATGCTAACGCAGTAATTTTTCCTCGAAAGGATACTTCGACATTTCATCGAACCCGTCTTCGGTAATGACTACCTGTTCTTCCAGTTTGACACCGTTTTTGCCGCCGACTGCGCCAACATAAGCCTCGACACAGAACACCATGCCGGCTTCGACGACACCATCGTAGCCATAGTCCTTAAGATCTTCGGGGTAATAAATTGCCGGGTATTCATCGCACAAACCAACACCGTGCATCATCACACCGTAGCGTTGCGCACGATATTCCTCGGGTAGCCGGAGACCCTTTTCGGTGAGTTCCCGAAAGCTAACTCCTGGTTTGAGTAATTCACGGTTGGTCATGATGTGTTCGTAAGCGATCTGGTAGAGTTTTTTCTGTTCGGCGCTGGGCTCGACGTCACCGCATAACCAGGTTCGGGAGATATCACAACACATACCATAAGGGCCGATCAGGTCGGTATCCAGTGCCAGTAGTTCACCGTCACTGATGATGCGTGGGCCAGCTTCCTGAAACCACGGATTGGTTCGTGGGCCGGAGGAACAGATTCGAGTTTCGATCCATTCACCACCGCGTCGTATATTTTCGGCGTGTAGTACTGCCCAGATATCGCTTTCGCTTTGCCCGGCATAAATTGCTTGCTGCATCTTCACCATCGATGCTTCACAGGCGGCTGTGGCACAGTACAGGGCTTTTATTTCATCCACGCCTTTGATAACGCGGGCAATCTCGGTCACTTCCTGTCCTTCAAATATTTCAAGGCCGAGTTTCTCAAGCGCCCATAATCCCAATATTTCTATTTTATCGATAGCAAGACGGCGATTGCTGCCAGCATGTTCACGCATTAGTTCGTCAACACTCTGCGCAAACTGCTTTGCTAGCTCTTCGCTGCGATCTCCCGATAGGAAATAGAAAAACCCGGCGCCACTGCGCAGTTCCCTGATCAGAGGCAGGTGGGCCGACAGATGCTCACAATTATGAAATTCCCATAACACGATGTAGCCGTCGGCCGAAACAAAAGCGGCACGTGCCGGGTTATGCGCGGTCCAGAGCTGCATATTGGAAGAGTCGGTAGCGTAGCGGATATTTAACGGATCGAACAATAAAATGCCACCGTAGTCATGCTTGCGAAGCTCACCACAAAGGCGCTCTAATCTGTACTCACGCATACTGTCCAGTTGCGGGATATCGATTCCCAGCGCTTGCCACTCACTAAATGCAAGTGCTGTCGGGCCGATCTCGACTCTATCATTATCATCGGGTGAGCCGTCTGCCTTTAATGCTGTGGCACGTCTGCGCGAAGGATCGATTTTTCGGTTGGAACTGTCGATAGAGAAAGGCGATGCTGCCATGGAATAAACTCCGGTTCTGTGCTGCAATTATCGCCAAAGGATAATCGATTGTCGTCGGAAAGATAGGGGTCATATTGATGATTTTTGTCAACAGTGTAACAGGTGGTCTATCTGGCCAGGTCGCCTGGGGCGCTCCCTTTGGGCGAGGCGTGAAGCGCCTACTTTCGGTACCCCTTTAGCCAAGAGTCGAACCATTGCCTGCAAGGCGCGTCGCGCGACAGACCGCTTCACGTCTCGCTGTACCCACCATACCTGGCCTGATAGGCCACTAGCACTGTATAGTTACCGACAGCATTATATTGGTACTAATAAAAGGTTAATATCAGATGACGAATTCAACGCCCTTTTCGATGGAATCACTGATCGCCCAGGCTGGTCATTACATCGACCAGGTATCGGGCGGTGTAACGGTTCCTATCCAGCCCTCTACCACTTATGCCCGCGACGAAAACTATGCGCATATCGGCGATTATTCCTACAGTCGATATCAGAATCCGACCTATGACCTGGTCGAGCAGCTTGCGGCTACTCTCGACGGTGGTTGCGAGGCGAAATGCTTTGCTTCGGGAATGGCCGGCATTGCAGCGGTTTTCGAGACGGTTAACACGCATGAACACATTGTCGCGCCAAAAATTATGTACCACGGCGCCCAGGACTGGCTGCGTAGAATTTCTGAAAAGAGGGGTATCGGATTAACCTTGTTCGATGCCACCGACCTAGATGATTTAAAGTCTGCGGTTAAACCCGGGAGTACTTCGATTGTGTGGATCGAATCGCCGGTTAACCCGACCTGGGATGTGATCGACATTGCCGCCAGCGCCGAGATAGCGCATGAAGCCGGTGCTATTCTGGCGGTCGACAGCACGGTAGCGCCACCCGTCACAACTCGGGCGCTGGATTATGGTGCTGATATTGTTTTCCACTCGGCAACAAAATATCTCAACGGGCATAGCGACGTGTTAGCCGGTATTCTCGTTACGCGAGAGATGAATGATCGCTGGAACGAAATCAAGCTGGTGCGCAAACTCACTGGCGGAGTACTCGGCCCATTCGAGGCCTGGTTATTATTGCGCGGCATGCGAACGTTGTTTTTACGCTTCGAGCGGGCTTCAAAAAATGCGCTTTTAATAGCGCAGTATTTTGAAAACCATCCAGGGCTGGAAGCGGTGCTTTATCCCGGGCTCGAAAGCCACCCGCAGTATGAAATAGCCAGGCGTCAGATGGTCAACGGTTTTGGTGGCATGATGTCATTATTGATCAAGGGGGGTGCGGAAGCGGCCAGGAAAGTGGCCAGCAGTACTAAGCTATTTGTACCGGCTACCTCGTTAGGCGGGGTAGAAAGTTTGATAGAGCACCGGGCATCGGTTGAAGGTCCGCACAGTGCGGTGCCAAAAAATCTATTACGACTCTCGATTGGAATCGAACATCCCGACGACTTAATTGCCGATCTGAATCAGAGCCTAGCCCACATATTGCACGAAGGCGGTGACGACTAATGACTTTTACCTTTAAATTCAAATAGCCAGACACAAATATCATGGATAACGAAAAATACAGTTTGTACCTGAACGAAGTCAGGAGAAATCTAGCTGCCAATCTTGATCGATCCCGCTTGATGCGTAGCTATTGCTATGCATCGGCGTGCGATCGAGCAATATTGTTTGCTATATTTCCCCTGAGCTTCGTTCCCTTCATGCAATATACGGGCTAGTGGGATTTAGCAAATGACCAGCGACCAGATATTTCTTTTCACCTTATTTGCAGCGGTTTTTGCGCTGTTGATCTGGGGCAGGATTCGCTACGACCTGGTGGCTTTCAGCGCGCTGGTGATTGCCGCAATCAGTGGTATTGTCAGCCCTGATGAAGCTTTTTCCGGCTTTGGTCATCCGGCGGTTGTGATTATTGCTCTGGTTCTTATCGTCTCGCGGGGGCTGCTAAATTCCGGTGCTGTGGAAATGATTGCAGGTCTGGTACTTTCGGCTGATCGGCCGTTGCCGCTGCATATCGGCATCATGTCTGTGGTTGGCGCCGCACTCTCGGCAGTGATTAATAATGTGGCGGCGCTGGCATTGTTGATGTCGTTGGATATGGAAGCCGCAGAGAAAGCAAAGCGCGCGGCTGCCCTCAGCCTGATGCCCTTGTCATTCGCCACCATTCTCGGTGGCATGATTACCCTGATCGGCACGCCGCCGAATATTGTTATCGCCCAGTATCGGCAACGGGCTTTAGGCGAAAGCTATGGCATGTTCGATTTTGCTCCGGTCGGGCTTTGTGTCGCCATTGCCGGCATTATTTTTGTCGCTTTGATCGGTTGGCGGTTAATCCCAAAGCACGAACGAGCTGCACGTTTCAGCAGTGACGATGACACCGAGCATTTCGTTGCCGAAGCAGCGGTGCCGGAGGGCTCCAGTTCGATCGGTCTTCGTGTTAGCGATCTCTCTTCGCTGGCAACCGAAAATGATATCTCGGTTCTCGGGTTGGTGCGGCGGGGCAGGCGTTTACCCGGCTTTGCCCGATATGAAGAAATTCGTAAGGGCGATCATGTCGTTGTCGAAGGCGATCCAAAATCCATCGAGATTTTTCTCGGAGCAGCCGGACTTGGTTTTGCAGGTGAGGAAAAGCACGACGTTGGATTAACCAGCCCGTCGCTGGCCCTGACCGAGGCGATAGTACCGGACGGCTCCAGAATTACTGGCCGTTGCAGTTATGACCTGCGTTTACTCACGCGCCATGGCATTACGCTTCTGGGTGTTTCCAGGCAGGGCAAGCGTTTTCGTGATCGCGTGCGTAAGCTCACCATCAAGGCGGGTGATGTACTGCTGTTGCTTGGGCCGCAGGAACGTCTCGATGAAGTGATCAACTGGCTGGGTGTACTGCCATTGGCGGACCGGCAGCATGCGGTGATCCAGCGCGAGAAAGCCGCGCTGGCTATCGGTCTTTTTCTCGCTGCAATTGCACTGTCTGTAAGTGGTTTGCTTTATTTACCTGTTGCGCTGGCAAGTTGTGTGATTGCCTTTGCAGTGCTGGGTATTGTTTCGGGCCGCGAGATATACGAAAGCGTGGAATGGAAGGTAATTGTACTGCTGGCCTCGTTAATACCATTAGGGATCGCGTTGGAAAATTCCGGTGGCACCCAGCTTATAGCACAGATGATCGTGTCGCTGACAGAGGGTTGGCCACACTGGGCGATTCTCACTGTGCTGGTGATGGTCACCATGACGCTGTCCGATTTTCTCAACAATGTCGCAACCGCTTTGATAGCCGCACCGATCGGGCTCGATGTCGCAAACGCAATCGGTGTTGCTCCCGATCCATTCCTGATGGGCGTCGCAGTTGCGGCTTCCTGCGCTTTTCTTACGCCGATCGGGCATAAGAACAATACTATTATCATGGGTCCCGGGGGTTATCGTTTTGGTGATTACTGGCGCATGGGCCTGCCGCTGGAAATTCTGGTTGTGGCGATATCGGTGCCCGCTATTCTCTATTTCTGGCCGCTTTGACTCTTATTGAGCTTGATTTTCTTAAAACCTAATAAAAACAAATGCTTGGAGCCTATTTTTAATCCCGCTCCGAGGAAAAGTTTTATATAACCCTGTTTTCAACCAGTTTTGCATGAAACTTTCAGCGCTTAATTGGCCGGGATAATGATTTCCCCAATATGTGACGAAAGGCCATATTATCACTGGAAAATAGTATATTATTGGCATCCCAATAAGGTAGCAGGGCGATAACAATAAAAAATATTTTGCATTTAGCCAATTTGGGGGATGCGCTGATTACGGTGCCGATGTTACAAGTATGCTTTAACAGGCTAGGCCCTCTATATCTTAAAGGTAAAATATTTTTCCGTGTTTGGCTCTGAGGACACTGCGACCGTTTTCAATACTGATAATGGCGAAGGAATATTATTACTGAAATATAGCGTATTAATGGCATCCAAATAATGTACGAGAGCCATAATTATAAAATCGAATAATGCATGAATTAGGAAGTTCTCTAAAATCTATAATAGAATCTACGGAGATGGGTTGGCTGCCCAGCCCCCCGCATATATTCAATAAGTTACTTGATATTTGCCACGATCCTGATAGTTCAATAGGTGACTTAACCAACTTAATTAGCACCGATGCCGTCCTCACCTGTAAATTAATAATGGCTGTTAATTCTGCAGCATTCTCGGTCAATCAACCCGTAAACAATTTGAAGCAAGCGGTAACATTACTTGGTCATGATCGAGTGAAAACCATGGTGCTAACATCATCAATACAACAGCTTTTTGCAGGTTTAATTAATTCTCAGAAAATAATTGTATGTCATGCCTGGCTGGATTCACTATATTGCGCTATGTTCGCCGAGGATATCGCCCATGCTTTAAATTATGAACATCCTAAAAATGCCTACCTGGCGGGTTTGCTTCATGATTTTGGGCAAATCGTATTTAATGCTAAATTTCATGAGCAATATGTCGATATTCTGGATTCAAAAACTGAAGATTATCTAGTCCTCAAGGAAATCTCAAAGTTTGGCACCAGCCATACCGAACTTGGTGCCTGCATGATAGAACGGTGGCCTAGTTTGAGCCCTGCGATTGCAGATGCTGCTCGCTTCCATCATGAGGAAGAAGAAGAACTGAAAGGCTGTGACATTCTTTGTCAAATAATTGCCGAGGCTAGCCAGATTGCCTGGCATTGGAGCCGTTTTGGCAGGGCCGATGTTAAATGGCGTTCAGTATTGATTGATGACGAGGAATTAAAGAAAATTTATATTCAGGTAAAGGATAAACTGTCGAAGACAGTCACTTCTCTTGACATTCCTGTACCTGATTCTGGAAGCCTCACCCAGGATCAATTCTCCAGGGATTTAGAAAAAGTAACTATCAGGCTTGGGCGAAAAATTAGAGATGCTTCATTAATTAATGTGATTAATTCTGAAGAAACTCATCCTACAATTGTTGATTCTCCAAGAAGCCTGTTGTTAAAAGTTTCCCAGGAGTTGCAGTTATTATTTTCAATTTCCGATGTGGCCTTGTTGCTCCCTGATGCGGGAAACACTAAATTTTTAACCCTTCATGAACTTAACCATATTCAACCGGTAAGTAAATTTTCTGTTGATAACAACAAAAGTAAAATAATTAGAAGCTTTCTCGAGAACCGTAGCTTTTGGATTGAACCTGAGAGAACGAATGATGAAATAATTCCCATATCTGACCGTCAGATAATCCGAAGACTGAATCATGATATTGCATTCAGTTTACCGCTAGGTTGTGGAGACCAGGTGATTGGCGTAGTTGTTATTGGCTCGAACAAGGCGCAAAAAAATTATTTAGCCAACCAGTCGAATTTTATTTCTGGTTTCCTGAAAAACATTGCCGTCATGTGGTCGAAAAATAACCAGGTATTGAAACAACATACTTTTGAAGATATAACGAAAAAAGAACAGGAACAAATAGATATTGACAAATTAGTTCATGAAATCAGCAATCCATTGAGTGTTATTGGAAATTATATTGATATTATCAAAACCAGCTCAAAATCTGATGGTGGCGAAATTAATGGAGAAATAAAGATTTTAAAGGAAGAGCTGCAAAGAATTGGAAATATAGTTTTAAATTTCAGGGAAGCGAAAAACTCTGAATCCCAGGCGATTTTTCTAAACGATGAATTAAAAATGTGCATCCCCTTATATATAAAAACCCTGACTAATAAAGAGGTTCAAATCAAGTGGAACCTGGATGCCTCAGACCCCGAAATAAAAATAACCCGGGATGCCCTGCGCCAAATCGTTCTTAATTTAGTGAAAAACGCTATTGAAGCTCAAACTGACGATGCAGAGATAATGATTTCAACTCATCATTTCGTCAATTTTGATGGGGGCGTTTTTGCTCAATTTACTATTGCAGATCGGGGAAGGGGAGTTGATGCTATAACGCGACAACTACTCTTTTCTCCTTTGACAAGTACAAAAGAAGGTACCGGCCGGGGGCTTGGACTTTCCGTGGTGGCTGAAATTTTAGCCAGTTTTAATGGACAGATTATTTACATGGAAAACGAGTTTGGGGGCGCTTCATTTGAAGTATTGATTCCTTTGTCATTAAAAACATAACCCGATATATAAAAACGATGGATATTACCTTAATAAATTTTGAAGAAGATACTCAACAGTATGATAAGCCTACCTCGTTCCTGGTGGTAGATGATGATCTGCGTGCTAGAGAAAGCCTGGCCATGCTTCTTAAGAGAAAATGGCCCGATATTACTCAGGCCGAAGACGGTGAAGAAGCCATATCACTCATTCAACAGCGACAATTCAATATAATAATACTTGATCTGAATATGCCTAAAAAATCAGGTGATCAGGTATTAAGCTTCATAAGAGATAAAAAAATACAAACAATTGTGATAGTGCTGACTGGTGAAGCATCAATCAACAAAGTCACCGAAGCTATTCGCCTGGGTGCCTACGATATTTTCAAGAAGCCCTATAGCTTTGACGAACTGGAGCATGCCATCCGCAATGCTTTGGATAAGCTACATATCGAAGAAGAAAAATTACACATTCAAAATCGTTTAGCCCATTCAGAAGAACTTCATCGTTACATGGTCGATAATTCACCTGATTTAATTTATATTTTAAATTTGGAGGGTGAATTTATCTTTGTAAATAATAGTGTTACCAAGCTACTTGGTTATGATAAAGCTGATTTGCTCGGCAAACACTACAGTGAATTTATAGCCGACGAAGACCGGTTAAAGGCCGAACATCTTTTTAATGAACGTCGAAGAGCAAGTCGTTCGAATAGAACTGTAGAGCTTAGGTTGAAATGTAATACTGCAGATACTTCAAAACCTTTTGAAACCTCAACTCGTCCAATTGAACTTAACTCCATGGGGATTTATTTAGTCGATTCAAAAGATTCTAAGCAAGTGAGTACCTACCAGGGGACCTATGGCGTGGCTCGCGATATTTCCGGTAGGAAAAAAGCCGAAAAATTAATTACTTACCAGGCTTATCACGATCTTCTCACCAGATTACCAAACCGCGCATTGCTGCGTGATCGCCTGGATCTGGCCATAAAGCAGGCAACAAGAAGCGGCGAGTCACTGGTTATCATGTTTCTTGATCTGGACAGGTTTAAACTGATTAATGATAGTTTTGGTCATGTGGTTGGCGATCAATTATTAGTTGAGGTTGCTGAACGACTCAAAGCTGCAATTAGAACAGGTGATACACTGGCCAGGCTCGGTGGTGACGAGTTCATGTTGTTACTACCCCTGCCTACCTCCAGAGAGCAGGCTGAAAGTGTTGCTCAAAAATTAATCTCTGGTTTGCAACAGCCTTTCTTTTTGAAAGGAAAAGAAGTTTACATCAATGTCAGTATCGGCATATCAGTTTTTCCCGATGATTCAATAGACATCAATACGTTAATAAAAAATGCAGACATGGCCATGTATGAAGTTAAGTCTACCGGCAGAAATGGTTATACTTTTTATAATGACAAGCTCGAACATGCTGCTGCTGAAAAAATTTCCATAGAAAGCGGGTTAAGAAAAGCGTTAAAAAATGATGAACTGGAAATATATTATCAGCCACAAATTAATATCAAAACCAAACAGATAGTTGGTGTTGAAGCGCTTCTTAGATGGCATCATCCGCAACTTGGGTTGCTCTCGCCAACCTATTTTATTGAACAGGCAGAAGAATCTCGCATCATTGAACAACTCACTGAATGGGTTTTAAGTCGGGTAGCCACTGATCTGTTCAGTGATAAAGGATTTTTAGAGAGCCAAATTAAAGTCAGCATCAACTTGTCTGCAACTGATATTAGATATAAGGGCTTCCCAGAGAACTTCGTTTCTCTTACGGAAGATCTGGGTATCGAGCCAAATCGACTGGAAATAGAAATAACGGAAAATACGTTTATGAGCGATATCCAGGTTTGTACCCATAAATTACAGGTTTTGTCTAATAAAGGGATTTCAATCGCGATTGATGATTTCGGTACAGGCTATTCTTCGCTTAATTATCTCCGAGAATTGCCAGTTCATACAGTTAAAATAGATTATTCGTTCATATCTGAAATTGAGCATTCAAAAAAAGGCGCCGCTTTGGTTGCAGCAATTGTCGGAATGGCACATGGCCTCGCTATTAATATTATTGCTGAAGGTGTAGAAAACACCAATCAGTCAGAATACCTGGAGAGTTTGAATTGTAATATAATGCAAGGTTTTCTTTTCAGCAAACCTGTCGAGGTTAGCAGTTTTCTGAATACAGTAGCGACTCAACACAATAATTTTCCAACATTGTCTAATGCTTAACTGCTCAAATATTTAAGCTTGAGAGCATAGTTGTCGAAATCAGGTACTTAATATACTGGTAAAAATTCCGCTTCTGAAAACTCGTATAAATTATTGATTATATTTTATAAAAAAGAAGAAAAATCTCCTGTAGGTTTCCTTGATAGAGGATGTTCAGTCTGGATATTGCTGCAGGTTCTGGATCGCGGCATCGGC
>Ga0255049_10000651_pt1 | contig 20889 bp, 20 predicted proteins | sample JV7_2_3_MG_FD_183615 | JGI IMG/M metagenome (GOLD analysis project Ga0255049, IMG submission 183615) | Seawater microbial communities from Jervis Inlet, British Columbia, Canada - JV7_2_3 | ecosystem: Environmental > Aquatic > Marine > Inlet | place: Canada: British Columbia | collected 2016-10-06
CGCGGCGAATGGCAAACCCTCGCTGTGCATGCCGCAGGGCAGGGTAATAGCCGGGTGCCCGGTCATGTTGAAAAAGGAGGTATAGCGGGTTATGGCGTTGCCGGCTGGTTCGGAGGTGCCGTCGACATTGACTTCGACTGCCCCGATTTTTGGCGCGATAACCGGGGTCGCTGGTGTCAGGATGGCGTCGACATCGGCGAACACGGCGTTCATGTCGCGCCTGTAGGTTTCGATGATGCGTTTGGCGCGAATGTATTGCTCGGCGAGCAGGCACTGTCCCAGCGCCAGCCCGGCGCGAAATTCCTGGCTGTAGAGATGGCCGCGCTGCTCGAGATAACGATTGTGAAACGACAGGGCCTCGGGCATCTGTACGGTCAGCGATACCGTACGCGTGGTTTGCATCGACGGCATGGTTACCGGCTTGAGACTGGCGCCTGCTGCGCGCAGGAAGTTCATCAAGACGTCGATGCCGTCGAGAATTTCACTGTCGCAGCGCTCGAAGAAGAAACCTTGCGGGATGCCTATGACCTGGTTCTCCAGGTTAAGCGCGGCGATTTCCGGTTGTCCCGGCAGTAGTGCTTTGAATACGGCCGCGGCGTCGTCGGTGCTGCGGGTCAGGGTGCCGACATGGTCGAGCGTCCAGGAATAGGGGATGACGCCAGCGGTGCTAATGCGTCCGAAGGTCGGCTTGAAGCCGACCAGGCCACACAGCGCGGCCGGCGCGCGTACCGAACCGCCGGTATCGGTGCCGAGCGCCGCGGCGCAGAGTCCAAAACCGAGCGCCGCCGCCGAGCCGCTGCTGGAACCGCCGGCCAAACGTGAGTGATCATAGGGATTGGGCGTGGTGCCGTAGAGCGAATTTTCGCCGGTCGCGCCGTAGGCGAACTCGTGCAGATTGTTCTTGCCCAGGCAGATGGCGCCCGCGCGATTCATCGCCTGGATCGCGTCGGCATCGTTGTCTGCAATATTGTCCTGTAACACCTGCGATCCGCCGGTGGTCGGGAGCCCCGCCACGTCGAACAGGTCCTTGCAGCTGTAGGGGATGCCATTCAGGGCGAGTTCCTTGTCGTGGTCGACCGCTTCGGCCCGCGCCCGCGCGCGTTGCAGGTCGAGCGAGATAAAGGCCTTGCTGATTTCGCCGTAGCGATCGATACGCCCCGCGAACAGATCGACCAGCTGTGGGGCGCTGATGTCACCGTTGCGCAGTCGACACGACAGTTCGCTGATCGGTGCGAATGCCAGGTCCTGGTTCATTTTATGGAGATATCGCCAGCAGGTGGCGTGGAACCCAGGTCGATGTTGCGCAGCTCCTCGAGTTGCTCGAGTAACTCCTGAAAGCCGGTGATGATGCCGAGTTTGGGGTCGACCAGTTCGTCGATTTCGGCGTCCTCCCAGGCATAGCTACCCAGTTGATCGCGTATTCCGAGCAGGGTTTGCTTGTCGAGTTTTTTCATGCTGATATCGGATCGCTTTTTCGCGGTTTATGCGGTGTGAGTTTACGCTACTATCGGCGTATTCCCAATTGGCACAGGCGAGATAAACGATGCCCAAATTTCTCAGCAAGCAACAGGTCGAGCAGTACCACGAACAGGGTTTCCTGGCGCCGCGTTCTTCGATCAGCTGGCCGGAAATTAGCGGCTAATGCGCCATCAGCAAGGGCACAGATGACTGCTTAAGCAGGTCACGGGTGACGCCACCGAGAATGATTTCACGCAGGCGCGCGTGTCCGTAAGCCCCCATTACGATTAGATCGGCATTCATTTCCACGGCCTGGCCGATAATCGCATCGGTAGTGCTCATGTCGGGATCACTGATGCCGCTGGAGACCGCCTCGATACCATGTGACCTGAGGAAACGGTCCAGTTCGCGAGCGTGCGGATGGCCACGCGCGAAGTCGTTATCGTAATCGTCCGGTTCCGACGACAATACCACGACGGTTTCCGCCTCGCTGAGCAGGGGCATGGCCGCGCGCAACGCGTGTGCGGATTCGCGGCTTGCGTTCCAGGTCAGTAGCACCCGATTGCCCGGGGCGGCGAGCTTGCCGCTATGCGGCACCACCAGGCAGGCACAGGCGCCTTCGAACAACAGTGCATCGGCAAGGCCATAGCTTGCGTTGTCCGGGTCTTCGGGGTGATCCTGGCCCAGCACCAGCAGATCGGAATACCTGGAATGCTCGCGCAGGATTGGAATGAGTTGTCCTTCGATGACGTGGCCCTGCAGGTCGACACCCGCGTCTTTGGCCAGATTCTGGTAATCGGCGAGTTTCTCGCCGGCCCTTGCCATCGCTTTTTCGGTGACGTCGGTGATCAGGTCGACACTGATCTGGGCTTCAACATAGGACGGCACGATGTAATTTGGCACCACGAAAAGACCGGTCACCTGTGCATCGAACCTGCGCGCCAGGCCGAAGGCGGTTTCGAGGCGATTGCTGCAGCCGCTGCTGTGGTCCAGATGAATGAGTATGTTCTTGTATTTCATGGTATTGCTCCATTGCGATGATGAATCAATGATGCGTGATCGCGGCGGTCAATGAATTGATATGTATCAAAGTCGATCGGGTCCGCCGGGCGCTTGGAGAGCGCGTGTATAGAGACGGATTCTAGCGATGGCGCCAGCCTGCGACAAGGAGAACAGGTGGCACGTCTGCCGTGCCACCTGTTGCGGCTAGCTGATCTTGATGTCGATCGATTTGGGCTTTGCCGTTTCCACCTTGGGGATCGCCAGGGTCAAAACGCCATCCTTGTAGGCCGCGTCGACCTTGTCGGCATCGATCGAGTCCGGCAGCGTGAAGCTGCGTGCGAAAGTACCGTGAAAACGTTCGCGTCGGTGGTGTTTGTCGTCCTTGTCGGATTCGGTTTCGGTGTGTTTTTCACCGCGTATGCTGAGCATGCCGTTTTCCAGGTTGACGTCGATGTTTTCCTTGTCGACGCCGGGCAAATCGGCCTTGATCAGGTACCGCTCCGCATCTTCCTGTATGTCGACGGAAGGCGCCCAGTCGGCGAAACTCAGATCGCGATCGGCTGAGCTACGAAGAGCGCCGCCACTGCTTTTGTTGTAGCGCTCGAGCAGGTTTTCGAATTCCTGAAAAGGGTTCCATAACTGTGTATTCATGAGCTTGTCCTCTTAATTGGGTAACACACAAGATAGGGCCGCCAAAAACGCTATCAAGACTCAAATACACGGGAATTGACGCAGATCAATAAACCGGAAAATTCAGAGCTGTCAGGATTCCTGATCCATGACCCAGCGAATCGCACGCTGATTCAATTCATGCGCCGAACCGAGGCCCAATTTTTTCTTGATGTTGGCCTGGTGGGTTTCGATGGTCTTGACGCTGAGGTTCAGCTGAGTAGCGATCTGGCTGCTGGAAACGCCCTGGCCGATCAACTCGAACACCTGCAGTTCACGATTCGACAGGCTCTCGATATCACGTCTTTCCACCGGGGCGTCAACCATGCCGATCAGCAGGCGCTCGGTCATGGATTCGCTCAGGTAAACCTTGCCGCTCAACACCTGGCGAATCGCTCGAATAATGCTCTCCTGAGCTTCCTGTTTGTTGATGTAACCGCGTGCACCGGCGGCGAGTACGCGCTCAGCGTACAGGGTTTCGTCATGCATCGATGCCACCAGCATCAGGATATCCTTGTTGCGCGATTTTATACGCTCGATCAGATCGAGACCGCTGCCGCCGGCCAGCGATAGATCGATGATCGCCAGGTGCGGAGAGCTGGCATCTACCTGCTTGAGCGCCTCGGCCATATCCCCCGCTTCGCCGCAAACCTCGAGATCAGGGCAGTCACCGATAAGCTGTGCGAAGCCGGTGCGTACCAGCGGATGATCGTCGACTATGAGGATTTTTGTCATGGGCTATCGTCGGGAGTTCAGGTTTCTATCATGAAGTAACATTTTACCTCGGTGCCTTCAGCATACGAGGATTCAATTTCAAATTCAGCATCGATCAGGGCGCAACGATGCCGCATGATACGCAGCCCAAGCCCCAGGGAGCGCTGCGGTGAACCGTCGAAGCCCCGGCCATTGTCGCGTATCGAGAGACAACCACGTTTGCCTTCGAGTCCCAACGAAACCTGGATCTTGCTTGCGCGTGCATGCTTGACGGCGTTGTTGAGCGCCTCCTGCGCGATCCGGTAAAGATGCATAGCACTGCTATTGTCGAGAATATGAATGCGCTCGTTAAGCGTCAGCAACACCGTGATATTACTGTGGGTGCGAATTTCACTAACCAGGTTTCCGAGCGCGTTGGCAAATCCTTCGGCGTCGATATCGACCGGCACCAAACCACGCGACAGGGCGCGTACCTGGGAAATCGCCTCCTGCAGGCCGTTGGCAAGTTTTGCCGCCAGATCGTGCTCCGGTTTACTGGCCTTGTTGAGCAGGCTGGTGGCCAGCATGCCGAGGCCGGTGAGTTGCTGGCCCAGGCCATCGTGCAATTCCTGGCCTATACGGCGTTGTTCGCTCACCGGGATTTCCAGAATTTCACGCTGCAGCTGTTGTTGCTCGCTCATATCGAGTATGACCCCGGCAAACAGGCGCGCATGGCTGGTCTTGATGTCGCCAACCGACAGGTAAACCGGAAAGCGCGAACCGTCCTTGCGCAACGCGGTCAGTTGACGACCGCTGCCGATAATCCTTGGAAAGCCGGTCTGCAGGTATCTCTGTATGTATCCGTCGTGGGCCAGGCTGTGTTCACTCGGCATCAGGCACTTTACCGAGCGGCCATGCAGTTCGCCTGGCCTGTAACCGAATAGTCTTTCGACCGCGGGATTGACAAATTCGATGATTCCCGCGGTGTTGGCGATGACGATGCCTTCGTGCGCGGTTTCAGCGAGTGTGCGAAAGGTTTCCGCCTGCTGGTCGATGATGTGCTCGATCGGCCTCGAAATGCGGAAGAAGAGCCCGCTGGCGCCGAAAATAACCAGTATCGTCGCGCCGATGGTGAGTATACCCGCGCGTACGAATGGTTCGTGAATTTCGCTAACGTCAATTTTTGCGACCAGGCCCAGGTCGAGTATCGACACCGGTTCATGTGCCGCGAGAACTTCGACGCCGCGATAATCCAGTCCCGTCAGGACCCCCGATTTACCGGCCAGCGCGCGCCGCATCGGTTCGGCCCACAGCCCACTGAATGGAATCGGCCGTGGTGTCTCGGTGCCGGGATCATATCCCTGGGGATGGCGATGGCTGAGCACGAAAACAATTTGATCGCCGTCGCGACGCGCCAGCGCGAATTCGCCGCTGTCGCCGAAGCCTTCAAACTCGCTATGGGCTGCCGCGACCTTTGCGATAGTGGTATTACGGATCCGTTCCGGGTCGTTGTCCTCACTGGCAAGGTCGTCGAACTCGGCGATGGCTTCGATCAGTCGCGCCTGGCTTTTAACCGTCTCTACCAGGCGCAGGCGATGCTGCTCGATCGCGGTATGGTAAAGGCTGAAGATCGAAATAGCGCTGACCAGCAGGGCCGCCGTGGCCATGATCAGGAAAAGCTCGTTGAACGGTTGACGTTGGATCACTCGGTCGGGTCGGCGAAGTTAGTCGTTACGGCTATGGTATCTGGAATGCCCCTATAAGCCCATCAGGAAAACCCCGATGGTGACAGTTCCGTCTTCAAGGCAAGCTTAACGTCAAGAGTTAATAAGTGGAGGCGAGATTATGTTAACCCAGGCTCGACCCAATCATTTCGTGCACGAGTGCCATGTTTGTGAACCCCGTGGTGGTTGCCTCGGCATGGTTCTACTGGATAGCGAGGAAGCTCACCAGCAGTTAATTCACGCCAAACGTATCAGCCGCAAGGCCGAGCATGTTTTTCGCGAGGGCGAGGATGCCGATTGTTTTTACGTGGTGCGTAGTGGTTCCGTGAAAAGCTACCTGGTGACCGAGGACGGCGAGGAGCAGGTACTGGGATTCTACCTGCCGGGTGATGTTTTCGGGATTGATGTAACCGAATCGCAGCAGCGCATGTCTTCGGCCATTACCCTGGAGACTACCTCCGTGTGCCGCTTTCCGCATGCCTTTCTATCCGCCAGATCGCAGGGTATTAACTTGCTCAAGATCACCGCCGAACAAATGCAGCGCGATCACAACCTGGTCTTGATGCTGGCGCGCAAGGACGCCGATGGCCGTATCGCCGGTTTTCTCGACGATCTTGCCTGCCGCTACTGGTCGCGTGGATATTCCGCTACCGCCTTCCTGCTGACGATGTCACGCCAGGATATCGGTTGTTACCTGGGACTGGCGGTGGAAACCGTGAGTCGCACCCTGACACGCTTTCAGGAATGCGGTGTGCTACGGGTCAATCGGCGCGAAGTTGAAATTCTCGATCACGACACGTTGCGCAAAATTGCCGGTACCCGGATAAGTTCAATCTCATCGGACTGTTGCAAAACGGTCGAGCTCAAATCGGTTTGATGGTGATGATGCGGCTGTGAAAGGCTGCTGAATCCACTGTAAAGTCCGAAAGCGATAATCAGGATTCCCGCCGAGGTTCGGATCAGCGGGCTTTTCATCCAGTCCTTCAGGTAGTTGAACGCGTTGCCGACGAGCAGCATGGCCGGCAGCGTGCCAAGGCCAAAGCCCAGCATCAGCAGGGCCGCATCCAGGGCGTTTGCGGTCGTCAGCGACCAGGCCACGGTAGCGTAAACCAGGCCACAGGGCAGCCATCCCCAGAGTGCGCCGAGTAAAAACGCGTGCAGCGGGCTGCTAATCGGAAACAGTCGCTGTCCCAGCGGCTGAATGTGGCGCCACAGCTTCGATCCGAGCTTTTCCAGAAGCGCCAGGCCGCGCCACCAGTTTGCCAGATAAAGGCCGAGTGCGATCATGAACCCGGCGGCGAACAGTTTTCCGGCAATTGGCTTGATGCCCAATTGAGTCAGCCCCGCACCCAGTGATCCCGCCAGTAGCCCGACCAGCACGTAGCTGCTGATACGGCCGAGGTTGTAGGCGAGTTGATAGACGAAGCGCGAAGTCGGTCGCGAACCCAGGTCGCCGGCGATGCCCATGTTGAGGGCGCCTACGATACCGCTGCACATGCCGATGCAATGACTCGAACCCAGTAGCCCAACGATGATTGCTGCGCCAAAGGTGAGTTCCATGGAGATTGCTTACTCGGCGCTATAGTTGGGTAGCAATTGCGCGTTGCGTTGATCGGGGTATTGCAGGGAGCCGGTCAGACGCCAGTCCGGGGTTTGCAGGATGAGATTCCAGCGTCCGCGTCCGGGTAGTTGCAACGGCGATTCCAGCAGCCTGATGTTGTTGTTATCGAAAAACAGTTGCTGATCGAGTCCCGGCAGGGTCGCGTGCACCAGCCTGAGTTCAATGCGCTCGCCCGGAATAACGCTTACCCCGGGATCAAAGCGAATCTTGATTCCGCCCGCGGCGTCGATCGAAAATGTGGCGGCCAGACCGAGTTCGTGTGCCAGTTGGTCGCGCGCGAGTACGCGGTTGATCTGTTTTCCCTTTTTATAATAATCGTCGACCACCAACCCCGAAAAGGACTGAATTGCGAGCGTAATCATGACCACGCCCATGATCACCGCCGACAGCGGAATCGCGATCAGCATCCACACCAGCGGTTCCCGCTTCCAGTTGCGAATCGGCGAGTTGGTGGCCTTCATCATGTTTTACCCGGGCCTACGAAGCGCGCTTCTGCGACCGTGCTCAGGTGATTGCTGTCTTCGGCCTGCAGGAAAAAATTGACCGACACGCTGCGCGCCTCGAGGTTGAATTCATCCGCCTGCAGGCGCACAACCATTTGATAGACCGCGCCGGCTTCGACAACGATTTCCGCCTGGTCGCTGACCAGCTTCAAACCGTCGATGCCATCGGCCGATAGCTGGAAGCGATGGGGTTGCGAATCCATGTTAAGTATTTTCAGGGTATAGACGTTTTCGATCAAGCCATCGCGGGTTTCGCGGTAAAGGGCGTTGCGATCCCGAATCACGTCGAGATCGAGGGCGACGCGTTGTGAAATGTGGGCCACCAACATGCCGCACAACAGCAGCAGTATCCCCGCGTACACCATGATGCGCGGGCGCAGGAGATGCTGGGCCTTGCCCAATGCTGAATTTTCAGTGGTGTATCTAATCAGGCCGCGCGGGTAGGACATCTTGTCCATGATTTCGTCGCAGGCGTCGATACAGGCAGAACAGGCGATACATTCGTACTGCAGGCCGTCACGGATATCGATTCCGGTAGGACATACCTGGACGCAGACGTGGCAGTCGATGCAGTCTCCGAGCCCGACCGACGCCGGCTCAACGCTGCGTCGCCGCGATCCGCGTGGGTCACCGCGTTCCGGATGGTAGGCGACCATGAGCGTATCCGAGTCGAACATGGCGCTCTGGAAGCGGGCATAGGGGCACATGTATTTGCATACCTGTTCACGCATAAAGCCGGCGTTACCGTAGGTGGCAAAGCTGTAGAACAGTATCCAGAAGGTTTCCCAGGGTCCGAGACTGAGATTGAGGAGTTTGTTGGCCAGTTCATCGATCGGTGTGAAGTAGGCGACAAAGGTGAAACCGGTCCACAGCGAAAAGGCGATCCAGACGGTGTGTTTGAGTGCCTTGGTGCGAATTTTTTTCGCCGTGGTTGGCGCCTTGTCGAGCTTCATACGCTGCGTGCGCTTGCCCTCGATCTTGCGCTCCATCCATAAGTAGGCTTCGGTCCAGACGGTTTGCGGACAGGCGTATCCGCACCAGATGCGCCCCAGCAGGGCGGTAAAGAAAAACAGCGCCAGTCCCGCCAGGATCAGCAGGGCGGCGAGGTAGATGAAATCCTGCGGCCACAGGGTTAACCCGAACAGGTAGAACTTACGTGCCGGCAGGTCGAAAAGTATGGCCTGGTGACCGTTCCACCGCAGTAGCGGCGTGACGTAATAGATTCCGAGCAGAGTAACCAGCGATAGCACTCGCAAACGCGTAAAATAGCCGCTGACTTCACGCGGGTAGATTTTTTTATGCGCCTCGTAGAGTACGGGTTCGCCAGTATTTGCTTGCGAGGTTGCCATGGGTTTCCTGCCCGCCGCCGGGTGACTACTGTCCTGGCTTACTTAGAGAGCGACAGTTCGAAATGGTGAAGTAAAGCGTACCCAGGCTGGAGATGATGGACAGCATCCAGAAGATGAAAAAGCCGATGCTGTAGGCGGCCAGCGGACTGATATCGATATCGAGATTAAACGGCACCAGGTCTAGCGGGTTGAAGGCCGAAAAGAAAACCCCGCTAGCGACGATCGCGGTGAGGAACGAGGGCCATAGCACCGAGATCGCCTGTTGTGCGGGTGGTATCTTGTCCGGGGTAAGCGAATTCATCACTGCTGTTGCGAAAGGCTGTAAACATACGCCGACAGCAGGTGCACCTTGGCTTCGCCGAGGAAATCCCCCTGCGCCGGCATTTTGCCATTGCGTCCCTTGGCGACCGATTCCGAAATGCGCGTCAGCGATCCACCATACAACCAGGTATCGTCGGTCAGGTTGGGCGCGCCAAGCGCGCTATTGCCCTTACCTTCGGCACCGTGGCAGGCGACACAGAAGATCTCGAACTTGGCCTTGCCTTTACTCGCGAGTTCGGTGATGGTTGCGCGCCCCGACAGGCTCAGAATGTACTGCGCGACCTCGTCGACACCGCGTTCCCCACCGAGTGCGGCTTCCCATGCGGGCATCGCTGCCTGGCGACCGTACATAATGGTAGTCTTGATGTCGTCGGGTGTGCCGCCCCAGATCCAGTCGCCGTCGCGCAGGTTCGGGTAACCGCGGGCGCCGCGCGCATCGGAACCATGACAGGTCGAACAGTAGTTGATGTACAGACGTTCACCGACCTTGAGCGCGGTCTCATCCTTGGTCAGGTCGAGAATAGACGTTTTCTGGTAGCGTTCGAACAACGGGCCGACCTTGGCTTCCATTTTGGCCACTTCCTCCTCGTAAGCACCCTGCGAGGTCCAGTCGAGTATGCCGCTGAATTTGCCAAGGCCGGGGTATAGCAGCAGGTAAAAACCGCCGAAGGCGATGGTGAAATAAAACAGGCCCAGCCACCAACGCGGCAACGGGTTATTGAGTTCGGTGAGATCGCCATCCCAAATATGCCCTGTGTCTTCGACGTTATCGGTTTTCTTGTAGCCCGATGTCATCCAGCGCAACAGCCAGATGCAGGCGAGAATACTGAGAATGGTCAGGATCGAGATATACCAGTGCCAGAATTCGCTATTAAAATCGGCCATGAATCTACTCCGATGAAGGTTTGTTGTTGGCGATTGACGGCTCGTCGTCGAAGGGCAGACGCGCGGCTTCGTCAAACGCTGTCTTGCGCTTACTGCTGTAAGCCCAGACGACTATTCCGAGAAAGGTGATCAGTATCACGATCGACCAGATTGCTTGAAGCAGGGTAAAGCTCATGACTATTTCCTCGTCTTCAGTTCAATGCCGAGACCTTGCAGGTAAGCGATCAACGCATCGAGTTCGGTCTTGTCTTCCAGGGCCTGTGGCGCCGCTTCGATCTCTGCATCGCTATAGGGCGCGCCGAGGGTCCGCAGGGTTTCCATTTTCACCTGGATATCGCTGCCATCGAGGGCGTTTTCAGCGAGCCACGGATAACCCGGCATAATCGATTCCGGCACAACATCGCGCGGGTTGACCATATGAACCCGGTGCCAGTCGTCGCTATAGCGTCCGCCAACGCGGTGCAGGTCAGGGCCGGTGCGTTTCGAACCCCACAGGAATGGGCGATCGTAGACGAATTCCCCGGCGACCGAATAGTGTCCGTAACGCTCGGTTTCAGCGCGGAAGGGCCGAATCATTTGCGAGTGGCAAACGTAACAGCCTTCGCGCACGTATATGTCGCGTCCTTCGAGACGTAGTGCGGAATAGGGTTTCAATCCGGCGACCGGTTCGGTCAACGAATCCTGAAAAAATAACGGAACAATCTGAACCAGACCGCCAATCGAGATGACGGCGATGATCAGGATAATCATCAGGCCGATGTTTGTTTCAACTTTATCGTGTGCTGAAGCCATAGTGATATCTCGTCCTCTACTCAGTGGGCGCTTGCGGGTTCAGGAATTTCAACTTCGACGGGTTTCGCGCCGTCGATGCTCCGCCACAGGTTGTAAGCCATAACCACGGCGCCGAACAGGAAGCAGGCGCCACCCAGGGCGCGTACGATGTAATAGGGGTGCATCGCCTGTACCGATTCGACGAAGCTGTAGGTGAGCGTGCCGTCCTCGTTGACCGCGCGCCACATCAGGCCCTGCATAATGCCGGCGACCCACATTGAAGCGATATAGAGCACGATGCCGATGGTTGCGGTCCAGAAGTGAACCTCGACCAGGCGCAAGCTGTAGAGTTCGCGGCCGAACAGGCGTGGAATCAAATAGTACATGGCGCCCATCGATACCAGCGCAACCCATCCAAGGGCCCCCGAATGTACATGGCCGATGGTCCAGTCGGTGTAGTGCGACAGCGCGTTGACGGTTTTGATCGCCATCATCGGTCCTTCGAAGGTCGACATGCCGTAGAACGAAATGGAGACGACGAGCAGGCGTAACACCGGATCGGTGCGCAGTTTATGCCAGGCGCCCGACAGGGTCATGATGCCGTTGATCATGCCGCCCCAGGACGGCGCCAGCAGGATCAGCGACATGATCATACCGAGCGACTGCGCCCAGTCGGGCAAAGCGGTGTAGTGCAGGTGGTGGGGTCCAGCCCAGATATAGGTGAACACCAACGCCCAGAAGTGCACCACAGAGAGGCGATAGGAATACACCGGGCGCCCGGCCTGCTTGGGTACGAAGTAGTACATGATGCCGAGAAAGCCGGCGGTGAGGAAAAAACCGACCGCGTTGTGACCGTACCACCATTGCACCATCGCGTCCTGAACTCCGGCGTAGGCCGAGTAGGACTTCCACAGCGTGACCGGCAGCGCTGCGCTGTTGAACAGGTGCAACACCGCAACGGTGATGATAAAGGCGCCGAAGAACCAGTTGGCGACGTAAATATGCGAGACGCGCCGTCTCATGATGGTGCCGAAGAAAACGACCGCATAACTGACCCAAACGAGGGTGATGAGAATATCGATCGGCCATTCCAGTTCGGCGTATTCCTTGCTGCTGGTGATGCCGAGCGGTAGCGTGATGGCCGCCAGCAGGATGACTGCCTGCCAGCCCCAGAAGGTAAATGCGGCCAGCGCCGGGAAGGCCAGTTTGACGTGACAGGTATGCTGAACCACGTAGTAGGAACAGGCGAACAGGGCACAACCACCGAAGGCGAAGATGACCGCGTTGGTGTGTAGCGGGCGCAGTCGGCCGAAGGTCAGCCACGGGATATCAAAGTTGAGCGCTGGGAAGGCCAGTTGCGAGGCGATCAATACGCCGACCGACATGCCGACCAGACCCCACACGATCGTCATAATCGAAAATTGCCGAACTACGTTGTAATTGTAGGTTTCAGTGTTTGTCATCTAGTGCTTCCTCGGTGTTTGATGCGCATCAAACAGGTGAATCAATCAGTTGGTGATTAGTAGGTGCCTATTTAGTAAGTAAACACCGGCTGCAGGCCCATGCCCCAGAGCAGTGCGGTCATCGCCAGCATGGCGACGAGTGCGATCAGTCCTACCGCGAGCACCGCGGAGGAGTAGAGAAAGCCGCGTTCAGTGGGGATTTGCATCATGATGGGCAGGCCCGAATACAGCAGGTAGACCGTGTAGGCGAGCGCGGGCAGCCCGATCAACATGTTCAACCACAGCACCGGGTAGACCTGCATGAGACCGATTAAAAACAACGGGGTGGCGGTATAGGCCGCGAGTGCAATGCAAAGCGGCAACGGCTTGTTCACTTCGTAGGCCTTGCCGAGCAGGTGGATGACCCAGCCGATGGAGAAGACGCCGACCAGCAGGGCGATGTAGTAGATGATCGCGATCGACATCGCCGAATCCCCGGTGATCCGGATAGGCTCGCCGACGCCGATGCGCCAGCCGACCTGGGTGGTGCCGAAATAACCCGAAATTGTCGGAACCAGTGCGAGAATGAGAACATGTCCGACCGGACTGCCGCTGCCACTCTGGAACTGTTCGCGGATTTTCTCCCACTCTCGCGTGGGGTCGGTAAAGAGCCCTATAATGTGCTGTATAAACATATCGTTAAATTCATTTATTTTTTTTATCGGCGAAGCTTATTTCCGATGGGGTTGCAAGGGTATTGATAGATGTCAAAAGCTTTACAAAAACACTTTGTCACAGGCGCCCAATTATACACTCTATGACTTCATTCACCAGACGGGATCGACATGGTATCGAGCGTAGGTAAATCTGAGGGTATGGCGATATCCGCGGCCAGTGAAACGGGTGCCGCCGGCGCCTGCTTTCATTGTGGTTTACCGCTGCCGCCGGATCTCGATCTCAGGCTTGCCATCGATGGTGCAGACCGGACCATGTGCTGTCATGGGTGCCTGGCCGTCGCGCAGGCCATTATCGCGGCCGGTCATGAAAACTTTTATCGGGTGAGAACCGAGACTGCGCCGACCGGCCGTGAGCTGGTGCCCGATTTTATTCGCGAGAGCGAGGTATACGATGCTGCCGAAATCCAGAAGCAGTACGTGCATCGGCTGGATGCCGATAGTCGCGAAACCAGTCTGATACTCGAGGGCATTACCTGCGCCGCCTGCATCTGGCTGATTGAACAGTACCTCGCCGGGTTGCCCGGGATCGAACAGGTGCGTGTCAACTACGCTACCCAGCGCGCCCTGGTGCGATGGGACGGTTCGCGCATCAGGCTCAGCCAGATTCTGCAGTCTATTCGCAAAATCGGTTATCGCGCCCTGCCATATGATCCGAACCAGCAGCAGGAAATGCATCGTAAACAGCGCGGCCAGCAGCTGCGCCGCCTGGCCGTGGCCGGTCTTTTCGGCATGCAGGTGATGATGTTGTCGATCAGCCTTTACGCCGGTGCCTGGTCGGGCATGGAGCAAACCTTCACCAATTTTTTTCGCTGGTTGAGTATGGGTTTGACCCTGCCGGTGATGCTTTACGCGGCGATTCCGTTTTTCCACTCCGCCTGGCGTGACCTGGCGCAGCGACGCGTGGGCATGGATGTTCCGGTAAGCGTCGCCATCCTGATCGCTTTTGCGAGCAGTTGCATGGCCACCTTCAGCGGTGACGGCGAAATCTACTTCGATTCAATCGTGATGTTCGTGTTCTTTCTGTCGGCGAGCCGCTACTTTGAAAACATGGCGCGTCAGCGCTGCGCGTCTTCGGTCGAGCAACTGGTGCAATCGCTGCCGCTGACAGCGACGCGAGTGCAGGAAAACGGGGGCACCGAGGCCACGGTGCCGGCCGCGACCCTGGCGATCGGTGACCGGGTGCTGATTCGGCCCGGCGAAACGGTACCGGCCGATGGCATTCTTGTTTCAGGATTATCGGCGCTGGACGAATCGCTGTTGAATGGTGAGAGCAATCCGCTCGACAAGCAACCCGGTGATCGCCTGCTCGGGGGCAGCATCAACGTTACCAACCCGTTGCAGATGGAGGTCAGCGCGGTCGGCGTCGATACCGTGATGGCGGAAATTCAGCGCAGCATCGAGCGCGCCCAGGCGGATAAGCCGCCTTTGGCGCGCCTCGCCGATCGGGTCGCGGCGCGTTTTATCAGTATCGTACTGCTCATCGTTGCAGCGGTGGCCATATTCTGGTGGATAGCCGATGCCGAGCGATGGTTCGATATTGCTTTAGCCGTATTGATCGTCAGTTGTCCCTGCGCGCTGTCGCTGGCGACGCCGACTGCAATCAGCGCGATGCTCGGCAAGATGCAGGCTTGCGGGTTGCTGGTGAGACGCGCGGCGGCGCTGGAAAAGCTTAACCATGTTACGCACGTGGTCTTCGACAAGACCGGTACCCTGACCCTGGGCAGGCCGGTGCTCAGGCAGGTGGTTAGCGCGGCGCCTCACGATTCCACCGAGTGCTTGGGCTTAGCGGCGGCAATGGAGCAGCATTCCGCACACCCCCTGGCGCGGGCACTGGTGCACGCAGCGGGCGACTTCGCCCGCGCTGATCTGTCCGGGGTGTTAAGTGTCGCCGGTGGCGGCCTACGTGCGCGCATCGATCGTGTCGATTACTTTATCGGCAGTTTCGAATTCATCAGCCGTAACAGCAGCGCGGAGATTCCGGCGCAATGGCTGGAAAATATCGACGCCGACGCGCTAAGCGCCGTCATCCTGGCGCGCGCCGATGAAGTCTTGGCCTTGTTCACTTTTGTCGATGGGTTGCGCGATGATGCTGTCGCCACGATCGAATCCCTGCGCGCCCAGGGCAAATCGGTCATCCTCATGAGCGGCGATCGCGCCGCTGCCGCGCAGCAGGTCGCGATGCAAACCGGGATCGAGGATTGCCGTGCAGACCTGACCCCGGAGGCGAAGATGGAGGCAGTGCAGGGATTGCAGGCCGAGAATGCGGTCGTGTTGATGGTCGGCGACGGCATAAACGACGCGCCGGTGCTGGCCGGCGCGGACGTTTCCATCGCCATGGCGGGCGCCAGTTCTCTCGCCAAGGTCAATGCCGATATCGTGTTGATTGCCGATCATCTCGGCGCTATCGATCAGGTCTTCCGCATGGCTGCACGCACCCGCCGCGTAATCCGGCAGAACATGACCTGGGCATTGCTTTATAATTTCGGTGCGATTCCAGCCGCGGCCATCGGGCTGGTAGCGCCCTGGCTTGCCGCGATCGGCATGTCGCTGAGTTCACTGCTGGTTGTCATCAATGCCATGAGGCTGACGCGCTAATGGAAATCATATACCTGTTGATCCCGATCTCGCTGATATTGCTGGGCCTGATCGTGTGGATATTGCTGTGGGCGGTGCGCGACGGGCAGTATGACGACCTCGAGGGTCCCGCGCATCGAATCCTGATGGATGAGGACCGTATCGTCGATGACAGTAGTAAACAGGCAAAAAAATAGCCGGCGGGGAGGTGCCGGCTAAAATACTCTAGATTGTATATAAGAGTAGGAGTCGGAAACAATTCTAGGCTATCGGGCAGCCGCGTAATTGACATAGATCAATTAAAGTGACTGTAATTCAAATAGTTCTGAAAAATGTTCCCTTGCTATTCGGCTATTGCTGGTAGTGATCGAAGATCATGCAGATATTGCGTACCAGCAGGCGGCCGGGCCTGAGTACGGTAATTTCATTGTCGCCCAGTTCCACCAGCCCGTCTTCTTCCATATCGGCCAGATTGGCCAGTTCCCCGGTAAAGTGCTTCTTGAAATCGATCCCCCAGGTTTTTTCCAGCGCCCGGGTATCGAGCCAGAAGTGGCAGACCAGCTGCTGGATGATCTCGCGGCGCAACAGGTCGTCCTGCGAACTGTAGTAACCGCGTATTATCGGCAGGCGCGATTGCTCGAGACTTTCGTGGTAGTCGTCGAGACTGGTCGAATTCTGGCTTAAGTTATCGCTGACCTGGCTAATCGCGGAAACGCCAAAGCCGATCGAATCGCACTGTGCGTGCGCCGCATATCCCTGGAAGTTACGGTGCAGGCTGCCATTGCGTTGCGCGACCGCAAGTTCGTCATTCGGCCTCGCAAAATGGTCCATGCCGATGTACTCGTAGCCAGCGTCCGCGAGCTTGTCGATGGCGCTGTGCAGAATATCGAGCTTTTCGGTCGAGTCGGGCAAATCTTCCAACTGGATACGCCGTTGTGGTGGAAAGCGGTGAGGAAGGTGCGCGTAGTTGTACATGGCGATGCGATCCGGCGACAGCTGTATAATGCTGTCCAGGGTTGTCGAGAAGCTCTGCAGGGTCTGGTGGGGCAAGCCGTAAATCAGATCGATATTGATCGAATGGAAAGCGTGGCGCCGCGCATCATCGATTATCGCGCGAGTATTCCCCAGGTTTTGAATCCGGTTGACGGCTTTTTGAGCCTTTTCGTCGAGGTCCTGCACGCCGATGCTGATTCGATTGAATCCGAGGCGGCGCAGCTGCGCGATACCGCCTTTCTCGATGAGCCGCGGATCGAGTTCGATAGAGTAGTCGTTGCCGACCCCGCTCTTCAGCGAGAAGTGGCGCTTGATGTTGTCCATCAATTGCTGCGACTGGTCGTGCGACAGGAAGCCGGGTGTGCCGCCACCCCAGTGTAACTGGCGTACTTCGCGATCCGTATCGAAGAGGCTGGCCTGAATCTCGATTTCGCGGTACAAATCCTGCAGATAAGGTTCGGCGTGTTCCTTTCGCCTGGCGATGACCTTGTTGCAGGCGCAATAGTAGCAAATCGAACTGCAGAAGGGGATGTGGAAGTAAAGCGACAGGGGTTTTGGTATCGGTTCCTCGTTGCTTTGCCGTGCCCAATCGCGATAGTCGATTTCGGTAATGCCGTCGTGAAACTCGGTAGGGGGTGGATAGGAAGTGTAACGCGGCCCCGGCCTGTCGTAGCGGCTAATCAGGTCTTCGTGAAATAGAGACGGTCTGGACATCAAAGTGGCGGTATACATTATTGGGGCTAGATTACTGTGTTGCAGTCACCCTATCTTGATTTGGATCAAAAAGTGAACAGAGAACTTTGCCTAATCGATGCGGTGATCAGTTTCGCGTAGTGCTGCTGCACCGGGTCCCAGTAGGGCGACAGTACGCCACCGTCGAATCCCTCCGAGTAACGCCCGGCCTGCATGCGCTCTATTATGCCGATGTCTTCGTGGTTGAGGTCGTGCCAGTTTTTGACCACGTGCTCCCTGGCCGTGCGATACTTCTCGGCGCTTGCGCCCTCGCCGACGAAGTACAGCGCGATGGTTTCGCGGCACTTGCCGGGAGCCTCGGGCCAGGTGACGAAGACATCGACCTGGTCGGGAAAAATTTCGAAGGCGAAGTTGGGGAAAAGCACGAACCAGTCGCCGCGATCCTGTTTGTCGAGCGGCAGATCGGGAAACCAGGGTAGTTGTCCGCCGCGGGCAGGATCGGGTTTTTGAAAGCGGTAGCCGCAGAGCAGCACTTTTTCTTCAAATTCAGGCGCCTGGCGTTCGTCCATGCCGACGAAATCGTTGAGCCAGGGATGGCAGGAAAACACGTGGTAGGGTTCGATGAAATTCTCGACAGGGAGTTTCCAGTTGGCGTCGATGTCAAACTCAAGCGCCTCGCTGAAGGTCATGGCATCGAGATCGTAGCCGTCGAGTTTTTGGGTTATCGGTTCGATGCAGGCCGCGAAGTCGTCGGCGTCGCCGCTGAGGTTGACGAAGATCCAGTCCTGCCAGGTAACGCAACGGATTTCGACCAGGTCGGCGCGATGGCCCTCGTGCCGGTTGACGTCATGCTGCTCGCCGCCGTGAAAGTGCGGTCGCGCAATCAACTGGCCCGCCAGGCTGTAGCTCCAGGCGTGATTCGGGCAGACGAATGTTTTACTGTTGCAGCACTCGTTAACCAGTTTGGCGCCACGGTGACGACAGACGTTGTGAAACGCGCGAATGCCGCTGTCCCCGGTTTGCACCAGCACTAGCGGTTGTCCACCGACCTCGACGGGCTGCTTGTCACCGCGTTGACTCAAGCGGTGAGCGAACCCGGCGAAGACCCAGTTGTCGCGGAACACGGTCTGCTGTTCCAACTGGAAAAAATCCGCGCAGGTATAGGCGAGGTTGGGCAGGGCCGAGCCTTCGCCAACCGGTTTGTCGAGGCGGCCGTCGTCGACCTGTTGCAGAAAATCGCTGCGAACCTGTTGCTGTGCTGCGCTCAATCGGGCCATTCTTATGAAAATTTATAATGGTTATTTTGCATTAGTGAAAATTTAATGATAATTTTTCAATTTATTCAAGTGATATCTTCAGACAGGATCAAATGTACGAACCCTTGCTGCAACCGCTGGAGCTGGGCCCGACCCGGGTGCGTAACCGGGTTTTCAACCCGCCCCACGGCACCTCGCTGGGCCACCAGGGTGTTGTTACCGAGGAATTGATTGCCTATCACCAGGCCAGGGCGCGCGGCGGCGCGGGCCTGATTATCCTCGAAGGCATGACCGTGCATCCCAGTTACGGTTTCGAGGAATCGTTTCTCTACGCCGGCAGCGACCGCATCATCGATGGTCTGAACCGGCTCGGTGAGCGTTGCCGCGCCGAGGGAACCCCGGTTTTTGGGCAATTGTTCCATGCCGGGCGCGGTGTCCGCCTCAGTCACGATGGCTCGCGTCCCTTGAGTTACTCGGCATCGGATGTTCCCGACGAACGTTACCGCGTGGTGCCGGTACCCATGCCGAATGAAATGGTGTGGGAAATCATCGACAGCTATGCCGACGCAGCGGGACGCCTCGCCGAGGCCGGGCTCGAAGGCGTCGAAATACTCGCCAGCATGGGTTACCTGATTCCCCAGTTTCTGAGTCCACTGACGAATCGGCGCGATGACGAATTCGGTGGCGACGCCGAGGGACGCATGCGCCTGTTGCGTGAGATTGTTTCTCGAAGCCGTGCGCGTATCGGTATGGATAAAACGCTCGGGGTGCGCATCACGCTCGATGAAAAAACCGAAAAAGCCATGCCAGCCGAGGACGTGATCGAAATCTGCCGGACACTAGAAGGCGACGGACATGTCGACTATTTCAGCGTGATATCGGGTTCCTCGTCTTCTCCCGACGGCTGGATTCACGTATTCCCGCCGATGTCGGTCGCAAACGGTTTCGTCGTCGATGACGCCGCGCGCCTGAAACAGGCAGTGAGCAAGCCGGTGCTGGTAGCTGGCCGGATCAACCAGCCGCAACTCGCCAATGAAGTAATACAGTCGGGCAAGGCAGACATGGTCGGGCTTGCGCGCGCGCTGATCGCCGACCCCGAGTTCGTAAACAAGGTAGCCGACGGACGCGCTGACGATATCCGTGCCTGTGTCGGTTGCAACCAGGCCTGCGTCGGGCACCGGCTGGCACACTTCGCGGTGTCCTGCATCCAGAATCCGCTTAGCGGGCGCGAGCTTGTTCCTGGTGCGGCGAGTCCGGCGAGTCCGGCAGGCAAAGTGCTCGTCATCGGTGGCGGGCCTGCCGGGATGAAGGCCGCCGTGGTCGCGGCCGAGCGTGGGCACCGGGTCGAACTGCATGAAAAAAGCACGCGCCTGGGGGGTCAGGTCAACCTCGCCGAAGCCTTGCCGGGGCGGGCCGAATTCGGGGGTGTTACCAGCAACCTGGTACGTGAACTCGAACAGGCCGGTGTAAACATAAATCTTGATTCACAAGTCGATCAACAAAGCTTGCGCGACATCGCACCCGATCACGTAATCATCGCCACGGGCGCCACTACGCGGCTGCCCGAGGTGGCGACCGAAGGCGTCGAACTGGTCGATGCATGGTCGGTCATTCGCGGCGACGCCAGGCCGGGTAAAAATGTCGTCATCGCCGACTGGTCCTGTGACTGGACGGGACTGGGAGTCGCCGAAAAACTGGCGCGCGAGGGACACTACGTGCGCCTGCTGTCCGGCGGCAGCGTGGCCGGCGAGTCGATACAGGCGATCGTGCGTGACCAGTGGATCGGCGTATTGCATAAACTCGGCGTCGAAATGATTCCCTACGCGAGTTTTTACGGGGCGGTCGAGGGCGCCGCCTATTTTCGACACATGAGCGCTGGCGACGCCATCGTCTGCGAGAATGTCGATACCGTGGTCAGCTGTTACGCGCCGCGCGCCAATCGGGATTGCGACTGGATCGAGCAGATCGAAGGCTTGAGCGTTTTCCGTATCGGTGACGCGATTGCGCCCCGTACCGTGGAAGAAGCGGTGCTGGAAGGCTGGCAGCTGGCGAGGACGATTTAGATGGCGGTTAGCGCGACACAATCCACAAACCAGGCGCTCGCCAATCTCGGCCACGAGATTCGCCAGTTGCGCAAGGTGCGCGGTGTCACGCTTCAGCAACTGGCGTTGGCAACCGGCAAGTCGGTCGGCTTTCTG
>Ga0255049_10000652_pt1 | contig 20866 bp, 25 predicted proteins | sample JV7_2_3_MG_FD_183615 | JGI IMG/M metagenome (GOLD analysis project Ga0255049, IMG submission 183615) | Seawater microbial communities from Jervis Inlet, British Columbia, Canada - JV7_2_3 | ecosystem: Environmental > Aquatic > Marine > Inlet | place: Canada: British Columbia | collected 2016-10-06
GCCCCGGTCAGGCCCGTTCGCCCCGACATCGGTGAGCGTGCGCTGGAAGAAGTCAGTGAACATGCCGATGACGGCGGGCGGTGCGGCGACAACCAGCGGCCCCGTCTCTTTGAGGTCTAGATAGCTCATCGAATAGATGACATCAGCATTGGGCGTCGGCACCCATGCGCGGGAATCCATGCGGTCCTTCCAGATCGGCAGGACGTTGTAACCCGCGCCGAACTCCGCCTCGGAGCCGTCACGCATACCAATAACATTCAATGCTGATTGCATGGTCAGGTAGGCGTGTATCGCATGGTTGTAGAACAGCTCGTCACGCAGTTCTTCCGCCTCTGCTTCACCCGGAAAATTGCCTTCGTACAGTTGGCTCATCAAGGGTGAGCGGTTTCCTGGCCTGTAGTCATTAGTCGACATGTTCTCTCTCCTTCGTCTCGATGGTCTTGGTTTCTCCGTTGAATTCGTACTCAATCTCAGCGGTATCAGATGGCCGATTCCTAGGTGTCTGATCACCGACCCTGTCGCCAACGCGACCTCCGTTGATACCCGCCCTCGCCACCAAGAAGCTGATTGCTTCCTCACACCACGGTATACCCGTGACCGAGCAATGCATTAGAGCCAAAGGTCACTTCCTGCGCTTGCTCATCTCGGGCTGAGCTCACCATCGACTGCCCACGCATAACCGGCAATATGTGCGCTTCGTTCAAGGGCGCATATGTGCCGATATGTCGCTCTTCTGCTGTACCTGTGGGTCATTTTCGGCCTGGGAGTTGTGGTGGGTTGCTGCCGAGGGCGAGGAGTGCGAGGGCGATGAGAGGCTGGGGGCCGTGAAACTCGAACGCGATTCTGGTCAGCAACCGGATCTTGGTGTTTGTCGATTCGATGAGGCCTTGGGATAGACCGTGGTCGAGGTTGGCGTCGATCGCTGCGCGGTGTCTGGTGACCTTTTTGGCGAGTTGGATATACGCTGGGAGTTGTGACCTGCGGGCCCATGACAACCACTGGTCGAGTGCTACTTTGCCTTCTTCTCCTTTGACAGCGAACACATAGCGGAGTCCTTCTTTGAGGAGATAGGCTCGCCACAGTTTCGGGTCGGTCTTGGCTATCCAGTCGAGCTGTTGGCGTTGGCGTGGGTTGAGGTCGTCGGGGTTCTTCCACAGTGCGTAACGGGATCGGGAGATCTGTCGGGAGTCGCCGGTGGTTCGTCCCCTCCGGCCAGAAGACTCTGGGATTCTGCGGCCAGCTGCGTGGTTCCAGGCTCGACGTCGTTCAACGTCGAGAGCCTCGATTGCCCAGGCGACAACATGGAACGGGTCGGCGCAGCGGATCGCGTTGGGAGCCCGTCGAGCCACGGTTTTAGCAATCCAGTCGGCCATATCCGCAGAAACATGTGTGATCAGCCCAGCTCGTTCGTCGCCGAGTTCGTCGAAGAACATGTCGAGAGCCGCCTCGCTACGACCGGGCCCGGCCCAGACGAGACGCCCGGTATCGTGGTCGACAACAACGATCAGATACCGGTGCCCCCGTTTATAGGAGATCTCGTCGATCCCGATCCGCCGCAAACCGTCAAGACGATCCACAACAGCTTCAACATCATCGTTGACTCTGGTGATGATCGACCCGATAGTCCGCCACGCAACCCGTAGCAGTTGACACGTTGCGCTCTTCGAGGTTCGCACCGTGAGCCAGGCGGCCATTGCGTCGAAGTCGCGGGTGTGGCCCACGTCGTGTCTCGCCCACGGAACCTGAGCGACCGTTGGGCCATGGGTACGACACTGGACTCTCCGAGCATCGGCCTCAACAAACACTCTGGTAGTGCCTGCATCGAGGCCACGCCAACGTCGCCGGCCGTCGCCGCTGTCATAACCCGGAGATCGACGTCCGCACCGTCCGCAACGGCCCCGTGCCCATGCATTCGGTCTGACCGACACGATGATCGCGTCCCCAACTTCGTCGAAACGGACACCTTCAACAACCGTGCGCACCAGCCCGCACGCACGTTGCCATACCCTGTTGTTCTGCACCCTGATCTGCTCCTCATGTTCTCGAGCCTTACACAGCGCGAAGACCTAGAAGCAGACAGGGTGCAACCGATTCAACCCCTCCCGAAACCACCCACAGGTACAGCAGAAGAGCGCGATATGTGCGGGTTCACATACCACTCATGTGTGTCGTTTCGGCGGTCTCCTGGTTCCTGTGTGGCGTAGTGCGATATCGTTTTGGTGTGTTTCTCCAGTGGTTTTGGTGGACTCGGACATGTTGGGGTGACAGGATTGAGTCGGTGGCGCTATGACAGGTCGACAGCGGCAGTTTGAGGTGTTGTACTCGGAGCATCAATCTGATGTTCTCGCCTTCTTCTTGCGTCGCTTGGATCGTGAGGAAGCTGTAGAGGCGGCCGCGGATGTGTTCTTGACGGCGTGGCGTCGGATTGATGATGTGCCGGTCGGAAACGATGGCCGTCGATGGCTGTTCGGTGTGGCACGAAACGAGCTGCGTAACCATGAACGTTCTGTTCGGCGTCGGGGTCGTCTTGTAGCCCGTGTGAGATCTGAGCCTGTCGTTTCACCCGCGATTCCTGAGACCGTCGTGGTCCGACTCGCCGAGGAAGAGGAAACGCTTGAAGCGCTTGGTCGCCTGACAAGTCGAGACCGTGAGGTGGTGCTATTGCGGCTGTGGGAGGAAGCGTCGTTCGACGAAATCGCAATGATCGTCGGCTGCTCTCGGCACGCTGCGGAGCAGCGCTATGGAGCCGCACTCAAGAGATTCCGTAGCGCTCTTCGCCACGCCGGACATGTGGGAGGGAAAGGACCCTCGGGTCCAACACGACAGGAGCAGGATCATGAAGGCTGAGGAGGTGACTCTACTTGAGACCACGGTACGCGCAGCGAACCCATATCCGTCTGTCGAAGCCGTCGCCGCCTCCGAGGAACTTGTTCGTATGGATGCGCTCGTTCGGCTGGGCACGAGTTCTGGTCCTGTCCCCCGCCGAACTGGCCCACAGACGCGCTCCGGGTGGGCCGTCGCTGGTTTCGCTTTCGCTGTGGTGCTCGTCATCGGATTCGGGCTGGCGCTGCTACGGGCACCGTTCGGCGGCGAAGACGTGACCGTGACGGATCAACCAACGACAACAGTGGCATCGGTGATCACGACGCTGGCGACATCTCCTGTTGTCGAATTGGACTCGTGGCAGCGCGTCGGTGCCGATGTGATGCAACCAGTCGTCGGGCTCTTCGATATGACACAGGTCGGGTCGTGGCTGATCGCGGTTGGTTTCGACCCGGGGGAAGAGGATCTCCGCCAGAACGGTGTGATCTTCTCATCTGACGATGGGGTCATTTGGTCACGACTCGCCCAGGACGATCCCGCGCTGACATTGGGTGCGGTGCTCATGTACGGGATTGCTGAGGGAGGACCCGGCATGGTCGCCGTTGGAATGGGCTGTGAGGACGACACCGCGCCCTGTGCTGCTTACCCGACCGTGTGGACGTCGGTAGACGGAACCTCCTGGACCAGGACCTCGGCTGATCCAGACATCTTTGGCGAAAGCGGCGCGATGATGGACGTTGCCGCCACAGACTACGGAATCGTCGCCGTGGGTAGCATCGGTGAGCTGGGCCCCGACGATGCCTACTTCACCCGCTCGTCGGTGTGGCTCTCTGCAGATGGTGTCAACTGGACACGTGTGTGGGAGGATGATCTCGTCGATGCCTCAGCGTCGCCCTCTAGCTCTAGGTTCTCTGCCCTTGCCGTCGATCCTGACGGGTTGATCGTCGGTGTTGGGGAGGCCGAGAACCAAAACAGCGAGCTGGTTGCCGCGGTGTGGGTCTCGATCGACGGTCATGCTTGGGAGCGTGTAGAACCCAACCCGTCCGCGTTCGGCAGCGAGAACGGCCTCGACGTCTTCATGCTGGACGTTGCGTGGAGCTCAGACGGGTTCACCGCCGTGGGCACCGAGGGAGGCACCCAGCCAGCTATCTGGAAATCACCCGACGGTCTCTCCTGGACGCGCATCGACGCCGCGGATCAGCCCTTCGACGCGACCGGAACTATCAGCTCCGTCGCTGCACTCGATGCGGGGTTCGTAGCAGCCGGGCCTCACGGCTTCGCCGATCAGAAGGATGGACCGGTGACGCTGTGGACCTCAAGGGACGGATCGATCTGGGACCGCGTCCACACGACTGGTTCTGGCTACGCGATGTCGATCGTTGTGACCGATGCCGGGATCGCCGTGGCCGGCGGGATGCCTGAGGACAACGACTTCCACGCAGCCGTCTGGGCGGGACCCGCGTTCGATCCGGACAACCCGCCATCGGATCCCCTGCCGTCATCACCGCCGACCACCGTCGAGGAGCCCTCAACTGGCCTCGCTGAGATTGGGACACTCGACGAAGGCCTCTCGTGTGAGGAACTCGCAACACCGGGCTACAGCTACGCCGAAGCCGTCGCGTACTGGATGTGGCGTGACAAGCCCGCCGATCTCGATCCCGACGCAAACGGCCTGCCCTGTGAGGATGCGTACTCCGCGTCCGACGTCATCGACGTATACGGGGAACCCGACGCCCATTCCGTCCAACTCATCGCGAGCCATTCCACGGGCACCTTCATCGCCACCGGACCGGCAGTCGAGGCTGGAATCATCTGCGCGACAGGATCCATCGACTACACCGAGGATCCCGAACCCATCGGGCTGGGTGTCCTCTTGCGTTGGGAGGACATCTACACGTGCGAGGACAACTCAGGCACCTTCATCCTTGGCGTCGATGAATACATCGTCATCGAGCCGGCGATGTACGGCATCTGGAACATCGTGTCCGGAACTGGAAACTATCAATCGATGAATGGGGGCGGCGGAACTGACTCAATCTTTGGCGACTACGACATATCTATGGGCCGACTCTGGTTCCCGACCGACGAGAACTAGACACAGAAGGATTGGAGATCCTATGAGGAACACGAACACAATCATCGTACTGATGCGTCGCCTATCGATTCTCCTCGTGATTGCGATTGTATTTGCCATGATTGCTCTCGCTCCGGTATCAGCGGGCAAGCCCGACTGTAGCGATCCAGAAACCACCCACCCGTCCTGCAACAAGGACGATCCAGGTGACGAGACGCTTTATGGAACGGTGTGTGATCCGGCTGAGTACCCACCGGGTATCGTTGGGGTTCAGTACGATGACTTCACGTTCGAACTCTCAGGCAAGAGTGACAGTGCCTGCATCGATGTGATCAGTGTCGAAGGACCGTGGGAAGTGACCGTTACCGGTGACGGCGCCCGCTCTCTCGGGGTTATCCCTCGTGACAGCATTGGTCCCGGCGACTCGTGCGGCGGCTACTTGCTTCGCAGCGAGAGCAACATCTACGGAAGCAATCCTCTGGCCTTGGGCTACGACGGTGTCATTCCCGCAGCCACGGTCAACGCTTGCGGCGTGGACTTCGCCGAGTGGGTCGACTTCGACTTCTACAACATGGATGAGAGCTATTGCTCTGCCTACAACAACGATGAGACCATGTGCGAGGTGACCGAAGCGGTTGTCGAAACCACACACCCGCTGGTGCTACAAACCTTCCTCCGCGGATCGGCAGATGGTGTGACGACCGTTCACGTCGATCTCCCGGACGTCGGTCTGCCGTAGAAGACGATTCGGGGTCGACTCGACGACAAATAGGTCAGGCGTGCGAATCTCTGGCATGCGCCGAGGTGCAATCACACACCTGACGCAACTCGCCCATATCCGGCAATATGTATGGTCAAACCTCGGCCATCAGAGACAGCAAAAGGGCTGCGGTCTCAGGGGGTGAACGCAACACTGTCGTGAGATGTTTGTTGTCTCGTTGATGAGGTTGTTGTGGCTGTGTTCACGGATGTGGAGCGGATGGAGGGGTGGGATTGTCGCCAGGCGGGGGAGTTGAACCGGTGGATTGATCTTGATGTGCCACTGAGAGTGGTGGGTGTCAGAGGTCCCATCTGGCGGTGTTGCGCTGGTGTCTGATGACGAACTGATGACAAACCGCCTGATACAGGGTGACGTGGGGCGACACTCGCTAACAGGCATACCCGTATGAGAGGTCGTTGTCCAATGTTAAGTATCGAGGCACAACGGTATCCAGAGTCCGCTCGTAGGGCTCATAAGCCGACGAGTGCGATGCGGTAGATGTCCTGCAGGTCGGCGAGATGTTGCCTCACAAGGGTGGAGGTTGGTGTCGCCGTCTGCCGTTCTGCGTGAGTTCGCCAGGACGCGCTCAGGACGCGTTTCATTGAAAACTGGTGAAAGGTGCTGCAAACTAGTGAACACTCATAACCCTTGGTGGGACTGGGTTTCTGGGTGTATCCCTTTGTTCTTGGGCTTTGGCGGAACGGACTGTTAATCCGTTTGTCGTGGGTTCAAGTCCCACCCCCGGAGCCGAGAGAAGCCCTTGTCCTGTAAGGGATTCCGCGCCTTCTCCCTCCTGTGTCGAAGTGCCGAATGCCGGTTTTGTCCGTCGTTTGTCCGTCACGGAATCGCGGTACAGGTCATCGAGAGCATCGGCGAGTTTGTCCGTTTCGGATGGGAATAGGTGACCGTAGATGTCCATGGTCACCATGATCGAGGAGTGCCCGAGGTGGCGTTTGATTGCTTCGGGGTGTGCACCTTTGCTGATCAACAATGCGACTGAGGTGTGCCGGAGGTCGTGCATCCGCAGCGCTGGTGGGAGTCCAGCGGTGAGAACGGTTGGCTTCCATACGTTCCTCGAGAAGTTCGAGTTGCGTAGTGGCGAGCCGTTCGACGCTGTGAAGAGGAGTCCTTCGGCTCCGGGGTTTGCGTAGGTGACAATGTGGTTGTTGAGCAGGTCGCGGAGGAAGCTCGGCAGGGTCACGGTGCGGTTGCGGTTGTTCTTGGTGGGGCCGAAGAGGAGCTGGCCGCTGACGTCTGCAAGGGATTCTGTGACCCGTAGGTGGCCTCTGAGCACGTCGACACGTTCTTGGCGGAGTGCAACGGCTTCGCCCCATCTCAAGCCGCCGTAGGCCATTACGTACATGAGGGTCTGGAACTGGTCCGGTGTTGCGTCGGCGAGTGCATTGACCTGGGCTGCTGTCAGGTAGAGCTGTTCGCGGCGGGTCTGGCGGGGGAGTTTGATGCCGCGTATGGGGTTGACGGTGAGGTATCGAGACTCCACGGCAGAGTTCAACATGGCGGAGAGCGCTTGATGAATCTGGCGGGTGCGTGATGGCGAGAGCTTCTTGGCGAGTTCGGCTATCCAGTCTTCAACCTCGACGCGGTGGATGCGGTCAAGGCGGGTGGTTCCGAAGCGGGGGAGTACGTGTGATCGCAGAACCGATTCGTACCCGGCATACGTCTTTGGCTTCAGGTGTGAGCGTGTCGGGAGCCACCGCTGCGCCCACTCCACCAGCGGTGTAGCTGACAGCTCCGGATCAACCCACTCGGCGCGTTGTTTCTGTGCTTCGATGTGGATGAGGAACTTCTCGGCGTCGACCTTGCGCCGGAACGTCTTGGACCGTTCCCTACTTGTGGGGTCGATGTAGCGGACCTGCCACTTGGAGGGATCGACCGGATGTCGCCGGATGTGGGCCACGGCGCTCAGCCCTCCTCGGCGATGAGGTCGGCAAGCCAGCTCTCGACGTCGCACCATTGGAAACGTAGATGCTTGCCAATGCGGAAGCCGCGTGGACCTGTGTTGCGGTGTCGCCAGGTGTAGATCGTCTTCACGGGAACCTCGAGGTAGTCGGCGAGTTCCTGAGCCGACAGTAGACGCTCCGCGCCGCGCAGTGACGCTGGACGTCCGTCGAATGGGAGGGGTTGCTCATTGTGAAGAGTCATGGCATTATGGATCATAGCAGGCAATTCCAGACTAAACAAGCCTAAAACAATCATACTGAGGTGGTACCTCGTGAACCTCTTCCCAGGCCGACGCCAACACCAGGTTCCCTCGTGTCGTCTTTCTCTGAGTCTGGACGCATCGCACGTCTCGGGATCGGACAACTCGACTGGTGCTTCCTCGTTACGCCGGATCTCGGAACGCGACCCAGCGTCTGCGCTGACCGAGGTACGGCGATTCATGGCTGCCGCATTTCGATCTTGTTGTGACCCCACACAGTTGCATCATCTGGATGCGGGGGTTTGAGCGTGCAGTCGATCGGGAAGCTTGGAGCGTTCCAGGCTGGGTACTACACCAAGCAGCTTCACCATTCGGTCGGCGAGGACGTCCCGGTACTGCGCGGCGATCGGATGGAGGCGCAGGTCGAGTACTACGCCGGTCACGAGTCGCCTTCTCGGTGGATGGGTTCGGGTTTGGGGCGTGTCGGGTTGCGTTCCGGTGGGTCGGTCGACACGGAGCTGTTCACGGGTCTGATGAACCACACAGCACCGAGCGGTGAGGCGATGTCGGTGGCGAGGACTCACGGCAACGTCGCGGCGTTCGATCACACGTTCTCGGCCCCGAAGTCGGTGTCTCTGTTGTATGCGTTCGGTGATGACCATGTACGGGGTGAGGTGACGGCGGCGCATCAGCGTGCTGTTGGTGAGGCGTTGGGCTACATGGAGGAGCGAAGTTCCCAGTCTCGGCTTGGAGTTCGATTCCGAGACGCTCAGGGGAACCGGCGGTTCACTACTCGCACGCTGGAGTCGGAGGGGTATGTAGCAGCCGGGTTCGATCATTTCACGTCGCGGGCGAATGATCCGCAGGTTCATACCCATGTTGTGGTGATCAACCGGGTGTGGACGGGTGATGGTTGGCGGGCGATCGACGCGAAGCGTGCCTATGCCCATGCCAAGGCCGGCGGCGTCGCATACCAAGCGGTGTTGCGCGACGAGTTGACGCAACGGCTCGGTGTGGAGTGGATGCCTGTTATTAACGGGCAGGCCGACGTTGCCGGGTTCTCCCCGGAGTTGATCCAGCATTTCTCGACGCGACGCACGGAGATCGTTGAGGCGGTCGAACGGTATCTGGCTGAACATGGGGGAGAGGCCCATCGACGCGTGTGGCAGTCGTTCGCACTCGAAACACGACAGCCCAAGGTCCATCCCCGCGGGGAAGCCATGGTGACGAGGAAGATGAAGGACTACGGCGTGACAGCCGACGTGGTGGACCATTGGCAGCGGGGGGCGGCAGACGCTCCCGAAGATGTCGCGGCCGTCGTGCGTGCCGCCGTCGGGACAGGTCAACCATCCTACCGGCCGACACCCGAGATGGTCGAGGAAGCGGCTGGACGTCTCGTGGAGTGGGTCTCGGACCGCCAGGCCGTGTTCACCGAGCGGGATCTCGTCGTCCACGTCTCATCGGTCTTCCCAAACGGCGCTCATCCGACCGAACTGGTGACGGCAACGACGGACATGCTGCACGCTGCGGAGCGATCCGGTCAGATACTGACCGTTCTGCCTCATGCCGAGTCCGGGCTGATCCTCCCCGAAGGTGTTCTCCTATCGGCTGAGGAGTTGAGTGTCGCTGCCGACCAGGGTCCGGGTTGGATCAAGCAAGGCGGAACCGTTCGGTTCCGTGCTCTGCCCGGAGAGGCGCGATATACGACACGCCTGCAGCTCGATCGTGAGGCCCAAGTGCTCGGCGCAGTCGGGACACCCTCGCCGGTCACCGCCAACCGCAGCGTTCTCGAAGAAGCCATCGCCGCACGGAACCTGGTCGACGGGCAGGCCGAGGCGATGAGGCATGTCGCCGACTCTGACGGGCGCCTGCCTGCCCTCGTAGGGCCGGGAGGTTCGGGCAAGACCTACTCGATCGGTGCCTATGCCGATGCTGTCGAAGCCAACGGTCACGCTGTGATCGGCGTCGCCACGTCGGCGGCTGCCGCCCGGAAGCTGTCAGAGGATCTGGGGGAGCGTTGGACGGGCACGATCGCGATGCTCCGCCACCACACAGACGCCTACAACGACCAACTGCAGCCGGGCACGCTCATCATTGTGGACGAAGCCTCGATGGTCTCCACCGCCGACCTCGCGTGGCTTGTTAGCCAGGTCGAGCAGAGTGATGGGAAGCTCGTACTCATCGGCGACCCTAGCCAGCTCCCGTCGGTTGATTCCGGCGGCCTCTTCCACCGCATCGTCGCCACCAGCGACCAGGTCGTCGACGACCTCGTACAAGTCAACCAACGGCAGCGCCTTGACGAAGACCGACAGATCCTCTCGCGGCTGCGTGTCGGTCAGGTCCGCGCGGCGGTCAGAGACTACGAAGAAGCAGGTCGCCTCCACCTCGGCCGCGACGAATACTCCACGAAAGCCGCAATGGTGGACACATGGTGGGCCGACGTCGAACGCCACGGACTCCCACAGGTTCGGATGCTCGCGTCGCGCCACGACGACGTATGGATGCTCAACCAGCTTGCCCGCGTGCGGATGCAACAGGCCGGGAACGTCGTTGGGCAGCCTGTCGTGAATCGTTGGGGTCTCGAGTTCCAGGTAGGGGACCGGATCGTGGTTCGGGACAACTGGTACAACCACTCCGACCTGCGCAACGGCCAAACCGGTAGCGTCATCGCCGTGTCTCTAGAGAACGGCATCCTCTCGTTTAGGCGGGATCTCGACGGGGCAGACATCGAGCTTCCGAAGCAGTACCTCGACCGGGACATCGATCACGCCTACGCACAGACGATCCACACCGCCCAGGGCCAGACCTTTGAGATCGCCCACGCATATGCCGACGCCGGCATGCAAGCCGAACACGGCTACACGGCGCTATCCCGCTCTCGGGGTGAGACGCACGTGTGGATCAACGATGCACCCGGTCCGCTCGGGGAATGCACCCATGTCCACGGGGACCCACTGACCGAAGACCGCATCGACGCCCTCGTTCGCCAGCTCTCCCAGTCCGTCATTGAGCCGCCTGCTCACGACCAGGGTCTTTCAGTCGAGACCGCCACCGACCGCCAACTCATCCAATGGCGCGACGAACTCGCAGAGACAATTCGCCGCAGCCCGATCGCTAGCGATCACACTGACGAGCTGGTAGCCCTCGGCGCGGCCATTGACGAGGTCCGAGAGATCGCCGATCACCTGGGAACCAGTGGCGCCGGAGCCCAACTCCAGGTACTTGAAACGAAACATGACGACCTTGCCGGGCAGGCGCTCATCCGGCAAGCATGGCTCGAAGAGAACGGCTCGTTGCTTCATCGTTACTCGGCAGTCGCCGAAGAGCTCCGGCACCGCGTCAACGCACGGGTCGCAGCATCTGAACTCGCCCCGCCCGAGGATGTACTCGAAGCCCTCGGTGGCCCACCCCTTGACGGGGTGCTCCGCCAACAGTGGATCTCAATAGTCGCCCACCACGCAGAAGCCCGCATGAACACCGGACCACAAGCCGATCTCACAGACCCCGCAGTCCTCGGCGCAGCCGCCACATGGCGCGATGCTGCCATTGCCTATAGCTCGCCGACGATTCAGGAACGCGAGCCACCGGCTCCGGTGCTACGCCCAGCCATGTGACCACACCCGGACACCCACATCGACAATCCGGTAGTGCCTCCTCACGACCGCGCAAGACCCAGCCGGAGCACACCACGTGTCTCGGACTGTCGTTGGTAGCCGCGCTGTAGCTGCATGCGGTAGAAAAGCCCTCCAACCCGCAGCGGGTGCCCTCAGACCTCGCATCTGGCGGATCTGAGGGAGGCGTTTTGCGGTGCTGGTCCGCACTTGCCATTGTCGCGGATGGTCGGCCGGATGAGTCGTCGTTCAGTCTGGCGCGTCTGCTCGCCCTGTGGACTCGAAGATTCTGGCATTCCAACCTTCGGATCCAACTATGGTTGGTCGTATGTCGCGTCCGGCGTCCGTTGCAATCGTGGTGCTCGCCCTCTCTCTTGGCGGGTGCATGCCATCCTCGGGAAGCGAGTTCGAGTGCGATGCGACCCCAATACGCGAGGGTCCACTCCCCGAATGGGCTTTGACTTCTGGCCTCACCGAAGGTCCGCACGTCGTGGCGACCGACGGAGCCATTCTTGGAGTGCTCTTCGTCCAGCCCTTGCGAGCAGGAGAGCGCACCGACGGTGCGTTCAACAAGGTGCTCTGGATAGTCCGTGCTCGGAACGGATCTCCTCTGCAACTCACTGGAGAGCGATTGGACGCAGGGGGTGACACAGTTTCATATTCATATGCCGCTGATTCCGGTCCCGGCGAGATCTATCCGAGCCACGTCGACGTTCCGGCATCTGGCTGCTGGCGCATGGCACTGGAGTGGGATGGCAACGCTTCTTCAGTGACGCTGCGGTATTCCGACTAGAAACTGAAGTCGCGAAAAGTCTTCCTGTCGCGGGGTCTGTGGCTTCGCTATTGTCGTTTTCAAGGCGACGGTTTGTACCGGAGCACGCCTCAACTATCGGGGAGGGGGGCGAATGAGAGGTTCTCAGGATTCGCGAACGGCAACTCGGCCAAACGTAACGAGGAGACGCTTCTTCGGTCGTCTCGGTGTCTCGAGCCTCGCGGCGGCCACACTGCTGTTTGCCGGGAGAGTTCCGGCGTACGCGGCCTACGGGTGCTGCTTCCTAGCGTTCACGCCAACCATCTCCTTCCAACACTGCTATACCACGAACGGTCCCGGTGGGTACACGTGGCACTGCTACGACGGGTACGGGCACTGCGACTGTTGCGAACACTCGCATGGATCTGGATGGTTTCAGTCTGCCTACATTTGCTACTAGAAGGAGATGTCTATGAGTGAGACCAAGGGAGCCTCGGACGTGGGAAGGGCAGTCATCTGGGACGAGGGTAGGACGACATACGTTGGTGTGGCGAAGGGCTTTGATGGAACTCCAATCGATATGTACTCCGTGCATACTCTGGGCGGCCCGCCCCACGTTGATCCGGAAGTGGTCCTTGACACGGCCGATGGATTCCTGGTCTCGCGAGACATCGTCGTGGTGACATCCGGAGGCGATTCGGCAGTGCCTGTTCGGATTCTGCCGCTCGAAGTCGATTCCGTCGTCAACTTGCGTTCGCGAGAGCATCCGGCATTGTCGGGTTAGAGGATCGACCGTGGTACACGTTGTAGCGATCCTGGCTGGCTCCGTGATGATCTGGTCTGGTGCCGAGAAACTCGCAACACCGGACGTTCTCGCTCGGGCGATGGCTGAGTTGCTGTCGAACCGGGGAGTGAGCGCCAACTTCGTGCGGACGTTTGGTGTCATCGAGATCGCGGTCGGGACTCTCGTCAATTCTCGGTGGATCCATGCCGGTGCAGGCGCGCTAGCAATGGTAGGTCTGCTTTTCGCGGTGTTCGGAGTTGTCGGTCGGATTCGGGTTGTGGAGATGCCTTGTGGTTGCTTCGGTTCATCGATGGATAGGCCTTTGGGCATCCAGAGCATCGGATCTGGCGCCTTGCTGGTCTTGTCAGCTGTCTTCTTGTTGGCGTGGGCGCACACCACAACCCCTTCTCCCGCAGTGCAGATACCAATGGCGGGTGGCACTGCTCTAGCGGCGGCCGTGGCGTTCCGCTGGGCGCTGGTGCGTCCGGCCTTGGATTCGGCCCGTTCGCGCATCTGGCGGCCAACATGAGGAGGAGGGGATTCTGATGGAAGTTGCGTTCGCCTTGGCACTCTTGGTCCTCTTTGTTGGGCAGATCGTGCTCTTCGCGATGTTTGGTGAGCTTGCCGGAAGGGTCGAGTCGGCGCAACTCGGAAGTCCGGACCGCGTTGAGCCGTTGGACGATCTTGTCCAACGCCCCGTTGACACATGGTTGGATTTCGAGCCGCTTCCGCAGGGCCCAGTCTCTGCGCTGGTTGTCCTGTCCATAGGGTGTAGGTCATGCTTGGAGATCGCCAAGGAACTGAAGCGGGTGCGAGAGGCAATTCCCGCGTCCGTGTTGGTCCTGACCGGCCCAAGTGAGCAAGCCATCGAGGCCTTCATCGACACATTCGCGATGCGAGAATCTGGCATTCCGTTAGCGGTGGACATCGGTGGTGAGTGGAGCGCCTCCGCCGTGGGCGTTACTCGAACGCCCGCCGTGGTGATGCTCGAAGCGGGTTTGGTCTCCGAAGGTTTCCTGATCTCGTCGGTCGGCGCGCTGGAAGACCTGTCTCGACAAGTCGGTGTGGAATGGTGATTGCTGTCTTCATGGTTGCCGGGTCCTTCGCGCAGCTGTTCAGCCCTTGAGGGCTGTCGATGGTTGGCGTGTCCCGACCGCTCGCAAAGGCTGAGGGGCACCGGCGCTCGGTGTTTTTCATCGGATACACAGTCGGTGCCCTGCTGTCGGCCCTGTTCCTCGGACTTGTCATCTTCTCTCTGGGGTCGGCTCTCGAGGTGTTGGTTCCTCGATCAGCGCGACTGAGCGCGTTTGCCGTGACGCTTGCTTTGCTCGGCACCCTGGATTTGTTCGGGAGAACACCGCAGATTGTCAGGCAGACACCCCAATACCTTGCCGGGCGCATGCCACCGGGATGGCTCGGCTTCGTGTACGGAGGCGACATCGGCCTTCACTTCACAACCCAGAAGACAACCTCGCTGCTCTGGGGAGGTCTGTTGGGGCTTTTCTTCATCGCTCCTGAGTTCAGCGTTGCCGCCCTGATCATGGCGTCGGTTGTCAACGCGCTGGTCTTGGCATCCGCTGCTCGATCGGCTCTGCCGACGACTTGGGCCGGATGGGGCAGAGTCTCGGTGCTAAAAGTGGCCCGACGTTTACAGCAGTTGTCGGGCTTCGGGTTGCTTGCGGTCGCCGTAGGGGTTTCTGTCCATGGATGAGGGAATGTCGGGTCACTATCTTGTGGTGACGACCTTCCATTGCCGGACCTTACGGAGTTTCCTTCTCGTGTGGGCGCTCCACAAGCGAATCCGCCGGACGGTGCACAAGGGAGCACGCGGTCTGGTGTCGTCCGCTTTGGACGTCGACTGGCGGCGGCGGCAGATTCGCAATTACTCGCTGTGGAAGAGCCTGGCGGATATCGCCTCAATGGGCCAAGTGCGCGCCCACATCAACGCTGCTCACGTTCCACAGGAGATCCAGGTGCAAACCGAGTGTGTGTTGTATGAGTCGATAGGTGACTGGCGCCCCCACATATTCGGTGAGGGGGGCCTGCTGGACATCCATTCACAGCACGAGCAACAAGGGCAGTACCGCCGCGAAGACGAGGACTAGCACGTTCGGCACATTCCATCAGACCCTTCTCGGGTCGGTCGGATTCCTGGACTGATGACAGGCAGTCTCCGTGACGCTCAGTCGCCGGTACTGATCAGTCCAGTTGGATCCTTGAGTGCACATGTTGCGCATCACTCGGTTGATATCGATCCACCCATAGGCGCTCTCGCCGGCAGCATGTATGACTCGCTCGACGCTAGCCCAGCAGCGATTGGGTCGGTGGAGCGGGAGAGCACGGAATGCCAGTGCGGTTCCGAAGCGAGGTTCGGGCGCCTTTAGTGGCCGACAATTGATCTGGCGGTTCGTATCGATTCGAGATCAGCCAATCGAAGACCTCGTTGCGCAGGAACCAGAACTTGCGACCACCAGGCTTGCGATGCGCCGGGATGAGTCCTTCCCGGACCCAGGCACGGATGATCTGCTCATTGGTGTTGAGGAGCTCAGCGAGCTGATGGGTGTCCATCACCGCAGGCACCTCGGGGTACCAGCGGTCGTAGTCGATCCCTTCCGTCACGCCTCGTCCCCTTGTGTCTCTTCCGGTTGCTCCTCGTCCTCCACGGGGGACTCCTCCGAATCCACAGGGACCATGGTCGAAATGACCTCGTCACGGAAGAACCGGAACTGCTGACCCCACCGCATTGCGGGGAGCTCCTTGCGGTGCACCTTGTCACGAACATCCCCGATCGTACAATGCATCATCTCCGCAACAAGGGCGGTGGTGAGGATCGGTGGATAGAGCTGGCGCAGCTCGTCGGCAGGGTCTGTTGTGTTCATCTCTACCCAATATTACTCAACGTTGTGCCAGATGGGAACGATCTTGACCCCGGAAAGGGGTTCTTGTCCGTATCTTGTCCGTGACAGGACGAGAAACACCGCGAAACGACGAAAGCCACTGAAGCCACAATCCCTTGCTACGACTCGGTTTCCGGCGATTCACCCTCATCGCCTGGAGCGTCGTATCCGTCTGTTAATCCGTTTGTCGTGGGTTCAAGTCCCACCCCCGGAGCCGAGCTAGCCCCTGTGACACAAGGGTTGTGGTCATCACCCTCGTTTCTCCTACAAGCGCGGGGCGCGGAGAGGGCGCGATAATTCGCGCAACAGCTCATCTGGCGTGGGCTTCCCGGTTCTCGATTCGTCTCCACAAGCTCCGCGATGTCCTTCTTCAAGTCCCCGTAGAGTTCGCGGTGGATATCCATCGTGACGTGGCGCCCTACTCGATGAGGGCAGGATGTTCATGTGCACAGGGTTCCCAGGGCTGTGGTGGACGATGTCCCGCTACTGTCGCTCAAAGCCTTCGCATCCGACAGTTTGGATGATAAGGAATCCGCCCGCGGGGGCAGGCGACGGTCGGAAGAGCACAACTCTTTGACCGTCGACGACGAGCACTCCAACGGTGGACCCCGCTACATCGGCGATTTGGAGTTCTCCACCTTGTCGGTTCGTCCAGTTGTCGTAGGCCGATTCGATTGCTTGCTCCTGAGTGGGTAGGCCTTTGGCGTCGACAGCGATGGAACCGAACTCGCCCCACCAGTAGTCGGTGGAACACTCCAGACCATCGAGTGGTTCGAACACCGTCTCGCTCGTCGCCCCACCGGAAGTGCATGCCGCCACGATGATGGCGAAGATGGTGCCAAGCAAGATTCCGTGTCTCATGACGTCATTCTGCCATCCGTGTTGAGTGTGGTTTCAGGTGGTCGTCGTAACACTTCGGCGGGTTTGTCTGATGGTGGCATTCCTCAGAAGGATTGTAAAGGTTGGGAGTCAAATGGATAGGCGGATTTGTCGCCAGGTCAGACGACTCGCAGAGACGGGTTTTCACCGGGCAGAATACAGCCGGTCGAGGCGCTCGACGATCTCGTCCCTCGAGTCCTCGTAGAGATGACCGTAGACATCCATCGTGACGCGGATACTCGAGTGACCGAGGTGCTCCTTGATGTGGCGTGGATGTGCGTTGGCATCAATCAGCAGTGAGGCACAGGTGTGGCGGAGGTCATGGGGCCGCAGCCCGTCCTGGCCGATCTCGGCTATTGCCGGCAGCCAGATACTGCGTCGGAAGTTCGATGATCGCAGCGGTGTCCCCGAGTCGGTGGTGAACACGAGGCTGTCCGGGTCGCCATCGGTGAACCGTCCGATGTGAGCGCCGAGGGCATCGGCGACGAAGGGAGGCGTCGCGATCGTTCTGCTCTCCCAAGTCTTTGGCGGCACGACATAGAGCTTTCCGTTTACCTCGGATAGCGTTTCGCTGATCTCGATCCGACGGCGGAGCAGGTTGACACGACCAATCTTGAGGCCCACTGCCTCGGCCCACCGTATCCCGCCGTAGGCGAGCACGAGGATGAGCGCCTCGTACCGATCCAGCACCTCACCAGCGAGTTTGTCCACCTCGTCTGCTGTGAGGAACCTCGGCGGCCTCCGCGTGGCACGAGGTAGGGGAGTGCCCACGGCAGGATTCGATGTGAGGCGGCGAGCTCGGACTGCGGCTTTGAGGATCATTGACAGAAGCTGGTGTGCCTGGCGGATGCGACTCGGAGAGAGACCGGAGTCGGTGAGTTCAACAACCCACGTCTCGATCACGTAGGGGTCAATCCCCGAAAGGGGCATTTCGCCGAACCGGGGGAGCAGGTGAACGCGTAGGAGCGACTCGTACCCGGCGAGGGTCTTGGGCTTGAGGTGACGCCGTGTCTCGAGCCACTCTGTGGCCCACTCACCGAATGACATGCGAGCGAGACGAGGGTCGGTCCATGCTGCTCGATCGAGGTTGGCCTGCTCGTTGCGCAGCCACTTCTGAGCGTCGATCTTGCGATCGAACGTCCGGTTGCGGGTCCCTCTGCCGGGGATGGCAAGCCGAGCCTTCCATCGGCCGTTGGGCGTCTTCGTGGTCCACTTGCTCATCAGTCCTCCGTTCACCGTGGTCGGTGGCTGGCTCGATAGGGTGGGCGGTCCGATTCTCCGTTCATTGTGTCACTCGGCTGTGACGCGTCTGCGTGACGCGGCCGTCGATCCAGGCCTCGACATCGCCCCATCGAAACCGCAGATGCCGCCCGACACGAAACCCCGGGGGTCCCACGTTGCGATACCGCCACGCATACACCGTGGCCGGCGGTACGTGGAGATACTCGGCGAGATCTTCAACGGTGAGCAGTCGGTCGAGGGATTCCATTGCGCAATCTTGCTCCCGAACCCTCTCACCAGAGTGTCAGCAGCCCTGTCAACCCGGCTCCGAAGTTCGAGGCGGCCTTTGTGAGGTGGCGATTCTACGGGCTGCCGACAGAAGCGACCCGATACCGTGGAAGCCCTTGTGGCGTATGGCTTCTAGCAGTGTCCCCGTGGCCGATGACACTCTGATGAGAGGGCTACGGACACTTTGGTGAGAGGGTTGGCGAGTCTCCTTCTTGGATATGAAGCACAAAACGCTCATCGTTCACAGTAGAGATCTTGCCGTTGATGGCGGCCCTGTTGATGCAGCCGGTCGTTCGTGGTCCGAACCCAACGTCGAGTCCCTGCCTGGATCGGCCATGACCCGGGCGCAGAACCAGGCATCGCATCCAATGCGAACCAGGTTGGCACGGCAATCTCACGATCAAGAACCCCCGGAACCGAATCGGAGCACTGTGACTGCCACCCACGACAACCACCGTCCCGAGAATGTCACCGAGAGCGGCCTGTAGGTCGCGACCGCGCACAGACATCCCCAAATCACACACGCACGTGCAACAAGTTGTCCGGTATACACATGTGCACATGCGAGGTGGTGCTGATGGGCGCGGACAGGAGCGCCTTGGCGAGGATCGACCGCAAGTTACTGGCTAGTTTCGGCGACGATGAGGCCTTGAGGACGGTGAGGGTGCCAGCCACTGCGGCGAAGTGGTCGACGTGGAAACGCTACTGCGATTCTGCGGGGATTTCGATGGGTCGAGCTGTCACGACGCTCATCGACCGCGAACTCATGGGCGTGTTCGAGACTCATGCTGGCGACGAAACACCTGTGTTTGAGAAGAGAGCCACAGAGGAATTGGCGATCCGAGAGGCGAACGTCGCCGCCCGGGAGCGTGAGACAGATGTGGCCGAGGAGCGGTTGGATGAGTGGAACGATCGACTGCGTGCCCGGGAAGGCGAGATCAGGGCCCGAGAGCGAGGGCTCGAGTTGGCGTTGAAGCGCGCGTCTCAGCCGCCGTTCGCTCGTGTGAAAGTGGGACGCAACGAGCGGTGTCCCTGCGGATCAGGTCTCAAGTACAAGCGCTGTCACGGACCATGACGACGTTCGCTCAACTTCGAGTTGGTGTCGCCGGATATCGTTGATCCATCAGTTCACACACGACGCGATCTGCGGGACTCAAGATGCCACGACAAGAGAAGTCCTCTAATTCACGCTAGATGCGAACAACTGGACTAGCATTGTCATCATGAAGGCAGGAATCTCAGGTTCAAGTCGTGAGGAATTGGCGGCTGTCACGGCTCGTGGCAGACGCCTGGTTACGGTCGATGATGTCGCGAACGAGCTTTCCTTGGAGCGAGCGGTGGCTGCGAAGAAGCTCGCTCGTTGGGCGGAACAGGGCTGGTTGCGCCGTGTGAGGCGAGGACTCTACATCCCCGTGCCGATTGACGTTGAACATCCCGAGCTTTGGTCTGAGGACGCTCTTGTCCTCGCAGACGCGGTGTGGTCACCGTGCTACTTCACCGGGTGGACTGCTGCAAATCGCTGGGGCCTGACCGAGCAGATCTTCCGGACAATCGTGGTAAAGACCACCGGCCGAGTGAGAGCAACCAGCCAGGAACTTCTCGACCAGGACTATCTGGTCGGTCACGTACCGAAATCGGCCATGGCCTGGGGGATGCGATCCGCGTGGCAGCAGGAGCGCCGGATCCGGTTCGCCGACGAGGCTCGCACGATCGTCGACGTCCTCCACGAACCGAGAATTGGAGGAGGTATTCGCCACGTTGCCGAAATGCTCGAGACATATCTGTTCGACTCCGATTGGCGTCAGATAGTGGAGTACGGCGATCTGTTGGGTACCAGCACCGTCTTCAAACGGTTGGGCTACCTATCGGAGACACTCCAGCTCGGAGATCAGGAGCTGCTCGCGGAATGCGAACAGCGACTCTCGAGCGGAGTCTCCCTGCTCGACCCAGGCGTACCACACACAGGACCACGAGTCGGCCGGTGGGGGCTAAGAGCGAATGTGCGGGTTGAAGAGAGCGACGGCTCATGATTCCTCACGCGGAGATCCTTGCCCTCCGAGGCGAGTGGAGCCTCCGGGCTGATGTGATCGAGAAAGACTACGTACTCGGATGGATGTTGGCTGCCATTGCTTGCACCCCGGAGCTATCCGAATCGTGGGTGTTCAAGGGAGGCACGTGCCTTCGTAAGTGCTTCTATGAGACATACCGATTCTCCGAGGATCTTGACTTCACTGTCATCAAAGGAGGACCGGAGGCACCCGAGGATCTGGTACCGATCTTCGAGGGAGTGGGTGATTGGCTTCGCGATCAGATCGGTCTGGAGATCGTTGTCGATGCGAACGCGTTCGTGCGCCACGAGAACCGCCGAGGTAACCCTACAACCCAGGGTCGGATCGCTTACCGCGGTCCGAGCAACCCGCCGACGTTGCCGAAGATCAAGATCGATCTGACGAGCGATGAGGTTCTTGTCGGGCCTACGGTCAGTCGGCCGATATTTCATTCGTACAGCGACGCCGAGGAGATGAAGGGCGAGGTCAAGTCCTATTCCATTGTTGAACTATTGGCAGAGAAGACGCGGGCTCTCGCTGAGCGCTGCCGACCGCGTGATCTGTACGAC